>Ga0335071_10001136_pt1 | contig 28690 bp, 24 predicted proteins | sample Lox_Sample_15_FD_206724 | JGI IMG/M metagenome (GOLD analysis project Ga0335071, IMG submission 206724) | Soil microbial communities from Loxahatchee National Wildlife Refuge, Florida, United States - Lox_Sample_1.5 | ecosystem: Environmental > Terrestrial > Soil > Wetlands | place: USA...
CCAAGTCAATGCAATCGCACCCGGCGCCGGATGGCGATACCAGGCAACGAGACTGATAGCAATGGCGCCAGCAGTCGAGAGCAGCAATGCAAGTGCGTAAGACCAATTCATTTTAGCGGTGTCTAGCACATCCCATTGAAAAAGCTAAGCACGGAACAGTATAATTGTAGCTTATTTGGCCGGATATCCCCCCCGTACCAGCCCGCATATGACAATATTGTAAACAAAATCGACCATCCGGCAGAGTGGACGAAAGAATCCAGGCCCCATTCAGACATGCGTTCCGAACGAGGCCTGGATTTTTTCAATCCGCTGTCCTAAGCCTGATTTTTTTTCTTATTCTCGGCGATCTTATCGTCCAGGGCAGTCCAAAAACTACCGCTGAGATGGCTTCCTGCTTTGCGCCTTAGATTGACTGTAAAATTGAGCCGCTCCCCCTCCCCGCGCCGAATCAACCAGTTCTGGCGGGTGAGGGTATCCAGCGCTTCGTCGAGGGCCGGCTGGCTGAGCCGTTCGGATTCGGGCATGGCCGCGACCGCGGCACCGATGGCTGTATAGGTCAACTCCACTTCCCGCAGCATCAGGCGCATGATCTTGCGCAGGGCAGGAGGCAGGTCGGCAATATCGCCGGCGGTAATGCCCTCTTCCTGTTTCTGGACGTCGAGCTTTTTCTGTAAACGGTCGAATATGCTTCCGTTCATAGATCCTCGCTCTCAGAACATCTCCGGCATGCCGATCGGCTCGGGTTGCGGCTGGCAGACGCCGCACCAGATGGCGTCGGCCACCACCAATCCCTTGGGGGTGTTGTTGTCACCCAGGTACATGCACAAGAACAGGGGCATCTTGGCCGCGTGGTCCTTGCAAACCGCCCGTCCGCAGAAACGGCAGACCGCATGCGCAGGTTGGTCACATACCCAGCAATGCATATTCGCCTCCTCTACACACTGAATACTGTCGTGGCGATCTCCCGGAGCGTCTTCGACCAGGGGTGGTCAGGGTAACGCAGGGAGAAGAGGTCCGCCGAGCCGAGGTCGGCCATGTCCTCGGTAAGCGGGAGGATGCCTGCAACCGGGGCATGATAGGTTTTTTCGATCGTCGTCCGCATGTCGGAGAAATCATAGCGGGTCAGGGCTTTATTGACAACCAGGAAAAGGTTGGGGACGTCCAAACCGCGGGCGACGTCGACGGTCACGGCTGTGCCCTGGAAATCCTGCTGGTCGGGCCGCAGGATGATGATCAGGACATCCGAGATGGCGATCGACAGCAAAGTCTCCTCGTTCAAGCCCGGGTGCGTATCGATGAACAGGTAATCCAGGTTGAGATCCTTGCCCAGGCTGTTGAACCCTTTGTTCAAGACGCTGACGTCGTAGCCGCTCTTGATCACCCGGCTGATTTCCTTGCCATTGATGCTCGAAGGGATCAACCAGATGCGCTGGTCGACCAACAGCTGGACGCCCTTGCCGCCTTCCCCGTTCCTGCCGACGGGATGGGCGACGGCCTGCATATCACATTCCCCGCGCAGGTACTCGTTCAGGGTATGGCCCATCTTGGCCTCGTCCAGCCCGAAAAGGACATGGATCCCGGGGGACTGGATGTCGGTGTCGACGATCGCCACCCGCTTGCCAAGCAATGCAGCCTGGGCCGCCAGGTTGGCGGTGGTATTGGATTTACCTGTTCCACCCCGGAAGGAATGAACGGAAACGATTTTGACCATGATCACCTCCGAAGGAATTGCTTTCAGGAATTCTTGCCGGCTGGTTTATCGGTTTTGTTCTCTGCCAATGGTACCATACGCTGGCCGAGACGGTCGTAGACGTTCATGCCGGGATTTTTCGGCTGGGCAGCCAGCTCCTGGAGTTTGAGGCCCAGGGCAGCATAGACTGAGAACATTTCCTCCAGGTGGGTATATCGCAGGTAGGCCATGGCATAGGAGCCGATCTCTCGCCGGGCCGCTTCCATTTCCCGGCGGAGTCTCGCAATCTCGACATCGATCCCCGCCCGCAATTTCTCGTCTGGTGTTTTCTCAGCGGATTTTTTCTGGATGCCCAGGTGGGCCTGGACGATCAACAGCTTTTTGATCTTCTCGGCAGTCTCCGGACCGAACCTGACGGCAACGCGTTTATAGACCTCGTCCACTTTGCTGATATTCTGCACCGCCGCCACTTCCTGGGCTTCCACCCGCTCGTCGATCCCCAGGGTATCTTGCATCCAGGACTGTTCATCCTTGAAACCTCGCCGGATCATCAGGGCGATCAAGCCGGCGGCTCCGCCCCCGACCAGCACGGCATAGACCAAAAGCCAGCCGTTGTTGACCCGCGTGACCAGATTGTTGAAGCCCATGTGGAGGGCCATGGCCAGCAGCACGCCTCCCAGCGAGAACGCGATCCGTGGAAAGGTTTTTTGGGAACGGGCCCAGCCCATCACGATCCCGACCGTCGCGCAGGCAGCCGCGTGCATCAGGTTGGTCGAGACGACCCGGTTGACCGCCACCGCCATGGCCGCACTTGGATGGCCGAAGATGTACTCGTAGTTCTCGATGACCGCAAAGGCGATACCGACCGCGAACCCATAGACGGCTCCGTCGACGAAGTAGGTGAATTTCGGCCGACGAACGATGTAAAACAGGATCAACGCCTTCAGGGTTTCCTCGACCACGGGGGCCAGGAAACGCACCATGGTGTTGTAATCGATCCAGCCAAGCCGCCTGGGAAGCGGGTTAATGAGGGCCGCGATGATATACGCGGCGACTCCAGCCGCGGAACAAAACATGACGACCTTGAACTCCCCAGTCTTATACAGGTTCAACCTGTAAATCCCGTATAAGACGCCCGCGGGAATGGCGATGGCAATCAGACAGGCGACTACGATCATCAACACAGCGTGCTCCCGGGAATAACTGTTCCCTCCCCGGAGACCGGGGAGGGAATGAATCTCAGTCGATCATTGTCCGCGACTGGCCGGTTCCTTGACTGGCGACCACTCGGACCATTTATCGGTGGCCGGGTTGATCGTCAGGGCGCCCTGCGGACCGCCCTTCCAACCGACTTGATAGATATCGGGGTTGTTGTTGCGGGTGGTGGTAAAGGAGATGTTACTGCCACCGCAGTCCCAGGTGGGCGCCGAATCGGGGCCGGCGAAGTCCGTCAGGCGGTATTCCGTCTTGGTGTGCAGATCATACGTGTAGACGTCCAGATTGCCGTTGCGCTCGGATTGGTAGGCGATCCGGTAGCCTTCCGGCGACCAGGTGGCATTGGCAGTATCGCCGTCCGCGTTGGTGATCTGGACGTCATTCTTTCCGTCGATGTCGATAATGTGCAGGTTCCAAATACCTCCGGCATCCGAAAGGTAGGCGATCTGCTGCCCGTTCGGCGACCAGACCGGGTTGATCTCGTTGGCGGCCGATTGGACCAGGGTGTATTCGTTGCCGGTCTTGGTATCCAGCAGGAAGAGATCCCAGTTGCCGTTCCGGTTGGACTGGAAGACCAGCCAACGCAGCGAGGGCGACCAGAACGGATTGACATCGTCGTAAGGATCGGAGGTCAACTGCTTCTCCACGCCGGTCGTCCGGTCGATCGTAAAGAGGTTCCAGTGACCGCTGCGGTCCGATTGGAAGACGACCGTCTTGTTATCCGGCCCGAACATCGGATTGATGTTGTTCGACGATGTATGGGTCAGGCGGGTTTGACGCGAGCCGCCTGTATCGGTGTAATACAACTCGACGTTCCCATCCCGGTTGGATTCGTACACCACCCAGGCGTCGTTCGGCGAGCGGGACGGGCGGGAATCCACCGCACTGGACTTGGACAGGTCGGTCAACTTGGAGTTCGGCTGGCCCTCCACGCCATCCAGGCGATAGATCTCGAGGTTGTTATCCCGGAACGTATGGAAGATGATGAACTGCGGGCAGGTGGCAGGGTTGGGAGTCGGGCCAGGGGTGATGTTGAAGTATTCCGTGGGCGTCGGGCTCGCAGTCTGGGTGAACGTCGGGCTGGGCGTGAAGGTGGAGGTCGGTGTGGCCGTTTCGGTGAGAGTCAGGGTCGGCGTGTTGGAAGGTGTGTAGCTGGCCGTGAAGGTGGGGGTGTTGGTGGCGCAGTAGGTGTTCACGCTCTTGCTGATCTCAGGACCGGAGGTGATTGTGAGGGTCAGGATGCTATAGGCGTTGGTGGCCGTAATGGTGGTCTGTTCACCGGCTGCCAGTTTGAAGGAACCGGTCTTGATCACGCTGCTCCCGTTGCTTACTTCGTACGTACTGGCTGTGAGCATGTCGCCGCCGGTATTCTTGATCACGAAGACAGCATTATCGGTCGTGGCGCAGTCTCCCGTCAGCTCGAGGCTGGGCGGGACCAGGGTGTTCGTCGCCGTGTAGCTTGGGGTGAAGGTATTGGTAAGCGTCGGCGTCTGGGTGGCGCAGGAAGTATCGACGCTCTTCCCCGTGTCGGCCCCCGAGACGATCTTCAGGGTGACGGTGCCGTAGTATCCGCTGACCGAGACCGTCGTCGAGGCGCCGGCCTTCAGGATGAAGTTACCGGTCTTGACCGGGCTACCACCGCTGTCCACTTCATAGTTCTCAGCCGTCAGCATATCGCCGCCGGTGTTCTGGATCGTGAAGGTTGCATTGCCGGTCGTGACGCAGTCTCCCGTCAGGACCAGGCTCGGCGGAACCAGCGTATTCGACGGAGTGTAACTCGGAGTGAAAGTCTTGGTCGGCGTGTAGGTGTTGGTGAAGGTATCGGTGAAGGTCGGCGTCTGGGTGGCGCAGGAGGTATCCACGCTCTTGCCGGCATCCGGACCCGAGACGATCTTGAGGGTCACGGTGCCGTAGTACCCGCTGACCGAAACGGTCGTCGAAGCGCCGGCGTCGAGGGTGAAGGTGCCGGTCTTGACCGAACTGCCGCCGCTGTCGACCTCATAGGCGCCGGCCGTCAGCATATCGCCGCCGGTGTTCTGGATCGTGAAGGTTGCGTTGCCGGTCGTGACACAGCTGCCAGAAAGCACCAGGCTGGGTGGAACCAGCGTGTTCGACGGGGTATAGCTTGGGGTGAAGGTCTTGGTGAAGGTCGGCGTCTGGGTGGCGCAGGAGGTATCCACGCTCTTGCCAGCATCCGGCCCCGAGGTGATCTTCAAGGTGACGATACCGTAGTACCCGCTGACCGAGACCGTCGTCGAAGCGCCGGCGTTGAGGGTGAAGGCGCCGGTCTTGACCGGGCTGCCGCCGCTATCGACCTCGTAGGCGCCGGCCGTCAGCATGTCGCCGCCGGTGTTCTGGATCGTGAAGGTTGCGTTGCCGGTCGTGGCGCAGTTACCCGTCAGGGTCAGGCTCGGCGGGACGATCGTATTCGAAGCCGTGAAGCTCGGAGTGAAAGTGTTGGTCGGTGTGTACGTCTTCGTTAAGGTCGGCGTATTGGTCGGCTTGCTGCAGGTCGTGTCGGCCTTCGCCACGCCGGTTCCGGGATGCCCGGGCCGCTGGTCTACTTCGATCGAAACCTTTTGATCGTAAAACGGACCGAAATCGAGCGTCTGGGAAGCCCCGGCGTCCAACTGGACGGTCCCGCTTTGGGTCAGAACGCCTGCAACGTACATCCGCCAGTTGGTGGTGCCGGTCATGGCGCTGCCGCCATTGGTGATGACGAATTCAGCCTTGCCGTCCGTGGCGCATTTGCCGGTTACGCTGACGGAGGACTTGTCCCAGACTGGGGTGGAGGTACTGGTGGCGGTGCTGGTCTGGGTCTTCGTCGGTGTGAAGGTTGGCGTGAAGGTCTTGCTGGGTTGCGGCAGGCAGGTCCCGGTGGCCGCCAGTCGGGCGATCACGAACAGGCTGGTGGTGTACTGGACCTGGACGGAGGCATTGCCGACTGCGTTGAAGGAGACCTCATCCGCAGCGGCCAAGCCGGTCAAGTCATTCGACGGTGAGGTGACCCCGGTATTGGGGTTGGTGACGGTGTAGCCGCCGGTGGTGACCGGCCCATCTCCCAGGTTCAGGATCGTAAAGGTCGCTGAAAGATCCACGTTACAGGAAACTCGCAGCGCAAGGAAGGGCGACGGCAGGGCCGTTCCGGTTGCGGTCTGGGTGAAGGTCGCCGTGGCGGTGTCCGTGATGCTCGGCGTATACGTCGTACTGTTGGTATAGGACGGTGTATACGTGTTGCTCGGCGTCTTCGTTGCTGAGGCAGTCCTTGTCGGGGTCAAAGTCTTGGTGGACGACGGCGTGTAGGTGGCGCTGGGTGTAAATGTACTCGTGAATGTATTCGACGGCGTCCAGGTATTGGAGGGCGTGAACGTATTCGAGGGCGTCCAGGTATCGGAAGGTGTAAAAGTGGAAGTCTTCGTGAACGTGGACGTCTTGGTAGGTGTGAGAGTCTTCGTGAAGCTCGGCGTGAACGTATTGGAAGGAGTGTAAGTGCCCGACGGCGTAAACGTATCAGACGGTGTGAGGGTGTTCGAAGGAGTATAGGTGGACGTCTTGGTCGGCGTCTGGGTCTTCGTAGGCGTCTGGGTCTTGGTGAAGCTCGGCGTGAAGGTGTTGGATGGGGTGTAGGTATTCGACGGTGTAAAGGTGTCAGACGGAGTGAAGGTATTCGAAGGAGTATAGGTATCGGAAGGTGTGTATGTGGTCGTCTTGGTGGGCGTCTGGGTCTTGGTCGGCGTCTGCGTCTTGGTGAAACTCGGGGTAAAGGTATCGGAGGGCGTATAAGTGTTCGAGGCAGTCTTGGAAGGAGTGAATGTGTTCGAGGGGGTAAAGGTCCTCGTGATAGTGGGTGTATTGGTGGCGGGAATACAATCCCCGGTCGCGCCCAGGGTGACCGAAATCAGTTTGGAAGTGGCATATTGAACGTTGACGGTGGCATTCCCGACGGCGTTAAAGGAAATCCTGCCTCCGGCTGCTAGTTTGATCGAGTTGCTGCTGCTTCCGATCCCCGGCTGGTTGACAGTGTAGGTGCCGGAGCTGAGCATATCGCCGCCGCTGTTGATGATGAAGAACGTGGCGGTCGTGTCGGGATTGCAAGCCACCTGCAGACTCAGATAGGGATCGTTGACGGTCGTGGTCGAGGTGGGAGTCGCAGTCGCCACGACAGGCGCGGCCGCCCCCCCTACGGGGGTCGGCGAAGTGGTGGGGGTATCAGTTGGCAGGAGCGTATCGGTTGCAGTGTCGGTCGCCCCCCCAGAAGCCGTGGTATCGGTCGGGGCGAGCGTATCCGTCGGAGCAGTCGTATCCGTCGGCGCTGTCGTGTCAGTCGCAACGACGGGCGGCTGGGTGGCCGGAGGTTCGGTCGCGGGCGGTGCGGATGTGTCTGTGGGGCCTTCGCCTCCACCGGCGCTGCCGCCCAGGTTGACCGGGCCGCAGCTGGATAACAACAATGAGAAAACCATCATGAGTGCGATAAGGGTAAATAAGTATCGCGTGCTCGACTTGTTCATCGTACTCCTCCTCGATTATGGCCTGATTGACTGCAACTACTACTTACGTCGCAACCACCAAAAGATCAAAGCAATGATTCCCAGAACAACGATACCGACCGCCAGCGCCCCCACCTGGAACTGGGCTGCACCGGTCTGGTCGGGGACGATCGCGGGCGTGATCAATATGCCGATCACAAGAAGGATGACCAATCCCGCACCTGCCCACACGAACAATGGATTCCTCTTTCCAGCCAGACGAGACCAGCCGGCCGCCTCCTGCCTTGCGCCAGGACCGGTTTTGTTCCATTCGGCGGCCAAACGGCCCCGGATGCGATTGCGCAAATCGGCATCCGGCTCGCGAGACGGCAGGAGCCGGGACAGCCGCTCGACAGTATTAAACAGCGCCGAGGCTTCAGCTCCGGGAGTCGCTTTTTCAGCGATTTCCTCGCCGGCCAGGAGACGGTCGGTATCGGCTGCCAGCCGGTCAGCCAGTGTTTGCTCGTCGACTCGATCACTCATTGCCGGTAACCTGTTTATGCAAGGCTGCGACTGCCCGTCTGAAAAACGACTTGGTTGCTTCCAGGGTACGACCCTGCAGGCGGGCGATCTCGTCGAAGTGCAAGCCTTCCGCAAATCTCAACAAAAGGATCTCCTGGTATTTCTGCGGCAGCCGCCGGAATGCCTGACGAATGATGAAAACCTCGTCGGCCGCGACCGGATCGTGTGGGGCACGCAGGCGTTCGTCGAGAGCGGATTCGGGCAGGTGGCGTCTACGGTAATAGTCTGCAATCTGCCGGTTGGTAATCGTCCGCAGCCAGGTGCTGAATTGGGCCGTGCCGCGAAAACCTCTAAGCGAGCGCAATGCAGCAATGAACACGTCCTGGGTGACATCCTCGACATCCTCTTCCGGAACAAGGTAGCGCACACGGTTGAAAACCGCAGGAAGGTAACGCTCATAAAGCACAGTGAAGGCCTCTAACTTTCCCTGTTGGGCTGCTTCGATCAGGTCATTCTCGTCAGCGAAAGATGGATGAGAGGTCATCGGGCTTTATATGATTAGTCGTAGAAAACGAGGAAAATGGGTCCGTGAATTCCGCACTATTGACAAGGATATTATATACTGTATTATATAAATCATAGATTGTATTATTGAATAAATCGTCTGATCAAAGGAGCGATGCAATGAAAAGAACCTGCCATTTTATCCTTTTTCTTACCCTGACCCTGGCGATGTTCCAGGCAGGCTGTACGCCGAAGAATCAACCTGCCGGCAATAAGCAGGTTCCACCGGCGGCCTCCCCTACCGTCCCGGCTGCAACCAGCGCCCCGGCGATTCCCAGCGCGGTCAGCCGGTCGATCCACCTCGATCCGTCAGTCGTTGAGGACGCCGATTCCGCCCTTGTCAGCGGCTTCCTGTACGACAGCCTGACCCGCCTGGACGCCAGCGGTAAACCCCAGGCCGCCTTGGCCACCCAATGGACCGTTTCGGACGACCAGCTGGATTACGTGGTCGTGTTGCGCCAGGGAGTGACTTTCCACAGCGGCGCGGCCTTCAACGCCGATGCAGTCATGGCAAATTTCAACCGGTGGTTCGATCCGGCCAATTCACTGCACGGCAGCGCCGATTATCCCGGTTGGAAAAAGGCCTTCCTGGCCTTCAAGGGTGACCTGGCTTCCGATGGCACGCCCGCCTCGCCCTTCGACGGGATCGAAAAGGTCGACGAGCATACCGTGCTGATCCACCTCAACCGCCCCATGCCGGATCTGCTGACCGACCTGGCCAGCCCGAGCTTCGCCATCTTGAATCCCGCCCTGCTGGCTTCGAGTGGTGCGACGACCGGCACCTCCGCCGCAACGGTCGACGGGACGGGCGCCTATTTCGTTTCGAGCTGGTCCGATAGTGGACTGGTCCTCGCCCCCAACAGCACCTATTGGGGCGGCGCACCGGCATCCAACCTCCAGTTCGCCTGGAAATAATCCAAGGTCAAGAATATGACAGGGCGCAGAGCTGTACTCTGCGCCCTGTTTTCTTGCCTGACCTAAGGGACGGGCGACCAGGCCGGGGAACTATCCAGGTCTGCTGTCCCGGCCAGGGCATGCAAATTCCCGCCGAGTGCATCCACCACGTACAGGCCCGCATTCCCATCATGTTTGGACTGGAAAACGATATACAGGCTGTCGGGCGACCAGGACAGACCGCCTTCGAACTCGTCGCCGCTGACCAGGGTGAGCGGATCGCTGCCGTCGGGCCGGATGGTCATCAGGTCCCAGCCCCCGTTCTGTTGCACGCAATAAGCGATCCGGCTGCCGTCCGGTGACCAGGCCAGGCAGCCCTCCTCGGCATCCGTTTTGGTCAACCGGCTTGGCCCGGAGCCGTCCACGCCGATCGTATAGATGTCAGGGTTGCCATCGGTCCAGGAAAGATAGGCAATCCGGCTGCCATCCGGGGACCAGACCGGATCGGCATCCGGGACATCCGTGTTCGTAAGGCGCACCAGCCCACTCCCGTCCGGATGGACCAGGTAAATGTCCGAATTTCCGTTGCGATTGCTAGTAAAGGCAAGCCAGTTCCCTGCCGGCGACCAGACCGGAAAGCTGTTCGTGGAGGGATCGTCGGTAAGCAGCCGGGTATCCGAACCGTCCGCGTTGACGACGTAGACCTGCCAGGTCTCGTCGCGGTACGATTCGAAGGCGATCTGGCTGCCGTCCGGCGACCAGACGGGATTGGCATCCTTGGCGGGGTCATCCGTCAATTGAGTCAATCCCCCGCCGTCGGCGCTCATCCGAAAGATCTCCCAATTCCCGTCCCGGTTGGATATAAATGCCAGGCTGCCGCCGTCCCTCGACCAGACCGGGGCGCGGTCTTCGCCGGGATCATCGGTCAGGCGGCGCAGGCTCGTGCCGTCGGCATTCACGACGTAGATCTCGGGGTTCCCGTCCCGGTTCGAGACGAAGGCGATCCGTCCAACCGGTTGGGGATAAGGCGTCTGGGTCGGCGTCGGTGTCGGTTCCTCCGGCGTGGGCGTTTCGGTCTCCGTGGCCGTCGGCTCGTCGCCGGCTGCACCGGGCAGGCCCACTGCCCCCCAAGTACAGGCCGAGGCAAGGAAAGTCAGGGCCAAACCCAGGATGACAAAGAACGGAAGCAAGCGTCTATGAGTCATCGATTTCATCCTTCCGTAATTATAGTAGGATTAAAGTACTAAATCGGGTTGTGCCTAACAAAAACATCGGTTTATAATTCCATCGGGATGCCCCGGCCGAATAGGACGCTTGCCCGGGCGGCACCCGATCGGGAAGGAGTTCCAGGATGAATCTGCGGGCGCGTACATGGATTCTCGGGGCGTTCGTGCTGCTCGTGGCGATCGGCATCGGCGCTCTTTTGTGGAGGCAGTACCCGGCCGCGCGCCTGGCCGTTGCGGTCCTCCTGATCGCGGTGGCCGGGCTCGAAATCGGTTTTTGGGTCGTCCGGCGAACGGCTAAATCGTTCGGAAATATCACCCGGGCAGTGAAAGCGGTCGAGGCGGGAGAATACCGGTCCGGCCAGCTGGCCGGGCTTATCCAGCGCAAGGATGAATTGGGCAAACTGTCGCGTGCCATCGATTCCATGGGGGTCGAAGTGACCGCACGCGATCGGAGGCTGAAGCTGCTTCTGCGGGTCATCCCCGCCGGCGTGGCCCTTTCGCTGGAGAGCGACTTCAACCGCCTGCTGGAAGCCATCGTGGTCGAGTCGCAAGCCATCACCAATGCAGACGGCGGGACGTTGTACATGCTGGAAGACCGCAAGCTGAAATTCGTCATCATGCGCAATTCCTCCCTGAAGGTTGCCATGGGCGGAACGACCGGAACCCCGATTACTTTCCCGGCGCTGCAGATGTACGGCGAAGACGGGAAACCCAACCATCACAACGTCGCCACGCACGCCGCCCTCGGGCACGAATGGGTTAACGTGCCGGACGCCTACCAGGCGGAAGGATTCGATTTCTCCGGGACACGCGCCTTCGACGAGCGCACCGGTTACCATTCGCAATCCTTCCTGACCATTCCCCTGGAAGGCGAGGAAGGCAGGGTGATCGGCGTCCTGCAACTGATCAACGCCTCCGACCCGGTCACCGGGGCAGTCATCCCCTTCGACGCCGACGAGGTCTTCGAGACGCTCGTCCTGCTTGCCTCGACTGCCCTGGCGGGGTACATCCGCCAGGAAAAGATGCGCAAGGAAATCGAAAAGCTCAATATCGAGATCGACCACGCCAAAAAATCCCGCCAGGTGTTGGAAATCACCGAAACGGACTACTTTCGGGCGCTGTTGAAAAAAGTGCGCGAGCTGCGCGCCCGGAAGAAAAATTCAGCTGCCTGACCGGAGGGAAAATGTTGCCTGCCTCGCCACTCGAAATCATCGAACCCCGCCTGCGTCCGTTCCTGCCCGCGGACCTGTACGCGGCGGCCTGGGTGGACCCATCCCCGACCACATTGGAGCGGGTCTTCGAGCACCTGCGCACGCTCCAACGCATCCTGTACGATTACACCTCCCGGCGAGTCGCCGAGGAGGGGGCCCGCCCCGGAGAGGTCCATTACGAATGGCAAAAAGGCTCGTTGATGTTTACCGACCTGGCCGGCTTCACCCGGTTGATGGAAGCCAACTCCGGACAAGGGCGCCAGGGCGCCGCCGCCCTGCTCAAGGTGCTGAATGGTTACTTTGCGGAAATGATCGGGATCATCAGTAAATCCGGCGGCGACCTGCTCGAATTCACCGGGGATGCCCTGCTAGCCCTCTTCCCGGAGGAACAGCGCGGCAACGATACCCTCCAGGCGGTCCGGGCAGGGTTGCGCATGCAACGCGCCATGGTTCATTATGCAAATATCGAGACCCCCGACGGAAGCCTGAACCTGGGCATGCGGGTGGGCATCCACTCCGGACGATTCCTCATGGCAAACATCGGCACCCCACGTCGCATGGAACACGTCCTCCTGGGCGGGGCGGTCCATCACGCCAAATTGGCCGAAAGCGCCGGGGTCCGCGACCGCGTCTGCCTCACGGATGCAGCCCACGCCCGCGTTCAAGAACAGTTCCATTTCGAGGACGGGCAGCCCGGCCACAAGCTGGTCATCGACGACCTGACCGAGGAGCAACTGGGCGAGTACGAGGTTACCCCGCGCCGGCGCATGGCCGGTTCGGTCCTGTTCGACCGCAGCGCGGCCGGCCTGGTCGACGAAATTACCCAGACGATCAAATCGATCGAGCCTTTGGCCTGCTTCCTGCCAACGCCGGTGCTCAACCTGCTGGTGGAAAGCGCCGCCGACCGCCACATCCCCCCGGATTTTCCCGAGCCGACCGTCGTCTTCGTCAACTTCATCGGCCTGCCTGAGCTGGTCGATCGGGCCCTGCCGGGGGAGGAGCACAAGGTCGTCAACAGTTTTTCGCGGGCTTTTGCCGGGATCAACGCCGCCGTCGAGCGACGCGGCGGAGTGCTGAAGAAGATCACCTACCACCTGGCCGGATCGGACATCGTCATTTACTTCGGCGTTCCATCCGCCCACACCAACGACCCGATGCGGGCCGTCCAGGCTGCCCTGGCCATTCGGGAGCTGATCGCCGCCCTCAAGCCCCCCACGGTCGGCAACATCGTCCCGCAAATCACCTGCCAGATCGGCATCGCCAGCGGCGCGACCTTCGCGGCCGAGATTGGCGAACTGCGCGGCCGGCGGGAGTTCAACGTATTGGGCGACACGGTCAACACAGCCGCCCGGCTGATGAACCGGGCCACCACCGGACAGATCCTGCTGACCGGGCGGGTCTACGATGCGGTCAAGGAGGCCTTCGAGTGCGAATCCCTGGGCAGCGTTCCCCTCAAAGGCAAGGCTGCTCCGACACCGATCTACAGCTTGCGGGGGCCGCGCGAGAATTGATACCCGGGGACGTAACCCCCTCTTGAGAACAAAAAGGTTCCGGCTGCACCGGAACCTTTTTCTATCCCATCTTGGCTGGTGGTTTACGACTCGCCATCCTGGCGCTCGCGCCGCAGCCGGGCCGCTTCGGATTTCAGGTGGGCGTAGAAATCCGTCCCGGTCACTTCCTCCACCTGCTGCCTGCGGCGGGTCTCGTCGATCTCCAGCATCAACTTGCGGACTTCCTGCTTCAATTGGTCTTCGCGCGCCTTGACTTCCTGGGCCATCCGGAAGAAAGCCGAGAGCAATCGTTCGGCCTTGGCGGCGTTCGGCTCGGCAGAATCTGCGGCCGGCTGGGCCTCCCGGGTCTCGCTCATGACCGTCGAATAATCCCCATCCGTGATGTGCTTGCTGAGTTCGATGGCTTTTTCGATATACGTGGTGGCGAAACGCAGACGGGCGGTATTGCTACGGATCAGGGACAGGCTTAATTCCGGGCGCTGGTTGATCAGGTCCAGGAAATCCTGGCGCTTCAATTCGAGAGCCTGGGTCGGCTGGACGGCTACGACCGTGGCCGAACGCTTCCCCTGGTCGAAGAGGGCCATCTCGCCGATCGTCTCACCCGGCCCGCACTGGTTGAGGATCAGCTCCCCGCCCTGGGCATTTTCGCTGACGATTTTCACCTTCCCGTTGACGATCAGGAAAAGCGAATCGCCGGACTCTCCCTGGCGCATGAGCGCCTCACCCGTGGCATAAGAACGATCGAGGGCCTTTTGTCCCAACGTGTCCAGTTCGGGGTCGGGAAGCCCGTGGAATAACAGGATGTCTTTGAGGCTCTCGCGAATTTGATCAGCCATGGCTCATTCTCCTCACGCTTAATGATGATACCCTAGAAAATCCACTCCGGCAATCCACGAAGTGGGCGTTCGGATAATATTTTTACGATACTTCGAAGAATTTCCATAATCATCATGGGTCAAGATCGCTTTTTCACCCATTCCAGCGTTCCAGGGGTTCTCTCCTTACTTTTTTGTCGAATTCATCATCAAGTCTAAGGGGGCAGGCTCTATTAATCTGAACATCTCGTTTGACTTGCGAGATTTTTCTCAATATAATGAGACTAAATCTTGGAGAGCGGAGAGGCAAATATGTCACAGATCATCTCAATCCATTCATTCCGCGGCGGGACGGGTAAATCCAATACCACTGCCAATCTAGCCACTTTGCTGGCCATGCAAGGTCTCAGGGTGGGCGTTGTGGATACCGACATCCAATCTCCAGGCATCCATGTTTTGTTTAATCTGGATGAATCCGAGATGGTCCACTCGCTGAACGATTACCTGTGGGGCAAATGCGGCATCAAGGACTGCGCCTACGATGTGACCGGGCGGGTCGGGGCCGAAGTGAAGGGACAGATCAACCTGATCCCCTCCAGCATCAAGGCCAGTGAAATCGCCCGGATCCTCCGGGAAGGCTACGATGTCGGCCTGCTCAACGACGGTTTCCAAAGCCTTGTGGATGGCCTCAAGCTGGACGTCCTGGCCATCGACACCCACCCCGGTCTGAACGAAGAGACCCTGCTTTCCATCTCCATTTCCGATGTACTCGTCATCATCATGCGTCCGGACCAGCAGGATTACCAGGGCACCTCCGTGACCGTCGAAGTGGCCCGCAAGCTGGACGTGCCCAAGATGCTCATGGTGGTCAACAAGGTACCTCAGACCCTCGATATGGACGACGTGCGCTCCCGCGTCGAACAGACCTATAACTGCAAGGTCGCCGCAGTCCTGCCGCATTCCGATGAAATGATGACCCTGGCAAGTTCCGGGATCTTCACGCTGCGCTATCCTGAAAGCCCCGTCACCCGCGGCTTGAAGGATGTCGTCGACCTGATCCGCGCTTAGGCAGCGGGGACCATGGAAGCTTTCATCCAACGCATATTCAAAATGCGCAAGCGCGAGTTGGGGCTGGTCATCGCGCTGGGATTCCTCCTTTTTGGTAATTCCCTCGCCCGGCAGGTTTCCGGGATCGTTGCGGTCAGCGGTTTTCTCAGCAGCAGCAGCGTCAATTCGATGTTGCTGGTCATGTTGATCGACTACACCCTGATCCTGGTCGTGGGCGGGCTGCAAAGCCTGGTGGTGGACCGGTTCAACCGGGTCAAGATGATGGGATTCATCAGCCTGGGCTTCGCCGCCATTTTTATCATCCTGCGGGTCATGTTCGCGATCGGCGCGCCGGGTTGGTTGAACTACTCGATCATGTACCTGATCGCCGAACAGCAGTTGATCCTTTTCCCGGTGGTCTTCTGGGTCCTGGCCAACGACATTTTCAACTTTGCCCAGGCCAAGCGCCTGTTCCCGCTCATCGCCGCGTGGAGTTTCATAGGCAAGCTGGCCGGGATCGGGATCGCAGCCGTCTCGCCCAACCTGTTCGCCTGGCTGAACCTGCGCTCCGAGGAGATTCTGCTGTTCAATGCCCTGATCTATGTGGTCGGCTATCTCTTGATCATGATCAGCCTGCAGAATGTTTCCGTCCGGCCCACCGTCCAGCAGACTGAAACCGTCCGTGAGACGCTCACCGAAGGCTGGGACTTCGTTCGGGGTGTAGACTCGTTCCGCTATCTGATGCTGGCGATCATCGCCCTGGCAGTCGCCGACACGATCATCGAGTTCCGTTTCCTGGTCGTGACGGACGCCCTGTTCGTCGGGCAGGAGGCCTACCAGCACTTCTACAGCCTGTACCGGCTGGCAGCCACCCTGATCAGCTTCGGAGTCCAGACCTTCCTGACCGGCCGGTTGATCAACCGGATGCAGGTCAGGAACATTTTCTTCTTCTTCCCCATCGTGGTCCTGTTGGGCGCCGGCGGCGCCCTGCTCGCGCCGGGCCTTTGGATGATCGTCGGCGCCATGCTGACTGTCAAGCTGGTGCGCGAAACCGTTGACGACTCGGGCCGCAAATCGATCCAATCCCTGGTGCCGGAAGAGCGGCGCGGCAGGGTCAGCACGTTCATCGACAACTACCTGCCCGCCAGCGGCACGATCCTGGCTTGCCTGGTAACCGGGGCGATCGTCCTGGTCGGGCTGTGGACGAAAACCGATCTGCACCTGGTTTACCTGTCGATCGCATTCCTATGCGGGGCCTTCGCATTCTGGGCCGTCGTGCGCATGGGCAAGGTCTATGAAAAATCCCTGTTGAACTGGCGCCTCAAGCGCCGCCAGCGATCCTCCGACAGCATCATCAGCAGGATCGCCGATCTGTGATCCGTTCGACCATCTAACACCGCATAAAGAGGCATTACATGGCAAAAAAAGGTGACAAGGAACTAAAAGAAAAACAGCAGGCCGAGAAGATAGCCCGGAAACCATTGTTCGTCAGCCTGCGCTGGAAGCTTTTGATCGGTTTTACCCTCCTCTTCAGCCTCGTTTTCGCCCTGGCGTTCTACTGGTTCTACACCTTCGCCACCCAGCAAGCCCTGACGCGCATCCGGGCGGACCTGCTGGACGTTCTGCAAGGCGCGGCCGGTTACGTAGATGGCGACACGCTTGCCTCCGTAGCCAAGGACGGCCAGCCAAACGCCGCCGGACAGGCCTGGCTAGCATTTGCCAATGCAGACGAGAACGGCACTGCCGACGCTTCGTCCCTGCTGACGGCCGCCACGCAAAGCTACGGCAAGGGCACCCGGACGGGTTTTTCAGACGATCCGCGCTACCAGAAATTGATGGACCAGCTCCAGCTGATCCACGACATCGAACCACGCGCCTGGCCTTACCTGTTCGTCAAGGCCCCGGGGGAACGCAACATCACCTATATCGCCGATCTGTGGGCGCGCTACGATCCATCCAAGGCCACCCCATTCATGTTCACCAAATCGAGCAAACGGTCCTATAACGGCCTCACCGAACTGACCTTGCGCCTCGACAGCAAGAACCAGTTCGTGCCTTACTCGGACCAATGGGGTTCGTGGATCTCGGCGTATCGGCCGATCCTGGACTCCAACGGCCAGATCGCTGGCGCCATCGGCATCGATTTCGAAGCCGGCTACGTCGACCAGGTCCAGAGCGCCATCCGAGATCGCGTGCTGGTCGCCTTCATAATCACCTACGCGGGTCTGTTCCTGCTGGTCTTCCTGGTGTCCCGCACGCTGACCCAGCCGATCCAGCGGCTGACGGTCTCCGCCGAGCGTCTCGGTGAGGGCGACTACGGCCAGGACATGACCAAACATGCGCCGAGGGGCGTACTGCGCGACGAGATTGCCCGTCTCGCAGACATCTTTGCCGTGATGGCCACCAAAGTCTACCAGCGCGAACAAACCCTGCGCAAACAGGTCGAAATGCTGAAGATCGAGATCGACGAATCCAAGAAACAGAAGCAGGTCAGCGAGATCGCCGACACCGACTTCTTCCGCGAGCTGCAAGCCAAGGCGAGCAAGATGCGCAAGCGCCGCGAAGCCGGCTCCTGATCCCTGGCAAGTCACGGGAAGAATCACCATCCTGACCGATATTCCGACCATCGCCATCCACAACAACCTGGAGACCTTTTTCGGGTTCCTGAGCCGCGCTGAAGACCCGGACTTGTTCCGGAAGCGGATGTACCGCGGCGACCGGGGCTTGTTCTGGCTGGGCGATCCCAAGCTTCTATTCGTCACCGCCCCTGCCCCGGATGCCGCCTCCGTCTGCCAGCGCTGGGGGTATCCCGGAACGGCCGTAATCGCCCCCGTCCACCCTACCCACCAACTCAGCCTGGACATCCTGCGTGAACCCGCCCTGCTCGAGCGCATCCTCGAATACGCCGGCTCGGGGCGGACTCTGCGCATGGTCCCGTATGCAACCACCTCCGAATTCCTGCAGTTGGCAGACATCCTGCAGACCCGCCACGGCCTGACCATCCACCTGCCTGAAAGCCCTGCCCCGGATCGCCTGTGGCTGCGCGATTACGCCGATACCAAGGCCGGGTTTCGCGCCATCGCATCCCAGTGCATCTTCACCCCGAACATTTTCCCGCCCGGCTTCGTTTGCAAGACCATCTCCCAGGCGGCCGGTGCAGTGGATTGGTTCTTGGAGCGCGGCCAGGATTGTGTGGTCAAGGCCGATAGCGGGGAGAGTGGCATCGGTCACACTATTTTTTCCCCCCAATCCGCCGCCGGCCAGGGCGTACTACAGGCGCTCGAAAAGAACCCATTCCTCCATAACGATAACATCATCGTCGAACAGTTTATCAAGTCATCTGAAAATCTCTCCCCCTCGCTCGAAATGTACGTTCCCCCCCTCTCCGCGGGCAGCCCACACATCACCTACGTCTCCCAACAACTCTTCTCCAGCTTTGGGCGCTTCGCCGGGGTACTGGTCAGCCGCAGCCTGGAGAAAGCCAGCTGGTACCCGCTCCTGGCTGAGCGCGGCATGAAGATCGCCGAAACCCTCCAGAAAATGGGTTACGTCGGCCACTTCGACCTGGACGCCGTGGTCGACGACGAAGGCTCCCTTTATCTTTTAGAGACCAACGCCCGCCGCACCGGCGGGACGTACGTGCACGAATTCGCCAGCTTCACCTTCGGGCCGGATTACCTGGATAAGGTTGCACTCCTAAGCATCAATGCCCTGAAAAGCTGCGGCATCACCTGTCTGGCTCGTCTGCTGGACTGGCTCTCGGATTTGCTTTACCCGATCCAGTCGACCTGCCACGGGGTAGTCGTAACGGTAACCTCTTCATTGTCGGCCGGGGAGTTCGGCTGCATACTGGTCGGAAGGAACGAAGCCGAGGTGCTGGATTTGCACCAAGCTCTGCTGGATCGACTGCAGGATTGTCCAGCCGAGGCAAATCCACGGTGAACGTCGGGGAGTACCGGGAGATCAGGCAGGAACTGGAAAGCTGTCCTCGCGTAGCCTTCGTCATGCCTAAGGAAAAGGAAATAGAACCAGCGGCGTCCGGAAATCGGACGCCGCTGGTTCTTGATCATCGGTCGTTATGCTTTTTTACCGCAATGCGGGCAGTACGTCCACCCGTCCTGGACGGGCTCACCGCACTTCTTACACGGGTGAGATGCCACAACGGGTGCAGCGGCCACCGCCTCAGTCTTCCCGGACAGGCTCTTGACCAGCCAGACAATGCCAAGCACGATCAGGGCAACGAAGACCAGGAAGAAGAAGCCGCCGATGAGGCCGCCGAAGGGTATAAACCCACGTCCCATCATGCCCATGTGACCCATCGGGCCGAAGTATTCGCCCCGGCCGCTATACGGCATCATGCCCGGAAAGCGTCCATTGAAACCGCGCTGGCCATTACCGTTACCAAAGAAGGGCATTCGTCCGGTATTGGGTGTCTGCGTACCCGGGTTGGTCGTGCGGACAGCAACCGCATGCATCGGCAGGCGGGTGGCGACGAGATAGACCCCACCTACCACGAGCGCCAATACGACCAAACCGATCACGATACCGACGATCCATTTCCAAGCTTTTTTCATTTCAAAATCTCCTTTTTGACAAATCCAGTATAAACCGCCAAGATGAAAAAATGATGAACAGGGGGCGGCTCATTTCCTCCCCGGCGAATCAAAAATGATATACTTCCCCCATGCCTTCCATCGGTATTTTTGGCGGCACCTTCGACCCGCCCCACGTCGGGCACCTCATCCTGGCGGCGGAAGCCCAGGCCCAGCTCGGGCTCGACCGCCTGCTCTGGGTATTGACTCCCGATCCGCCGCACAAGCAGGACCAATCCATCACGGCGCTGCGCCATCGCCTGGCGATGCTAGAACTGGCCATCCGGGATAATCAGGCCCGCTTCGAATTGTCCCGGGTCGAAATCGACCGGCCCGGGCCGCATTACGCCCTGGACACGGTCGACCTGCTCGCCGGGCAGAATCCAGGCGCCGACCTGGTCTACATCCTGGGAGGCGATTCGCTGCGTGACCTGCCTGCCTGGCATCGCCCTGCGGACCTGGTGGCAGCCTTGCATTCGATCGGGGTGATGCGCCGCCCGGGCGATGCCATCGACCTGGTTGCCCTCGAAAAAATCCTGCCCGGCCTGACCGCCAAGGTCCGCTTCATCGACGCCCCCCTGCTCGACATCGCGGCGCGTGAGATCCGGGGACGCGCCGCCGATGGACGACCTTTCCGCTATTACCTGCCCGCCCCGGTGTACGACTACATCCGCCAGCACCGGCTTTACCAACCCGAGCGAGCCTGACCATTAAAAAAAGCTCCGGTCTCTTATGGACCGGAGCTTTTCATTCTCATCAAATATCTGCGACGTAACTCAAACTGACCCAGCGGTTCGGACCGATCATCCCCCAGCCATCCTTCTGGGCCGTGATCTCATAGACGTCCCCGGCGTTGACCGTCCCCGCCAGGCTGGCATTTGCATTGGGCTGCTGGCGCACGTTGAGCTTCGTGGCCGTTACCCGCACCCGCCGGACGAGCTGCAAGCGCGGCACCAGGGCGGCCCGCTCGTATCCCTGCCCCTGCGTCCAGGCCTGGTAGAGGGTCAGCCAGGGGATCCCCTGTCCCTGGCCCGAGCTGTCCTTGCGCAGGGGGTCGTGGACATAAGCCATGTTCACATCCAATCCGACGGCCACCAGGTAATGCGGACCGGTAAAGCTCTCCGGGGTCAGGCCGGCTTGCTGAAGGATGGTCTGTTTGACCAACAGGATGGCCGGTCGGCAGCTGGAAAGGATCAGCGCCAAGTCCGAGAGTTTCAGGCCGGTGCGCATCTCCACCGGGACGCCGTTGGCGGTCATCACATTCGAGATCTGGGTGAACGAGAGCGGGTTATCGGTTTGCTGTCCGGTCTGGTTGAAGAAATCGTTGGGAGTGATGGCTTTGCCGATGTACGCGCCGACCAACATGGCGCCGGAAGCCGCGCCGGAGGCGTTCGTGAACTGGCTGGCTCCCGAGCCCAACTGGGATATATACGGGACCTGCAAGATGTTCACACCCGTGCCGGTCCCGCTCGCCGCCGGGGCCGGGACGTTGGTCGCGGCAGCCTCGCCGATCACGGAGTCGATCACCCGGCGGATATGGTCCAGTGCAGCACGTTCAGGTTCGGTCATGAATACTCCTTTGTTACTCGATGCCCCCTTATTGTAAAGAAAATCCCCCGTTTCCGCAACACTCATAAACCGGCGTTCCACTGGTCAAAAAGTAGGCCTCGATCCACTGCCTTTCGAAAGAGACTCCTCCCCGAATTGGGGGAGGAGTCTGGGTTTCAAAGGATGTCCGCAGAAATGTCGATTTTCTTTAGGTGGCCTTCTTGGCCTTGCCTTCCCTGGCTTTGAACTCCAGGCCTTCGCCTTCCGCCTTGGCATCCACGGTGACCGTCGAACCGGTCGGGATGGATCCACCCAGCAGTTCCACCGATAGAGGGCTTTCGACATACTTCTGCAGGGCCCGCCGCAGCGGCCGGGCGCCGAATGCCTGGTCGTAGCCGGTCTTGGCCAGCCACTTGCGGGCCTTTTCGGTCAACTCGACCTTGACGCCGAACTCATTCAGGCGTTCCTGGATTTCTTTCATTTGCAGGTTCACGATCTGTTCCATCTCAGCCAGGGTGAGCGGCGAGAACATGATGATTTCGTCGACCCGGTTGAGGAATTCAGGCCGGAAAGTGCCCTTGAGGGCTTTTTCGATCTTCGAATGCGCCTCGCGGTCCTCGTCAGTCTCGGTCGGCTGGAGGAAGCCCAGGGTGCCGCCCTTGCGGACGTACTCGGTGCCCAGGTTGGAGGTCATGATCAGGACCGTATTGCGGAAGTCGACCACGTTCCCCTGCCCGTCGGTCATGCGGCCGTCGTCAAGAATCTGGAGGAGGGCATTCCAGACCTCGGGATGGGCCTTCTCGATCTCGTCGAACAGCAGCACCCGATAGGGGCGCCTGCGGACGGCCTCAGTGAGCTGGCCACCTTCCTCGTAACCCACATATCCGGGCGGAGCGCCGAACAGGCGCGAGACCGTATGCTGTTCGCGGTATTCGGACATGTCGATCCGGACCATGGCCTCTTCGTCGTCGAACATGAACCAAGCCAGCGCCTTGGCCAGCTCGGTCTTGCCCACGCCGGAAGGACCGATGAAGATGAATGAACCAATCGGCCGGGCCGGGTCCTTGAGGCCCGAGCGGGCCCGCCGGATGGCATCCGAAATGGCGTGGATGGCTTCGTCCTGGCCGATGATACGCTCGTGCAGGCGCTCTTCCATGTGCAGGAGTTTTTCGGCCTCGCTCTCCATCATCTGGCTGAGCGGGATGCCAGTCCATTGGTGGACCACCTCGGCAATATCGTTGACATCCACCACCTCGTCGAGGTGGTGCTCGCCTTCCCACTTGTCACGCTTGCCGGTGAATTCCTGCTCCAGCCGCAGACGCTCGGCCTTCTTCTGGGCCGCCCGTTCGTAGTCCCGTTCGACGCCGGCCTGCTCCTCTTCGGCGCGCAGCCGGTCGATCTCGTTCTTGGCTTCCTTCAGCTCGGGAGGTAGGGAATAGAGCGCCACCCGCAGCTTGGCAGCCGATTCGTCCATCAGGTCGATGGCTTTGTCGGGCAGGTGCCGGTCGGTGACATACCGGTCAGAGAATCTGGCCGCAGCCACCAGGGCCTCGTCCGAAAAGCGCACCTTGTGGTGGGCTTCGTAGCGGTCGCGGAGGCCATGGAGCATCTTGATCGTATCGTCCACGCTCGGCTCTTCCACGTAGACCGGGGCAAAACGCCGTTCGAGGGCTGCGTCCTTTTCGATGAATTTATGGAACTCGTCCAGGGTGGTCGCGCCGATGCACTGCAGTTCGCCGCGGGCCAGGGCCGGCTTGAGCATATTCGAGGCGTCCATGGCCCCCTGGGCGGCCCCTGCCCCGACGACGGTGTGCAATTCGTCGATCATCAGGATGACCTCGCCCGAGGCGCGCTGGACTTCCTCGATGGCCGACTTCAGGCGTTCCTCGAACTCGCCGCGGAAACGACTGCCGGCGATCATCGCGCCCAGGTCGAGGGAGACCACCCGCTTGCCCGACAGGATCTCGGGGACATCGTTGGCGGCGATCTTCTGGGCCAGCCCTTCGACGATGGCGGTCTTGCCCACCCCGGCTTCGCCGATAAGAACAGGGTTGTTCTTGGTGCGGCGGGACAGGATCTGGATGACCCGCATGATCTCGTTGTCGCGCCCGATGACCGGGTCGAGCTTGCCCTCCCGGGCAAGCTGGGTAAGGTCACGGGAATATTTTTCCAGGGTGCGGTAGCGCGTCTCGGCCTGGGGGTCGGTGACGCGCTGCCCGCCGCGCAACTGCATGATCGCATCCAGGACGCGTTCCCGGGTCAGGCCGGCGCTTTCCAGGATGCGGGCAGCGGACGTGTTGCGCTCGCTCAGGATGGCCAGGAAAATATGCTCGGTCGAGATATATTCATCCTTCAGGCGGTTGGCTTCTTCGTTGGCCAGATCGATGATCCGCTTGACCCGCGGGGTGATGAAGATCTGTCCTGCGCCGCCGCCAAAGATGTTGGCCTTGGGCGTCATGCGCAGGGTCTGGTCGAGACGATCGATCAACGCCTGGGCGTTGATGTTAAGCATTTCGAGGATTTGCGGGATGACGCCGCCGGGTTGCTCGATCAGCGCCATCAGGATGTGTTCCGTATCGATCTGATTATGGCCGTAGCGCTGGATGATTTCCGCGGCGCGCTGGGCGGCCTCCTGGGCTCGTTCGGTAAAACGGTCGAATCGCATCATAGGTTAAAGGTCCTTTTGGAATGGGACGATTATAACAAACAGGATGTCGATGAAGTGAAAACAGCACGTTAGAGATGCGTTAGATTCTAATATCATTGTACCGAATTACTGGGAAATCGCAAGGCGAATCCGCTATAATATGCAGGATGACCGCGATCGCTGCCTCCCTGCCAGCAAACAGCCCGCACCTGCGCCCGTTGAACATCCTTCGCGACCTGCCGGCTGTGGCCGACCTGATCGAGAAATGCTTCGCCGATACGATGGACGCAGAGGGCCGCAGCTACCTCCAGCAGATGCGCCGGGCCGGCCAGGACAATATGTTCCTCCGCTGGGCCAGCAGCGCAGTCGAGACGGCTTCCATGCCGCTCTCCGGCTTCGTCTGGGAGGAAGATGGGGCCATCCTAGGCAACGTCAGCCTGATCCCCTACCATCATAAACGCAAACGCATCTACCTGATCGCCAACGTCGCAGTCCATCCGGACCGGCGGCGCAAGGGCATCGGGCGGCTCCTCACCCAGGCGGCGATCGCCCGGGCAGACCAGCGCCACTCCAGCGCCACCTGGCTGCATGTGCGTGACGATAACCCCGGCGCGATCAGCCTCTACCGCGGTCTGGGCTTTGTCGAGCTCGCCCGCCGCACGACCTGGCAGGCCAAGCCGGAGCGGAATGCCTGCACGGACGGATTGGGCATCATGATTACAAAACGCACCGCCCGGGATTGGTCCCAGCAGGGACCCTGGCTGGAAAGGATTTATCCGGACCTGCTGACCTGGTACCAACCCATGCCCTGGCGGTCACTGCGCCCCGGTTTGGGTCCAGCGTTCTATCGTTTCATGATGGATTACGACGTCCGCCACTGGGTCGCCCGAAGCGAAGGAACCGTCCAGGCCGTCCTGAGCTGGCAATCCATGGCCACCCGCAATGACCGGCTGTGGGCGGCGGTTCCCCCCGATGGCAGCGAGCGGGCCCTGACAGCGCTGTTGCTCTACGCCCGCCGTGAGATGGCTTGGCGGCAGTACCTTACCCTGGACTTCCCTGCCGCTCACTACCAGGCTGCCATCGAGGCCGCCGGATTCCAGCCCCATCGCACCCTTCTCTGGATGAAACTTCAGCCAGGTAATTCCGTAAGTCATTCGTAGGAGGCTGCCATGAAATTCATTTTGCGTTGGGTTATCAATGCGGTGGCGCTGTACGTCGCCATCGCCCTTCTGCCGAAATACATTCTCTACCAGGGGAACTGGATCGACATCATCTGGCTGGCGCTGATCTTCGGCCTGGTGAACGCTATCCTGCGCCCACCCTTCAAGGTCCTGTCGTGCGTCTTGATCATCCTGACCCTTGGGTTGTTCACCCTGGTCATCAACACCCTGCTGTTCGCCCTGACCGGCTGGATCGGCAGCCAGTGGCACGTCGGCTTCACCCTGGCCCAGCCCTGGTTCTGGAGCGCCCTTCTGGGCTCCCTGGTGACCACGCTGGTCAGCGGTGTGCTGAACGGGCTGCTGCGGGACGAATTACGCAACCGCAAGAACAAGTAAGTTGTGCGAAATCAGGGAAAGACGAAGCAGGGCAAGAGGTCATCTTGCCCTGCTTTTCTTAACAGGAACGCTGCAGCCGCGCTCAGAAGGTGATCATGAAAACGAGGTCGTTCACGTTCGTCCCGGTCGGGCCGGGCTTGAGCAGGTCTTCCAGCTGGGCAAAATAGGTGTACGAATCGTTCCGGGCGAGGAAATCCCCCGCGTGCAGGCCCAGCCCGGCCGCGTAATGGTGGGACTCGCCGGTCACGACTGCGCCAGCCGCGTCCGTGGAGCCATCCTCGCCATCGGTCGCCAGCGTCGCCAGGAGCACACCCGGGAAATCCGCCAGCTCGCTGACAGCCGCCAGGGCCAGCTCGGTATTGCGCCCGCCTTTCCCATTGCCGTGCAAAGTGACCGTCGTCTCTCCGCCCACCACGATGCATCCCGGCGCCGGCACCGGAGTGGCCGTCCGGTGGGCCTGGCGCAGGCTGGTAGCCAGCTCGAAGGCAGCTTCACGCGCTTCGCCCTGCAAGTCCGTGCGGAGGAGGTAAGGATTGAAGCCCTCCTCCTGGGCCTGCCGAAGGGCCGCCTGGGCCGCCTGCAGGTTGCTGCCCACCAGGACGTTTTGGACCTTCTCGAAGGCCGGGTCGCCGGGCTTGGGCGTTTCCGGCAGGCTCTGCAAATTCTTCAAAATGGATGCCGGGGCCTTTTGATCCAGGAGGTATTTTTCCAGGATGGCGATCGCAACCGCTCCCGTTGTCGGGTCGGGGGCAGTCGGACCGGAGGCGATCGCCTCGAGTGGGTTGCCGATCACGTCCGAGAGGATCAGGCTGACGACCGTCGCACCGTTCGCCAACCGGACCACTCCCCCGCCCTTCAGCCGGTCGAGCCGGCGGCGCAGGGCATTGCTCTCCTGGATGTCGGCCCCGCAGGCCAGCAGCAGACCGGTCAGGGCCTGGAGGTCCGCCAAGCTGACGCTGTCGACCGGAGAGGTAACCAGCGCCGACCCGCCGCCTGAGATCAGGCAGACGAGCAGGTCCTGTGGGCCGAGGCCGGAAAGAAGCTCGCGGGTTTTTTCGCCGGCCTCCAGGCTGTTCTCGTCTGGAATGGGGTGGCCGCCCGGGACGACCCGGAAGGACGCCGGCGGGCTGGCAGGAACGTGTTTGGTGACGACCAGTCCTTCCGAAAGCTGCCCGCCCAGGATCCCGGCGAGGGCTTCCGACATGCCGACGGAGGCCTTGCCGATCCCCAGCAGGCAGATCCGCCGGAAGCCCGACAGGTCGTAGGCCTGTCCCGCCACCGTCAGGGTTGCGCCATCCCGGTGCACGAATCGCCGCACAGCTTCCCCCGGATCGACTGCGTTGACTGCCGCTGACAGGATGCGCGCCACTGCCTGGCCGTCGGGGAAGGCCCGCAGGCTGCGGGTCAGGAAATTCTCGGCAGGAATCATACGCGTATGATAGCATTAAACCCATCCCGAGGAACACGTACCTTCGGATGTAAAATAAATGCTCTTCCATACCCATTTAGCGGAGTCCCATGTCAAAGCCACGCGTTTTCATTACCCGCCGCATCCTGGACAGCGGCTTAGAAATAATTCAGGAATCCTGCCAAGCCGACATCTGGCCTGACGAGCTGCCCCCATCCCATTCCACCATCCTGGAGCGGGTTCGCGGCGTGGACGGCCTGCTCTGCCTGCTGACCGACCCGATCGACGCAGCCGTCATCGAGGCGGCCGGATCGGGGCTGAAAGTGATCAGCTCCTACGCCGTCGGCGTGGACAACATCGACCTGGCGGCCGCCACCGCCCGCAAAATCCCGGTCGGGAACACGCCTGGGGTGCTGACGGACGCAACCGCCGACCTGGCTTTTGCTCTCCTGCTGGCCGCCGGGCGGCGGGTAGTCGAAGGCACCCGGCTGGTCAAATCCGGGGGCTGGAAGACCTGGGGCCCCGGCTTCATGCTGGGGGCGGATCTGCGCGGGGCCACCCTGGGCATCGTCGGCTTCGGGCGGATCGGCCGGGCGGTCGCCCGGCGAGCCTCAGGCTTCGGGATGCGCATCCTGTTCACCGAGCCGGGCCGGTCGGACCCCGAGCCGGGCGTCCAGGCTGAACGGGTCGATTTCGAGACCCTCCTGCACGAGGCGGATTTCATTTCGCTGCACTGCCCGCTGACTCCCGAGACGCGCGGCCTGATCAACGCCGCCAGCTTGGCGAAAATGAAACCGACTGCCGTGCTGGTCAACACCTCCCGCGGCCCGGTGGTGGACCAGGCGGCCCTGTACGACGCATTATCCAAAAAACAAATCTTCGCAGCCGGCCTGGACGTGACCGTGCCCGAGCCGCTCCCAACCGACAGCCCCCTGCTGACCCTCGAAAACTGCATCGTCGTCCCGCACATCGCCAGCGCCAGCTGGCAGACCCGCGAGAAGATGTCCGTCATGGCGGCAGAGAACCTGATCGCCGGCCTGAAAGGCGAGCGATTGCCGAATTGCATCAACCCGCAGGTATATCAAACCCTTGCGAAGGATAAGAAATAAACACAGGAGAGGCGGCGAGAAAATCAACTTCTTTCAGCACACTTGCTCAAGAAGCAACCCTTCGCCAAGGTTGGCAACAAAAAGAGCGCGAGAGAATGGTCTCGCGCTCTTCGTGTCTTGGTGGTTCTCGGACGCATAGGGCAAAATACTATCTTGCCCTACAATGTGATCGGTTTCCCCGTCTTCGCCGACTCGAACAGCGCCAGGATGGCGGCCACGTTGGCGCGGCTGTCCGCCAGGCTGACGTGCTGGGATTTTCCATTCAGGATGGCATCCGCCATATCCTCCACCTCGGGGAGATAGGTCTCGGGGCCCTTGACGGCGATCTCCTTGGTCTTGCCGGAGCGGGTCAGGTAGAGGGTCTCACGCACGCCCGGATTGAACGGATGAGGAATGCTCAAAGTCCCCTCGTCACCGACGATCTCCATGAAGACGTGGAATGGGATTTTTACGCTGCAATCGAACTGGGCCAGGATATCGCCCGGGAAGCGCAGCTGGGCCGCAAAGACCTCGTCCACGCCGCTCGGACCGATGACCTGGCGGCCGAAGACCTCCTCCGGCTCGCTCTCCAGCACCGAGCGGGTATAGCTCAGCGGGTAGCAGCCAATGTCCCACAACCCGCCGCCTCCCCATTCCGGTTTCCAGCGGATATCGTCCTGGTTGGTC
>Ga0335071_10001139_pt1 | contig 28639 bp, 25 predicted proteins | sample Lox_Sample_15_FD_206724 | JGI IMG/M metagenome (GOLD analysis project Ga0335071, IMG submission 206724) | Soil microbial communities from Loxahatchee National Wildlife Refuge, Florida, United States - Lox_Sample_1.5 | ecosystem: Environmental > Terrestrial > Soil > Wetlands | place: USA...
GGGCGCGGCCGCCCGCACGACAGCCGTTCAGCCACCCCACGGACGAGGACCTGTCCGTGGGGGCCCCGTGAATGCCGGCGCTACAACGACTCTCAGGGCAGATCCTTCGCCGCACGACAGCCGTTCAGCCACCCCACGGACGAGGACCTGTCCGTGGGGGCCCCGTGAATGCCGGCGCTACAACGACTCTCAGGGCAGATCCTTCACCCGGGTGCTATTTGGCGCGAGGGTGGGTGCGGTCGTAGACCTCGGTGAGCTGGGCGGCGGTGAGCTGGGTGTAACGCTGGGTGGTGGAGAGGCGTTCGTGGCCGAGCAGTTCCTGGATGGCGCGAAGGTCGGCGCCTTCTTCGAGGAGGTGGGTGCCGAAGGCGTGGCGGAGGGTGTGGGGATGCACGTCGGATGAGAGGCCGCGGAGGATGGCGATGCGCTTGACGATGCGCCCGACGCTGCGGGTGGTGAGACGAGCCTGACCGCCTTTGGTGACGCCGCGAAGCTGGAGATTGAGAAAGAGAGCCGGAGTGGCGACCGGATGGTGTTGGGCGGCCGCGGCCAGGCGGGCGGTTCGCTCGGAGAGATATTCGCGCAGGGCGTGGGCGGCAGCATCGCCGAGAGGAACGTAGCGCTGCTTCTGGCCTTTGCCGCGGACGAGGATGGCTTCGTTGGCCCAGTGAATGTCGTCGAGGTTGAGTCCGACGAGCTCGGCGTTGCGGATACCGCAGCCGTAGAGCATTTCGAGGATGGCTTTGTCGCGGGCAGGCCAACTGGCGGCGTCATCGGTGATGGAGTCGACGGCGCGATTGAGCTGCTCGATGGAAGGCACGCGGGGCAGATGCCTGGGTAGGCGCGGAGTGGCGACGAGCGAGGCGGCGTTCTGCTGGATGTGACCGGCGTGGGCGAGCCACTTGAACCAACTGCGAATGGCAGCAAGCGCGCGGGCAGCCGAGGTCTTGGAGAGCCCGCGGCTGTAGAGTGACGCCAGGTAATCGCGGATGTGGGTGTGCTCGATGTGATCGACGGCAGAGATGGCCGGCCTGGATGCGATGTACGCGGCGAAGGCGTGCAGTTCGCGCCGATACGCGCGCAAGGTGTGGGCCGAAGCGCCGCGCTCGTTAACCAGGACACGGAGGTAGGTGTCGACGAGAGGGGAAGCCGCGGAGTTGCCGGAATCCGCTGGGGCGCCGGAGGATGCGGCCGTCACCGCGATCTGCGGCTGTTGGGAGGGACTCATGCCTTTCCCTCGTTGGAAGCCTTGCGCGGCACCAGGCGAGGGCCGCGAGACGTGGCCGGCAGACCGGAATCGGAAGGACGACGCGCGCCGCGGGGATGATGCGAGCGGTGAACGGCCTTGAGACGACCCAGCGCGAGATGGGTGTAGACCTGCGTAGTGGAGATGTCGGCGTGGCCGAGCATCATCTGGACGCTGCGCAGGTCGGCGCCGTGCTCGACCATGTGGGTGGCGCAGCTATGGCGCAGGCCGTGCGGGCTGGTGGATCGATTCATGCGCTTGACCAGGTGCCAGATCCACTGGCGGGTGAGGGGCATGCCGCGTATGGAAAGGAAGAGGCGAGCGCGGTCAAAGCGCGGGGATCTGTTCTTTCGAGTGGAGCTGATGCGCTCGAGGTGCGGCCGGCCCTCGCGCAGGTATTGCTCGATGACATGGAGGGCGGTGCGTCCGAGAGGGACGATGCGCTCCTTGTCGCCTTTGCCGCGGACGAGGATTCGACCGGAGTCAAGGGTGAGATCGCTGGTGACCAGGGAAGTGACCTCGGAGACGCGGAGACCGCCGGCGTAGAGGAGCTCGAGGATGGCGCGGTCGCGGAGCGAGGTGGCTTTGGCCTTGGGATGCGAGGCCGCCATGCCGGCACGCTCGAGCATTTCGGCAACTTCGGGCTCGGCGAGCGATTTGGGCAGAACCTTCCAGGCCCTGGGGGACTCGATGTTGACGGTGGGATCGTGACGGATGCGCTTGTCGAGGAGGAGCCAGCGGTAGAAGCCGCGCAGGCAGCTGAGCTTCCGGGCTGCGGAACGGGAGTCGATGCCGTGGTGGCGGAGGTGCTCGAGAAGGGCGGCGACGTCGGCTTCGGTGGCCGAGGCGAGGAGGCGATTGCGGCCCTCGAGGAACTCAGCAAAAATGCGCAGATCGCTGAGGTAGGCTTCGCAGGTGAGTGGCCGTAACCCCTTTTCTACCTTTAGATACGACTCATAATCAGGTAAGAGTGCAAGATGATTCTGGCTTTCCACAAGTCCGATTATGGGCGTGTTCGAAGGGCGGCTCCGGAGAGCGAGGGGGTTACCGAACCATGCTTGCCAACGGCATCAAGAGCGGCAATACAACCGGTTGTGCCCCGGATTGGGGCCGACGCAAATTCTGCGCAGCGGAGGTGGGAGAAGGAGCGTGGTCGCCGCGTGAAGCCGGCGCGGCGAGATGCCGATAGATTCCTTGCTGGAGTGCGTCGGAGGGAGCATCGTGTCGAAGAAGCGAGAGAAACGCGGAAAAAAGGCGCGGGCACAAAAGAACGAAATCGGGAGACGCGGGGCGCCCGTGGAGGGGTCTCAGGAGGCACTGAGAATCGGCAAGGACTGCGACTACGAGCGTGAGCTGCGCCGGTTGCAAATCGAGCTGGTGAAACTGCAGGAGTGGATTAAACACGAAGGACTGCGGGTGGTGGTGCTGTTCGAGGGGCGGGATGCGGCGGGCAAGGGAGGCGCGATCAAACGGATTGCCGAGTCGCTGAATCCGCGGGTATGCCGGATCGTGGCGCTGGCGACGCCAACCGAGCGAGAGAAGACGCAATGGTATTTCCAGAGATATGTGGCGCACCTGCCGGGGGCGGGGGAGATGGTGCTCTTCGACCGCAGCTGGTATAACCGCGCGGGGGTGGAGCATGTGATGGGATTCTGCACGGAGCGCGAGTACCTTGAGTTCATGCAGAGCTGCCCGGAGTTTGAGCGGATGCTGCTGCGCTCAGGGATCATCCTGATCAAGTACTGGTTCAGCGTGAGCGACGAGGAGCAGGAACGGCGGTTCCAGGACCGCATGCGCACGCCGACGAAGCGGTGGAAGCTGAGCCCGATGGATCTTGAGTCGCGCAAGCACTGGGGTGATTATTCGCGCGCCAAGGACGAGATGTTTGCCGTGACCGACACCAAGCAGAGCCCGTGGCACGTGGTGAACGCGGAGAGCAAGAAATGCGCCCGGCTGAACGTGATCCGCCACTTGCTCTCGATGATCCAGTACAGGGACCTGACGCCGGAGCCGCTGAAGCTGCCTCCGGTGATGAAGTCGAAGTATGTGCGGCCACCGATTGACGAACAGAACTTTGTGCCCGAGGTGTACCGATAGCTGCTGAAACCGAGGGGGCGAAATGCGGGCAATTCGACTCTGTTTGCGATCAGCGCGGCAAACTTCGGTCCGGATGAGATTTGTGTTGCGAGGTTGAGGGACGGGACACTAGAACAAATCTGCGATGGGCGGAAATGTGAGCAGCACGGCGAGAATCAGCAGGGCAAAGGCTGCAGTGCGCAGGCGACCCACAGCAACGGTCTTTCCGCTCCAGCGGCGGTCGAGGATGAACCACACCAGCAGCCACGCTACGATGGCGCAGGTGGTTACGCCGGAGAGAGGGCCGGTGGGCCTGTAAAAGATCATGAGGCTCTTGACGGCGGGGGATTTGTCGGCGATGAGCGCGAACAGCGCCACAAGAAAGGAGCCGATGCCCGCAGCCAGCATTGCAGCCGCGCCGCTGCCGTTCGGATAGTCAGGAACATTCACTGTGGTCGAGGAACGTGTGTTGGTCATTTCTGTGCTCCGTGGGTTATGTGGATGGTCGTGTCACCTTCGACGGGTGCGTGCTTGTTGATCATGGCGCCGAAGAATCCGGCGATCACTGCACATAGAAGCGAGATCCAGACAAAGCCGAATACGGCGCGCGAAGATGACCGCAGCCATGGTGGTCGCGATGGGGACGATCCAGGCGACATGCTCCTTCCACTCCATTCCTATGGAGTGCCAGGAACTGGTCGCCGGATCGGACAGGAGCAGGCGCTGCGGAAATGCCGTCAGGTCCACGGTTCCCGGGGGCGGCACAGCGCGGTACCAGGGATAAATGATGTAAGTGCCGGTGAGCACGGTAAGCCACGCGAGCACAGCCATGACGATGAGATAACGGCCGAGGAATCGTTCATCTGCGACCTCGATCGCTTTGGCGTCCGGCGAGTAACGACGGTAAAGCTCGACCAGCGCTCCGGAGCAGGCCATGAGGTAGAGCGCGCCAAAACCCATGCCGTGAACCAGGGTCCATAGACTGCGAAAAGTGATTTCCATTCAGTGGCGTCCTTTCAACCTTTTTCGGGATCCGAGAGGCTTCTTTGCGGCCTGTCTTGAACCGGGCCGGCTGTTGGCAGCGCCGTCCCTACGGGGTCAGGGTAAGTCATTCCCCACGCTAAAGCGCGGGGCTTAAGAACGCTGCGTCTACGGCGCGACAACGGTCATTGCCATACACTCTTCAATCGCCCTTTCGGTAGCCTGGCATCGGCGGACGGGTCGCTGCCGTTTTCTGGTCCGGGCATGAGGGCAGCTGCGTCTTTCTTGCCGCCAGATGAATCGCTCTTGTCGTCCTTGCCCCAAGTCCAGTACATGCCGACGTAAACGTAGTTCTCAGTCTGGCCGGCGATGGAGTGGCCATAGCAGAACAGGATTTGTTCGTTGGTGTTGTGCTTGAAGTGGTAATAGCCGCCGAGGTCGATCATCGCCGAGGCCTGGGTTTGCGCAGCCGCGAATCCTTCGGCACCGTGGGCGAATAGCTCGGCACCGAGTTCCCATTGCTCGTTGAGTTCGCGCTTGACCAGCCAGCCGGTGTAGGGAAAGTTGCGATAGCCGGTTTGCGGAACTACCTGATATCCGGCGCCGCCATCGAAGAGCCACTTGCCTTCGTTCTTCTGCAACCAGATGGGCAGCTTGTACCAGACTTTGCCTACTCCGAGCCCCCTGGCAGAGTTGCCCGTCGGCAACTCGAACATGGTGAAACTGCCGATCTGGGGAAAGTGCTTCGACTCTTTGATCCAGGCGACCTTTGCGCCCAGTTCCATGTCGGTGAGTCCGAAAGCAGAGGTGCCGGTTCCGCCGGGGAGATAGACGGGATTGTTCGAAGGGGCCGCGACACCCCAGGGAAGGATGGCGTGGAGCTGGAGGCGGGGAAGTGCGCCCCAGTTGAACTCGAATGCAGGCCCGGTCGAGTCGATCTCGGCGGTAGTGCCGTCGAGGCCGCCGAAGATGTAGAACTCGTAGTGATGCAGGTCAACGGGAACCGGATCGTCGGTCTGGTAGGGCGGACCCTGGGCGAAGAGTTGCGGAACGAGGAGCGCAGCAAACAGGATCGCGGCCAGGCGTGCGCAATGGCGAAGAGCATTCATGAAGATCCGGTAAAAGACAGGTGGCTGGGGCCGCGAGAAAGGAACCATCCGTGGCGATAGCATATATCGAACTTCGATATTCAATCAACTTTGATTCGGCGCTATAGTGATGGCAGTGAACAATCCTCGACGCGAACTGTTTCACGGACTTATTCGCATTCACGTGCTGGTTCATGCCTCGCAGGAGCCGATCTTCGGACTGGGGATGATGAATGAACTGGCACACCACGGCTATCGTGTCGGCCCGGGAACGCTGTATCCACTACTGCACGGAATGGCGAGGGCGGGTTTGCTGAAATCATCTCCAGACCCCGATCGAGGACGGAGACGCATTTATCGCATTACGGCTGCGGGCAGGAAGGCGCTGGCCAGGGCGCGCGTGAAAGTGGACGAGCTACACCACGAGTTGCACGAGGCGCGCCCGCGCATGCGGTGAAGATAGTTGAAGCGCGATTCGTGGTTCAGAAATCGCAAGCCGCGGCTTGATCCAGAAGGGCCTAGAGGGCGGCTAGTCGAGGCGCGCTTCGCGGAGCTGCTCGATGGGGAGTCCGGCGCGGGCATCGCGAAGCTGCCTTAGCAGCCGCCAGCACTGGAAGAGGAACGCGACTCCGAAGAGAGCGATGAAGAAATTCACCATCGTGCTCCAGGCATCGAAGCCCGGGCGAAAAAACTCCGCATGCACCGACTGCAGCAAGAGCAGGATGCCGGTGAGCGCGGACATGATGGCGCGAAAACGAAGTTGCACGCGGACGTTCATTGGCTTCGCCCAATCTTCTCAACGCGGTGATGGCGCGTCAAGGATTTTGGCCTGCAACCTCGCACTTAAGGAATGTTGATCAGGATGGTGCGCGCGGTCACAACCGGCGCCGCACGCTGTGCTTGCGTGGAGCGCCTTCCACCGCTTGTCGCCCCGAGTGGTTCACCTCACAGAAAGTGCTTGTGGCCGCCGCCACCGGAGTGGCCGCCGCCCCCGGAATGCCCGCCTCCGCCACCTGAGTGGCCCATCTTGGGAGCTTTTTCATGGCCGAAGCTCTGATGGCCAAAACTCTGGCGCCCGAAGTTCTTCGGCGCCTTGTATTTTGGGGCGCTGAATTTTGGCTGCTTCTCGCCGCCGAAGTTGCGGAAGCCTCCCGATTCGTTGCGGGCGTAGTTATTCCCAAAGGAAGGCGCGGAGCGGCTGGAGTAGGCACGAGAGTCGAACTGTGGCGCGCGGTAGTTGGAATAAGGGTTCGTCGATCCGTAACCCGATCGCGAACCGTAGGCTTGCCCGTAAGCGTTTGGTTGCCGGTTCCCATAGCCATAACCCGGGTTGCTGAATGATGGCGCAGGCGCGCGGCCGGCAAAGGTTTGCGGCCGGTTGGGGTAGGTCTGCGGACGGTAGCCGTAACCCGGATTCGTGTAGGCCTGCTGAGTGCGGTAGTCGTTTGCAGGCTGTGTGGAGCGGTAAAAAGACTGCTGGCCCGGAACCGCCTGGTGCGTGTAGGCCGGACTTTCGGGATGGGTGAAGCCGTTCCCCTGATAGCTCCGGTTGTAGCTCTCCTGGCCGCGATTCAGCGGCTCGATTCCGCGATTGTAGCCGTAGCTTTGCTTGCCGCGATCAGACTGATTGCCGCCCCATTGGTTGCCACGCGAGCCATAGGCTCCGCCCTGGCCGCGGTTGAAACTGCCGGAGCGATTCGAACCGTTGCCCCAAGCTCCGCGCGAGGCGTAGGCACCATTGCCGCGATTGAAGGAACCGGGTCCACGCGCGGGCGGATGCCAGCCGGGGAAGGCGCGAGGACCGCCATGGGGCAGGCCCCAATCGGCGAGAGAGGTTGAGTTCGAGTTCCACGAGCCGTGATCGAAGAGAATGGCGTGCGCCAGCCAGTCGAGTCCCCAGGCAAGGAGGCCGAACGGCGTGTGCTCGAATGCGCCCAGGGCGAAACTGAGGCCATACTGGACTCCCGATGAGCCGAAGAAATCTCCGAGGGCGCCGAGAAGCGAGAAGCCCGGATAAGGCGAGATCGGCTGGCCGTATGCGGCCCACGGATTGTAGGTGGGAACGTAAACCACTTCAGGGTCAGGCGGCGCGATGTCGATGTAGCCCTGGTTATTCGTGACGTCTTCCTGAGGCGTCGACTGCAGGTTGCCGGCCTGCTGGGCGCGCTGGCGCAGCATCTGCACGGTCTGCATTACGTCCTGCGGCTGGTTGTAGTAGGCGTCACCGAGCGCGGTCGTCCACTCAAGGTTGTGGCTGAGCATATCGAGTACATCAGGGAATGCGGTGAGCGCCTTGATGCTCGGATCCCACGTGGTCTGCGCGCTTGCGCCGGCTGCGATCTGATCGGGCGAACCGTACCCCTGGGAGCGCATCTGCTGCACCCATTGGTCGGCTGCTGAAACCTGCGCGGGGTAAGTGGACGCGGCGAGAATCTGCGCGAGCAGCGCGTCGGGATATAACGCAATCGGCGCGAGCATCTGCTCGAGCTGGGCTGCGCTCAACGACTGAGCGGGGGCGGACGGTGGAGGCGCGAGATCCTGCTCGGAGGGATAACCCTGGTCAGCGTACTGCTGCTGATTGGGATACGGCTGCGGCTGCGCGGGGACCTGCTGCGGCGAGGCGTATTGGGGCTGCTGTTGCGGATAGCCGTATTGCGGAGCGGGCGGGGCGTATTGGCCAGCGTAGGGACCGCCCGGATATTGCTGCGGGCCGTAGTAGGGCTGCTGAGCTGCAATGGCTACGCACGCGAAGGACAGAGCGGCGAGCAAGAACGCCGCTATGCGAAGACTTTTTGCGGCCGGAGCGGTTTTGTTCGAGTTCTCTCTCAGGGCGGCGGTTCGGAGTTTCGCGATGGTCTTCAAAACGCTGGCAGGGCGGATCTGGTTCGGGGAGTTCATATTCCCTCATCTGCCGCTCGGGCCAAGAACGGCTAGCGTTCGCAACGACAAACGCCCATTCTCGAAGCGCGCGTCTTTCGGTCGCGTCACCTCGTCGATCAGGAACGACAACCCGGCGTCTGCGTCTTGTGCACGACTGCCGGCAGCCCTGGGGGAAGGGCTTATCGTTATGACCCCAAGAGGTCACTTTAGTTTCGGGAAATCGCCGGATGGGAGGGTTTTTTCCCTCAGCTGTGCCGGAAGCGAGCCGAGGTGTCAGCCCGCCAAGTGCTTCTTTACCAGTTCGCTGACGAGACGTCCGTCGGCGCGGACACCGGCTGCCTGCAGTTTGGCCTGCACGGCTTTCATGGCGGGGCCCATCTCTTTTTGAGATGGCTTGTGGCCGAGGCTGGTCTCCAACTCGGCAAGCGTCGCTGAAACGAGAGAAGCAAGGCCCGCCTCGTCGAGGGCTTTGGGCAGGAACTCCTCGATGATGACGATCTCGGCGGCTTCCTTTGCCGCCAGCTCGGGACGGTTGCCCCTGGTGAATTGCTCGATGGAGTCGCGGCGCTGTTTGATCATGGAGGTCAGCGTTTGCTGCTCCTCGGCGGGGGTCAGGGAGGCGTTTTTTTCCACGGCCTTGTTCATCAGGGCCGCCTTGATGAGCCGGAGCGTGCCGGTACGTTCGGCATCGTGGGCCTTCATGGCCTCCACCGTCAGTTTAGTAATCTGCGCTGCCAATGGACCTGGATCGATCATTTTTCTCCTTGTGCCGGGCGATTTATCTTTGAACTCTTGCTTATCGATACTGCGCGGAGGCCAATCTCACGGGAATCCGTATCTGTAGGCCCTGTACAAAAAGTAGCCGACGAAACACGCCGCAACAACAAATTCTGCTGCGACTAGCCTCGAAAATTGTGCCGGTTCTTTATCGCGCCGCACAACTCGCCCAAAGCGCGCCCACGCTTCTCCGGTCCAGGTCGAAATCATGCCCATGCAAAAAGAGATGAACCCCAAAACCAGGAAAACATATGGGGCTTTCAGAAGCCAGAATGGATCGTCCGCGCGCGACATCCCCGCTCCTCTCGATCCAACCATCCGACTGCACTATGCAGGCAAAGGAAAATTGTAAATCATCGCCGGATTTTGACGATAGAGTGGTTCACATAATCCACATTTATGTGTATTATGTGATTATCTTCTGGGCGAGTTGCAAAGTGAGGGAAAAATGATCCGCAAGACACGACTTTATACTCCGGGGCCGACGCCACTGCTTCCTGCGGCCCAGTTCGCGATGGCTGCGGCCGACATGCACCACCGGACGGCAGAGTTTCGTGCTCTGTACCAAAAGGTGCTGGCACAGCTGAAGGTGTTTGTGGGTACGAAGAACGACGTAATTCTGCTGGCGTCCTCGGGAACGGGCGCGATGGAAGCGTCGATCGCCAATTTGACCTCGCCCGGCGATAAGGTACTGGTGCTGACAGCCGGCAAATTTGGCGAGCGCTGGACGGGCCTGGCCAAGGCTTACAACTGCGCGCCAGACGTGGTGACTGCGCCCTACGGCGAGACGTTCGACCTGGCCCAGGTGCGCTCCGCGCTGAGGCCGGATCACAAAGTTGTCTACACGCAAGCGACGGAGACCTCGACGGCTGTCCGTCACGACATTCAAGCCATCGCGAAGGTTCGCGATGAGGTGGCGCCGAATACGCTGCTGGTGGTTGACGGGATTACGGGTCTGGGCACCACGCACTTCGATGTGGATGGATGGGGCATCGACATTCTTATTGGCGGCTCGCAGAAGGCGGTGATGATTCCTCCCGGCCTGGCTTATTTGAGCGTGAGCGAGAAGGCGTGGGCGGCGATGGAGACGACGAAGAATCCGCGCTACTACTTTGACCTGCGCAAAGAACGCAAGGACGCGGTGAAAGGCGAGAGCGCGTACACGCCGGCGGTTGCGCTGGTGGCGGGGCTGGGCGCGGCGCTCGATTACATAGCCGGACAGGCGGGTGGCGATCTCGAAAAAGGCCGCGACGCGCTGATCGATAACGCGCAGGTGAATGCAGCGGCGACGCGCGCGGGGCTGGTGGCGCTGGGTTTCAAGTTATTCGCGCCAGGGGCGCCGGCGGCGGCGGCCACGGCGGTTTCGGTTCCTGAAGGGATGGATTCGGGCGTGGTGGTGAAGGCGCTGAAGGCGAAGTTTGCGCTGATCGCGGCCAACGGCCAGGGCGAGATGCAAGGCAAGCTTTTCCGCGTCGCGCACCTGGGCTATTTCGACTATCTCGATACGGTGGCGTTGCTGGGCGCGATGGAGCACATCGCGAAAGAGACGCTGGGTCTGTCGGTCGAGTGGGGGCAGGCAGTGGCGGCGGCGCAGGGAGTGTTTGCCAAGGCGGCCGCGCTGGTTCTTGAGTGAACCGGCGACGGTGCGATCCCAGGTCTCAAAATCGAGACCCGGGGTACCCGGCATACGAAGCTGCATGGACGCTGCCAGGTGAGCGTTTTGCCAGGAGCTGTTTTCGATGTCTGAACTGAGTTTCGCTGAAAAGCTTCTGATCGCGCGCAGACAGCTCGATCTTTTTCAATACGAGATGGCCGAGCGGCTGGGCGTGCATCCCAACTCGCTGACCAAGTACGAGCGCGGTGAAGGCAAGCCGCACGCGGCGGTGGTGCGCATGTTTGATCTGCTTTGTGAACAGCAGGGCATTCGCTTTGACGAATACGAGAAGGCGTCGAACCCCGGCGCGACGGATAAGGGAGCAGCGATGAAGATCGTATTAGCGGAGAAGGTATCCCCGGCCACGCTGGCCGTGTTTGCGGGCGAGCCAGGATGGGAAGTGAAGGCGCACGATCAGTTGCCCGAGGGTTTACCTGCGGCGTTGAAGGACGCAGACGCGCTGGTGGTGCGCAGCGCGGTGCAGGTTGGCGACGAGCTGATGGCTCAGGCGCCGAAACTGCGAGTCATCGGCCGGGCCGGCGTGGGTGTGGACAATATTGACGCCGAGGCAGCGACGCGGCGCGGCATCGTGGTGATGAACACGCCGGGCGCAAATGCGGTTGCCGTGGCCGAACTGACGGTAGGCCTGATGATCGCGCTGGCGCGGAAGCTGCCGGCGGCCAACGCGACGATGCACGCCGGGAAGTGGGAGAAGAAGAGTCTGCAGGGCGGGGAACTGAGGGGCAAGACGCTGGGCATTCTAGGCCTGGGGCGGGTTGGCCTCGAGGTTGCGCGGCGCGCGCGGGGTTTCGGAATGGAGATTGCGGGAGCCGATCCGTTTGTCTCAGCAGCGGTGGCTCGCGAAAACGGCATTTTGCTGGTCTCGGTTGAGGATCTGTTTGCGAAGGCAGATTACCTGACTTTGCACGTCGGGCTGACGCCGCAGACCCAGGGCATCATCAATGCAAAGACACTGGCGACGATGAAGAAGGGCGCGCGGATCATCAACTGCGCGCGCGGCGAGCTGGTGGTGGATGCGGATCTGGTTGCGGCGCTGAAGAGCGGCCAGGTGGCGGGCGCCGCGCTGGATGTTTTTGCCGTGGAGCCGCCGAAGGAATCGCCTTATTTCGAGCTCGACAACGTCATCCTCACGCCACACATCGCCGGCTCAACCGGCGAGGCGCAGGAGGCGGTGGGCGTGCAGATCGCTCAGCAGGTGCGCGAGTACCTGAAGCTGGGCGTGGTGCAGAACGCGGTGAATCTGCCGTCGCTGAGCCACGAGGAATATATCAAGCTGGCGCCGTACATCGATCTCGCGGAGCGGCTGGGCTCGTTTTTGGCGCAGGCGGGCAAGGGAGGCATCGAGGCTATTGCATTGATCTACGGCGGGGCGCTGGCCGAAGCCAAGACGGAACTGATTCGCAACGCCGCGATCGCGGGACTGCTGCAAGGCTCCGAGCATGTGAACCGCATCAACGCGGCTGCTGTCGCCGAGGAACGCGGCATTCGGATACACGAAGAAAAAGAAGAGAGCCATCGCGGGGGCGCGGCCGCAGTGCTCACGATCGTGCTGCACACGGCATCGGGCGAGAGCCGCGCCAGCGCCACGGTGATTCACGGCGAACAGCCGCGTCTGCTGGCCTTCGACGGCATCGATGTGGAGGCGCCGCTGGAAGGAGCGCTGGTCGTGTGCCGCAACCTCGACGTGCCGGGCGTGATCGGCCGCATCGGAACGATTCTCGGCCAGCAAGGCGTCAACATTGCCAATTTCGCGCTGGGCCGCGAGCGCGCGGGAGCAAAACCGGTGAAGGCGCTCGCCGTGGTTCAGGTCGATGAGCCCGTGTCGGAGTCAGCGCTCGAAGCGCTCAAGGTGATTGAAGCGTTGCTGGAAGCCAAGCTGGTGAAGTTGCCGGACGGGAAGTGAGATGCCGCGAGGCGGGGAAAAAAGGCAGCCCCAGGAGAGCCTGGGGCCGTTGGGTAGTGGATGGAATCAGTTGATGTGGATGTCGCCAGAGCCCGTCTCGATCTTCACTTCTGGCCCGCCGCCGTTCAGTTGCGCGTGGACGTGGTGGTGATCGGCCGGATTCTCGAACGTGATGGGTGAACTCGTCGCGATCTCTCCCGACCCCGTCGAGGCATCGAGATTCATGCGCGCATTTCCAGTCGCCAGCTCGATCGAGCCCGACCCGGCCTGCAGCCTCCACGCTGACGATGGCGTTCCCGCGGCCTTGATGTCGCCCGAGCCGGTCTGCGCCGTCAACGCGCCTTGTACGCCTTTGAGCTCGATATTGCCCGAGCCAGTTTCGGCCTTGGCTTCACCCTCACCCGTGCCGTCAATGTCGATGTTGCCGGAGCCGGTCTGGACTTTGAATCCGCCTGCGATTCCCGTGGCCTGAATGTTGCCCGAGCCGGTGATGAGCTTGGCGTCCTGTCCAACGCCGGTGTCATCGATGTTGCCCGAACCGGTCGCGGCATTGACGGCCGTGTCTGCCGGGGCCTCAATTTCGTAGTCGATGCTGATGTTCTGCATATGCTGGTTTTCGCTGTGTCCGCCGATGTGGACCTCGTTTCCTTCCTGCTGAATGGGAGGATTGGCAGCGATCTGCTGCACCTGCGCGGGATCGGCTTTTTGATTCCCTTTGACGATCCCGTGAATGCGCAGTTGACCAGCGGGTCCCTGCTTGAGAGTAATGTTGCCGGAGCCGGTGCCGACCGAGAGCTCAAGTTTGCCGCTGAAGGAGAGATTCCGATCGAAGGCGGCCTCGGTCTCGGCCGCGCCGTTTTCCACGGCGGCGTAATTTGCGTGCCGCGCAAAGAGCGTGTGTCCGAACCCCGTGAGCATGGCATAGAGTCCGGCCGTGGTGCCGTTCGACGCATGACCATCCTCGTCCTTTTCGCCGGCTGGAACCACGATGTGGATAGGAGGCACTTCGACGTGAGTGGGCGGCACATCGATGTGCCGGCCTGGAATGTCGATATTCTGCTCCGGCATTTCGACGTGCACGGCGGGAACGTCGATGTGCTGGGCGGGAACGTTAACGTGGACTGCCGGCACGTCAATGTGTTGGGCAGGCACGTCGACATGTACAGCCGGCACATCGATGTGCTGCGCGGGAACATCGACATGGATCGCCGGCACCTTGACATGAATGGGAGGCACCTCAACGGTTCCCGGCGTGGCCGGCGCGGCATTGGGCGCGGGAGTTGGCGCAGCGGCGGGAGCGGGTTCGGCTGCAGGCGCGGCCTGTGCGGGCGCGGCAGCGGGTGGCGCGGCGTCGGGATTCGATTGGCCGGCGGCCCCCTGGCTCGGCGCAGGAGCGGCTTCCTGAGGGGGAAGGGTTGCGGCGTTGATCCGCACGAGCGTGGCCGCGGCAAACATCACGATGGGAACGAAGAGGGCAGCGACCAGAGTCCGGCGGCTAGCGGCGAAGGCCTGACGGAAAGCGCGATCGTTGAACAAGCGCTCGATGCGGTGGGAGAGATTCGATGAACGGGCCATAGCGACTCCTATGAGGGTTGTGCGCGGCGCGGCCGCGAATTCGAGCAAGACCTGGGCGTAAGAGGAGCGGCTGGCCGCTTCCTCGAGGCCTGAGCGATCGCTGATGGCCTCGGCCAAGTCTGAAAGCTTACGTTTGAGCCACCATCCAAGCGGGCTGAACCAGGCCAGCGCGGTGTAGAGAGAGGCAAGCGTCTGCACATGGAAATCGTGCTGCCTAACGTGCGAGCCTTCGTGAGCGAGCACAATGCGCAGCTTTTCTTGAGTCCAGCCGGTGTAGTCGGCAGGCAACACCACGCCCGAGCCGATGGTGACGGGAGTGATTACATTACGGTTGAAGCGGAGGTTGAAGTCCGCGCCCGATCGCGCAGCGATGTGAGGCTCGACCGGCGTCGACGCGTTCCAGAGGCGTAATGCAGACGCGAGCCCGAAGAACAGACGCAGGAGCATGGCGGCGGCAACGAGGAGATAGGCGAGGACGGCGATGCTCGCCACGGAGATCCTCGCCGGCGCGGCGGGTATTTGCGAGGCAGCGTGGCTGAGCGCAGGCGCCCGATCGACCGGCGACGATGGGGAGCCGAAGGGGCCCTGGTCCGCGATTGCGGATCCGGGGGCTGTGTAGCGGTCGTGCCGCACTGTTGCGAAGCCGTGCTCCCTTGCAGGGGCGGCCGGGGGTGGGGGTGGCTCTGCCGGCGCGATCTCAGACTGGAGACGATCGAGCGCTGCCAACGAGGGGAGCGCCGCGATGGAAAAGACCCGCCAATGCGCCGTGAATTGCAGCGCGAAAGGCATGAGAAGCGAGCCAATCAGAACCGCCGTCCATGCGCAACGCAGAGAGACGACGTTGCGAATGCGCAGGACCCTGAGGCAGGCCCAGACGAGCATGGCCAGAGCAAGAGAACGGAAAGAGGCTTCAATGAACACGGCTAGCATGAGTCAACCTCCGACTAGCTTTTGTCCGGGTGATCGCGCATGTCTTGCTCGCGCACAGTGGCGATACGCTTTGCGAGCCGCTGCAGTTCGTCGCCATCCAAAACCTTGGAGTCCACCATCCCCACCAGCAGGGCTTCAACCGAGCCGTCGCAGAACCAGTCGACGATTCGTTTGGCGGCGCGGCCTGCGACGTGCTGCCGGGATTCCGCGGGGCGGTAGAGAAAGGTGCGATTTTCGACGGAATGAGCGAGGTAGCCCTTCTCTTCGAGGCGCCGCAGCACGGTACGCACCGTGGAGTCTTTCAGCGGCCGGTCGAGCCCTTCGCGCACCTGTTCAGCGGTGACCGACCCCAACCGCCAGACGATGGAAAGAATAGCCCGCTCGAGTTCGCCCAGTTCGGCAGGATCGTGAGGTGACTCAGTGTTACCTGTCATAATGTTACCGACAGTAACACACAAAGCGCCCGGACTGTCAAGCAGGATTTTTTCACCCGGTGCGAAAGCCTAGCTGGCGTGCCTTGAAAGTTTGATTCCTGTGCGGGCTTAGCCCCGTCGCGGGAAGCCGCTTCACCGATCGGGCGACTCCAGCTCCCGGCTCAGAAGAGCCAGGTCAGGTTGTCATTATCCCAGTCGAGCAGGAAGGCAATGGTAAATGCGGCCGACCACCCGAGTCCCCTGGCTCCGGCTCCGTCGCCGTTCCTGGAATCGTAATACTCCCAGATCGTGGACCGATCGCGCGCTACCGCGGCCAGTAATTCCGATCGCATGGTCTCAGCGGTCTCAGCGTAGCCATACTGGTCCAGGCCCTTCAGCGCGAAGTACGAGGTGTTCAACCAAGTGGAACCGCGCCAGTAGCCGTGGCTCATGAAACCGTGGGTATCATAAGCCGCCGTCGGCATACCTGGGAAAAACTTCGCAGGATCTGCGGCCAATTTTTCCATGCGGGCCGCCCTTTCGGGGCTCGCGATGCGGACAAACAGAGGCATGAAGCCGGCCGGGGAAAGAGCGGGGCCATTTTTTCCAGTGACTCGGTCGCGGTCAACGTAGAATCCAAGCTTGTCATCCCAGAGTTTCTCGTTGATGCGGGACGCAAGCTCAGTTGCGGCCTTCTTCCACGCCTCTTCTTCCTGCAAAAGGCCAAGCCGGCCGGCAATATACGCCATGGCGCGATCGTGCATCACCATGTAGCAATTCAGGTCGACGGCCCACAAACGATGCTCGTTGCTGCTCGATTTCCTGTAGCCGTCATCCCAGCGAATGGAATCGTCCCATCCGGAGTCCTCACCGGTATCTTCCCCGGCATAGTAAAAAAGGCCGTCCGCCGCGCCGCCTCTTTCGCGAAGGAAGAATTCACCGAGATGCACGAGCTTCGGATACATCTTGCGCAGGTATTCCGTGTCGGGAGAACGATGATCCACGACAGCGATCGCCCACGCCATTACCGGCGGCTTGGTGATGGTCGTGACCATTCCACCCTTTGCCCAGACCACGTCAGGCAGGGCCCCGCTGGGCTGCTGGTGGCTGAAGAGGATGTCGAATTGCTCTCTGGCCAATGTGCTGTCCCATTGAGAGATGGCCATGGCGTGGAAAGCAGAATCCCAGTTCCAGATGCCTTTATACGTGGCGAGAGACGGTTCCACCCCGCGGTAAGGCTTCCAGGCAGGAAGAGAAACGACGTTGCCTAGCAGCGTGGCCTGGGCGCGCTGCAACAATTCCGCCTGCTGGGGCGAAAGGCGCCGGCTATTCTCGGTCAGCCAGCGCGCTGCGGGGGATTCAGATGCATCCCCAGGGCGCGCAGGCTCGGCAGCAGGTGCAACTGCGCTGGGGTTGGGGTGAGATGCCGATTGCGCCGAAAGCGCAGCGGCGAGCGAGAGAAGGACCGGAAACAGCATCAGAGGGAGCGCTTTCACTTTCCGCATGCCTCGAGAATCGGAGTACCACTTGCCCCAGGAAAACTACGCCCGGCTCAAATAAGCGCCCTCGCTGGTATCGACGCGGATCTTTTCGCCTTCATTAATGAAGGGAGGGACCTGGACGATGAGGCCGGTTTCAGTCTTTGCCGGCTTGGTCACGGAGGATGCGGTCGCCGACTTCAGGCCGGGCTCGGTTTCGACCACGGTCAACTCCACGAAAGTGGGCAGCTCGATGCCGACGGCATGGCCGTCGTGGTAGCTGACGCGAATCTGCAGATTGGGTGTGAGATATTCGACGGCGTCGCCGAGGGTGTCGGTCTTGAGGACGGTCTGCTCGTAGTCCACGGGATTCATGAAGTAGTAGTCATCGCCGTCGGCATAGAGGAACTCCATGGCAATTTCGTCGACGACGACCTTCTCGATGGCGTCGGCGGAGCGGAACCGGTGCTCAAACATGGCGCCCGACTTGAGGTTGCGAAGCTTGGCCTGGATAAATGCACGGAGATTGCCGGGGGTCCGGTGCTCGACTTTGAAGACCAGGTGCAGCGTTTCGTTGTGCTTAATGATCATGCCCGGGCGAAGCTGGGTGGCGGGAATCGCCATAAAAGTGTGGAACTCCTAACTGTTTGCGCTGCATGCGCAAGAGATTCTGCCTGTGACCTTCTTCCATTTTAGCCCAGTGCCTGGACAGTCACCCGATCCGACCAAGGTGTGATTGCAGAGGAGATGGGATACAGGTATGAACGATAGAATGAGGCTACGCCGGCATTCGACCCCGATGGCCTCAAGAGTCGCAGCGCCTGGCCGCGACGGTCCCAAGCGACAACCAGGCTGCGAAAGAGAATAACGGCGCGAAGCCGCAAGGGAGACAGCACCAGCAGATGGCAAATCCTGTATCGATCTGTGTAATCGGGTCAGGGTATGTGGGACTTGTGGCGGCAGCCTGCTTTGCCGACATGGGTCACAAGGTGGTTTGCGTCGACAACGACGAATCCAGGGTCAAGCTCCTCTGCGAGGGGGGAGTTCCGATCTTCGAAGCGCATCTCTCGGATCTGTTGGCGAGGCACCGCGGACGCAATGTCGTCTTTACCACGAACCTGGCGGAGGCCGTCGAAAAGAGCGAGGCGGTTTTTATCGCGGTGGGTACGCCGCAAGGCGACACCGGGGCGGCCGATTTGTCGTATGTCGAGGCGGTGGTTTCCGAGATTGCGCGCAGTATCAACCAATACAAAGTGATCGTGGAAAAAAGCACGGTGCCGGTGTATACCAACGACTGGATTCGACGCGTGCTGCATCGGCACGGGGTTAGTCCCAGGAATTTCGGCGTGGTTTCGAACCCGGAGTTTCTGCGCGAGGGGACGGCGGTTGCCGATTTTCTGCATCCCGATCGCATTGTGGTGGGCGCGGGCGACGAGCGGGCGGCAGAGGTGCTGCGGCGCATCTATGAACCGTTGACTAACGGCAGCTATTACACGAAGAAAGATGCCCTTCCGGGGCAATGCAGCGAGAAGCAGCCGGCGCGCCTGCTGGTAACGTCGGCGCAGAGCGCGGAGATCATCAAGCACGCTTCGAATGCGTTTCTGGCGTTGAAGATTTCGTTCATCAACGCGGTGGCCAATCTGGCCGAAGATGTGGACGCCGATATTGAAGACATTGCCGCGGGCATGGGCCTGGACAGCCGCATCGGGCCGCGGTTCCTGCACGCCGGGCTCGGCTATGGGGGCTCGTGTTTTCCCAAGGATGTGGCCGCCTTTCACTGGGTCGCACAACAGCGCGGCATCGACTTCCAATTGCTGCAGGAAGTGCGCAAGATCAACGAAACGCAGCGCGAGGTCTTCTTCAACAAGGTACTTTCGGCGCTGTGGACGCTACGCGGCAAGCGGCTTGCAGCGCTAGGGCTGGCGTTCAAGGGCGACACCGACGACATTCGCGAGTCGCCGGCCATCGATCTGATCCGCAGAGTGATTCGCGCGGGCGCTTATGTAACGGCGTACGATCCGGCGGCGATGGAACGCGCCAAAGAAGTGCTTCCGCCCGCGGAGAACATGAAATATGCGAGCGATCTTTACCAGGCGGCGAAGGACGCTGACGCGGTGCTGATCCTGACCGACTGGAAGGAATTTGCCAAGATCGATCTTCCGCGGCTGAACCGGGCGTTGCGTTTTCCGATCGTGATTGACGGGCGCAACCTTTACAAGCCGGAAGAGATGCAGAAGCACGCTTTCACCTATGTGAGTGTCGGCCGGTCGGCAACCTACCAGGCTCAGGAAGGCAAACCGAGAAAGGCGAAAGCATAGGGCGCCGAGCCTGAGAGCCGCAGCCCAGGTCCTTCGCGAATGGGTCCCAACTTTTCTTAGAGTGGAGCGTGATCTTTTGCCTATGCAAGTTCTGGTTACCGGCGCCGCCGGATTCCTTGGCTCTCACCTGACCGATCGCTTGCTAGGCGAAGGCCACTCTGTTCTGGGCGTCGATAACCTCGCCACCGGCGATCTGGACAACCTGGCGCATCTGAAGAATGAGCCGCGCTTCCGTTTTGAGAACCGCGACATCTGCGCTGCATTCGATCCGGGGGCGGTGGACTATGTCTTCAACATGGCTTCGCCGGCCAGTCCGCCCGAGTACATGCGGCTGGGCATTGAAACCTTGCGCGTGGGATCGCTGGGGGTTGAGAACTCATTGGCCATCGCGGAGCGCCATGGCGCGGGCTATCTGCATGCGTCGACATCGGAGTGCTACGGCGATCCGCTGGTTCATCCGCAGCCGGAGAGTTACTGGGGCAACGTGAATCCTGTGGGCCCACGCTCGGTCTACGACGAGTCAAAACGCTTCGCTGAGGCGATGGTGATGGCGTACCACCGATCGCGCGGGGTGAACACGCACCTGGTGCGCATTTTCAACACCTACGGGCCGCGGCTGCATCCCGGCGATGGGCGCGTGATCTCGAACTTCATGATGCAGGCCCTGCGCGGCGAGGCACTGACGGTCTACGGTGACGGCAGGCAGACACGCAGCTTTTGTTATGTCGACGACCTCATCGAAGGCATCCTGCGCCTGTCGCGGAGCGAGGAACATCTTCCCGTGAACATCGGCAATCCCGATGAGTACACGATCCTGGAATGCGCGCAGGCGGTTCTGGATGTGACGGGCTCGAAGAGCGAGCTGAAGTTTGCCGAATTGCCGGTCGACGATCCCATGCGGCGGCGGCCCGACATCACGAAAGCGCGCGCGCTGCTGAGCTGGCAGCCGCGCGTGAAGCTGAAAGAAGGGCTGGAGAAATCACTGGCATTTTTCAGGAGCCATGTGGCTCGGCCGGTCAGTGAGGCGGCGAGTTAGCGAGTCATCAGGTCGACGGTGAGCAGTCTGGCTACTTGAACTGATCATCGATTATGCAGGCCGGAAAATGAAAATGCCCGGGAAAGCCGGGCATTTTCGTTGCAAGAGGTGAGCTGGCTCATTGCCAGTCGTCGCCGCCGCGGCGGCCAGATCCGAACAGGTCGGACATCACTGCCGTCGACGAATCGCAGGCGTGATTCAGGCAAGGCAGTCCGAAGGCTGCTTCGATGGATTTCAGCAAAGAGAAGTGCGTGTAGAAATTCTTGCTTTGCACTCCCTTGGGGCCGTAATTCGTATCGACTGTGAGCAAGACCTGATTGGATGTCGGCGAAACGCTGTAGTCATTCTCGTCCCACACGATGACGATAGCGGTCCTGCCCCTCTGCCAGACGGGGGACTGGTGAATCGCGCTCACCAGGGTTTGAATCGCGAGGTCTCCCTCATACATCAGGGCCGGGTTCAGGCCAACAAGGGTGCCATTGTCATTGGGATCGTATTCACATTCCGGACCGGCATTACCGCGGCCATGCTGGTCGTGGCATTGGTTGGGCACCACAAAAGAGTACGAAGGCAGGTGGTCATCGGCCAGGTCTTCATAGAGGCCGTTTTTCCCCTGGAATCCTGCCATTCTCCCCAGGCTCAGGCTGGGATCGGTCCCTTCCTGGACGTTCTGGAAGTAGGCGAACGGGTTGTGCTTGACCGCGTAGAGCCCGATGAGACTGCTGTTGTCGAGGCCGCCGCCAGGCAACAGCGTTGGGATGTCAACGAGATTCGAGATCAAGCCGTCTGCAAGGTTCACCTGATCTGCTCCTGTGGGCGGCAGAGATTCCTGATAGCTCTTCCAGTTCAGGCCTGCGGCGACGAGCTCGTCGGCGATCGTCTTTCCAACGGTATTCGGATTCGCGGCGTAGCCGAGCTTGCCATCGATATCGATATCGCCCGGAGGTCCCGTGGTTTCATTCGAGTAGTCGATTGCGGGAGTCGCGCCGTCGGTGCCCGCGCCGTAGATCGGGCAGATGTCAGAGGATGTGCTCTCGAGAGAGACGGTGACAGCGATGATGTCGGGAGTGCAGTTGGTGTCGTGCCAGTCGGGCGAGTTGTCGTCGCGAACTCCGAAGTTGGATCCGCCGACGACTTCGAGGTAGTTAGTGAGGCTGGGATGGCCCACGGCGAAGTAGTTTCTCGCCGAATTTACCTGGTTGGCATACTTGTTGGTGAATGGCATGTCGGGGTTTCCAATCACCTGATCGTAGGCGTGATTTTCCATCATGATGACAAAGACATGATCGAGACGGGGCACGCCTTTCGGGACGGATCCTTCCTGCGCCGAGAGCGAGCCAGCGGCGCCGGCGGCGAGAAGACACAGAACTGCTATACAGTTTTTCATCGGGAAAAACCTCTCTTATCGATTGAGTTTTGAAGCCAGACGGGGATGACGGCCTGAGTGATCCGACCCCAGTGTAGGAAGCGAACTTTAGCGCGCGGTTACTGCCATGTGAATTGCTGACGAACCGGGCGTACGGGTGCGAGCAATTTGCCGAGGCTCTTGTGCGGGGAGCGAGCGAAGCCGGCGGAAGAGGGATGGCTAAGAACGCAAGGGGGATCAGGAGCGGAATGCAGAAGCGACAATCAGGGAGGGAGTTTAGTGGGGAGCTTCGTAGGGCTCGGCGCGCAGGAGGTTGCCGAGAATGCCGCGCTCATCGGGCGAGAACTGATTCTGATAGCGGGCGGAGTTGAGCACCGTGCCGCGCTGGTCGGTCGGGACGGAGCGCAGATCCTGGAAGGCGCGCTTGACCATGATCTGGCGGTCGGGAGGAAGCGCCATCAGCTGGCGTCCGGCCTGCCGCACCTGCATCTGTTCCTGCGGCGACATGTGCTCGAGCATCTCGCTGCGCGCCAGCCGACGCTGACGCTGGGCTTCGGGCATCTGGTCGAGATTGTGCAACTGCTGCGCAAGGCGCTGCTGCTGATCGGGCGGCAGACGGTTGAAGTTGGGATTATTGCGCAGAATCCGTTCCTGCTCCTGGGGGGAAAGTCCCTGATGTTGATTGAGCCACTGGCCGAGGTGCCCGGGCGGCGAAGCGGGATAGCCTGATCGGTTTGCGCCTTGATAGGCCGGATTTTGATATGGACCCTGAGCGTAGGGGCGGGAGCTGTTTTGGGGATAGGCGGGCCGCTGGCCAGGAGCGCTATTCAACTGGTTCTGAAATTGGCGCTGATTTTGAAAAGGCCGTTGCTGATTCTGGTAGGGCCGTTGCTGGTTGTTGTAGTAGGGGCGCTGGTTCTGCCTTTGTTCCTGCCTTTGCTGGCGAGGCGCCTGGCGTTGCCCGGTAAATCGAGGCGCTTCAGCAGGGGCAGCTCTGCGCTGACCGAAAGCGCCTGACGGGAGCAGAGACACGAACAGGATCGCGGCGGCGATCGCCGCTCGACCCATCCTTTCCGCGTTTGCCGTCCTGTTCATGCGCCGTTCTCCCGGTCAACCGGAAGCCTCCCCTGGGGGCTTAAGCCCTTACGTTGATGCAGCACCGATGGCACGGCTGAAGCCGCGCCCCACCAGCGTGCCCTGCCAGCCATGCCCTTTCAAAGCCGATTCCAGTCCAAGAACAACCGCAGATCCTTCGACTCCGGTCGCCGCAGGCGGCCTGCGCTGAGGATGACAGCGCCTTGTGCGCATGCTAGTCACCGGACTCATTGTTCGAAAGCGCTTCCATCTGATCGAGCACCTGTGCATTGCTATCGAGGGTCTGCAGATCGTGGACAACCGCAGCATTCGGACCCGGCTGTTGAACCGGTTGCATCCAGTCGGTTACACCCAGATAAGTACCTCCGCCGAGGAGAAGCATCACGGTGAGGGCCATGGCGGCAAGCGGACGAACATGGATTCCCGAGCCATAAGCGATGCGGGCGCGCATGCGGGCGATAGCGCCGGCGAACCAGCCGGCCGGCGCGGCGTCGCGTTCTTCGCGCATGCGGGCACCAAGCCGGGTCATGAAATAAGGGCTGGGCGCAGGAGCTTCCCACGCATCGAGGAGATTGATCGTCGCCTTCAATTCATCGAGCCTGGCCTGGCACTGGCCGCACTCAGCAAGGTGTGCCTGAACTTCGGCGGGCGCAGGACGAGAGTCAAGCAGAAGGTCTGCCAGCTTTTCGTCGATCTCCGTGCACTTGGGCCCAGCGTAACTTGTGTTCGTCTGCTTCATGGCTTGTTACCCCGCAATCCGCCGGTCTTCGGCCGGCATGTCTCCACTTAAACAAAGTCCTTCAGTTTTTCCCGCAGTGTCTGGTAGGCGCGAAAGAGCAGCGACTTGGTTGCCGATTCGCTCAGTTTCAGCACTTCTCCGATCTGGCGGTAATCCATCCCCTGGTACTTGTGCATCAACACGGCCATGCGTTGCCGTTCGGGCAGCGCCATCACATGCTTGCGAATCGCGGCCATACGCTCATCGCGCAGCAACCGCTCTTCGACCGATGGATCGTCGTCGGCCAGGTCCGGCGTTGTCCCTGTCTCCTCATCCGGCGCGTCCAGGTACACGGTTTGCGCGGCCCGCTCGTGCTTGGTGTCGCGCGCATGGTTCACGGCCAGGTTGGTGGCGATCCTGTAGAGCCACGTCGTAAATCTGGCCTCGGCCCGGTAGGTGCTTCTGGCTCGATAGACGCGCAAGAAGACTTCCTGAGCCAATTCTTCGGCAACTGCATGATTCCCGACCATCCGGTAGAGGAAATGAATCATCGGCCGGTGGTACTTTTCTGCCAGGTAGGTAAAGCCGGACTCGTCGCCCTCGGCCACACGCAGCATGATGGCGGCATCGCTGTTCGGATCGAGCTGCGCCCGAAGGCTCTCTGCCGGGCCCTGTGACCCAGCCGAAGCGCCTGCCAACCCCGGACCGTTGAGGACCATGGTCGCCATATCTTCTGGAACCCCATCCGGGTCTGATTGTTGCGCTTTCTGAAGGGTTTCTGACGGAGTTTCAGGGGCGGAACTGGCTCTTCCGGGGGAGTTTCCGCCCTGGTTGGGTGAACCGGATCGGGACAGGATGGATGAGGCTCCACGCCCGAGGCGATTCGTCCCGGGAAGGCCCTGGGCGCCGAGCCCGGAAACAGGCTCGAATGCTGCTTCCCCTTCGAAGGGGAAATCGCTTTGCAAGCGAATTGAGGGCGCTTTCCTGAACATCGGGTATGGACGGTTCGGCGCCTGCGGATCCGAGGCAGGTTTGGCCGTAAACGCCTGCTGGTGCTACTCTACCCTACGGGATGGCTGTTGCGGCGGCCTTTACCGTTGCATGCGGAGTTACCCGCGGAAATGTGTCTGCCGCCGCCCTGGGAGATGCCTGCCTGGGCGGGTAAGAAGCCGGATTCTGAGCCTGGCCGATGGCCGGAACCCGTGCCACGGAGTCTTCCTCGAGCGGGCGATTAGCTCAGTTGGTTAGAGCGCTTCCTTCACACGGAAGAGGTCTGGGGTTCGAGTCCCTAATCGCCCACCATTGCATGGAGCAGCCGCTCGCTGTTCGCGCGCACGGGATCTGGGCCACGGGGTCTGACCGGGAAAGTCGGCGTTCAGGGCTTTCGCGAGGGAGCCGCGCCGGTTAGGATGAGGCGGTCAAGGCCGGGGAGGATGAAATGGCCGGTTCTCATTCGTGGAATCGCCGGGAGTCTTCCGTTACGCCCGCCGGGATGTTTACGGTTCTCAGGTCGAACGGATGGTTTTCCACGTTACGGCTGCCCGCGGGCTTTCGTTACCGAATCAAGGGAGCCGCGCCAGAGAATCCTGCAATCAGCGCAGCTCTGCCACCCGCTCCTGGAACACTTTCCCCACAAAAACTGAGTGGATTTGCACCGAGCCGGGAAACGGCGACGATCATGCAGTTTGCGCAGCTCAGCCCGCCCAGAGTGCGCCTGGTGCGTCTGTCGCTGATTGTTTTGGCAGCGATCGGCGTCGTAGCGGGCTGGTTTTTCTGGCTCTCCCTCGAATAAGGCCGGGTTGCCGCACGCGCAGCCGTCACGAGGCGCTGACGCTTACCACACCTCCCGCCCCCACAGTGACGAGAACCGAGGACACGGTTTTTCCCGTTTCGTCGGTTTGGGATGTGGCCCTGGTTTCGAGTCCATTCACATTGAGCGTGGAATGCCGGCCTTCGAACATGGCGCGCCAGATGAATGCGGGTCCACGCTGATTGGTGACCGTGGTCTTGCGCGGGCCGTCGTGGCGGACGGTGACTTCGCAGGCGCGGATGGGCAGATTGCGGACCTCGGCCCATTCGATTCCCGAGCCCAATCCGGCGAGCGTTCGCACGGTCATTTCGACCCAGAAGCCCTCGGCGGCTGAGAGGAGCTGCGAGGCGTATTCGAGCCGAACTCCCATGATGTTGGTGAGAAGGTCGGCGACGCGCGAATAGGAAACCTCGGGATACTCGAGGCGCGCGTGGCTCAGATCGAGAAGGCGGGAGACGGCGGTGTCATCGGGAATTCGGAATGGTCCGGAGGCGGAGGTGACGTCCCATCGCCAGTCGAGACTGATTTCTGTTTCGGGCCAGCCGCCGCACTCCTTCATCTGATGGCCGGCGCTTTCGCCGGAGTAGAAGCACTGGCCGGTCTTGTTCCACCAGGCGGTCTTGATCAGGTTCTCGACGGCCGCGGCTTTCCTGAGGTACTCATCGGCGAGGGCGGCGTTCATCCGCGCCTGCTGGATGTGGGCGTAGGCGAGATAGGCGGCGCGCTGTGTGACGAGGACGTCGAAGCCGATGACGTAGTCGTGATCGCCTTCGTCGTAGCCGGGAATGCCGCGATTGGGCGGAAATTTGGCCTGGGGGTCGAAGATGCCGCGCTGGTTGAGAAGGCGGGGCCGGGTCATGATGTGGTCGAGGTCGAGGCCCCAGCGCTCGACGTAGTCGTTGACGGTGCGGTCGTAGAGATTGAGGAATACGGGATCCTGAATGTAGGCCTGATCGCCGCTCCAGACGTACATTCTGAAGCAGCAGTCGAGCAGGTCGAAGTTCGACGGCAGGTTGTACCAGAACGAGGCGTCGTTTTCGTAGTCGACTGGGGCAGGGCGGTTGAAGCGGTCGATCTCCCAGTAGCTGCACCAATCTTTTGAGTCGGAGATATTCTCGGCGAAGCGGCGCAGCATGTTCAGGGTGAAGCGGTCGAGGCCGAGGGCGTGAGCCCCCAACGCCTGATGGCAGGTGTCGCGGATGCAGAAGCCTTCGCGGCCCGGCTCGACGGCCTCATACCAGGGTCCCACGGGGTCGCCGGCATCGAACGCGTAAGCCATGGCCTGACTGCGCGCCCATTGAAAGACTTCGACGAGTTTGGCGCTGGAGGAATCGATTTCGAGTTTCGATTGCAGCTGGCCGGGAGCGGGATTGACCTTGCTGACTCCAGTGACGAGTTGCGCCCGGAGAGAAGGAAAGGCCGAACCCAGCAGGCCGAGCGAGGGCAGAATCTTGCAGACATCGCGGCGCGTCAGTTTTTTCATGGCGCCATCTTATCGCAGTGCGGGCAAAGCGGCGCGCGAGGGTAGAATGGCATCGTCTTCCAGTTCATATATATTGGCGAGGGAGCAACATTGCGCGTTTTCGGGGAGCATTCCGGGCGGAGGCGTGGTTTCGTCGGATCAAATCGGCTTGATCGCCGGGAGAAGGTGGGAACTGTGAAACGAATTGCTGGAGCAGTTGCAATGATGAGCGTTGGGGCAATGGCGTTAACGGCCGTTGCGCGAGGAGAGGTGAAGATGTCGACTTGGGGTCATACCGCAGATGGGACGGCGGTCCCGATTTATACACTCAAAAGTGCTCAGCTTGAAGTGCGTGTATCGGCGTATGGAGCGCACCTGGTGAGCGTGAAGTCGCCCGACAAGACGGGCAAGATGGCCGACGTGGTTCTGGGCTACGACACGCTGGAAGGGTACCAGAACGATACGAAGACTTATTTCGGCGCGGTAGTGGGGCGCTATGGCAACCGCATCGCGAAAGGCCAGTTCACTATTGACGGGAAAACCTACCAGATCCCAGTGAACAACGGGCCGAACGCGCTGCACGGCGGGCCGAAGGGATTCGACCAGTACGTGTGGCAGTCGCACGAAGTGCCGGACGGCGTGGAGTTCACGCATGTGAGCCCCGACGGCGACATGGGATTTCCAGGAACGCTGACGACGAAGGTGCGCTACACGCTGCATGGCGAGACGCTGCGCATCGACTACTCGGCGACGACAGACAAGGCGACGGTTCTCAACGTGACGAATCACGCCTATTTCAACCTGCGCGGCGACGATGCGGCCGATATTCTGGGCGACAAGATCGAGATCAATGCCGACAAGTTCACGCCGACGGATGCGGGACTGATTCCGACGGGCGAGCTGAAGCCGGTGGAAGGAACGCCGCTGGATTTCCGCAAGCCGGAGGTGATTGGCGCGCGGATCAACGATGACTACGAGGCATTGAAGCTGGCGGGCGGCTACGATCACAACTTTGTGCTGAATGGCAAGGCGGGAATTCTGCATCTGGCGGCGATCGTTACCGATCCCGTAAGCGGGCGCAAGCTGACCGTAGAGACCACCGAGCCGGGCGTGCAGTTTTACACCGGGAACTTTCTCGATGGGACGATTACGGGCCGGCATGGAGTGGTCTACAAGAAGAACTGGGGTTTCTGCCTGGAGACGCAGCACTTTCCGGATTCTCCGAACCACAAGAATTTCCCGAGCACGGAGTTGAAGCCGGGCGAGACGATGCACTCGACGACGACGTTCACATTTGGGGTGGTGAAGTAGGCAGGGCTTAAAGGTGAGAGCGCCCGCGGACCCGTCCTGGCAAAGCCAGGGCGGGTTTGGCTCTCGTGCACGGTCAGATCGAATCCCCACCACGGTGTTCAATTTCGAAGATCGGGAAGTACAAGCCAACAGCCGTCGCGCCCTGAAAACCATTCTTTCCCCACGCTAAAGCGCGGGGCTAACATGCGCTGCGCCTCCGGCGCGTTCCGGTTACGGGCTGGTTGCGCGGACCTTACACCGTCCCTACGGGACTCCGGGATTCATGTGTGGAATCTGTTTCCCCACGCTAAAGCGCGGGGCTAACATGCGCTGCGCCTCCGGCGCGTTCCGGTTCACGGGCTGGTTGCGCGGACCTTACACCGTCCCTACGGGACTCCGGGATTCATGTGTGGAATCTGTTTCCCCACGCTAAAGCGCGGGGCTAACAAACGCTGCGCCTCCGGCGCGTTCCGGTTCACGGGCTGGTTGCGCGGACCTTACACCGTCCCTACGGGACTCCGG
>Ga0335071_10001140_pt1 | contig 28621 bp, 22 predicted proteins | sample Lox_Sample_15_FD_206724 | JGI IMG/M metagenome (GOLD analysis project Ga0335071, IMG submission 206724) | Soil microbial communities from Loxahatchee National Wildlife Refuge, Florida, United States - Lox_Sample_1.5 | ecosystem: Environmental > Terrestrial > Soil > Wetlands | place: USA...
CCATGAAGAATTCCGGGTACCGTTTTCCGGAAAACCGGGTGACTGTGAATCTCGCACCGGCCGATATCCGCAAGGAAGGGACGGGCTTCGACCTGCCCATCGCCCTGGGGATTCTGGCGGCTGAGGGACTCGTCGAACGCGATCGGCTCCGGGACTATCTGGTTACGGGAGAGCTTTCCCTGGACGGTCGAGTGAAAGGCGTTCAGGGAGTCCTGCCGTCAGCATTCATGGCCCGGGAGCTGAAGCGGAAGGGCCTGATCGTACCCGCGGACAATGCCGGCGAGGCGGCGCTCGTCCAAGGTCTCGAGATCATCCCGGTTGAATTTCTCTGTGACCTGGTTGATTTTTTGAACGGAGCAAAAGAGATCCCCGCTGCCACTTGCGAGATTGCGTCCGTTTATGACGCGGGAAAACATTACTCCGTTGATTACAGCGAAATCCAGGGCCAGGAGCAAGCCAAGCGGGCCATGGAGGTAGCCGCAGCCGGCGGGCACAACATCCTGATGACCGGTCCCCCCGGATCGGGCAAGACGATGCTTGCGCAGCGGATCCCGACGATTCTGCCGGAGCTTTCCTTCGAAGAGGCCCTGGAGACGACGAAGATCTACTCCGTCTCGGGGCTGTTGGATCGGCGCGAGGCGATCGTGGCCACTCGGCCCTTCCGTGCGCCTCACCACACGATATCCGATGCCGGGCTTGTGGGGGGCGGGCAGACGCCGAAACCGGGTGAGATCAGCCTGGCGCACAACGGGGTGCTGTTCCTCGATGAGCTGCCCGAGTTCAAGCGAAACGTGCTCGAGGTGTTGAGGCAGCCCCTGGAAGACGGACAGGTGACGATCACGCGCTCCGTGCTTACGGCCACCTATCCCGCGAGGTTCATGCTCGTAGCGGCTATGAACCCCTGTCCCTGCGGATACCTGGCGGATGCGCGAAGGAGTTGCCGCTGCAGTGCCCAGCAGATCAGACAGTATCGCTCCAAGGTCTCCGGGCCGCTGCTCGACCGGATCGATATTCACGTGGAGGTGCCGTCCCTGCCTTACCGGGAGCTGGCGGGGGCTGGCCGGACGGAGTCCTCGGCGGTCGTGCGCAAGCGGGTGCAGAAGGTCCGTGACATCCAGCACCAGCGATTCGACGGCGGACCGACTCGGCTCAACTCCCGCATGACGGGAAAACAGTTGCGCCAGTTCTGCCCGTTGGGCGAGGAATCGCAGAAGCTCCTCGAGATGGCCGTTGACCGTCTCGGGTTGTCCGCTCGGGCTTACACGCGGGTGCTCAAAGTGGCGAGGACCATCGCCGACCTGGCAGGCGAAGCAAACGTCGAGCCGCAGCACGTTAGTGAGGCGATACAGTATAGGGCGCTGGACCGCTCCGTAATTTAGAGACTGTTGAAAAACGCCCATCTGCTTCGTTGCCCTCGTCCCTCGTCGCTCAACGTACGTCACAAAGTACGCCTCGCTCCTCGGGACTTCCGGCGCCTTGCATCTGGACATTTTTGAACAGTCTGTATATAGCCTCAGATTGTCATTATTCGCGAAAAACGTCGTATCCTGATATCAAAGAGAACACGCGGATCAAGGAGGAACAGAGTCACATGGAAAAGTTTGGAACCTTAACCGTGAAATCCGGTCTGGCCGAGATGCTCAAAGGTGGCGTCATCATGGACGTGACGACGGCGGACCAGGCGAAGATTGCCGAGGAAGCCGGTGCCGTGTCCGTCATGGCCCTGGAGCGCGTTCCTGCAGACATCCGGGCGGAGGGCGGTGTTGCCCGCATGACAGACCCGGCCATCATAGAGGCCATCATGAAGGCCGTCACGATCCCCGTCATGGCCAAGTGCCGGATCGGCCATTTCGTCGAGGCCCAGATCCTTGAGGCGCTCGGAATCGACTACATCGACGAGAGCGAAGTCCTCACGCCGGCCGACGAGAAGTATCACATCAACAAGTGGAACTTCAAAGTGCCCTTTGTCTGCGGTGCTACGAACCTCGGTGAAGCCTTGAGGCGACTCGGGGAAGGAGCTGCTATGATCCGGACGAAGGGTGAAGCCGGAACGGGCAATGTGATCGAAGCCGTGCGCCACATGAGGACAATCACCGACGAGATTGCGAGGCTGTCCGTCCTCCCCGAGGAGGAGCTCATGACCGAGGCGAAAAATCTCGGTGCGCCGTATGAACTCGTTCGGCTCGTGGCCCGGGACCAGAAGCTTCCTGTGGTGAACTTCTCGGCGGGCGGGATCGCCACTCCGGCCGATGCGGCCATGATGATGCAGCTTGGCGCGGACGGAGTTTTTGTGGGCTCCGGAATCTTCAAATCAAAGGACCCGGCCAAGCGGGCGGCCGCCATCGTCAAGGCCGTCACGCACTACAAAAACCCCGAGATCCTCGCCGAGGTATCCAAGTCGTTGGGTGAGCCCATGAAGGGTCTCGAAATCTCGAAGATCAGCAAGGAAAACCTCCTGCAGTACCGAGGAAATTAAAAACCCCTCTGCACCTTGACGAACGGGCGAGAAAGGCGTATTGCAGGAAACATCGTGCCCGTTGCACGTATGTAACTCCGGGGGCAATGCCTGCCAGAAGGGGAGGGAGCAGCAAGAGTCATGGAAATCAAAGTGAACAGGGTTCCGGCGGATAGGATGAAACCGAAACCGACGGATGAGTCCAAGCTGGGCTTCGGCCAGATTTTTTCCGATCACTTCTTCACGATGAAGTACAAGACGGGTAAGGGCTGGTATGACCCACAGATCGAGCCCTACAGACCCCTCCAGATAGATCCGGCGGCGATGAGCCTTCATTACGGCCAGTTGATCTTCGAAGGACTGAAGGCCTATCGCGGTGCCGACGGCTCCATCTACCTGTTCCGTCCCTGGGAGAACGTCAGGAGGTTCAACGAGTCCGCCATCAGGCTCTGCATGCCCCCCCTCGATGAAAAGCTTGCGCTGGAGGCGCTCAAACAGCTTGTGGTTCTGGAGAAAGACTGGCTTCCCAGAGGGTTGGGAACCGCTATGTACATCCGGCCGACAATGATGGCCACGGAGCCGGCCCTCGGCGTCCGCCCGGCCAATGAGTATCTCTACTTTGTTATCGTGGGGCCTGTGGGCGCCTACTATCCCCAGGGCTTCAGCCCCACGAAGATCTGGGTTGAGGAGGACTACGTCCGTGCCGTGAAGGGTGGCATCGGCTATTGCAAGGCGGCGGCCAACTATGCCGCAAGCCTCATGGCAAGCCAGAAGGCCGGAGCCAGGGGCTATACCCAGGTCCTCTGGCTCGACGCTATCGAGCGCAAATACGTCGAAGAAGTCGGGACAAGCAATATCTTCTTCGTTATTGGTGGAGAACTCATTACCCCCCCTCTGGCAGGAAGCATTTTGCCCGGTGTGACGCGAGACTCCGTCATCCAGATCGCGAAACGGAACGGCATGAAGGTGTCCGAGCGTCTGCTTTCGCTGGACGAGATCCTCGCCGCTGCTGACAAGGGGACCCTCAAGGAGTGCTTTGCTTCCGGCACGGCGGCCATCGTCTCGCCCGTTGGTCAAATTTTCTGCAGGGGGAAAGAAATCGTGATCAACGGCGGAAAGACCGGCTCCATAACGGAGAAACTCTACAACCAGATCCTCGAGATTCAATACGGAATGGCCGATGATCCCTTCGACTGGCGGCTGAAAATAGCCTAGAACACCTCAAGGAGAGGGCTTCTGCCCTCTTCTTGTTTTTCAGGGTTCTGTTTCCCTTGCTGTGGGCGGGTCAGCGAGCACAGGAGTCGCTAGCAGGCTGCCACGCCTGGAACAGCCGTAGATGCGATTTTCAAAACCTTGTTGGGCGGACATTGCAGGGTATCGTCCCCTTGAAAAACAGGTATATCAGGGGCGTCATAAAGATCTTGAATGAACATTAACAGGGGTGTTGGTAGATGTGTTGATAAGATTGTTTACACAAGAGCCAAGTTCAGTAACTACGGTGTTTTTTACCGAATTGCTTACGAAATGAGCAAGGTAATATATTAATAATATCAGCATATTGTATGTTTTTTAGTTTTTCCCCTGTTCTGTGGTTCCATCTGGCGACGACTTGTTCACCATTAAAAAATCGTGCCAGTTTTATCTTTAAGAAAACTCTCTTTTCCACGAAGCGGAATGCACCATGAAGAACCCCCTTTCATTACTCGTTTTTTTGCTTTTGTGTTTTATTTTTGCACCTGCCTGGGGGGCTGAACCCCTCAAGCTCGATGAGGTTGTCCAGAGGATTCAGGAGACCTATGAGCAGACAGGGCAGGTCAAGGCCCACTTCACCCAGACAGTGGTGCTGAAAGCGATGAAAAAGACCGAGAGAGAAGAAGGCATCTTTTATTTCAAGAAGCCCAAGCGGATGCGCTGGGTCTATTCGACGCCTTCAGCCAAAGAGCTGGTTATCAACCCGCAGAAGGCCTGGCTCTATGTCCCTGCAGACAAAATCGTCTATGTACAGGACGCCGACAACTTGTTTAAGTCCACTGTGAGTGTGCGATTCCTTGCCGGGGTCGGCAAGCTCAGGGAGGATTTCCAGATTTCCTTTACCGGGGACAAGGAAGCGGAAAAGGCAGGCAGTTATCTTCTCGATCTCGTTCCCCTGAGGCCCGAGGAAGGCGTGAAGAAACTCCAGATTGCCGTGAACCGGGAGAGCTTCCAGATCACGAGAGTGATCCTTTACGACCCTTACGGAAACGTCACAACGCTCACTTTTTCGGCAATCGAACTCAACAAGGACTTGCCGGATAACCTCTTCAATTTCAAGACCCCTGCCGGAGTGGACGTGATGGATATGGGGAAGCAGAGGAAATAGGGTATAGGGTAAAGGGTATAGGGTATAGGGTGCAGGAAAGAGACCATTAACGATTCGCAAGAAAGGATCGAAGGATTTGTCCTCCGATCCTTTTTTATTTTTCCTGGACCCTTAACCCTTTACCCTGTACCCTTCTCAGACAATTTTTCCTGCCTTGAAGGCCTTTTCGAAAGCCAAGACCAGAACGGGGTCGAACTGGCTGCCGGAACATTTCAGGATCTCGTCATAGGCAATCTGGGCCGCCAGGCCCTTGCGATAAGGACGGTCCGACGTCATGGCATCATAGGTGTCAGCAATGGCGAGGAGCCTGCCCTGGATGGCAATCTCTTCACCCTTCAGCCCGGCGGGATATCCCCGACCATCATATCGTTCGTGGTGCTGAGCGATATACGGCAGCAACGGTTCCAGGAAGGCGATGCCGCTGATGATCTGGGCGCCGATGGACGGGTGAGACTTCATAGTCGCAAACTCCTCGTCCGTCAGCTTCCCCGGTTTATTCAGGATGGCGTCGCTGATCCCTACCTTGCCGAGATCGTGGAGCACACCGCCCCAGTCGATCGGCTCCAGGTCACGCCTGCTCCAGCCCATTTCGGCAGCGATGATTTTGGAGATCTCTGCCACCCGGTTGGAATGGCCGCGTGTGTAAGCGTCTCTGGCTTCTACGGAATTGGCTACTGCGCGGATGGTGTCGAAGTAACTTTTCTTGATGTCCTCGAAGAGATAGGCGTTTTCCAGCGACAGGGAGAAGAAACCCGACAGGATGTAGAGAAGCCTCAAGGTCTGCTGACGGATGAAGTCCTCATCCTGTTCGAAGACGATCGCGACGGCACCCAGCGTGCGTTCCTTGTTGGAAAGTGGCGCGATCATGATGCTGAGTTTGCGGTGGTCTCCCTTGCCGAAGACCTCCGCGGGGACACAGGCGGGGGTTCCGCTGTTGATGATCCAGCCGAAAGTACCTGACAGAATCTGTGCTTCGAGTTCTTGTTCCATGTGCCCCGAGAAGTGCTCCGGGAAAGAAATCTCGTGACGGAACTCGAAGCCGTTTTCGTCGACGAGAAAGACAGAGCACGCCTCCGTCTTGACGAGCTCCTGGAATTTGGAAATGCCCGATTGAAGAATTTCCGGGATGTCGTGCGAGAGGATCATGGACGAGCGGAAATCGGAGAGCCGCTCAAGCTTGTCCTGAATCGCCACGAGGGCGCGGTTCTGCTCGTCGAGGTACTGAAGCCTCTTCTGCATCGTCCGGTAGTCGTTGGTGTCGACCGATGTATCCTTGTATTCCTGCATGATTTCTTGCCCCGGATGAGTCACATCTCGAGGATTTCCGCGTTTTCCCGGTAGAGCTTCACGGTTTTTTCCATGACGAGTTCGATGCTGCTGAGGGTAAGCCCCATGAGCTCCCATGCTTTCTTGTTGACGTTCGACAGTCGTTTCTCGCCTCCCGTGCCGAACTGCAAGGCCATGCAGAGGATGTTGCCGATGTGCACGGCCGCGATGTCTTTGCGCTGGGGAGCCGCCCCTTCGGCCAGGTGGTGGGATCCGATCATGTTGGCCGTTTCGATGGGGAAGCGCCATTGGACGGCCAGTGCGCTGCCCACCTGGGTGTGGTCGAAGCCGAAGATTTTTCGCTCGGCTTCTACCATGGGAACCCCGGTATTTTGGACCTCGTTGATGACCATGCTGAATTTTTCGGGGAATTGAACGGCGACGACGAGCTTGCCGATGTCGTGCAACAGGCCCCCCGTGAAGACCTCATCGGGATTGCGCAGGTCCGCCGCTTCGGCGAGCACCCTCGAAGCCACGGCGCAGCCGATGCAGTGTTTCCAAAAGTTTTTCTTATCGAAGGCGTTCATCGTTTCCACCCCCCTGAACATGTCGAAGACGGAAGTGGCAAAGACGAGGTTCTTGATGGTGTTGAACCCGAGGATGACAATGGCGCGCTGGATGCTCCCGATCCGCTGGGGGAACCCGTAGAAGGCCGAGTTGACGAATTTCAGGACCTTGGCAGCGATGACCTGGTCCTCCGATATGATGTTGCTCACGGCCTGGATCGTCGCATCCGGCGACTGGAGCAGTTTGCCCAGCTTGGTGTAGATCACCGGGAGTGTGGGGATCTTATCGAGGGAGCTGACAATCCGATCAAGTTCGTTGGGCTTCATGGTCTCCGCTTTTCCTGTCTGCCGATTCGGTCGTTATTCCATGGCCTGTTTGATTTTCAATTTCTTGGCGATCCGGTAGATCTCGGACATGATGTCGTTGCCGTCAAGGGGGGGAAAGAATTCGCGCATGTTCTTCTCGATGGCTTCGATGACTTCGGGCGATACGGTCTTCATTTCCTCCTCGTGGAGCTGATCCCTGTCGAAACCCTCCACGTCCGCTTCCGAGATGCCCCAGGCCTTGAGGAGCATGATGTGCTTCTCCGAGAGGGACATGCCCTGCCGGATCATGATATTGCCGTGCTTGTTCTTCACATCGGCGGCGAGAACCATGCCTTCCTTGAGTTCGTTGATATTCAGAATACCCATCGTTGTGTCTGTCCTGTAAGAGCTTGGAATAACGCGATTGCCTGTTTCCCGGGATGCCGCCGCCATGCAGGCGCATGAAACCGTTCTGACATTATGCAAATATCGGGCCTCCGGCAGACCGGGGAGCAGCAAGCAGCAAGGTTCAAGTAGCAAGGATTAAACAGGAAAGAGCAATGTATTGCCTTCTTGCTTGATGCTTGCGACCTGCTGCATTCATCCGCCGTTGACGCGAAATCGTTTTTCCGATAGGGATATTGAAGGGATGGCAAAACGGGATGATGGTGCGAGGGCGATGAAGATCCTGATGTTCGGATGGGAGTTTCCCCCCAACATTAGCGGAGGCCTCGGGACGGCATGTTTCGGCATGACGAAGGCCCTCGTAGATAGAGGACACCACATCACTTTCGTGGTTCCCTCCCTGCCCGGGCCTGAGCGGCCGTCCTATGTGCAAGTTGTCGCAGCGCTCGACGACACCGCCGGGGATGAGCAGGCCCAGTCGACCGGGATGATCGTAAGCCGCATCGACTCGCCCCTGAGACCTTACATGGCCGAGGATGGCTATGGGGTTTTTCGCGAGGGAAGCCTCCTTGCTAGCCCCGGACACTATAGTCCCAATCTGTTCGACGAGGTGAGGCGCTACGGAGAAGCGGCGGGTTTCATCGCCCGTCGGTTTTCCTTTGATGTCATCCACGCCCATGAGTGGCTCTCTGTCCCCGCAGCCCTTCACGCCCGGAGAGAAAGCGGGCGCCCCTTCGTCTTTCATGTCCACGCGCTTGAATTCGATCGCAGCGGCGGAAGCGTGAACCCTGGCATCGTGGCCATCGAACGGCAGGGCCTTCTTGAGGCAGACCGGGTCATTGCCGTCAGCCACCTCACGAAGGACAGGATCGTGAAGAATTACGGAATTGATGCGGAGAAGGTGTCGGTGATTCACAACGCCGTTTCCCGGGGCGAGGCGGCAAGGGCCTATGGCGTCGTGAAGACGCAGGGTGAGAAGATTGTCCTGTTCATGGGGAGGATCACCTATCAGAAGGGTCCCGGGTTTTTCGTGGAGGCGGCTGCGAAAGTCTTGAGCGTCCTGCCCCACGTCACATTCGTCATGGCGGGCAGCGGCGATCTCATGCCGAAGATGGTGGAGCGTGTGGCCGAACTCGGCATGGGCATTCGGTTCCTCTTCACGGGGTTTCTGCGCGGCGATGAGGTGGAGCGGATGTACGCGGCTAGCGATCTGTACGTGATGCCGAGTGTTTCCGAGCCCTTCGGGATCGCCCCGCTGGAGGCGATGCTCTACGACGTACCGGTGATCATCTCCAGACAGTCGGGGGTTGCCGAGGTTCTCCACCATGCACTGAAGATCGACTCCTGGGACGTGGATGAGCTGGCGGACAAGATCTGCGCAGCCCTTACCTACGATGCGCTAACGAGGGAAATGGTCGAGCGCAGCCGCGAGGAGCTCAAAGCTCTGACATGGGACCGAGCCGCCCGGCAGATAGAGGAAGTTTACGAGAAGGTGACAGGTGACAGGTGACAGGTGACAGGTGACAGGTGACAGGTTTCGATCTACCGATGTCTTTTCCTGTTACCTGACACCTGTTACCTGACACCTGATACCTAGTACCTGACACCTTGCATTCGACCAGATAGACGAGATAGACCAGATAGGCTAAACCCATGCCTTCCATTGTCCTGTGTCTCCACGCCCACCTGCCGCTTCGACTGAAGAAGTACGGCTTCTTCGACATCGGCCACTCGGCGGATTACTTCGACGCCGAGCAGAGCCGTCGGGTCCTTGAGCGCTCAGTGAAGGACAGCTACCTGCCGGCTAACGAGGCAATGCTCAAGCTCATCCGACGCCACCGGGGCGGCTTCCGGGTTTCCTGCTCCATCTCTGGCATGCTTCTTGAACAATTGGAAGCGGGGCAGAAGGCCATGCTGGATAGCTTTCGGAGGCTTGCCGACACAGGCTGCGTGGAGTTTCTGTGCGGTCCTTGGTATCACTCCCTGGCATCGGTTTTTTCCGAAGAGGAGTTCCGAAAGCAGATCATCCTTCATAAGCGAAAGATCCGGGCGCTCTTCGGCCAGATGCCGCGGGCCTTTCGGAATACGGAACTGCTGTACGGAAATGACGTGGCACGCATTGCCGAGTCGATGGGCTTCCGGGTGATCCTCGCCGGTGGTGCCGGCAGAATTCCCGGTTGTGAGACAGAGGTCCTCCATCGGCCGGCCGGCTGCAGGAGGATCCAGGTCCTCTTTCGGAACGACCGTCTTTCCGACGAGGTTGTCCCGCGTCCTTTGGGGGCCGATGAAATCATCCGGGTGTGGATCGACGGTCATCGGGGGGATGAGGTCATCAACCTTTTCATCAACTACGAGGCCTTCATCGGGTGCGGCGGAATGACCGACTTTCTGGGAACGCTGGCCGGAGTCCTGCGGAAGCAGCGCAATGTCAGGTTTTCGACGCCCTCCGAAGCAGCGGCAGAGCACGAGCCCGCAGGACAGATCGATGCGTCCGATTTGGTCTTTCATGCAGGTCCCGAAAGGGAAGGTTCGGCCTGGCTGGGGAATCACATGCAGATCGATGCCGCCCGTACTCTCTATCGCCTCGAGGATCGGGTCCGGGCGACGAAAAGTCGCAAGTGGATCGGCGTCTGGCGCAACCTCCAGGCATCGGATTATTTCCTCGACATGCGGACAGAGGAACGATTGGACAGGACGGTTCATCGCGTCGTAAGTTCCTTTGAATCACCATACGATGCCTACATATACTACATGAGCATTCTGAGAGACTTCTCTGGAAGGATCGCGGGGAAAGTGGGAGTCCGTCCATGAACATGGATCGTAGGGATTATTTGTTCGAAGTGAGCTGGGAGGTCTGTAACCAAGTCGGCGAGGTCTACTGTACGATCCGCAGCAAGATGCCCTCCGTGATTCATTACTTCGGGGAGAACTACATCCTGCTGGGCCCGGATCTGAAGAACAACCTCGAGTTCGAGGAGACCGAGGAGGACTTCTGGACGGCCATCCGGGAAAACACGGCTATGAAGGATCTGCCCTGCCGTTTTGGCCGCTGGAAGGTCGCGGGCGAGCCGAGGGTCATCCTGGTCAACTTCACGAAAAAGTTCAACAAGGATCAGCTCCTGTTCCAGCTCTGGGAGGATTATGGTGTCGACTCCATCTCCGGCGGTTGGGACTACATCGAGCGGGTCATGTTCAGCTGCGCCTGCGCCGAAATCGTCGAGACGATCCACAACCTGAAGGTAAAGCCCAAGGGGCTGAAGCCCGTGGCCCAGTTTCACGATTGGGTCAGCGGAGCGGGGCTTCTGTGTGTGAAGAAGACCGATCCCGAAGTAGCGACGGTTCTCACGCTCCACTCGACCGTTCTGGGCCGAACCCTTGCCTCTTCGGGCATGGATATCTACTCCGACATGGATCACATCTCGCCCCAGCGCGAGGCCGGCGCCCACAACTGCACCGCCCAGTATTCCCTGGAGGCGGCTTGCGCCCGCGAGGTCGATTGCCTCACGGCAGTAAGTGACATCACGGCCCTCGAGGCAAAGAACTTTCTCGGCCGCTCCCCCGAGGTGGTCACGCCCAACGGCATCGACGCGGCGAGCATTCCCGATTTCTCCGAGTCGCGCGGCCCCGCGCTGAGAGCTCGCGGACAAATCCTGGCCGCGGCGGGGAAGTTCCTGCGCAGAGAAATGCCTGCCGGCTCGAAGATCCTGATGATCTCAGGCCGCTACGAGTTTCACAACAAGGGGGTGGACGTTTTGCTGCAGGCCCTGGGGCGCATGGAGAAGGAGATGACTGGCGACCGCAGCGTGCTTGCGCTGCTCTGTCTCGTCGGGGGTCACATGGACCTTATCCCGTCCCTTCAGGCAGGAGTCGGAAAGGAAAGCGGTCCCGTGCCCATCGCGACGCACCGCCTGGGCTACGAGGCCTCGGACCCGATCCTGGAAACCTGCAGCCGCCTCGGCCTAAAGAACAGCCCTCAGAATCGTGTGAGCGTCATCTTCAATCCCGCCTACCTGAACGGTCATGACGGGCTGTTCGACATGACCTATAGCGAGATCCTCTCGGGCTGTGATCTGGGGGTCTTTCCCTCTTACTACGAACCGTGGGGGTACCCGCCCCACGAGAGCGCCGCCTTCGCCTTACCTACGGTCACGGTGGACCAGGGGGGGTTCGGCTCCTGGGTGCTCACCACGGCGGGCGAAAACCGCGCCATCACGGTCCTGAGGCGGCGCAGGATGGACATGACAGCCATCATCGACAGCCTCTACAGAGTCCTCCAAGACATCACGGGCCTCTCCGACGAAGAAATCCTGAAGCAGCGATACCAAGCCCGGCGTATCGCCGTGAAGGCCAGCTGGGAGACCTTCTATCCCGAATATCTGCGGGCATTCGAAAAGGCGTCGGTTGGGGCCCAGTTACGTGCCTCCCGGGTCGGAGAAACCCGCGGCGAGATGCGCCACGTCTTTTCCAGCACGGGCTCGAGCCAGCCGCACTTCCGGACGTTCACGGCTGTTGTGAACCTGCCGCAAAAAATCATACGCTTAAGAGAGCTCGCCTATAACCTCTGGTGGTCCTGGAACCCTCAAGCCCTGGATCTCTTCTCGCTTCTCGACCCCAAGCTCTGGGAGGGCATGGGAAACAACCCCGTCCTCATGCTCGAGACGGTGAGCCCCGAGAGGCTCTCCGAAGCGGCCGAGAACGAGAGCTACATGAACCTCTACTCCCAGATCCTGCAGCGCTACGATGATTACATGGCGGAGCGGGGGCTCGCCCGATCGTCGGCCAGCCTCAACAATATCAAGTGGTCGGCTCCCGTGGCCTACTTTTCCACGGAATATGGCATCCACGAATGTCTCCCCATCTACTCGGGCGGCCTCGGCGTGCTCTCCGGCGACACCCTGAAGACCGCCAGCGATCTCAATATCCCCATGGTGGGCGTGGGGCTTCTCTACAAGTGCGGCTATTTCAGGCAGTTCATCGACAAGGACGGCATCCAGCAGGCCGAGTACGTCGAGAGCGACTTTTCCAACATGCCCGTCCAGATCGTCCAGGACGACCGAGACAACGAGGTCCAGATCTCCATCGAACTGCCCGGTCGAACCCTCTACGCCAGCATTTGGGAAGTGAAAGTCGGGCGGATCTCCCTGTACCTGCTCGACACCGACGTGGCCCGGAACACGGCACAGGATCGCAAAATCACCGATCGGCTCTACACGGCCGACCAGCGCACCCGCATCGAGCAGGAGATTCTTCTCGGTATGGGAGGCGTGAGGCTCCTGGAGAAGCTCGGGATCAAGGCCCGCCTCTGGCACATCAATGAGGGGCACTCGGCCTTTCTTCTCTTCGAACGGATGAGCAAGCTCATGGCCGAAGAGGGGCTCTCTTTCGATGAGGCGGAGGAAGTCGTTCGCGGCAGCACGGTGTTCACGACGCACACTCCCGTCGAAGCCGGGAATGAGCGTTTCAGCAGGGACCTCATGGAGTATTACTTCTCGAGCTTCGTCAAGCGTACGGGGATCACCTGGTCGCAGTTTTCGAACCTGGGCCGCAAGGAAATCGGCGAGGACCGTCCCTTTTTCATGACCAACCTGGCCCTCAAGCTGTCCCACCGCAGCAACGCGGTGAGCCGCATCCACCGCAACGTAGCCCGTCACATGTGGCGCGACGTATGGAAGGGATTCCACGACTCCGACATTCCCATCCTCGGTGTGACCAACGGCGTCCACATGATGTCGTGGGTAGCCCCGCGGGTGAAGGAAGTCCTCGACACGTACCTGGGGCTTGACTGGGAAAAGAACATCGGTGACCCCAAGCGCTGGAAGCGCGTCTACAACATCCCCGACTCCGTTTTCTGGCGTATGCGCTATGAGCTCAAGCAGAACCTGATCAACTACCTTCGGGAGCACATCTCGCGACAGTGGGCGGTCTATGGCTACTCCAAGACCTGGCGTGAGGACATCCTGAGCAGGATGAATCCAGCGGCGCTCTGGGTCGGCTTTGCAAGGCGCTTTGCTCCCTACAAGCGTGCGGACCTGATCTTCTCCGACCTGGAGCGACTGGACCGGATCCTGAACCACGAGACGAGGCCCGTTCACGTGGTCTTTGCCGGCAAGGCCCACCCCAATGATCAAATGGGGAAGGACCTGGTGCACAAGGTTGTTGAAATGACCCGCGACGAGCGTTTCCGCGGGCGGGTCTTTTTCATCGAGGATTACGGCATCGAGGCGGCGCGCTACCTCGTCCAGGGTGTGGACGTCTGGCTCAACAATCCCCGCAGGCCCCTGGAGGCGAGCGGCACGAGCGGCATGAAAGTAGCCATCAACGGGGTGCTCAACCTGAGTGTGTCCGACGGATGGTGGGCCGAGGGTTACGACGGGACGAACGGCTGGACCATCGGACCCGTGCTAAAAGATGGGGCGGAAGGCATCCCTGTCTCCGATGAGACCGACGGGCACGCTCTTTTCGCCCTGCTGGAGGAGTCCGTGGCGCCGCTTTTCTACGACCGCGACCCCTCGGGCATCCCGCAGAGATGGATCCGCATGGCCAAGCGATCCATGGAGACGCTGGTTCCGCAATTCAACATGGAGCGGATGATCCTGGAGTACTACGCCGGCATGTATATTCCTGCAGCCGAGCGCGAACAGGATCTCGTCCGGGACGGCTATCGGCTAGCGAAGGAGCTGGCCGACTGGAAGCGAAAAGTGCCGATGCGATTTTCTTCTACCCGACTGCTGGAGGTAAGCGTCGAAGGGGTCACGGGGGACAGCGTCTTCGTCGGCAACCCCTTTGTGGTCAGCGTGAAAGTCGATCCCGGGAAACTGGAGTCCGACGAGGTAATGGCCGAGCTCGTGATCGGCCGTCGCGACGGTCATGAATTCATCGGAGAGCCCGATTGCGTACTGCTGACCCTGATGGGGAAGGATGCCGCTGGCGTCCTGACGTTCACGGGAGTCTACATCGTGAAGGAAAACGGTCCCCACCTCTACGGTGTTCGCATTCTGCCCTATAACCGCAACCTGGCGATGAAGCAGGAGATGGGGCTCGTGCTATGGGGATGAAAAACAGGGTAAAGGGTTAAGGGTTCAGGAAAGAAAAAGAAAGGGATGCACAGCAATTTGTGCATCCCTCTTTTATTTTCACTTGACCCTGTTCCCTACACCCTTAACCCTATTTCCTGCCAATGAACCAGAAGATCAAGGACAGGATGATGCTGATGAGGATGCTCGTGGCCAGCGGGAAGTAGAAGGTGAACTTCTCGCCTTTGATGGTGAAGTCTCCGGGCAGTCGGCCGATCCAGGGGATCTTCCCGCCCATGACAAGAAGAACGCCCACGATCGTGATGACGAGGCCGATGAGGATCAGGGTTTTTCCGAAGTCGAAGAAACCGCCCATCCCGCTTTGTCTCCCTGTTTTCATCCTTATCCCGCAGAAAGAGGGAAGTCAAGGACGCTGCGTATGCAATCCATCGGACGGGTCCTATAGCTTCTATTGAGTCTCCGTGATATGGATCATCACGAGAAGGAAAATGATATTATGGGGAAAAGGAGTCCGTCATGAAGAACAAAACAACAAAAAACACAAAAGCACTCGCTCAAACAAACGGCATCGTCTGCAGCGACCTGAACCACATCCAGGAAGCATCTCTCGAATTGGATCCCGACATGAAGGTCGTCTGGACCAGCGTGGGATTCTGGGCCTGCCCGCTGCCCTGATCATAGGGCGGCACGAAGAAGAAAAGGCTTATACGGTTTTTCCGCGGGGATTTTTTACTGAATGGGGCAAATGGAGATCTTGAGCTTCTCGCCACATTGCCCGCAGTAGATCGTCCTGGCTTTCTCCATCGGCTTGCCGCAGTAAGGGCACTTTGGGAGGAGCTCCGACTTGCAGGTATCGCAGATCCTCTTTTCCGGGTCCTGCGTCTCGAAGGCGCAATGCTCACAGATGTAGTAAGGCATGAATCATTCCTTTCAGGAATGAGGCGTCCGGCGTCGGGAATCAGGAATCCGGCTTAGCGGAATAAGATTCTTTATCTGAATCCTGATGCCTGAAGCCAGAATCCCTATGTCTCCTGCCAATGGAACGGTTCCGCCTTTTCGAAATCCGGCGCGAGGTTGATCTCATCCACCTCCTGGAGGAAGAGGTTTTCGAACTCCAGGTCGAGGGCCAGATCCACGACGGCTTCGTATTCCTCCCGACTCACGCGGCGTCCCATGAGAGGATCATCCATCACGGCCGGAGTCGGCGTGTACTGCGACATGAGGCTTAGGGGGACCTTTTTCGAGAGGTGAGACGCGATGAGACGAACGACGCTCATGCTGTTTTGAATTCTTCCCGGCATGACCAGATGCCGGATGATCACACCGCGCCGGGCGATGCCGCCCATTGTCTCGAGCCGTTCCCCTGCCTGACGAATCATTTCCCCGATCGACTCCAGCGCCTGCTTCGAATAGTCGGCCGGCGCGGAGCAATCGAGGGCGTCTTTCTCGGTACCATATTTGAAATCGGGCAGCCAGACATCGACGATCCCGTCGAGCAGACGGATCACGTCCTGTTTTTCGTACCCTCCGCAGTTGCAGACGATCGGGAGATTCATGCCCCATTCGCAGGCCGCAAGAAGGGATTCCGAAACGGCTGGCCACTGCGGCGTAGGCGTGACCAGTTCGATGTTGTTGCAGCCCGTCAGCGCAAGCTCCAGCATGCGGCCTGCCAGTGCCTCCCGATCGATGGCTTCTCCCATGCGCTCGCGGCTGATCTGGTAGTTCTGGCAGAAGGGGCACTGGAGGTTGCAGGAGGTGAAGAAGAGGGTTCCCGCTCCGGCCGTCCCCGAAATGGGCGGTTCTTCGCCGAAGTGGGGCACGGCACGTGCCAGAACGGCATCAGGCCCGAGACCGCAGAATCCCATTTCCCCCTCGATTCGGTTGACCCGGCACTCCCGCGGACAGAGCGTACAGCTCCGCATGAGTTCCCAGAGGATGGGGATGCGTGCCTTGAGGATTTCTGCTTTTGGTAGGCTGTTGTGCAAATTGCTTCTCCGCCGAGTCTGGACCGGGAACAACTTTGCCGATTCAAGATTTTGCTGTGTCTCTGGCTTCATTTCGGCTGTTCAAAAAGGTCTAGATGCAAGGCGCCCGACATCCCGAGGAGCGAGGCGTACTTGGGCGTACGTTGAGCGACGCGGGACGAGGGTAACGCCGCAGATGGACCTTTTTCAACAGCCGACTAGTCAAGGTTCAACGGCTCGACCGTCTCCCGAATCTTTCCGCTCTGCACTTGCTCCGAGAATTCCTCCCCGAGGGGAGCACAAATCTCGACGATCCTGCGCCAGTTCAGGATACGGCCTGCTGCGTCGTCGATGAATGCCAGAAAATCATCCCTGTCGGGGAGCTTTCTGCCGGGGAAGGTGTCCACCAGTTGAGGCGACGGGCAGATCATCAGGAGATTGTCCAGGGCCTCTGCTGCCGGTCTGCGCCCTCTGACGTTTCTGTCGAGCCATCCCGGAATGATCCTGTTTTCGTGATGAAAGAGCAATGTCACATCATCTTTCTTCATGGCGTAGCGGTGATCCAGGTGATAGTCGATGATCCCCCCGTCGCGGTATACGCCGCGAGGCGCTCCATAGATGTCCGTCACCCCCTCGATGGCAAGAGGTATGGCGCCCGAGGCAAGAACGGCGTGCTTGAAGTTGATGGGTTTGAGCGCCACGGCGGTTCCCCTGAAACCGGGAAGGAAGCAGAACTGTGGTGGCAGGGGGCCGCTATAGAAAATCACTCGATCGAAAAAACGGAACAGATGTTTTCGATCGAGTCGATTGAGAGCATGGCAGAGCGCGAGACCCGATTTCTGGATCCAGGATGTTTCCGATGCCGTGAGATTCTTCGAACGGGCCGTTGTAACGGCGAGTCGGTAGTGATCGTGGGAAAGCGCAAAAGGGATGGCATCGTCTTCCAGGTAGGAGTTGATGACCTCCTGGAGGGATCTCTTGAGGCTTGCGGGAGTGCTCCTTCGATCAAAGGAGATGCCGATGTAGGCCTCGAGAAGCCTACGGTAGCTCTTTTCCGGTTCGGGTTGAAGCCAGGCCGCAAAACGCCATGCGCCCGCCGACGAGCCCGTCAGGAGAACAGGACGGGATGGTGAGCCCAGTCTTTTGTTTTGCAGAAGGGTCAGATCGAAGCCGCTGGCCGCAAGCCAGCGCGGTCCCACTGCGGGACCCACGTAGGTCGTGACCCGGTCGAAGCGAAACCCCCCGTCCCGGATCAATTGCAGGGCCTGTTTTCCTGCACGGATGCAAAGTCTCTTCATTCTCCTCCGGCACCTGGCAACTCAAAGGTGCGCCATCATAGTCCAGATGCTCTCGAAATTCAACGTCCCTCTGAGATCCTCCAACCCTTGAATTTAAAAGGGTCATGCGGTATAAGGCAAAAAGCGAAAGGTTTTCGGCAAACGAGATGTCCGTAACCGATGACCCAATACCCAATTCCCGTTTGCTGTTTGCGGAGCCCCCATGGACATGAAGGAACAAATCATCCAGATCGCGAAGGATGCCAAGCAGGCGGCATCGACTGTGGCCAACCTCTCGAGCGCGGAGAAGGACGAGGCCCTGGTGGAGATGGCCGAGCAGCTCATCCATCATACAGACGACCTCATCGGGGAAAACGAGAAAGACATCGTGTTCGGCCGCAAAAAGGGCCTCTCGAAGGCCATGATCGACCGGCTTACCCTCGATGAAAAGGCGATCCGGTCCATGGCGCAGGGGCTCAAGGAGGTGGCCGCCCTGCCGGATCCCGTGGGGAGGATCACCTCCATGTGGAGGCGTCCCAACGGGCTTCTTGTGGGCAGGATGCGCATTCCCCTGGGCGTCATCGGGATCATCTATGAGTCGCGCCCCAATGTGACCGTCGACGCGGCCGCTCTGTGCCTGAAGGCCGGAAATACCGTTATCCTCCGCGGCGGCTCCGAGGCGATCCATTCCAACAGGGCCCTCAGCCTGATCCTGCGCGGCGTGCTTCGTGTCAAGGGCCTTCCCGAAAATGCCATCCAGCTCATCCCGATGGTGGATCGCGAGGCCGTCAACCTGTTGCTCCAACTCGAGGAGTTCATCGACCTCATCATCCCCCGGGGCGGTGAGGATCTCATCCGGGCCGTGGTGAACCAGTCGCGGATTCCCGTGATCAAGCACTACAAGGGGGTCTGCCACGTTTTTGTCGACGCCAGCGCCGACCTGGAAATGGCCGTCCAGATCTGCATGAATGCCAAGGTACAACGGCCGGGCGTCTGCAACGCCATGGAGACATTACTTGTCCACGAGAGCGTTGCCGGCGCGTTTCTTCCCGCCGTGGCGGAAGCCCTGGAGAAGGAGGGCGTCTTGCTGCGGGGCTGCGAACGGACCCGGGCGATCCTGCCCGGACTCGAGGCGGCCACGGAGAAGGATTGGCACGAGGAGTACCTGGATCTCATCCTGGCGGTGCGCGTTGTCGACGGGCTCGACGAAGCCATCCGCCATATCGAACAGTACGGTTCCCTGCACACCGAGTCCATCGTCACGCGCGACTACGACAACGCGCAACGGTTTCTCAAAGAGGTGAATTCCTCGACGGTTCTCGTCAACGCATCGACCCGTTTCAGCGACGGCTTCCAGCTCGGACTCGGCGCCGAGATCGGGATCAGCACGACAAAACTGCATGCCTTCGGGCCCATGGGGCTCGAAGAGCTGACGACGCAGAAGTTCATCATCTACGGAAGCGGGCAGATCAGGACCACATAAAAATAGGCATCAGGCGTCGGGCATCAGGATTCAGGTCAAGAATGGAAAATCTTGATTTATAAATCCGGAAGCCCGAAGCCGGATTCCGGACAGGTGTTTTATGCAGCGTTGGGGCTTGCTCGGCGGTACCTTCGACCCGATCCACCTTGCCCACCTGCGATGCGCAGAGGAAATCCGGGAGAAATACGGTCTCGACAGGATCGTCTTCATTCCCTCGGCAAGCCCACCTCTCAAGCAGGGACCCGGAATCACGTCCTACGAGCATCGAGAGGGCATGGTGCGCCTCGCTATTGAGGGCAATCCTGCCTTTGCCTTTTCCGACGTCGAGAACCGTCGCAAGGGCCCCTCCTACACGGTGGACACCATCGGCTATTTCCTCGAATGCTTCGGGAAGGAACTCGAAATCTATTTCATCATGGGACAGGACGCCTTCGAGGACATCCGGCAATGGAAGAACTGGAGGCGACTTCTCACTCTTTGCCACTTCGTCATCATGACGAGGCCCGGCTGGCAAAAGGGCTCTCTGCGGAGAGCCCTTCCCCTCGAGGATGCGAAGCGCTTCCCCTATGACGCGAAGGCGAGAGGCTATCGTGGCCCCTCGGGCAAACTCATCTCCTTCACGGTTGTCACACCGCTCGACGTCGAATCGAGGGACATCCGCAAGTGTGTGGAATCAGCCCGCTCCATCCGTTATCTCGTACCGGATGCGGTGCGCGAGTACATCGAGAGGCAAGGGCTCTACAAGCAGGTAACAGGCGTACCAATTTAACTCTTTTCCCCTGTTGCCAGACACCTGCCACGAGATACCTCTTCGCGCTTACCATTTCAACCGTTTGACAGGAACGGTCAATGCACAAGAGATCCCTTCGCATCCATTACTTGCAGCACGTGCCCTTTGAAGGGCCGGGGATCATCGAGCCCTGGGCTATGGTGAGGGGACATCGACTCTCATCCACACGTCTGTACGCGGGCCATTCCCTGCCGGCGGTTGATCAGCTGGACTGGCTATTCATCCTGGGCGGCCCCATGAATGTTTACGAAGAAAAGCTTTATCCCTGGCTTGCCCGAGAGAAACGTTTTATCGGCGAGGCACTGCACGAGGGAAAGGTTGTCATCGGCGTCTGCCTCGGGGCGCAGCTCGCGGCCAGCGTTCTCGGGGCAAAGGTAACGCGGAATCCCTGTGTCGAGATCGGCTGGTACCCCGTGGAAAAGACTGCACAGGCCTCGCGATCTCCTCTTTCCGGATTTCTTCCGGATCGGTTTTCCGCGTTTCACTGGCACGGAGATACCTTCGACATACCTCGCGGTGCGATCCATCTTGCCCGAAGCCAGGCCTGCGAAAATCAGGCCTTTGTCTACGAAGATCATGTGGTCGGATTCCAGTTTCATCTTGAGTCTACGAGGGAAAGTGTAGAGCAGCTCATCCACAACTGTTTCCAAGATACCGCCGAAGGTCCCTTCGTGCAGAGTCCGGAGAAGATGATCGCCGATCCGGAGCGCTACCGCAGGGTCAACGGTGTGATGAACGAGTTTCTCGATAGCCTGGCCGCGTCACAGAGTCCGTTGTAAATGTCGTCTGGATCGGGTATCATGAAGAAAACACGCGAAGGAGGGGCCCATGGGCGCAGTAGTTCACACCTCGAAAATCAAGATTGTCAGGGAGATAGGACCGACTCGCAGGGCGATGATCGAGGGGTTCTCGGAGCCTGTCTATTACGGTGTCCACGGGGGCATCAAACGGTTCTACAAGGTCGAACCCGAAAAGGAGCACGCAGCCACCCTGGATCACATCGTTGCCGCAACTGCGGGGTGAATGATGGGTTCACTGGCCACGTTGATGGCCGGAAAGAAAATCCCCACTCCCGAGCATCTCTACTGGGCCGATGTGGAAGGGGATATCGAGAACGTCGAAGGGGTCCTCCGGATTACGACGATCCGCGTGAAGATTCATCTCAAATGCCCGGAGGAGAAGGTGGCCGACGCGAAGGAGGCCTTTTCCAACTACATCAAGCGTTGTCCCGCTGCCCAGAGTGTCAAGGATTGCATCAAGCTTCAGGACGAGCTTATCATCGAGAAATAGTGTATCGGGTTGATATGCGAATCCCCCTTCCGCCCCTTGCATGTGGGGATGAAGGGGGATTTTTTTATTCTATCCGCTCCTTGTTTCTCGAACCTCAGACTCTACGGCAAGATTCTCCTGAGAAATCTCCCCGTCAGTGACCCTTCCGTTTGCGCCACATCCTCTGGTGTGCCCTGGGCCACGATCTGCCCGCCTCCGGGGCCGCCCTCGGGGCCCAGGTCAATGATCCAGTCGGCGGACTTGATCACGTCGAGGTTGTGCTCGATGACGACAATGGAGTTGCCCATCTTGACGAGCCGCAAGAGCACATCGAGCAGCTTCTGCACATCGGCAAAGTGAAGACCGATGGTGGGCTCGTCGAGAATGTAGAGAGTGTTCCCGCGCGAGGGCTTGGCCAGCTCCCGGGCGAGTTTGATCCTCTGCGCCTCGCCCCCGGAGAGCGTTGTTGCCGACTGGCCGAGTCGGATGTAGCCCAAACCGACGTCGTACAGCAGTTGAAGCTTTGAGCGGATCGACGGGATGTTCTCAAAGAACACCAGGGCCTCGGTTACCGTCATGTCCAGGACCTCGGCGATGCTCTTGCCCTTGTACTGGATTTCCAGGGTGTCGCGGTTGAAACGCTTGCCGCGGCAGATGTCGCAGGTAACGTAGACATCGGGCAGAAAGTGCATCTCGATCTTGATCAAGCCATTGCCCTCGCAGGACTCGCAACGGCCGCCCTTGACGTTGAAGCTGAACCGACCGGGCCTGTAGCCCCGGGTGCGGGATTCCGGCAGTTGGGCGAAAAGATCACGGATCATGGTGAAGGCCCCCGTATAGGTGATGGGATTGGAGCGCGGCGTGCGGCCAATGGGCTGCTGGTTCATGACAATGACCCGTTCGATGCCCCCGAGGTCGCGCACGTTGCGGATCCTGCCCACTTTTCCCTTGTAGCGATAGAGCCGCCTGGCAAGGACCCGGTAGAGGGTCTCTAGGACCAGGGTGCTTTTCCCGGAACCTGAAACCCCGGTAACGCAGGTAAGAACGCCCACGGGAATGCGGATCTCGATGTCCTTCAGGTTGTTCTCCGTGGCGCCTTCCAGGACAATGAACCGATCCGTCAGCACTCGCCGTTTCTCCGGAACGGGGATCTTGAGCCGTCCCGACAGGTATCGTCCCGTGAGGGAGGTCCTGCTTTCCAGAATCTCCGCGGGCGTTCCCTGGAAAACCACTTCGCCACCCTCGCGGCCTGCACCCGGGCCCATGTCCACGATCCCGTCGGATGCCATCATCATGTCGGCATCGTGCTCGACAACCAGGACCGTGTTGCCCATGTCCTTGAGGCGCTTCAGCGTTGCGATGAGACGCCCGTTGTCGCGGGGATGAAGGCCGATCGTAGGCTCATCCAGTACGTAGAGCACTCCCGAGAGTCCGGAGCCGATCTGTGTGGCCAGCCGGATCCGCTGCCATTCACCGCCAGAAAGGGTTCCCGAGGCCCGCTCGAGGCTCAGATAGTCCATGCCCACGTCCAGCAGGAATTGCAGCCGGTTGCGGATTTCTTTTAGAACGCGTGCGGAGATGGCCGCTTCCTGTCCGGTGAGCGGCAGGAATTTCCAGAAACCCATGTTGTCCGCGATGGACAGGCGGCAGAGTTCGTATATATTTTTCCCCCCCACCGTCACAGCGAGGCTCTCCTTCTTCAGGCGTGCGCCATGGCAGGAGGGGCACTCGCTCATGTTGAGGTATCGTTCGAGCTCCGAGCGCACGTCATAAGAGTCCGTTTCGTGGTAGCGCCGATCGAGGTTGGGGATGATGCCCTCAAAGGGCTTTTCCACGAAGGTGCGCTTGCCCCCGTTGTCAGTGAAAAACCGCACGGCCTCTTCGCCCGAGCCGTAGAGGATCATGTGCTGGATCTTTTGGGGAAGCTCCTGAAAGGGCATGTTGATGTTGAAGCCAAAATGCTCCGAAAGGGCCTCGAGCATCTGGTGGAAGTACATGGAATTGCGCTTTTGCCATGGGGCGATGGCCCCCTCTCGGATGGAGAGCCCCGGGTCGGGCACGACAAGATCCTCGTCGAAGAAGATTTTCGTGCCGAGGCCGTCGCATTCCGGACAGGCCCCATAGGGGCTGTTGAAGGAAAACATCCGTGGCGCAAGATCCGGAAGACTGATATTGCAATCGGGGCAGGCATATCGTTCGCTGAAGAGGATCTCATCGCTCCCGGCGATATCGGCCTTGACGAGACCTTCGGAAAGGCGGGCCGTGATCTCCAGGGAGTCGCGAAGTCTCTTGCGGATCCCCTCGCGGACGACAAGACGGTCAATGACAACGTCGATATCGTGGCGTTTGTTTTTGTCCAGCACGATTTCGTCGGCGAGGTCCCGAATCTCCCCATCCACCTTCACCCGCACGTAGCCCTCGCGCCGCAACCGGTTCAGCTCTTTCTGGAACTCCCCCTTTTTCCCTCGTGCGATGGGGGCCATAAGCGAGACCGCCGATCCTACGGGCAAGGCCAGAATCTGCTCGACCATGGCATCGAGGGTCTGCGAGCGGATCTCCCGGCCGCACTGGAAACAGTGGGGCACTCCGATGCGGGCGTAGAGAAGTCGCAGGTAATCATAGATCTCCGTCACCGTGCCCACGGTGGACCGCGGATTGTGGCTTGCACTTCTCTGTTCGATGGCAATGGCGGGGGAAAGGCCCTCGATGGACTCCACCTCAGGCTTGTCCATCTGTCCGATGAACTGCCTCGCGTAAGTGGAGAGCGACTCCACATAGCGGCGCTGCCCTTCGGCGTAGATCGTGTCGAAGGCAAGAGTGGATTTGCCTGAGCCGCTCACGCCTGTGATGACGACGAGACTGTCACGGGGGATATCAATGCTGACGTTCTTGAGGTTGTGCTGGGATGCACCTTTGATTCGAATGTATTTCATAATGACTCAAATCCCCCTCTTTCCCCTTTTGCAAAGGGGGATAACCGGGGACGCATCCCGTCAGGGTGCGCAACCATGTCTGGTTTGCTCCTTACAGGGCTTTCCGCGAAGCGGATCCGGGCGGCAAAGGGGGATTTTCCTGACGAAACAGACCGAATGGATTAGATCAACCCAATAGACGAGATTCACCTACAGGCGAATCTCAATGTGCGCTTTCTGCCGCTTCTCTGCGATCCACTCCGCAAATTTTTTATCCATTTTTTCAACGAACAGTCGCTCCTCGATTTCCGATCGTGTGGCCTTGAGGGAAAGGCTTCCGCCGCCTCTCTTGTCAAGGGCCTTGATGATGTAGAATCCCTGCGGGGTTTCGATCACGCCGCTGACCTCCCCCGGTTTGAGGTTGAAGGCGACCTCTTCGATGCTCGGGTTCATGGTCCCTTTCTCGACATATCCGATATCGCCTCCGGATCGCCCCTGTCCCGGTGAGTTTTCGTTTGCGAGGACCTCGAAATATTCGCCGGCGCGGATCCGCTGAAGGATTGATTCCGCCTTCGCTCGCTGAGCAGCCTGAGCCGCCTCATCGCTTCCTGCGGGAACAGGCAGTGCGATCATCAGTAACCGTACTCGCAGTTTCCCCTCGTATTCGTCTCGATGTTCCTGATAGAACGCGCCGATTTCCTCATTCGTTACGGTCACCCTCGGACGGATCTCCCGCTGCATGATCCGCGTTTTGAGCATATCGGTTCGAGTGGCCTCGCGATACTTTTCATAATTTGTCCCATCCTTGATGAGGGCTTCCTGCAGGTTGTCGATGGTCAGGTTCCGCCTTGCCAGGGCCTCCTGAATCGTGCTCGTCAACTCCTCTTCGCGGACGACAATGCCCAGTCGCCGTGCCTCCTGCCGGATGATCAGGTCATCGATCATCTTCTCTAGGATGGCTTTCCGGCCCTCCGCGGCAATCCGATCCCGGTCTTCGGGACGAATGTTCTGCTCATTCCTCTTTAGGATCAGCTCCAGGGTACTGTCCACTTCGTACTGTGTGATGACGTCGTCGTTGACGACAGCAACGACGCGGTCTACGATCTCTCCCCAGGAGGTCGCTGCCGTAAAAAGAAGGATTGCCGCAATGGCCGTTACCGTTAGAAGCCTATTCATGGACGATCACCGCTGTCATCCCTTGCCGGGGGCCGGCCGGGTCTGCCCCGGGGCGGTCTCTTCCGCTCTGGTTTCGTCGATCTTGACCTGCCTGAGCCGGTCTTCATCAATGCGGACTTTTGCCTCCGACTTGAGCGCGTCGAGCCACTTCCGGAATTCCTGCTCTTCCTTGCCCTTCGCGAGGTCTGCCTTGATTTTCTCCTTCACCTCTGGAAATTCGATCCAGCGGCCCTTTTCCTTTTTCAATACCTTGAAGACATGGAACCCGTAAGGGCTCTTCACCACCTTGCTGGTCCTGCCTTCGGGAAGTGAGAAGACGACCCTGTCAAACGCTTCGGGCATCACTCCCCGCGTGAACATTCCGAGGTCGCCGCCCTTGGAAGCCTCGGGGCCTGTCGAGATCTCCTGGGCGATTTTGCTGAAATCCTCGCCTGCCTGAAGACGCTTCACAACGGTATCGGCTTTTTCCTTCGTCGACACGACGATCTGCGCCACGTGCACCGTCTCCTCGGAGTAATACCGGTTGCGGTTGGTCTGATAGTATGCCATGGCCTCTTCATCGCTAACGATGATCTTCGAATTGACCTCCTGGTTGACGAGCTTTTCGAGGAGGAGCCGTTTTCTCAATTCCTCGCTCCAGATCTTGTAGTCCACCTTCTCGCCGCCGAAGACCTGCGCGAAGTTCTCACTGGTGTAATCCTTCTTGATTTCCTCGACGCGTTTCTTGAGTTCCTCGTCGTTGACGTGGAGGCCGAGCTTCTCCGCTCGGATCAGCATGATCTTTTCCTCAATCAGGGCTTCGAGGGCCTCGCTCTTGATGTTGTAGATTTCCTCTTCCTTCACGTTGGACGTACTGCCCAGGAGATTGAGGGCGTTGCGTAGCTTCACGGTGAAATCCTTGACCGTGATCTCTGCGCCGTTCACCGTGGCGATGGCATCCTCCGACGGTGTCTTGAAGGATGAACACCCGGTGCCCAGAGCCAGAACACAGGCCATCACCAGCGCCGCCAGAGTGAGAGCGCGTTTGCGGGGCCTATCGTGCCGCCGCGACTTTCCTTCCCGATCTTCCATCCTCATGTTCCTTAAAAGCAGTTTGTTCCTTCTGTCCAGTCTGTTCCTCGTGCCGAAAGGCGGTAACGCAGGTTTACGGTCCAAGAATTCTTTGCGTTCTCTTCCCCTTTCTCCTTGAATCTTTATCCTTTAGCCTCGCTTCTGTCTCCCAACTCCTCGAGAAGCCCCTTTGCCGCATCGATCACCTGTCCCTCGGTCAGATCGGGCATGGGAACAAAAAGCCGGTGGCCTGGCGTGATGCGCATTCCCTTCCATTTCTTGCGCGACAGCTCAATGAACCTCAAGGGGTCGATGGGGCTCGTTCTGTGTACAACGAGGATCATGTTCCTGCCGTCGTACTCCATTTTCTCGGCAATCAGGCCCTTCATGAGGTTGCGCAGGCGGATGACCTGCATCAGGTTCTGCACTTCCACAGGCGGCGGCCCGTAACAGTCCAGAATTTCCTCTCTCACGGCCAGGAGATCCTCGTCGGTTGCCGACAAGGAGAGCTTCTTATACGTCAAGAGCCTGCGCTGGGTGTCGGGCACGTAGCTGTCGGGGATAAAAGCCGCAATCCCCAGGTGGATCTCCGGCTTGACCTCCGCGACTGGCATTTTCTCCCCCCGCAGCTCCCGGACGGCTCTTTCCATGAGCTGGGTGTACATCTCGTATCCCACGGCCGAGACATGCCCTGTTTGCGCCATCCCGACAAGGTTCCCCGCCCCGCGGATCTCGAGATCGTGAGAGGCGATCTGGAACCCCGAGCCCGGTTCGGTGAATTCCTTGATGACAGTGAGCCTCTTTTGCGCATCGGGCGAGAGCATGGCCCCTGGCGGGATCAAGAGATACGCCTTCGCTTCCTCTTTCGAGCGGCCCACTCGCCCCCGGATCTGGTAGAGCTGCGCCAACCCGAAGCGGTCCGCACGGTCGATGATGATCGTGTTGGCCGAGGGGATGTCAATGCCCGATCCGATAATCGTCGTGCATATCAAAACATCATACTCTTTGCGGAGGAATTTTACCATGACATCTTCCAGTTCCCGGGGCCGCATCTGGCCGTGCGCGATGCCTATTCTGGCCTCCGGGACGACTTGTCGGATCCGTCGGGCCATGTGGTGGATGGAATGGACCCGGTCGTGGATGAAAAAAACCTGACCTTGCCGGGCCGTCTCGTCGAGGATGGCCTTGCGGATTACCTCCTCGTCGAATTCCAGTACCCAGGTCTTGATGGAAAGACGTCCCTCAGGCGGCGTGTGGATGATGGAGAGGTCCCGAATCCCGACCAGCGAGAGTTGAAGGGTGCGCGGAATGGGCGTCGCCGTGAGCGTCAGCACGTCAACCAGCGTGCGCAGTTTCTTGAGCTTTTCCTTGTGGGTTACGCCAAAGCGCTGCTCCTCGTCGATGATCACGAGCCCCAGATCCTTGAAGGCGACGTCCTTCTGGAGCAGCCGGTGGGTGCCGATGACGATGTCGACGCCGCCCCGGAGAAGCCTCTCGAGGATCTGTTTCTGCTCATCGCGCGTTTTGAAGCGGTTGAGCGTTTCCACCCGGATGGGATACTGGGCCAACCTCGCCTTGAAGGTCTGGTAGTGCTGCTCGGCGAGGATGGTCGTGGGCACGAGCAACGCCGACTGCTTTCCGTCCATGGCGGCCCGGAAAGAGGCCCGGATGGCCACTTCCGTTTTGCCGAAGCCGGCATCTCCGCAGATAAGCCGGTCCATAGGCTTGTCGATATCCATGTCGAAATTCACGTCCCTGATGGCGATGGATTGGTCGGGCGTCTCCTTGTACTCAAACGACGATGCAAACTCCTCATAGTATCGGTCGATGGGGGAAAAAGAATGTCCCTTCAGCGCGTCGCGGGCAGCGTAGAGCGCCACGAGGTCTTCGGCGATCTCCTCAACGGCCTTCCTGACGCGACGCTTGGCTGTCTCCCACGCTGTCCCGCCCAGCTTGTCCATGCGGGGTTCATGTCCGTCGGGTCCGATGTAACGCTGGATCTGGTCGAGACGATGGACGGGGATATAGAGCCGGTCACCGGCCTGGTACTCCATGAGAAGGAAATCGTTTTCGATTGTTCCCACGCAGAGCCGTTGGAGCCCCCGATAGATACCGATCCCATGGTCTGTGTGGACCACGAAGTCGCCCTCATTGAGCTCTCCGAAGGATCGCAGGAAGTATCCCTCGCGCGCTCGGGTCGGGCGGTGCCGGCGGGCCTTTTTCCCGAAGATCTCCTCATCACCGAAGACGACAAGCCGAAGTCCCGATAGGACGAAGCCCCGGGCGAGCTTCCCTTCGCGGAGGATCAG
>Ga0335071_10001143_pt1 | contig 28610 bp, 24 predicted proteins | sample Lox_Sample_15_FD_206724 | JGI IMG/M metagenome (GOLD analysis project Ga0335071, IMG submission 206724) | Soil microbial communities from Loxahatchee National Wildlife Refuge, Florida, United States - Lox_Sample_1.5 | ecosystem: Environmental > Terrestrial > Soil > Wetlands | place: USA...
GCCCGCCTGCAGCAGGACACCGAGGTGCTTGGACACGTTCTGCTGGCTCGTCCCGAGGCGCTCGGTCAGCTCTCCGACGGAGAGCTCGCCCTCGCGCAGCTGGTCCAGGATGCGGATGCGGTTGGCGTCGGCGATCACGCGCATCCGCGCTGCGATCATCTCCGCGAGATCCGGCGGTATCGGGCTGGGCAGCTTCATCGGCGCTCTGCCACCATACAAGCCGTCGGTTGTGAAGCCGCGATCAGAGCGCCACCAGGCCGCGCTTGCGACTGGTCAGGAAGTAGCGCTCGAACGCGAGCTTGGCCCAGTGCGCCTGCGGGCCGGCCATCACGCGCGCGGTCGGCTTCTGCCCATCGGCGTACTGGCCGTGGGCGAGGACATGGTCGGCCTTGAAGATGATCCCGTTGTTGCCGGCGTCAAGGACGCAGATCGCCGACATGTCGCCGAGCGCGAGGTCGCGGTGCCGGCTCGAGCCCGTGATGTCGGCGACCATGTTCTGGGCGGCGACCTTCGCCATCGTCTCGCTCATCTGCCCGGTCTTCGGCACGCCCGCCGGCACCGGGGTCGGCTCCGGGGGAGCGATCGCGGTCGCCACGCCGGCGGCGTAGACGTCGGGGTGCTCGGGGTGGCGGAAGCGGTCGTCGATCGGGACGAAGCCCATCGGGTTGGCCAGGCCCTCGCTCTCGCGCACGGCGTCGACGCCAGTGAAGGGGGGGACGATCATCGCGTACGCGAAGGGCAGGACGCGCCCGCCCTCCAGCTCCATCTCGCCGTCGCGGACCTCGCTGATGACGTTGTTCGCGATGCCCTCGATGCCGTAGTGCTCGAGGAACTTCGTCACGCGCCCCGAGGAGTCGCCGACGCCGCCGAGGCCGAAGTGGCCGAGGAATGGCTCGGCGCTGACGAACGTCACGGGCGCGACGTGCTCCAGGCCGGCCTTGCGGATGCGGTGCTTGATGTTGAAGAGGAACTCGTAGGAGGCGCCGAAGCACGAGCCGCCCTGAGCCGTGCCCACGACGACGGGACCGGGGTTCGCGAGGAAGCGCTCCCAGGCCTGCGCGGCCTGCTCGGCGTGCTCCATGTTGCAGACCGACTGGGTGTGCCCGCTCTCGGGCCCGAGGCCGGGGATCTTCTCGAAGGCCAGCCGCGGGCCGGTGGCGACGAGCAGCCTGTCGTAGGCGATCTGCTCGCCGGAGACCGTCGTCACCGTGTGCGCCTCGAGGTCCACGCGGGCGGCGGCCTCGTTCACGAACCGGATCCCCTTGCGTGCGTAGAGCGGGGCGAGCGGGAAGGTCACGTCATCGCGCTTGCGGATGCCGAAGGGCACCCAGATCAGCGACGGGATGAACGTGAAGTGGTCACGCGGATCGAGCACGACCACCTCGTGAGGCTCGTCGAGATGCTTGCGCAGCTCGAGCGCAGCGGTCAGGCCGGCGAAGCTCGAACCGAGCACGACAGCGCGCTTGGCGGACGACGATGACGACGACATCAGGACCTCCGGGTGGCCTGCCGCTTATCACCCCTGCACTACCGTGCAGTAGTGAATGACAATCGGCACGATAGCGCCGTTCCCCGGCTTCGTCAACCCAACAACCATGAAGTGGTGAATGGTCCTGAGGTACGGTCCCGCTCATGCGCGCACCGATCTCCCTGGGCCTCCATCTCCCGAACTTCAACTACCCCGGCATCGGCCCCGACGAGGTGTTCGAGCACCTGGTGGCGATCGCGACCACGGCGGAGGAGTCCGGCTTCAGCTCGATCTCCGTCATGGACCACCTGCACCAGATCCCCGCCGTGGGCCCGCAGACGAACTGGATGTTCGAGGGCAACACGATCCTCGGCGCGCTCGCCGCCCGCACCTCGAAGGTCAGCCTGGGGTTGCTCGTCGGCGGCGTGACCTACCGCAACCCCGCGCTGCACGCGAAGATCGCCACGACGCTCGACATCATCTCCGGCGGCCGGGCGTGGCTGGGGCTCGGCGCCGCATGGTTCGAGGACGAGCACCGCGGCTACGGGTTCGACTTCCCCCCGCTGGGCACGCGCTTCGAGTTGCTCGAGGAGGCCCTGCAGATCGCCCGGGCGATGTTCACCCAGGAGCGGGCGACGTTCGCCGGCCGGCATTTCCGCGTCGACGGCGCGCTCAACAACCCCAAGCCGCTGCGCGGCGACATCCCGATCGTCATCGGCGGCAGCGGCGAGCGCAAGACGCTGCGCCTGGTCGCGCAGTACGCCGACGGCTGCAACGTCTTCGGCGACCCGGCGCACGCGCGGCATCTCATGGACGTCCTCAAGCGCCACTGCGCCGACGTCGGCCGCGACCCGGGCGAGATCACCAAGACGCGACTCGGGGTGCTCGTGATCGCACCGACCCACGAGGGCGCACAGGCCAAGCTCGGCTTCCTGCGCGCCCTGGGGGTGCCGGAGGAGCGGCTCGCGACGGCGTTCGCCGGCGACCCCGACAGCGTGGCCGAGCAGGCCGCCGCCTTTGCCGAGGCGGGCATCGAGGGCCTGACGATCACGCTCCCCGACGCGCACGACCTCGAGACCGTCGCCCTCGCCGGGCGCACGCTCGCGCAGGTCTTCCCGGCCGCGGGCTGACCGCCTCGGGCCGGGCCCGTAGTTGCAGAGTCAACGACTGGTAGGCTGAGGCTCGTGCCCGCAGCCGCCGATCGCACGCGCCCCGGCCTCGTCCTGCTCATCGCCTGCGCGGCGCAGTTCATGGTCATCCTCGACGTCTCGATCGTGAACGTCGCGCTCCCGTCGATCCGCACGGCGCTGCACTTCAGCGAGGACGGGCTGCAGTGGGTCGTGAGCGCCTACACGATCACGTTCGCCGGCTTCCTGATGCTCGGCGGCCGCGCCGGCGACCTGCTCGGGCGCAAGCGGATGTTCCTCGTCGGGGTCGGCCTCTTCTCGCTGGCCTCGCTGCTCGGCGCGCTCGCGGCGACCAGCGCCCAGCTGGTGGCGGCGCGCGCGCTCCAGGGCGTCGGCGGCGCCGTCGTCGCCCCGGCGACGCTCTCGATCATCACGACGACCTTCAACGAGGGGCCCGAGCGCAATCGTGCACTGGGGATCTGGGGCGCCGTGGCCGCCGGCGGCGGCTCGGCCGGAGCGCTGCTCGGCGGCATCCTCACCGAGACGCTCAACTGGCGCTGGATCCTGCTCGTGAACGTGCCGATCGGGCTCGTGCTGCTCCCGGCCGCCGCGCGCTACATCGCTGAGAGCCGCGGCTCGCTCGAGCACCGCCACTTCGATGTCGCCGGCGCCGCGTCACTGACCGCCGGGCTGTCGGCCCTCGTGTTCGGCATCGTCAGCATCGGCCAGTACGGCTGGGGCTCGCCCGAGGTGCTCGGCGGCATCGGCGCGGCGGTCGTGCTGCTCGGGCTCTTCGCCGTCATCGAGCAGCGCTGGGCGGCGGCGCCGCTCGTCCCGCTGTCGATCTTCTCCTCGCGCACGCTCACCGGCGCCAACGTGGTCGTCGGTCTGATGGGCGCGGCGATGTTCGCGCTGTGGTTCTTCCTCTCGCTCTACCTCCAGCAGGTGCTCGGACTGAGCCCGCTGCGGGCGGGGCTTGCGTTCCTGCCGATGACCGGCACGCTCGCCGTGACCGCAACGCTCGCGCCGCGGCTGATGGCGCGTGTCGGAGGACGCGCGACGCTCGCCGCCGGGATGCTGTTGCTGGCGCTGGGGGCCCTGCTGCTGACCCGGATCTCGGCGGGTGGCAGCTGGGCGACCGACGTGCTCGTGCCGTCGGTCGTCACGGCGCTCGGCATGGGCCTGGCCTTCGTCCCGGTGACGATCGCGGCCGTCGCCGGGGTGCCGCCGGAGCGGGCCGGGCTGGCCTCGGGGCTCGTCAACACCTCGCGCCAGATGGGCGGAGCGCTCGGCCTCGCGACGCTGACGAGCGTCGCCACGTCGCTGACGAGCGCCTACGTCCGCGACCACGGCGTCGCGCCGCTCAGCGGGGGCGCTCTGGTCCACGGCTACCAGGGCGCGTTCCTGCTCGCGAGCCTGCTCGCGCTTGCGGGCGCCGCCGCCGCGGCGCTGTTGCTCCCGAGCTTGCGGGCGTCGGCACGGCCGGCCGCCGAACCGGCGGACGCCTGAGCGCGCGACTGGTGCGTGGCCGGCGCTCTACGGCGCGGGATCGCGCGTCGAGGCCCGCACGTAGGCGGTGATCGTCGCGACGCTCGAGACCGGGCCGACGCGCTCGGCCCAGGCGACCGTCGGGCGGTCGCTCACCGGGTCGAGGCCGACGACGGGGACGCGCAGATCCGCGGCGCTGACCTGCTCCGGCGCGCCGAAGCTCGCGCCGCGCGGGCGCACCGCGGCCCAGATGTCGTGGGGCAGGTTTTCGGCGTCGAGCCCTGCCCAGGTCACGGCGGCGGTGCCGTCCGGAAGCGCGGCGAGGTCGCCGAGCACCGCGTTCGAGCCGGCGGGCGAGACCGTCTGCGGGCCGCCGAAGCCGCCGCTGGAGTCCGTCTGCGCGACGCGCACGCGCCAGGCGCCGTCGTTGCCGGTCCACGCGACGAGCGCGTTCGTCCCGGAGAGCGCCAGCACCGGCCCGAGCGGCGGCAGGTAGGCGATCGGGGTCGCGACCTTCTCGAGCGTCTGCGCCGCGCGGAACGCGCCCGTGCCGGCCGGGCGCACCGCGACGCTGAACGTGGCGTGCAGGCCGGTCGTCTCGTTCAGGTCGAGCGAGCTCCACGCGACGTACGCGCGGCCGTTCTGCGCGACGGCCGTCGTGAGCGGCCCCTCGACCGTGCTCTGGCCGAGGACCTGCACCGAGCCCCAGGAATGCCCGGCCTGCCGGTAGCGCGCCTCGATCGCGGTGCGCCCGTTGCCGAGCCGGCGCTCCCACGCGACGAGCAGGTCGCCGCCCTGGCCGACGGCGACCGAGGCCTTCTCGTTGTAGCCGCGCCCGCGCAGCGTCTGCGGCGTGCTGAACGTGCTGCCGCCCGGACGCCGGAGGGAGAACTGGACGATCGAGCGGCCGCAGGCGCCGGGCACGGCGGTCCACGCGGCGAGCACGATGCCGGCGCCGTTGGCCGCGACGGCGGGGCGCGGGTCGCCCCCGGGGCCGCGTGCCGTGGCGATCGTGCGCGGGGTCCCGAAGGTGGCGCTCGAGGTCCCGAAGTCCGCGCGGATCGCCGTGCGCTCTCCGCAGGCATTCCAGCCGAGCGAGCGCTGATCGAGTCCGACGGCGCGCGAGATCCCGTAGAGCACCGGCGGTGCGGCGAAGTTCGGCGCGGTGACAGGCGCGTCGAACGCGGCCGCCCCCGGTGCGCGCGTCGCCGCCCGCCAGCCCTCCAGCACGTAGTGGCCGTGCGGCGTCCCGCTCTTCCAGCGGTAGGCCTGCCAGGTCGCCAGCGCGCGCCCGTGGGCGTCGAAGCTCAGGTCGTAGGCGCCGATGTCGTTGGCGGGGCCCGAGACGTTGGCCGGCGTCGACCACGTCGCCGCGGCCGCGGGCGAGGCGGGCGCGAGCAGCGCGGCGGCGGCGAGCAGCAGGGTGGCGGCGCGGCGGGGCATCCACCAAGGATGGCGCGCAACGGGCGCCGGCGGGTCAGTAGCGGCCCGTGATCCGCCGCGGACGAGCCACACGCTCAGGCGGCCAGCGGCTCACGGGCGCCCGCCGGCGCCGGCGAGAACTCCATCGCCTCGTCCTCGAGCGGGCCGTAGCGCAGCATCGCGATGTCGCGCGCGTAGTTCTGGTGCAGCCGCCAGGGCGTGCGCAGCCCCTGACGCGGGAAGCGCGCGATCGAGCGCTGCACGTACCCCGAGGCGAGGTCGATGAACGGCTCCGTAGGACGGTTCGGGTCGCGGTTGCGGGCCACGCACATCGCGTAGCCGCGTGCGGCCATGTGGTTCAGCAGCCGGCAGACGTACTCGCAGGTCAAGTCGCATTTCAGCGTCCACGAGGCGTTCGTGTAGCCGAGCGCCATCGCCATGTTCGGCACGTCCGAGAGCATCATGCCCTTGTAGCCGAGCGTCTGCGCCAGCTCGACCGGCCGCCCGTCGACCACGAGCTCGGCGCCGCCCAGCGCTTGCAGCTCCAAGCCCGTGGCGGTGATGATCAGGTCGGCCTCGAGCTCGGCGCCCGAACCCAGGCGCAGGCCGCTCTCGGTGAACGTGTCGACGGTGTCGGTGACGACGCTCGCGCGGCCCGCGCGGATCGCCGCGAACAGGTCGCCGTCCGGGACGACGCACATGCGCTGGTCCCAGGGGTTGTAGCGCGGCGTGAAGTCCGCGTCGATGTCGTAGCCGGGCGGCAGCTGGCGCTCCAGGCCGCGACGGATCAGGCGCTTGACGAGCGACGGCTGGCGGCGGCTGAGCTGGAAGACGAGCATCGTCAGCGCGATGTTCTTCCAGCGCACGAGCGGGTAGGCCAGGCGCTCGGGCAGCAGCCGGCGCACGAGCAGGGCGAGCGGATCCTCGCCCGGGATCGCGACGATGTACGTGGGCGAGCGTTGAAGCATCGTCACGTGGGCGGCGCGCTCGGCGAGCGCGGGCACGAGCGTCACGGCCGTCGCCCCGCTGCCGATGACGACCACGCGCCGGCCGGCGTACTGGACGTCGTCGGTCCAGTGCTGGGGATGCACGATCCGCCCGCCGAAGCGCTGCATCCCGGCGAACTGCGGCAGGTGGCCGTGGTCGTAGCGGTAGTAGCCGGTGCACAGGAACAGGAACGAACAGGTCATCCGCACCGTCTCGCCGCTGTCCGCCCGCACCGCCTCGACCGTCCAGCGCGCCTGCGGCGTCGACCACTGGGCGCGCACGACGCGGTGGCCGAAGCGGATCCGCCGGTCGCTGCCGTCCTCGCGCGCGGTGTGGCGGATGTAGCGCCGGATCGACGGCCCGTCGGCCAGCGCCTCCGACTCCGTCCATGGCCGGAAGGCGTAGCCGAGGGTGTGCATGTCCGAGTCCGAGCGGATCCCCGGATAGCGGAACAGGTCCCAGGTGCCGCCGATCGCCTCGCGCGCCTCGAGGATCGCGTAGCTGCGCCCGGGGCAGCGCGCCTGCAGGTGGTGGGCGGCCCCGATCCCGGAGAGGCCGGCGCCGATGATCAGGACGTCGACGTGCTCGGGCGTCATCGCCGCCGCATTCTGACGCCTCGTCGGGCGCGCGGTCCATCCCATCGCCGCGGCGTGAGGACCGGCGCCGCAGCGCCAGTCCTCACGAGCGCGTGATGAAGTGAATCCCCTCGAGCCCTTCGATCGAGAAGCCCGAGGCGGGGCCCGGCGCCACGTCGAGGACGAAGCTCGGGTGATGCCAGCGCTCGTCCTGCTCGGAGTCGATCCAGACCTCCATGCCCCCGACCTCGCCGAGCAGGGTGTCGTTGGGGCCTGTGATGAGCTCGCCCGCCTGCACGCAGAGGGGCGAGCTCCCATCACAGCAGCCGCCGGACTGGAAGAGCATGAGCTTCCCGTGCTTGGCCGTCAGACGCTCGATCGCCTCGAGCGCCGCGTCCGTCGCGACGATCCGTGCGGCCATCCCCGGGCTCCGATCAGAAGAAGCCCAGCGGCTTGGGGTCGTAGCTGACGAGCAGGCACTTCGTCTGGCTGTAGTGGTCGAGCATCATCTCGTGGTTCTCGCGCCCGACGCCGGAGACCTTGTAGCCGCCGAACGCCGCGTGCGCGGGGTACAGGTGGTAGCAGTTCGTCCACACGCGGCCGGCCTTGATCGCGCGGCCCATGCGGTAGGCGCGCGTGCCGTCGCGTGTCCACACGCCGGCGCCCAGGCCGTACATCGTGTCGTTGGCGATCTCGAGCGCCTCGGCGTCGTCCTTGAACGTCGTCACGGCGAGCACCGGGCCGAAGATCTCCTCCTGGAAGATCCGCATCTTGTTGTCGCCCTTGAAGACGGTCGGCTGGAAGTAGTAGCCGTCCTGGAGGTCGCCGCCGAGGTGCGACGGGCTGCCGCCGGTGACGAGCTGTGCGCCCTCCTTGAGACCGATCTCGCAGTAGCCGCCGATCTTCTCCATCTGCGACGTGGAGACCTGCGCGCCGAGCATCGTGGTGGGGTCGAGCGGGTGCCCCTGGCGGATCTGGGCGATCCGCGCCAGACAGCGCTCCATGAACGGCTCGTAGATCGACTCATGGATCAGCGCGCGCGACGGGCACGTGCAGACCTCGCCCTTGTTGAACGCGTACAGCACGAGACCCTCGACCGCCTTGTCGAGGAAGTCGTCGTCCTGCTCCATCACGTCGGAGAAGAAGATGTTCGGCGACTTGCCGCCCAGCTCGGTGGTCGACGGGATGATGTTCTGGGCCGCGTACTGCATGATCAGGCGGCCCGTCGCCGTCTCGCCGGTGAAGGCGACCTTGGCGATGCGCTTGCTCGTCCCGAGCGCCTTGCCGATCTCGGCGCCGGGGCCGTTGACGACGTTCAGCACGCCCGGCGGGACGATGTCGCCGATCACCTCGCAGAGCTTCAGGATCGACCACGGCGTGGGACTCGCCGGCTTGACCACCGTGCAGTTGCCCATCGCGAGCGCGGGCGCGATCTTCCAGGCCGCCATCAGCAGCGGGAAGTTGAACGGGATGATCTGCCCGACGACGCCGAGCGGCTCCTTGAAGTGGTAGGCGACGGTGTCCTTGTCGATCTCCGAGATCCGCCCCTCCTCGCCGCGGATCACCGACGCGAAGTAGCGGAAGTGGTCGACCGCGAGCGGGATGTCCGCCGCGCGGGTCTCGCGGATCGGCTTGCCGTTGTCCCAGCTCTCCGCGATCGCCAGCGTCTCGAGGTTGTCCTCGATGGCGTCGGCGACGAGGTTCAGGATCCGGGAGCGCTCGGTGAGGGAGGCCTCGCCCCACGCGTCCTTGGCCTTGTGCGCGGCGTCGAGCGCGAGCTCGATGTCGGCCGGGCTTGAGTTGGGGACCTGGGTGAACGGCTTGCCGGTCGCGGGGCTCAGGTCGTCGTGGTACTCGCCGTTCGTCGGCGGCACCCACTCGCCGCCGATGAAGTTCTCATAGCGCGGCTTGATGCCGACGCTCGCCGGGTCGATGATCGCCGCCGGCGTCTGCTCTACGGTTGCCATCTGGCCTTCTCTCTCTCCTGGGGTTCGGGAGACCGGGCCTCGAGGACGGTCGCGTGCCGCGCCTCCCGCGCCGCCCTTCCTGGCGACCGCTCCGGCGGCGTCCTCTGGCGCCTCGATCTCCGAGACTGATGCGCTGCGCGCAGGTCACCACCAGGACCGCGCGCGGTCATCGGTAGCGCCGCGCAGCGGGCGCGCGGCGAACTACGGACCAGGCGGCCGCCGCACGCAGCGGGTCGCTCAGCTCAGCGCGAAGACGAGCGACGCCAGGCCGCCGAACGCGATGCAGTAGACGCCGAACCAGGTCAGGCGCTGCGTCTCGAAGAACCGCAGGAGGAAGCGCACGGCGACGTAGGTCGCAGCGGCCGCGCAGAGGGCCGCGACCAGCGCCTGCCCGCGCACGCCGTCGCCGTGGTGACCCAAGAGGTCGGGCAGCTTCAGCACCGCCGCGGCGCCGATGATCGGCGTCGCGAGCAGGAACGAGTAGCGCGCCGCATCGTCGTTCGAGAGGCCCGACATGAGCCCGCCCCCCATCGTCACGCCCGAGCGCGAGATGCCCGGGATCAGGGCAGCGGCCTGCGACGTGCCGACCGCGAACGCCTGGCGCCAGCTGAGGTGGCTGAGGCGGGAGTCGACATCGCCGGTCCAGTCGCCGGGCGCAGGGGCGCGCGTCCGCAGGCGCTCGAAGATCAGGAGCAGCACGCCGTTGACGACGAGGAACGCCGCCGCGGTCGCGGCCGAGGCGAACAGCGTGCGCAGCGGATGCTCGAGCAGCAGCCCGACGAGGCCCGCGGGGATCGTGCCGACGACGAGCAGCCATCCCAGGCGCCCGTCGGCGTCGCTGATGTCGCGCGTGCGCAGCGAGCGCACCATGCCGCGACCGATGCGCCTCCAGTCCTCGAGGAACATGAGGAACAGGACGATCGCGGTGGCCAGATGCGTCGCCACGAGGAACGCCAGGAAGAACTCGTCGTTCTGGTGGATGTTCCAGCCGAACAGCCGGGGCAGGACGACGGCGTGACCGAGGCTCGAGACCGGGAAGGGCTCCGTGAACCCCTGCAGGATCCCGAGGATCACCGCCTGCAGGTAGGTGATCGGCTCCACGTCAGCTCGTACCGCTCGACGTGTCCGACGGCCCGGTCTGGAACCAGGCGAACGCGAAGCACCCGAGCGCCACGACGAACGCCGCGACGCCGTGCTTGACGTGGTGGTGCGAGGAGGCCGCGTCGTGCCCGGGGAAGAACGACGGCAGTGAGCTGGCGGGCTCGAGCCAGTACACGAACGCGATCACGAGGAAGACGCACCCCACGACGATCGCGGGGACGACGAGGTTGCGGTGCTTGGTCATCGCGCGCGGACACGATAGCTGCGCGGGCGGAGGCGCCGGTGGTAGCGGGACGGCAGACAGGCGCCACTAGTCTGCTTCGCCGATGGCCCCCGACGCCGGCACCAGCGCGATCCTCGTCGAGGACCTCGTGCGCACCTACCCCGGCGGGCTGCGCGCCGTCGACGGGGTGAACCTGCGCGTCGACCACGGCGAGATCTACGGCTTCCTCGGCCCCAACGGCGCCGGGAAGTCCACCACCGTGCGCATCCTCACGACGCTGCTGCGGCCGACCGCCGGGCGCGCGTGGGTCGCCGGTCACGATGTGGTCGCACAGGCCGGCGCGGCGCGCCGGGTGATCGGCGTGGCGCTGCAGGAGGCCGCGCTCGACCCGCTGATGACGGGCCGCGAGCTGCTCCGCCTGCAGGGCGCACTGCACGGCCTGCGCCGGACCGAGGCGGCCGCACGCGGCGACGAGCTGCTCGAGCGGGTGGAGCTCGTGGAGGCCGCAGACCGGCGCGTCGGCACCTACTCGGGTGGGATGCGCCGCCGCTTGGACCTCGCGCTCGCGCTCGTGCCGCGCCCGCGCGTGCTGTTCCTCGATGAGCCCACCACCGGCCTGGACCCCGCGAGCCGCGCCGCGCTCTGGCGCGAGGTGCGCGCGCTGAACGACGACGGAACGACCGTCTTCCTCACGACGCAGTACCTGGAGGAGGCCGAGCAGCTCGCCGACCGGGTCGGGATCATCGACCGCGGGCGTATCGTCTCCGAGGGCACGCCCGACGAGCTCAAGTCGCGCGTCGGCGAGCCCGCGCTCCACGTCGACCTCGTCGACCCCTCGCAGGTCGAGCGCGCGCGCGAGCTGCTGGCCGCCCACGGCGAGTGCACGAACCGCCGCGAGGGCGGGCTGACGCTGCGCATGAGCGGCGCGCGCGCGATCGCGCCCGTGGTCCGCACGCTCGACGAGGCTGGCATCGAGGTCGACACCGTCGAGGTCGAGACGCCGACGCTCGACGACGTGTTCCTCGCCGTCACCGGCCACATGGCGAGCGGCGACGGCGCCGGGGCGGAGGGCGGGCGGTGAGCACCGACGCGCTCGATCGCGACGCCGGCGTCCAGGCGCGCGTGGTCGCGGCGCTCGCCGCGCGGGCACTGCGCTCGCAGTTCCGACGCGCACAGTTCCTGCTGCCGTCGTTCGTGCTGCCGCTGCTGCTGCTCGCGGTGGTGGCGAGCGGCACCTCGTCGGCGCGGCGGCTGCCCGGGTTCCCGTCGACGGGCGCATACGTCGGGTTCGTCGTCGCGGGGACGCTGCTGCAGGGGGCGCTGCTCGCCGGCCTGACGGCGGGCATCGCACTCGCAGCGGACATCGAGGGCGGGTTCTTCGATCGCCTGCTGACCGCCCCCGTGCAGCGGGTGAGCATCGTGCTCGGCCGCGTCTCGGGCTCGATCGTGCTGGGGGTGGTGCAGGCGTCGCTATTCCTCGCCGTCGCGTTCCTGTTCGGCGCGCGCTACCAGGGCGGCGTGCCCGGCATCGCCCTGGCGATCGCGATTGCGGCGCTCGCGGCCGGCGGCATGGCCGGGCTCGCGTCGGCGATCGCGCTGCGGACGGGCTCGCTGTCGCTGCTGCAGAACCTGTTCCCGATCGTCTTCGTGTTCCTGTTCACCGCACCGGCGTTCTTCCCGCGCGCGTTCCTGGGCGGCGCGCTGCGGCACGTGACCGTCTTCAACCCGCTGACCTACGTCGTCGAGGGCATCCGCGGCGCGCTGCACGACGCGCCCGCGCTCGGCAACCCCTGGCGCGGCATCCTCGCCGCCGTCGGTCTGCTGGCGGCGACGACGGCGCTCTCGGTGCTGGCGATGCGCGGAAGGCTGCGCACGCGGTGAGGACGGTCGCCTACGCCGCCGGGCTGAGCGCTGCGATGTGGCGGCGCTCGCTCAACGAGGTCGTGCGGGTTCGCGGCGCGCTGCTGCCGACGACCGTCGCGCCGATCATCTTCCTGCTCGGCACGGCCGGGCAGTTCAGCCGCCTGAGCGACCTGCACGGCTTCCCGACGACGTCGTACCTGGCGTGGATCCTGCCGCTCTCGTGCATGCAGGGCGCCGGGTTCGCCGGCGGCGCCGCCGGAGCGAACCTCGCGCGCGACATCGAGCAGGGCTGGTTCGACCGCCTGCTGACCTCGCCGGCGCCGCGACCGCTGCTGCTGGCAGGGCCGGCGCTGGCGGCGATGACGCGGGCGCTGGTCCCGACGACGGTCATCCTCGCGGTCGGCCTCGCGCTTGGAACCGGGCTGCCGGGCGGTGTCCCGGGCCTGCTCGCCCTCTACCTCGCAGGCGTCTGGTTCTGCCTGATCGCCTCGCTGTGGGGCTCGACCCTCGCGATGAGGGCGCGCAGCCAGCAGGTCGGGCCGCTGATCCAGAACGGCGTCTTCCTAGCCGTCTTCCTCTCGACCGCCTACACGCCGCTGCCGCTGCTGCAGGGCTGGCTGGCGACGTTCGCCAAGTACAACCCGGTGACCTACGTGCTGCTCATGGCCAGGCAGGCGACGGTCGCCGGGATCCCGCCAAGCTGGTCGCACACTTGGCCCGGCCTCGTCGCGCTGACCGGGATGACAGCCGTGTTCGGCGCGCTCGCGCTGCGCCAGCTGCGGCTGATCAACCGCTGAGCACGGGCGCGACCGCGGCGCCGCGGCCGTCGAGTGGTCGATTCGCTACCGGTGCGGTAGTCAACCGACCACTCGATGCGGCGACGGTCAGGACGTGTAGGGGTCGGCGTACTGCTGGTCGGGCGCGCCGCCGTCGGGCGACGACTGATCCGGCGAGGCCTGGTCGGGCGCGGCCTGCATCGTTGAGCCCTGGGACAGCTGCCCGCTCGAGGCCTGTGCGATGAACGCCTTCACGGTGTTCGAGGGGATCGAGAAGCCGATGCCGACGCTGCCGCCCTCGCCGGAGCCGCCGGAGCTCGAGACGATCTGCGAGTTCACGCCGATCACCTGCCCCTTGTCGTTGAGCAGCGGGCCGCCGGAGTTGCCGGGGTTGATCGCGGCGTCCGTCTGGATGACGTCGGAGATCGCGGTCCCGTCAGGGGCCTGGATCTCGCGGTGCAGCGCCGAGACGACGCCGGTGGTGAGCGTGTGGTCGAGGCCGTAGGGGTTGCCGATCGCGTAGGTCGCGTCGCCGACGCCGACCGTGTCGGAGTCGGCGAGGGTGAGCGCCGGGAGGCCGCTGCCGTCGACCTTCAGCAGCGCGAGGTCGCGCGAGGCGTCCTCGCCGACGAGCTGGGCGGCCTGCGTGCTGCCACGCGTGCCGAGCTTCACGGTGATCTGCTGGGCCCCGTCGACGACGTGGGCGTTGGTGACGATCAAGCCGTCGGAGGAGACGACGAAGCCGGTGCCGGTGGCCTGGCCCTGCACCGACGTCGCGCTGATGTAGGCGACGGAGTCGGCGGCGCCGTCATAGACGCGCTTGGCGGTTGACTGGTCGTCGGAGACGACCGTGCGATGGACGGTGGAGGATGCGGATGCCGCCGCGCGGGCGGGGTGCGTGGCGCCGGAGCGCTGGGACGCGTCGGCCAGCGCCGCGCCGCCAATGGCGGAGGCGGCGACGAGGGCGACGGTCGCGATGGTTCTCGAAGGCTTCATCGAGAGCCAGGCTGGAAGCCCCGCCTGCGCGCAGCGTAAGGAGTCCCCCAACGTTTTCTAAAGACGTCCCGGCCATTCAGCGCACGGCCTCGCGGTCGATGTCCGCGAAGCCGTGCTCGAGACGCGCGAATGCCTCGTCGACGACGGTGCGCACGCGTCGCTCGACCGTGCGCGCGCTGAGGCCCGACAGGACCGAGTCCCACAGCTCCCGCTGGCGCAGGCTCGCGGCAGCGACGAGCATCGCGGCGAGTGTGCTCGCGCGCGGGTCGTCCGCGCGGACGCCGAGCTCGCGCCCGAGCGTCTGCGCGAGCGCGGCCATCCACGCCTCGGCGAGCACGAGCCGGCGCGCGCGCAGCGCCGGCGAAGAGCGCTCGGTGGCCATGAACGCGCGGACGGCCTCGTAGGCCTCGGGATCGCGCAGCATGCCCCAGCCGGTGTTGCGGAAGGGTTGGAAGTTGCAGGCGAGCAGCTCGTGCAGCGCTCCGAGCACCGTCGTGCCGGCGGGCCGCTGCTCGATCGTGCGCGTGACCCCGTCGATCAGCTCGTCGGCGCGGTCGAAGAACAGGTCCTCCTTCGCGGGGAAGTAGTTGAAGACGGTCTTCACGGAAACGTCCGCCGCGGCGGCGATCTCGGCGACGGTGACCTGCTCGAAGCCGCGCTCGATGAACATCCGCGTGGCGACGTTGGAGATCTGCTGGCGGGTGCGCGCCTTCTTGCTCTCGCGCAGGCCGATCGTCGCTGCTGTTGTCGCATCTGAACGTTCCACGACTAAAATCTTACTCTCACTGTACGTTCTAATCCAGATGTGCTTGACTGTCTGCGATGAGTGAGGCAAACGCCATCGAAGCCCGCGGCCTCGTCAAGCGCTACGGCGAGAAGCTCGCGCTGGGCGGCTTCGACCTCGACGTCCCGCGCGGCTCGGTCTGCGCGCTGCTCGGACCCAACGGCGCCGGCAAGACGACCGCCGTGCGCCTGCTGACCACCCTGACCGCCCCCGACGCGGGCACCGCGCGCGTGGCGGGCGCCGACATCCGCACCGACGCGCTCGGCGTGCGCCGCGCGATCGGGCTGGCGGCCCAGGACGCAACCGTCGACGAGCTGCTGACCGGCCGCGAGAACCTCGCGATGATCGGCGAGCTGCACCAGCTCGGTCGCCGTCGGGCCCGCACACGAGCCGACGAGCTGCTCGAGCGCTTCTCGCTGGCCGACACCGGCCGCAAGCTCGTCAAGGACTACTCCGGCGGCATGCGCCGGCGCCTCGACCTCGCGGCGACGCTCGTCGCCGAGCCGGAGGTTCTGTTCCTCGACGAGCCGACGACCGGCCTCGACCCCCGCGCACGCAACGAGCTCTGGGAGGTCCTCGATCGCCTGGTGAGCGAGGGCGCGACGGTCCTGCTGACGACCCAGTACCTCGAGGAGGCCGACCGGCTCGCCGACGACATCGTGGTCGTCGACCACGGGCGCGAGATCGCGCGCGGCGACGCCAGCTCGCTCAAGCGCGACGTCGGCGGTGATCAGCTGCACGTGATCTGCGCGCGCGAGGACGACCTGCCCGAGGCCGCCGCGCTGCTCGAGCGCGCGACCGGCGCGAGCGCGAGCGTCGACCGCTCCGCCCGCAGCGCCGCTGCGCCCACGGCCGGCGGCGCCGCGACCGTCGCGGCCTTCGCCGGCGAGCTCGCCGCGCGCGGGATCGCGGTCGAGGACCTCGGCCTGCGCCAACCGACGCTCGACGACGTCTTCCTGACCCTGACCGGGCTCCCGCCCGAGGACGCGGCCGTCCTGGCCGACGCCCGCCGCCCCGAGGAGGCGCTGAGATGACCGACGTCCCCGCCCCCGCGAGCGCGCGCCCCCGGCGGCTCATCGGCAACGACACCTGGGTGATCGCGCGCCGCGGCCTGCTGCACATGCGCCGCCAGCCCGAGGCGCTGACCGACGCGACGATCCAGCCGATCATGTTCGTGCTGCTGTTCGCGTTCGTCTTCGGGGGCGCGATCGCGGCGCCGGGCGGCGGCAGCTACAAGGAGTTCCTGATGGGCGGCATCTTCGCCCAGACGATCGTCTTCGGGGCATTCGGTGTCGCACTCGCGCTGGCCAACGACCGCACCAACGGCGCGATCGATCGCTTCAACTCGCTGCCGATCGCGCGCTCGACCGTACTCGGCGGACACGCCGTCGCGAGCCTGCTGAAGTCGCTGCTGCCGATCGTGCTGATGTCGATCACCGGCCTCATCATCGGCTGGCGGATCCACGCGGGCCCGGCTCAGGCGCTCGCCGCCTACGCCCTCATGATCGGCTTCTCGTTCGCGATGATCTGGGTCGGCGTGCTGCTCGGCAGCCTCGTCTCCACGCCGGAGGCCGTGCAGGGGATCGGGTTCGTCGTGATCTTCCCGCTGACGTTCATCGCCAGCACGTTCGTCCCGGCGCACACGCTGCCCGAGCCGCTGCGCACGTTCGCGCAGTGGAACCCGGTCTCCACGCTCTCGGCGTCGCTGCGCCACCTGTTCGGCAACCCGGGCGGCACGCTGCCGCCGGCCGGGCCCTGGCCGTCGCAGCACCCGATCGCCTACACGCTGGTCTGGATGGCGGCGATCGTCCTGCTGTGCGCGCCGCTGGCGGTGCGCGCCTACCAGCGCACGATCTCCACCTGAGCCACCCGGCACGCGCGCTAGGAACGCGGGCTCGATTGTGTGCGCTCGCATCGGCCAGGCCGATGTAGATGCACACGATCAGGCCGGCGGGGCGTCGCGGCGCCTCGCCGCGCGGGGGGCGCGCTACGCGAACAGCCGCTCCAGCTCTACGCGGCAGAACGGCCACTGGCGGCGATTGCGCCCGGCGCCGGGGTGCAGCGTGTCCAGCAGTGCGAGCCCGCGGATCGTCGCGACGGCCATCTCCACGCGCCGGGCGAAGTCCGGCAGACCGGCGGCGCCGGGAAACAGGCGCTCGGCGAACGCCAGCGTCTGGCGGTCGAGCATGCGCTCGACGGCGACGAGGTGCTCGCGCAACTCGGGGTCGGTGCGCCCCTGCCCCCAGAGCGCGAGCGCCGCCTGGAAGCGCGGGCTCGCATAGCCCTCCCAGAGCAGGTCGAGCCCGCGTGCTACGCGCTCAGGCCCCTCGGGCAGCGCGTCCGCGGCCGCCAGCAGCTCCTCGCTGCGCAGGCGCGCGAGCCGCTCCATCGCCGCGGCCACAAGGGCGCTCCGCGTCTGGAAGTGATGCAGGTGCGCCCCGCGCGAGACGCCCGCACGCTCGGCGACGCGACTCGTCGTGAGGTTCGCGTAGCCGTCCTCCACCAGGCACGCGATCGTCGCCTCCAGGAGCGCCTCGCGCGTCGCGGCGCTGCGCTCGGCCTGGCTGCGCCGGGGGCGGGCGGGGGCGGGGCTGCTCATCGTCGCCATCGTACCCCCGCAACTTGCGTTCGTGAACGAATGTTTCTCTGGTAGCCTCCCGCCGGTTGCCGAACCGCCGCCGCGCAGTCACGCGCGCGCGAGCCACCGACACGAGGAGATCTCGACGATGAGCAGCACTGAGGCGCTGGTGTTCGACGCCGTTCGAACGCCGCGCGGGAAGGGCAAGAGCAACGGGTCGCTCCACGGCACCAAGCCGGTGGACCTCGTGGTCGGACTGATGCACGAGGTGCTCGTGCGCAACGAGCGGCTCGACCCCGCGCGCATCGACGACGTGGTGCTGGGCTGCGTCTCGCCGGTCGGCGACCAGGGCGCCGACATCGCCAAGACGGCGGCGATCAAGGCCGGCCTGCCGGACACGGTCGCCGGCGTCCAGCTCAACCGCTTCTGCGCCTCGGGCCTCGAGGCGGTGAACATCGCCGCGCAGAAGGTCGCCTCCGGCTGGGAGGATCTCGTCCTCGCCGGCGGTGTGGAGTCGATGTCACGCGTGCCGATGGGCTCCGACGGGGGCGCCTGGGCGATGGACCCCGAGACGAACTACGACACGGCGTTCGTCCCGCAGGGCGTCAGCGCCGACCTGATCGCGACGATCGAGGAGTTCAGCCGCGAGGACGTCGATGCCTACGCCGCGCGCTCGCAGGGGCGCGCCGCCGCCGCGCAGGCCGAGGGCCGCTTCGGGGGCTCGCTCATCCCGGTGAAGGACATCAACGACAACGTCGTCCTTGATCGCGACGAGTTCATCCGCCCGGGCACGACTGTCGAGACGCTCGGCGGCCTGAAGCCCTCCTTCCTGATGATCGGCGAGGCGGGCGGCTTCGACGCCGTCGCGCTGCAGAAGTACCACTGGATCGAGAAGATCGAGCACGTCCACACGCCCGGGAACTCGTCGGGCATCGTCGACGGCGCCTCACTGCTGGCGATCGGCAACCGCCAGACCGGCGAGGAGCTCGGCCTGGCCCCGAAGGCGCGCATCCTCGCGACCGCGCTCTCGGGCGCCGACCCGACGATCATGCTCACCGGCCCGGCGCCCGCCTCGCGCAAGGCGCTCGCCAAGGCCGGCCTGACCGTCGACGACCTCGACCTCGTCGAGATCAATGAGGCGTTCGCGGCGGTCGTGCTGCGCTTCGTGCGCGACATGGGCCTGGACATGGAGAAGGTCAACGTCAACGGCGGCGCGATCGCGATGGGCCATCCGCTCGGCGCGACCGGCGGGATGATCCTTGGGACCCTGATCGACGAGCTGCATCGCACGGGCGGCCGGTACGGCCTCGCGACGCTCTGCGTCGGCGGCGGCATGGGCATCGCGACGGTCGTGGAGGCCATCAATGACTGACAGCACGACCATTCGCTGGGAGCAGGACGCGGACGGCGTCGTCGTCCTCACACTCGACGACCCGAGCCAGTCGGCGAACACCATGAACGCGGCGTACGTCGCGTCGATGGGCGCGACCGTCGACCGCCTGGAGGCCGAGCGCGACAGCATCACCGGCGTCATCCTCACCTCGGCGAAGAACACGTTCTTCGCCGGCGGCGACCTCAACGACCTGCGTCGCGCGACACAGGACCAGGCGGCCGAGATCGCCGAGGGCGTGCGCACGGTCAAGGCGCAGCTGCGCCGGCTCGAGACGCTCGGCGTCCCGGTGGTGGCGGCGATCAACGGGGCCGCCCTGGGCGGCGGGCTGGAGATCTGCCTTGCCACGCACCGCCGGATCGCCGTCGACGACCCGAAGGTGCAGCTCGGCTTCCCCGAGGTGCAGCTCGGCCTGCTCCCGGGCGGCGGCGGCGTCGTGCGCAGCGTGCGCATGCTCGGGATCGTCGACGCGCTCATGCAGCTGCTGCTGCAGGGCCAGCGCGTGCGGCCCGCCAAGGCCAAGGAGCTGGGGATCGTCGACGAGCTCGTCGCGACCCCCGAGGACCTCGTGCCCGCCGCCAAGGCGTGGATCAAGGAGCGGGCGGGCGAAGATCCGATCGCCCAGCCCTGGGACGTCAAGGGCTACAAGATCCCCGGCGGCACGCCCTCGAACCCGAAGTTCGCGCAGAACCTGCCCGCCTTCCCGGCCAACCTGCGCAAGCAGCTCAAGGGCGCGAACTACCCGGCGCCGCACCACATCATGGCCGCCGCGGTCGAGGGCGCGCAGGTCGACTTCGACACGGCCATCGAGATCGAAGGGCGCTACTTCGTCGACCTCGTCACCGGCCAGGTCGCCAAGAACATGATTCAGGCGTTCTTCTTCGACCTGCAGCAGGTGAACGGCGACCGCGGACGCCCCGCGGACATCCCGCCCTACCGCGCACGCAAGGCCGTCGTGCTGGGCGCGGGCATGATGGGCGCCGCGATCGCCTACGTCTGCGCCAAGGCAGGCATCGAGGTCGTGCTGAAGGACGTCTCGCTGGAGGCGGCCGAGCGCGGCAAGGGCTACTCCGAGGGCCTCGTGCGCAAGGCGGTCGAGCGCGGGCGCTCCACGCAGGAGCAGGCGGACGACCTGCTGGCGCGGATCACGCCGAGCGACAAGCCGCAGGACGCGGCGGGTGCAGACCTCGTGATCGAGGCGGTGTTCGAGGACCCGGCCGTGAAGGCCGAGGTCTTCGCCGAGATCGAGCCGCATCTCGCCGATGGCGCCCTGCTTGGATCGAACACCTCCACGCTGCCCATCACCGAGCTCGCCCAGGGCGTCTCGCGCCCGGCGGACTTCATCGGGCTGCACTTCTTCAGCCCGGTCGACAAGATGCCGCTCCTCGAGATCATCAAGGGCGAGCAGACAAGCGACGAGACGCTCTACCGCTCGCTGGACCTGGCGCGGCAGATCAAGAAGACGCCGATCGTCGTCAATGACTCACGCGGGTTCTTCACGAGCCGCGTGATCGGCACGTTCATCAACGAGGGCCTATCGATGCTCACCGAGGGCGTGCCCGCGCCGACGATCGAGCAGGCCTCCTCGCAGGCCGGCTATCCGGCGCCCGTGCTGCAGCTCACCGACGAGCTCAACATGGAGCTGTCCGCGCGGATCCGCAAGGCCTACAGGGACGCGCTCGAGGCCGAGGGCGGCACGTGGCAGCAGCACCCGGGATTCACGGTCGTCGACCACATGCTCGCCGCCGGCCGCCCCGGCAAGCTGCGCGGCGCCGGCTTCTACGACTACGAGGACGGCAAGCGCACCGGGCTGTGGGCCGGGCTGAAGGAGGCGTTCCCGCCGGTCGCGGACCCATCGTCGATCGCGCTGAAGGACCTCGAGGAGCGCATGCTCTTCGCCGAGGCGATCGAGAGCGTCAAGTGCCTGGACGAGGGCGTGATCGAGTCGGTCGCCGACGCGAACATCGGCTCGATCCTCGGCATCGGATTCCCCGGCTGGACCGGCGGCGTCCTGCAGTACATCAACGGCTATGACTGCGGCCTCGCCGGCTTTGTCGCCCGCGCGCGCGAGCTCGCGGCCACCTACGGGGAGCGCTTCGAGCCGCCCGCCTCGCTCGTCGAGAAGGCCGAGCGCGGCGAGGTCTACGCCGACGAGCCGGCGCTCGCGGCGGCCTGATCGCCTGACAGGCGCGTTGCACCGCGCCCGGGTGCCCTGAGCGGCGCCCGGGCGTGCGCCGCTGCCCGGTTCCCGCGCCGGGCGGCGATGCGCGCGCGCCGGGCGGCGCGATCCGTCCGACGGGCTGCGGATCCTGCCTGAAAGCGCCGGTCCGCCGCCGGTTCCGCCGTTCGTCCAGACGGGAGCTTTTGCACCGCGCAGGCGTTCAAGCGGCCCCAGAGGCGTGCCGACGCGTGGAAGGCCGGCGCCTCCGTGCGAGCGTGCCCGGCGCACCCGGTTCGCTGCTCAGGAGAGACGTCGTCATTCGTTCGCACCGCCCCACCCCACCTCGCCGGCGCCACGCGCGCGCGGCCTCGCTCGCGTTCGCCGCAGGCCTCGCGCTGCTCGCGCTGGCGCCGGCGGCCCACGCGGCCGACCTGCTCGTGCTCGATGGCGACCAGGCCACGATCTCCGGCAGCCAGAGCTACGGCATCGTGTACCTCGACGGCGACCTGCGCCTGACCGGCGACACGGCGATCAGCGCGAGCAGCATCTACATCGGGCCCAACGCCCAGCTGCACACCTGCTACGTGGAGGGCAGCGGCAACGGCGGCTGCACCGCGGGGCGCAACCTGTCGATGACCTCATCCGGTCAGCTGACGATCGCCTCTGGCATCGACCTCACCGCCGGGACCGGCACCGCTCGCCCGGGCGGCTCGCTCAGCCTCGCCGGCGCGCCCGTCGCGGTCGGCGGCAACATCAACACGACCGGCAGCGGCGGCGCCGCGTCCGGCTCGATCACGATCAAGTCCGCGGGCGCGATCGACACCGGTGCGCTGACGGCCTACGGCGCGCCGGTCTCGCTCAGCGCGGCCGGGTCGATCGACATCGGCGGCGACATCCAGACCCAGGGCACGAACGCCATCCCGCAGGCAGACCCCGCACGCGGGCAGTTCGCCGCGCCGGTGAGCGTCGCCTCCAGCGGCGGCGACGTGCGGATCAGCGGCAACGTCAACGCCTCCGGGCGCGACATGCCGGGCGCGAGCGGCGCAGGCCTGGGCGGCGGGAACGGCGCCGACGTGACGATCTCCGGCGGGAACGTCCGCCTGGGCTCCGTCGACGCGACCGGTGGCAGCAGCGTCGACGCCGGCCCCGGCGGCTCGGGCCACATCGCACTCAGCGCGCGCGGCTCGCTGACGGTCCTCAACCGTCTCGACGTGGGCGGCCAGAACAGCACCGGCGCGGCGGCGACACCCGGCGGGCGCATCGACGCGAGCGCCGGCGGCGCGCTCGTGATCGGCGGCGGCGCTTGGGCCGGCGGCGCCCAGAGCCCGCTCGGCGGGTCGGCCGGAGGGACGATCGCCCTGCAGGGCGGCTCGGTCTCGGCCGGCACGCTGTTCGCCGCCGGCGGCAACGCCGGCAGCTCGAGCACGCCCATGAACGGCGGTCCCGGCGGCTCGATCACGGTCGCGGCGAGCGGCGACGTGTCGCTGTCGACGTTGCAGACCTACGGGGGCAACGGCCAGACCGGCTCGGCGCCGGGCGCCGGCGGGCCGATCTCCGTGACCAGCAGCGGCGGCTCGATCTCGACCGGCCAGGTCTCGACGACCGGCGGCTACACGGGCGGCGGCCCGGGCGCGGCCGGCGGCCCGATCACGCTCTCCGCGCAGAACGACCTGAGCGTCGGCGGCACCCTCGACTCGAGCGGCTCGAACGCCAACGGCGACGCTGACCCGCCACGCGCCGGCGGCAGCGCCGGCAACGTCGTGCTGCGGGCCGCCGGCGGCACGCTCACGCTCGGCGGCCAGATGCGCGCCAACGGCGGCTACGGCGGCACGACCCCCAACCCGGCACCGGCCGTCGGCGGGCCCGGCGGCGCGGGCGGGAGCCTCGACATCATCACCACCTCGCTCGGCTCGATCGTCTCCATCTCCACACAGGGGGGCAACGGCGGCGACTACGGCGACCAGCAGGGCCCGGGCGGCGTCGGGGGCGTGATCCGCGCCTGGACCGACGCGCCCCTGTTCGACGACCAGAAGGTCGTCGACAGCGACGGCGGCTCGGGCAAGCCGGTCGGGCCCTCCGGCCTGCGCACGCAGGAGAGCTCCCCGACCGCGCTGGCGATCGACCCGGCGACGGGCCTGCTGACCTTCACCTCGCGCAGCCCCGACGCCCAGCTCTACCGCGTGCTGCGCAGCGTCGCCGGGGCGCCCGCCGCCGTCGCGCTCGAGTCGGCGCAGACCACCGGGCTCAAGCCGGACGCGCCGATCTGCGTGCCCGTCACGTTCACGGTCGTCGCCGTGCAGAAGGACCTCGGCTGGACCTCCGGCGCGCCGGCGCCCGTGAGCTACCTGCGCCCGCCGTCAGCGACGCAGGGCTGCGGCGACGCTCCGCACGTCAGCGCCGGGGCGCGGCTGCGCCTGTCGATGCGCCGCCTGCGGCGCGTGAAGTGGCGCGGGACGCTGAAGCTCCGTGCGGACGGGATCGGCACCGTCCAGGCGGCGCTGCTGCCCGCCGCCCGCAAGGGCCACAAGGCAGCGACGAAGCCGCTGGCGAAGGCCACGCTGCAGCTCGCCAAGCCGGGTGGGCAGACGCTGCGCCTGGTGCTCCCCAAGTCGGCGCGGCACGTCGGCCGCTACACCCTCAAGCTCGTGGCCACCTCGCCGGACGGCAAGGGCCACAGGACCACAACCCTCGGACTGGAGGTCCGCTCGTGAGCCCGGCCCGTCTCGCCGGCGCCGCTCTGACGGCGGCGCTCGTGCTCCTCCCGGCGACGTCCGCCTCGGCCGGATCGTGCCTGAGCGTCGGCGTCTACCAGGACAACCCGGCCAGCAGCCTGCCCGCCCTGCGCAAGCAGGTCGGGCCCGGCGTCACGTCGATCTCGACGTACATGACGGCCGGCCGCCCGCTGTCGCGCTCGGTGATCGCGACCGCGAACCGCACGCGCTCGCGCCTGATCGTCACCTGGCAGCCGGACTCCGGGCGCAGCGGCTCCAAGCAGCCTTCGTACCGTCTCGCGAAGATCGCCGCCGGCAAGTACGACGCCTCGCTGCGCGCGCTCGTGCGCCAGCTGCGCGGCGTGCGCAAGGGCGCGGTGCTGCGCCCGATGCCGGAGATGAACACGCCGTGGTATCCGTGGTCGGGTGCGGCCAACGGGAACGCCGCCGGCGACTACGTGAAGGCCTGGAAGCGGGTGCGCAAGGACGTGCGCAGCGCCCCGGGCGGGTCGCGGATCAAGCTCCTGTGGTCGCCCTACTCGCGCAGCATCCCGGACACCGGCGCGAACGCGATCGCCCAATACTTCCCCGGCGCAAGTCAGGTCGACCTGGTCGGCGCCAGCGGCTACAACTTCGGCGCCCGCCCGCCGCTGCTGTGGAGCGAGCCGGGCGCGCTGTTCGGCACGGCCTACACGACGATCGAGGCGTTGGCCGCCAAGCCGTTCTGGTTCTCCGAGACGGCATCGGCCGCCGCCGGCGGCGACAAAGCGGGGTGGATCCGGACGCTGGCCACGCTGCAGTCGACGGCGATGCCCAAGCTCGCCGGGGTCGTCTGGTACGACGTCAAGGACCCCTACGGTGACTTCCGCCTGCGCGGAGGGCCGGTGACCAGCGCGTTCCGCGCGTTGCTGAAGGGAGCGTGCAAGTGAGCCGCCTCGCCTACTCGGCCAACCGCCGGCGCGCCCGCCGCGCCAAGCGTGCGGCCGCCAAGCCCCGGCGCCATCGGCTGTTCCTGCCGCCGGCGTCCACCGTCGACCAGACCGTCGACCTCACCTCCATGAGCGCCGCGATGGTCGACCGCCTGTTCTGGCGCGCCGGCTTCGGCCCCACGCAGGCAGACCGCACGGCGTGGACCGGCAAGCCGGTCAAGGACGCGGTCAACTGGCTGCTGACGACCCCCGCGGGCGTCAGCGGCGTGCCCGGGACGAACGGCGGCAAGGCGTTCGACCCGACCGGCGACGACACCGACCTCGTGCTCAGCTGGGTCGACCGGATGGTGCGCTCGACGAACCCGTTCCCAGAGCGCCTCGGGTTCTTCTGGCATCGCCATTTCGCCAACTCGCGCGCGAGCGTCTCGCCGCCGCAGCTGCTGATGCAGCAGAACGACCTGTTCCGCAAGTACTCCGACCTTGCCGCCAACCCGACGGCCTCGTTCAAGGACCTCACGCACGAGGTCACGATCAACCCCTCGATGCTGCGCTTCCTCACCGGCGAGTACAACGTCAAGGGGGCGCCGAACGAGAACTACGGGCGCGAGCTGATGGAGCTGTTCTCGCTCGGGATCACGAACGCCGCCGGCGCGGCGAACTACAGCGAGGACGATGTCAAGCAGCTCGCCAAGGCGTTCTCGGGCTGGCAGATCGACGACAGCAACCCGGACGCGGTCACGAGCTACTTCACGCCCGATCGCTGGTACAACGGCCCGAAGATCGTCTTCGGCAAATTCGGGAACTACCACTACGACGACGCCGTCGACCTGGTGCTCGCGCACCCCAACCACCCGGCGTTCCTGCTGACGAAGCTCTGGAACGAGTTCGTCGCGACCCCGCCGGACGCCGCGACGCTCGCCAAGCTCGTCTCGACGTACACGTCGAGCGGACTGCAGATCAAGCCCGTGATCCAGCAGATCCTCACCGATCCCGCGCTGTTCGCGTCGCTGAGCGAGCCGAACCTGGTCAAGCCGCCGATCGTCTACGTCGTGGGCACGATGCGCGCGCTCGGCGCGGGCGTGACCGACACGTCGGCCACCGACCACCTGGACGACATGGGGCAGCTCCCGTACTTCCCGCCGACGGTCGCCGGCTGGGAGGGTGGCCTGTCCTGGCTCAACACGAACACGGCGCTGGCGCGCTTCGGGTTCGCCGCGTCGCTCATCTCGAACGCGACGATCGATGACGTGCCCGGTGAGACGGCCTCGTCCGCCTACGACCGCGCGTACGCCGCGGTCGGTCAACCGTGGCTGTCGTCCGCCACCCAGGCGGCGATCCGCGACTTCTCCAACCGCGCGGGCTCGGGTACCTCGAAGCTGCGCAAGGAACGCCAGCTGATGCTCCGCGCGTTGATGCTGGCCGGCCCCGACGGACAGGTGATGTGATGACCGACACGCCCCGCAATGGCGACCACGACAAGCTGCCCGCGGGCGGCGCCGACGCGCACGCGCTGCGCTGCGCCGACTGCGCGCGCTCGGACAGCCTGGTCACGGACCTCGAGCCGACCTCGCGCGTCCCGATCCCCGCGGAGGCACTCGCGGGCTTCCCCGACGGAGTGCCGCACGCCAAGCGCGGCCCGCGCGGCGTGGACCGGCGCAGCTTCCTGCGCAACGGCCTGATCGGCACGGCGGCGGTCTACTCCGCGACGCGCCTTGACTGGGGCTCGATGTGGGAGGCGGCGCTCGCCGAGGCCGCCGAGCCGATGCAGAAGAGCATCGTGTGCATCTTCCTCAACGGGGGCAACGACGGCCTCAACGCGATCGTCCCGGTCGCGGCCGACCAGTACAGCGCCTACCAGGCGGCGCGCTCGAACATCGCGCGGATCACCGACACGACGACCGGCTCGCAGGCCTCGAGCGGGACGCAGGTCGGCACGACCGTGATGCCCGGCACCGGGACCACGCTCGCCTTCGCCAACCCGCTGGTCTCCGGCACCGGCAACAACACCGACACCAAGGGCTTCGACACGCTCTACGGTGACGGCTCGGGCGGCGCCGGCTCGGACCTCGCGGTCTTCCCCGCCGCCGACTACACGCCCGCCAACCGCTCGCACTTCGAGAGCCGGGACTACTGGTTCGCCGGCGCGCTGCAGGAGCTGCAGACCGGCTGGCTGGGGCGCTGGCTGGATGCCTACGGCTCGCAGTCCAACCCGCTGCAGGCGGTGTCCCTGGACTCGTCGCTCTCCAAGCAGATCCGCTCCTCGAGCGCCCCGGTCTGCGCGATCGAAGACCTGGGTGGCGCACGTTTCTCGGTGCCGGGCGTGACGGTCGCCGATCCGAACGCCGAGGTCGGCAAGCTCGCGGCGGTGGCGGCACCCAGCGCCGGCAACGTCAGCCTCGCGCGCTCGCGCTCGATCTACGGGTTGACGGTGGACGTCTCCAACCGGCTGACCGGCCTCGGCGCGGTGCAGCCGGGCCAGGGGTACCCGCCGAACACCGACCTCTCGCGCAAGCTGCAGCTCGCGGCGACGCTGCTCTCCGCCGGCCTCGGCACGCGGATCGTCACGATCGACTGGGGGTCGTTCGACACCCACGGCGGCCAGGTCACCGCGCAGGACCCGCAGCTCGCGGTGCTCTCGCGCGGCCTTGCCGCGTTCAAGGCCGACCTGGCGGCGCGCGGGATCGAGCAGAACGTCGTGACGATGGTCTTCTCGGAGTTCGGGCGGCGGATCGCCTCCAACGACTCGCAAGGGACCGACCACGGGGCGGGCGGCATGATGCTCGTCAGCGGGTCGGCGGTGCGCGGCGGGCTGGCCGGCGAGCACCCGGGCGTGAAGGTCGACGACGACGGCGACCTGGTCGTCAAGACCGACTTCCGCAGCGTCTACCAGTCGCTCATCAGCGAGTGGCTCGGCGGCGACCCGGCGAACGTCCTGCCCGGCGGGCCGTTTCCCGGCATCCAGCGCTACGACGGCGGCACCTCGCTGATGAAGTGATGCGCGCCCGCGCGGGGATCCTGCTCCTCGGGGTGCTCGCCGCGGCGCTCGCCTCGCCGGCCGCCCAGGCGCGCCGGCACCGGATCGTCCTGCCGGGCGAGCCACTCGCCCACGCGCTCACGCTCGACGAGAGCGAGTGGACGATGCGCGGCTCCAAGACGACCGTCGCGGCGGGCGCCGTCACGATCCGCGCCTACAACCGCGGGCAGGACGACCACAACGTCATGCTCGTCCAGAGCGACGGCACGCCCGAGGTCGTCGCGCTGAAACCGGGCGAGTCGGGGACGATCACCGCGCAGCTGCGCCCCGGCACCTACAAGCTCTACTGCAGCCTCTTCGCGGGCACGCCCGAGTCCCACGAGGACAAGGGCATGCGGTTCTTCCTGACGGTGCGCTGACTCGTTGGCGCACGTCGCCCGGCGCGCTACAACTCGTCCGTGCGCCCCGGCCCCCCGGCTCCGCAGCGCCGCGCCGTCCTCCTCTCGGCCGCTCTGGCGCTCGCGGTCGCGCTCGCGCCCTCGCTCGCCGGCTGCGGCGGGCCGCCCGCCGCGTCGCGCGCGAGCGCCGCGCCCCCGTCACGAGCGAGCGCCGCGGGTGCGCGAGCGTGGCGGGTGCGTGACCGGGCTCGCGCTCGCGCTGCCGATCGGCGGGCGCTGCGGCGCTTCGCCTGGTACGGGCGCCCGGTCTACTGCGGCGGCGTCCACCGGCCGTACGTTGCGCTGACCTTCGACGACGGGCCGGGGCGCTACACCGGCTTGGCGCTGCGGGTGCTCGCGCGCTTCCACCGCCGCGCGACCTTCTTCCTGGTCGGCCGCAACCTCGCCGGCCGCCGCCGGCTCGTGGCCGATGAGGCCCGCGCCGGGGCGGTCGGCGATCACACGTGGGACCACCCGTATCTCCCCGGCCTCGCGCGCCCCGCGATCCGCAAGGAGCTGCGCCGCACGCAGGTCGCGGTGCGGCGCGCGGCACACGTCCCGGTCCGGCTCTTCCGCCCGCCGTACGAGGGTCGCGACGCGGCGATCGACGCGCTGGCGCGCCGCCTGCACATGGTCGAGGTGCTGTGGAACGT
>Ga0335071_10001144_pt1 | contig 28596 bp, 20 predicted proteins | sample Lox_Sample_15_FD_206724 | JGI IMG/M metagenome (GOLD analysis project Ga0335071, IMG submission 206724) | Soil microbial communities from Loxahatchee National Wildlife Refuge, Florida, United States - Lox_Sample_1.5 | ecosystem: Environmental > Terrestrial > Soil > Wetlands | place: USA...
TGCGTTGTGGAGCGTAAGGCGCGCATGCTATCGTAAAGCGATTCCAGCCGAGTTTCTTTCGCCGGAATCTCAAACGGCGCAAGGCTGACACTCGGCAATTCGCTCTATGGCGGCTCCGCTTCTCCTGACGGTGGGAACGGCAATCGCTTTTTACGTCCTCATCGGATATCCCCTCCTGCTTGCTTTTGTTTTCCGGCGCTCCGCACCCGCGGTGCGGAAGGATCTGAACTTCCGCCCGACACTTTCGGTGCTGCTCGCGGTACACAATGGCGAAGCGTACATACGAAAGAAACTGGAATGCCTGCTCGCGTCGTACGACCCTGCTGAGTCGCTGGAAATCCTGGTGGTTTCGGATGGATCGACGGATGCGACCGAAGCGATTGTGGCGTCGTTTGCGGACCGCCGTGTGCGCCTGTTGAGGGCGCCTCGGGGCGGCAAGCCGGCAGCACTGAACCTGGCGTTACGGCAAGCCTCCGGTGAGATTCTGTTCTTCACCGATGTCCGTCAACTGTTCCAGGCCGATTCCCTTACCAACCTGGTAGCGAACTTCGCGGATCCCACCGTCGGGGCGGTAACGGGGGAGCCCAGGTTTCTGGATTCGGACCGTAGCGGCGAACAAGCCGACATGAACGCATACTGGCGTTACGAGCTGTGGGTCAGGCGGCGGCATGCCGAGATTGACTCAGCCTGCAATACCACGGGCTGGATCTATGCTCTCCGCCGCAGTCTCGCAAAAGAGATTCCCGAAGACACCCTCACCGACGATCTTGCAATCCCATTGGAAGCGATTTTTCGCGGTTATCGCGTCATTGTCGAACCGAAGGCGGTCGCGTTCGATTATCCCAACATCAAAGGCGGAGAATTCCGCCGCAAGCTGAGGACATTGGCCGGGCTCTGGCAGGCGCATATCCGGCTGCCCGAGTTGTTCACGCGGACGAACAGGATGCGGTTCCATTTTATTTCACACAAATCGTCCCGCCTGGTGCTCCCGTGGGGCATCTTGATGATTCTGGCCGGGACGGTGGTCCTCGATTCCTCCCGGATTCGCGGTTATCTCCTGTTGGCCGAACTGCTGCTGCTAGTCCTCGCGTTGGGCGATTACCTCATACCGAAGAAGTCTCCTCTGAAGGGGATTTCGTCTCCGGCGAGGACGTTTCTCGCCATGAACGCCGCCTCGCTGCTGTCTGTTGTGGTGTTTGTGGTCCCGCCCAGACGTCTGTGGCCGCCCACGCAGGTCATTCACAAGTGACGAATCAATCGCAGCATTGCGCCCCCACGGCGATGCCAGCCTTCCCGGCAGCACTAAGGTAGAAGCTCTCCAATCGCCGGACCGCGGCTGACAGATCGAATTCCGAGCGGGCTCGTTCGAGGCCTTTGTTGCCCATGGCTGACCGCAAGGCGTCGTCTCGAAGCAAGCGAATGATTGGCTCGGCAAGCGCCTCCGCCGTCCGTTCCCGCACCAGGTATCCGGTGGCCCCGTCCGCCACCAATTCCGGGTTGCCACCAACATCGGTAGCCACCACCGGCAGCCCGGCCGCCATGTATTCGAGAATTGCGTTGGGGAGGCCCTCGCTTAGCGAAGACAGACAGGCAACCGACATCCGGGCGAGATAGTCGGGTACCGAACCCCGGCCGTCGGAGAAGAAAACCCTGTCCCGGATCCCCAACCCCAAGGCGAGTTTCTCCAGGTCCGGTTTCAGTTCCCCTTGCCCGACCAGCACAAAGGCGGTCCGTGGCGCCGCCGCGGCGGTGATTTGCGCCGCCCGGAGGAAAAGCGGTAGATCTTTGACTGCGCGATAATTGGCCACCACTCCCACCACCTGCGCATCGGTGGGGATCCCCAAGGAAGCCGGCACGGACAGGTCTCCGGACGAAGAGGAATATTGGGCGAGATCCACTCCCGTATAGAGAACCGTGATCTTATGAAGCGGGAGTTTCTCGGCGGCGGACACCACCTGTTTCGCGTAAGCCGAGTTGGTGACGACCTGTGTGGTGAAACGGTTCAGAATCCGGAATAGCCTTTTGTACCCCGGCGTGTACCAGTAACCGGCGTTCAGCCGGCTGGTTACGACCACCACACGCCGTAGACCCAGCGCGGCGAGAACGCCGACAATGTCCGCCCTTGTCATGAAACTGTGTACGACGTCGATCTGGTTCTGCTCGAGATATTGGCGAAACCTCCAGATCGTCAGGAGTCCGGCGGGGGAGTAGACTCGATTCAACGGAAACAAGGCGGTATGGAGATAGCGGCCAAGGTCGGCCAGGCGCGGGCTTCCCTCGAAGCAACAAACATGGGGCTCGAATAGCCTGGAATCGAGGCGAGTGGACAGCGCCGCAACTAATTTCTCCGTTCCGGCATCGTCCTTGACCGAATCGAGGACCATGCAGACTTTCAATCGATCGCGATCGCCAGCCTTCACATTTTGCCGCCGCAAGCTTGATATTAACCGAGGCGACCGGAAGCCCGCATCCGACCAGCGACTCGAAAGGATTAGTGCGCCGGTCGAGCGGCCGAGAGATTCCGGTCACAACAGTTTGGATTTTTTTATCTGATTGAAAGCACTAAGCTTCACTCTGACGACCGGGTCCGTGCTCACACTTCGCGTGTTAAAGGTGAAGTTGGAGGCAAGCGGATGTTCAGAATGTTATTGGCGGCTCTGGTGGTAATCACTGCCGCGGCGCAAACCCGGGTGGATCTTCGGACGCAGTCGCAAGGCGTAGATTTCACGGCGGCGACGGCCACGAAGCCGATCAAGGCCGGCACTGCGCTCCCCGGCCAATGTGCAATTGGGGAGATGTTCTTCAAGACGGACGCTCCGTCCGGGGCCAATGTTTACGGCTGCACGGCGGCCAATACCTGGTCCGTGCTGGGCACGAGCGTCACGGTCGCCAGTGACGGCACGGTGGTTGGGCAGAGATCCCAGATGAACTTCACGACAGGCCCCGGGCTGTTGTCATTGACGGCGGATACGGGCTCGGAGGTCGATATCCTCTGGTCCCTGGACACGGCGGTCGTGCAGACCCAGGCTGGAGAGCAAAGCGGCCGTGCGCTCCTGTGCGCTTCCGCCAGCGGCTCCGCGGTTCACTATCAGTGTTCCCTCAATCCCACGCTTGGGGCGTACGTAAGCGGTATGACGCTCCACTGGAAGCCCGACGTGAACGGGAGCGGAGGGCCCACCACGCTGAACATCGATACACTGGGAGCGATGCCCGTCAAGCTGAGCGATGGAGCGAGCAATCCCGGCGCAACGGACATTGTAGCGGGGGCGCTTTACAATATCTGGTACGACGGAACGCAATTTCGGCTTCTGACGTCGCTGGCCACGGGAGGGTCCGGCTCGCTAGGGTACACCGCGGAGAACGTCGCAAACAAAGGCGTGGCGAACGGGTATGCGGCGCTTGACTCCTCGGCGCATCTCCCAACGGCCAACACCTCAGCTATAACGGGAGACGTCACGAAAGCCGCCGGAAACGGCGCAGCCACGGTGACGGGGATCCAGGGGCGCGCGGTGGCTACCACCGCTCCGGCCGATGGGCAAGCCCTGATCTGGAGTGCATCCGCGTCTCAGTATGTGCCGGGAGCAGCCGGCGGAGGCGGTGGGGGGTTGCGCACCTGGAACTATATCTTCCAGGGCGCCAGTTACGGGGGAGTTCCGGTGTTTACGGGCAATCTTCCCGCAGCCGGCGCGCCGACGGCAAAACTCAATGCCAGCGGCGATCTCGCAGTGCTCGATTTTCCCGCCGCGCAGAGCAGTTCCTACTGGTATGGCTCCTGGAGAATGCCACCAGCCTATCCAGCGAACGGCGCCATCTCCTATGTCATTTCTTCGATGTGCGATCCGGCAAACTGCGACTCGACGCACGCGGCCAATGTCTACATCAGCCTGGCGTGCAGTGGGATCTCAGCACGGGCCGACTCTGCTTCCTACACGGAACTAACGTCTCCGGTTGCGATTACCAACAACGCTTCCGGAAATATGACGATCAGCGCCGGGACCATCACGCCTGGAGCGGGAACACCTACCCTACCGGCGTGCGCAACCACGAACCGGGCGACGATCAAACTCCGGGTGGATACGGCGGCGAATTCGCTCAGCGGTTCATTCCAATTGGTGGCGGTGAGCTTCTACGTGCAGGGGCAGTTATGAGACGGTCCATCGCCCTGCTGTTTCTGGCCAGCGGCGCAATTTGGGCGACCGGCAACACGTGCACACTGGCGGACGGAGGATCGGGCGCGGCTTGCCATAGCGGGACCTGTTCGCTGTCGGCGATTGCGGCCGATACCGGCCACCACAACTGGACGGGGAACGGGTGCACGGGCAACGGATACATGCCGTCTGCGGACTACATCGTCATCCCCAACGGGTTCACTCTGACGGCGGACCAACCGTGGATTGTCGGGAACTACGGCGTCCCCCCGGTGGGGTACGTATATGGAGTAACGGGACTCCCTACCGGTGGATTCAGCGGCTCCTGCACGGCGACCTTTAGCGGAGGGACTTCGGCCTACAACCCCGCGATAGGCGAATGCACCATTTCCGGCGGCAACGTGACGGCATTTACCCTGGACAACCACGGATCTTATGCGGACGGCACGCCCCCGACGGTCACATTCACAGGTTCGGGAGGAGGCAGCGGAACCGGGACGGTGCAGTTTATCGCGGGCGGTGGAGCGGCGGCTGTTGCTCTGAACGATACCGGCGTCCTGTACGTCTCCGCAGCCGTCACGGCACGCGGAAGCATCATGTTCAACGGCGGGTGGACCACCGGAGATGCCTTGATCGGGAACGCCGGAGGATCGCTGACCTTCGATTCGTCCGGCGCCTCGAATCCAACTGCTACCCGCTACTCATGGACGGCTGCCGGCTTCGGGGGCCAGCGCCACATGCGGCTCAACGGCACATCGAGCCAGCACTTTACCGTCACGTCGCATGCGGGAGGGGCGAATGCTTTCTTCAACGCTCAAGGGGACACCGTTTGCTGCGGGTTGATCGCAACCTATACGGACTTCAGTAACCTCGGAGACTCTCTGTTCGAGGCGCTGTTTCTATCTCCCAACGGCAATAACGTCACTTACGACGTGCAACATTCCACCTTCACCGGGATGGCGCCCATCCGAATCGGCGCGACGAGCAACAGCGTGGTACGCCACGATTACAACGTCCATATGAATCCGTCCCGGGCGGCGGACTTTTCAGTGTACGGTACGTCGGCGCTTGCGACTGGCGGGGTTCGGGAAGTAATCGGGAATGTCTTCGCCGCTTACTTTCAGAACAACATCGGCGCCGCGGGAGTTACCGTCACGGGCAATTACTTCGGCGTGCCGCCAAACATCCTTACCGGGTACAACGACCCGTGGGCCAGTTTTTCCGGTAATTTCCTGCGGATTCTCAACCCCGGGGGCACAGCCTGGGCCGCCCAGGGGGACGTGGCGAACTCATATTTCTATTGGGACTACGACTATTACAACCCCCACTGGATCGGCGCCTGGACCAGCTCGAGCCAGACGGCTACTCTCTGGAGTGGAGTTGTGTTCGACGCGGGGGGAGATACCGGGGGAGGCGACGGCAACACGTTGATGCATAACGCGTCCGGCGGCCACACGGTCACCGTAACGAACACGATTACAACGCCGGATGCGGGGTCGCTCTCGTCCTCGACCAGCCTGGCCAATACTCTGTATGGCACTGCGACAAGCGGCACATGGGCCGTGGACCACAATACGGTGATGGTGAGCGACGGTCCCGGGGGCCAGGGCGCGGCGCAAGTGGAAGGCGCCGAGGCCGGAGCTCATCAGTACGCCGAAATCAAATCGAACATCATCTGGAGCAACCTGAACCTGATACCGGGGTACAATCCCTCGTCGGCGCTCACCATCATTCCGCAGGGATTCAAACTTTATGACGGCCTGGGGACACAACTCGATGTCGTATCTCCGTCAGGCGCCGACTATAACGTCGGATGGCAGACCCTGACGGGAGACAATGGAACCGGATTCGCCCATTCCGGTAACGGATATGTCGGCAACTTCTCGGCCACGCCGGGGACGCATGATCTCAGCGCGAATCCCGGGTTCGCGGATACAACTCGCAACCTGATGACGTTCGATTATTATTACCTCGGCCATCATTATTCCGACTGGCAGAGTTCGCACGTCTACAGCGTCGGAGACCAGGTGACGCACCCGATATCCTGGTTCTTCGGCGGGGCGAACATCAATTACCGCTGCATCGTTGCACATACGTCGGACAGCACGACCGAGCCGGGAGCAGCACGGTACCACAGCACACCGGCCTGGGTGCCCAACGGCACCAGGGGGGCGAACTGGCGGACCTACTGGGAGCCGGCCTCCCTCCACCAGCTTCGCCAGGGAGTTGCCGCAAGAACATCGTTCACCGACGGCGCGATTGGCTGCGCCGGGTGCACCATCATCGACGCGCTGCGGAACTGGGTGTTTACGGGCTACACGCCAGCAAATCCGGCGCTTTGGTGCGCCGGCCATGATGCCGAGACCATTGGGGCCGTCCCGTTCTGCGGCAAAGGGAGAGCGATTGCGGCGGCGTTGGGTGGGATATGATTGGCGCGCCGGCGAGTGCACCCACGGTGATGAATAGTTATTGACGTCGTAGGCGGTCTTTACGAGATGACCTTATGAAGCGACTCACTTTACTTACGGTTCTGTTGTGGCATGCTGCTCGGGCATATTCCTCGCTAACGCTCGGGCCGGGGGTCAGCGGCGTCCTGAGGGTCCCGGCGGTTGCTCCTTTCACGACGCTGGGAGACTACCGGCTGGAGTTCCGGATTCACGATTGGGTTTTACCGACCAGCGGGTCCGTGCCTTATATCAGTTGGGGATCGGTGTATTCCGGGACGCGTTACCTGGAGATCACTTTCAGCTCATCGGGAGCGATTTGCGCACTCGATTGGGTGGACAATCTCAGCAGAGGGAACTCGGCATGCGCGGTCCTGACCGGACATAAGGATGTAGTCGTTCGCGTGCAGCGTTTCGGGAACAGCTACCCGGCGGAGGAAAACACCATCGGGTCGTTCAGCCTGGATGTACAGGATGTCGACGGGACGCCGCTTCAATCGTACTGTTATCTGCCGGGCGAAAATTATGCATGCCCGATCCTGTCCACGAGCGTGAAAGACTGGTCGGGAACGGCCGGATTTGTGGGCAATCCGTCCCAAGCGACATCCTTCTCGCTGACCTGGCTAAAGTGGTTCAGCGTCACAGTTCCGCCGGGCAGTCCGTTTTCGATGGAATCGACGCCTGCGGACCTGGCGGACTGGAGGTTCGAGGGCAACGCGAATAACCAGGGGACGGGAGCGTACAGCGTCAGTATTTCGTCCTTCGCTGGACATCCGAACTACTTTACAAGCCCGAGTTACTCTCCGACCTGTGTGGCTGGGACGCAGCACGTGTTTCGCGCAGCCTTTCCCGTCCAACTGGACGGAACGGACGCATACCCACTGAACGGCGATCCGCAGTTGACATACGTTTGGCAGGAGCTCTCCGGCCCGACGCAGGTGTCGTGGGTGGGACAGAACACCGCCACTCCGACGATCAGCCGGACGATATTCGGCAGTTATGTTTTTCAATTGACGGTTACGGACACCGACGGGCAGTCGGCCACCTGCACGATCAAGCACGGCTTCGTGGCAACGGACTCCAACAACGTAGTGATCACGAACAACCCGGTTGCGGACACCCTTTTGGGCCCCATGATCCGGTACGGAACGAATCCGTGGCCGTGGGCCGACGACCGCCACAAGGCCGGGTCGGACCTGATGACCGCCAGTCTCGGAACTTCGCTGAATTCCTCCAGAAATTACGCCGCCTTCTGGACGGCCACCAAAGGTCCCGGCACAATAGCGGTCGCAACCGGGGGCAGCACAGTAACCGGTACGGGCACGACGTTCACGACCACGTTCTGCCAGGGGCCTGAAAATCCGCGGGTGCCGCGACTGAGCTATGCTTCTCCCGCCAATGCATCTTTGACCATCGATGCGACCAACAATCTCCTGGTGCGGGCGCCCGCCTACAGCTTCGTATGGCAGAATGCCCAATCCTGGATCTACATCAGTGCGGGAGCGAACTGGACGCCCGGGTGGTATCTAATCCAGTCGGTATCAAACGGGGTGGCCATTCTGGACCATTCTCCGTCCGCGGCCGGAAATCCCGCAGTGGCGACATTCACGCTATACCCGCAGCCGGCGATGAAGATTCTCGTGTGGTATCCAGACGGCTCCCCGGAGGGCTATGGTTTGCGCGGCTTGTCTGTTGTCAGTTGCCTCAGCGATACGCAGTTGACGACCTGGACGCCCTGGCAAGGGGATATCGCCGACTGCCATAACGGAGGGTGCAGCTACAGTTCCGACGATGGTGGGATCGATGCCACGGGCGGAGGCATCTGGACTTTTCCGAACGGCGAAGGGTCCAATTACTATGACGGCGTGGCGGGCTTATACGCGCTGTATTATCGGACGGGGCTGGACGATTATCTGACGGCGGCGCGCACGCTGGCCGACCGGTTCTGGAAATACCGGCTGGGAAGCGGGACTCTATGTAATTCGTCTCCCGGCCCCAACGCTTGCGGAGGGAACAATGCCCCGCGCGAGCAATCCTTGCTTGGGATGGTTCTTCGTGCCACGGACGGCAGGCCCGACATGTGGCCGGGCCTCGAGAGTATGTTCACTTATTACATGACATTTCTCAACAGCACGAATATTGAGTGGGGACTCTGGGACATCCGCGAGGAAGCCTACCACATGGCGATGATCTCATACTGCGCGTTGTTCGACCCGAGCCAAACGTTCCAGTCGAACTGTAAGTCGGCTTTAAGCACGTCCATGAACCGGCTTTGGAACGTCACCCAATCTCCGGACGGCAGTTGGCAACAACTTTACTACGTAGACAGCTCCTGGAACGGATCCACTACAACTGTGAACCTGACCAATGGCTCTACTTATGTCGCCGGCAATGGGACTTCGTGGACTTCCGGCCGCTTCCCCACCTACCAGCACATAGTCTTTCTGCCAACAAGCGGTCAGCCGGCGAACATTCAAGCGCAAACGGAAAACACCTATTACACCCCAACATTTGTGGGTCCGACAAGTTTGACGCTGGATCGTCCGTACCAGGGAACGACCGGCTCTCACGGCTGGATGTTGGGGGACACCAGCGCGCCGCCAACCGTTGCAACCGGGTGGGGCGGGCAGCCTTTCATCAACGGCATCCTGGGACTGGGATTCGAGCTTACCGCCCTGGCGCTTGGGGATTCAGACGCGGTGAACGCGGCGAAGGCGCACAATTTCAACCTTTCGATCGCCCGCTGGGAAATGAATGTGGGCTATCGCTCTGCAGTCAAGGGCATGCAGTATGTCGCGGGAACGGTCGAGTGCCTGCCGCCGATTCCGGAGAGCGCGGTGTGGTGCACGGGGAATAACAGTCCAACGCAAGCGCGAACCCTGAACGCGGAGTCGATGCGCTCAGTGATGCTGGCGTACGCATACAGCAAAGATGCAGCCCTGCTGTCCTTCGGCGACACTCTCTATAATGCGATGTACGCCAAGACGGGGTACTGTTCACCCCGTTCGCCGGTTTGCGTTCCCGACGGTCAGTATCTGAGCGACTTGAACAGCGGGACCGGCTGGTATATGACGGGAGACCCCGTGAACAACAAGTGGCACAAGTTCTTCGGAATGATGTTCGGGATCGGCGCGGCTTCCGACTGGCCGGCGTACCGCATCGGAGGACCGCGGCCTCGGACCAGGCGCGCCGTGAGTGTGGCGTTTAATATGGCCAGTGTTCCGGGGGCGGTGGCGGTACGGGTAAGCACAATCGCGCCGACCGGGGAGAAAATCGATACCCCGTGCACGTCTTCGCCTTGTACGGCGACGATCGACGACCGGCAAGGGGATCACCTGTTCCAATTGCAGTACCTGTCGGCTCAAGGGGCCGTGCTGGCGACCACCGCATTACCCGTGGCGGAGGGGCATTAAGGGCCCACTCCGCTGACGCGCAGCCTATCGGACACAACCGGCGCACAGATAAACGATCGCATGGGGAGTCCGGGCGGCCGGAGCCAGCCACTGCGGCGCATCGCCGGCTGCCAGATTCCGCACGAACGGAATGAGAGTCTGTTCGGGCTCAACGAGAGGGTCCGCACCCGGGAAAACCAGTAAATACCGGGCCCCATACTGAGTCAAGAGGGAGTGAAAGGCGTTTTCGTCCGACGGCCGCTTGCTCAACTCGGGGTCAGGCACAGTAACCACGGGGCGCTGCAGAAAGTAATGCACGGCCTGCCCATTCGCTGCCACGAGAACGTCATCGGGAGCGAGGCGATTGTGCAGCCATTGTTCGACCGTTATGCCGCCCGAAATCTGTTGCTGCAAGGCCCTCCGCACGACCTCGTACCGCTGCGGCGGAGGGGGAACTGCCATGCTCCGGCTCTGAATCACGATGACGGCCAGAGCTATAACGGCGACCGCCGCGTACCGTCTGCCGCTCGCAACGGGCGAAACCGCGCCGGCAAAGCAGGCCAGCAGTAGCGGGTAGAGCGGCACGAAATAGCGTGTCACAATCGCCATGGATTGAGAGGTCAGGGCCGTGAACAGGAGGCCCCCCAGATAGGCGGATACGAGCAGCCCAATCCAAAGCGGCGCACCTGGAGGAAGTTGCCAGACGGCCCGGCCTTGGCTGCTGCTCACGGCGAGGATTGCCCCAAAACCCAACAACAGGAGCGATGTCGCGAATGCCACGATCCAGATATCCAGACGGGCCGGGACTCCGCCGCCGAACACGAGGTGGTAGCAGGATTTGCCGGTCTCGCCTAACACTTCGCTCAGCCTGGCGCCTCCGGCGACGCTGAAGCCTCCGCGCCACGACCCGGTGTAAATGATATTGCGAATTTGAATGGGAGCAATCACCAATCCGGCGGTGAGCAACCCGGCTGCGGCCCAGGGCAGGATGGCGCGATCGCGCCACCAACGCCAAACCATATAGAGCACCACCACCGGAACCAGAAAGAGACCTGCGTAGCGGATTGCGTACGCGACGCCGGCGACCGCCCCGATGGCGGGCAACAGGCCAGGGCGGCGGACAGCGGTTCGCATATCGCACAGCATCAGCACCACGAGGGCCATGAATATAGCCGTGAACACGTCTTCGGTGACCGCCGAAGACGCGAGGCTCAACGCGTCTGAATTAAAAATCCACAACAGGGCAACGGCTGCAAGCACGGGCGGCCGGGCGCCCAGCATCAGCCCGACATCCCAAATCAGCCAGATGGTCGCCAGAAACCCAAGTGCCGAGATCGCCCAGGCCGCTGTCGCCAATGGCAAACCGGTCTTGGACAGGGACGCCGCGAGTAGCGGATATCCCGGCGCGAAGTGGGTGAAGGGCACAGGCATGCGGCCGGTGATTTGTTCGTCGAAGTGGGCCATGCGCGTACACAGGCAGGCGCCGCGCGCGAGGTTGGACGCGGCGTCCAGATATTGATAGCTGTCGTTGGAGAGGTAAGGAGCGGCCATCCAGCGGGCGGAAAACCAGAGCGCTCCCGAACCGGCCAGCAGAAACGCAGCAATCCACAGGCGGTTGTGCGCCATTCGTCTACTTCCCCTTGGCCCGTGCAACCACCAGCGTCTGGCCCATGTTGTAGGAGAACGAAGCCGACCCCAGCCCAATCGCCGAAACCCCTTTGGAGAGCCACTTCAACGGCGGGATCAGGATCGCGGCGCGTTCGAGGACGTAGCCGAACTGAAGTTGCTGCCAGTGGGGCCGCATATACAGCACCTCAAAACCCGCGTCTTTCAGTTGCCGGCACATGGAGGCACGCCGGTAGTAATGCAGATGCACGCTCGACCAGAAAGGCCACTTCCAGCGCAGCAGCCGGGCGGTAATACTCCCGATATCCGGGTAGTTGATCCAGAGATATCCATCATCCTTCATCAGCGAACGAACCGCGGCGAGTGTGGCGCGGGGATCGGAAACGTGTTCGATGACGTCCCACAGGCTGATCACGTCGAAGCTGGAGCCGGAGAACAGCCCCGGCTGGAGCACGCCTTGCCGCACATCCAACTCGTATTGCTCCCGCGCATACTCGCCGAGCCAGCGGCTCGGTTCGAGGCCGGTAACCTCGAAGCCGGCGGCGCGCGCGGCGACCGGGAAGGCGCCCCCGGCGCAGCCAATATCGAGCAACCGCCGACCGGCCGGTTCCAGGCCCGTACGAGCGAGGATGGAGCGGACGCAGTTCGCGAACGTACGAATTCGCTGCGGATTCTGGGCAACGAAGACGGGGTCCTCGGCGGATTCATAGCCTCTCTGAATCAGCGCGGCATCCAGCCGCGGCGAAACGTACACCATCCCGCAGTCCCGGCATTCGACCACCCGGTCCCTCAAGGCTTGGACACTCGAAGCGGAATACGCGGACACCAGTTCATCGATGGAAACATCCCGGGGGTAGGAGGACGGGCGCAGGACTCTCGCGTCGCCACCGCTGCAAACCGGGCAATCCACATCGATAAACAGAGGGGTTCGTTCAGAGGTCATGAGAGGCTCCCGCACAAGTCAATCGACAAAACGAAACCTCAACAGCGTCCATAGGGCAATGAAGCCGTCGGTCGCCTTGATTTTCTTGCCCGCCGCCACGCTCCGCGGCAGATACTCCACGGGCACTTCAACGATGCGGTACCCCGCACGAATCAGCTTGGCGGTAATCTCGTGGTCCGTTTCGAACCCGTTGGTTCGGACCCGCATGTTGCGCACGGCTTCGGCCGGGTAAAGCTTATAGGCGGTGAGCGTGTCGGTGATCCACCGATGGTACAAGATCCATGTCCACAGGGAAAGCAACTGGCCGGCGAGCCAGGGGCCGAAATGCTGCTCCGGGTGGCGTCCCGGGAAGAAGGTGAATCCGCGCTGCTTCCGCTTCTGTCCCAGGTAGCGGCTGCCGTATATCGAATCGGCGTGGGGCCCGAGCGCGCCGAGCAGCACCAGGTAGTCGTCTGGATCGTATTCGAGGTCGGCGTCCTGGACCAGCACGAAGTCGCCGGATGACTCGCGTATGCCGCGCTGCACGGCTCTTCCCTTGCCCCGGTTGGGGGTCTGGGTGAACACTTTGACCCCAGGGAAGCTGCGAGCGATTTCGCCCGTCCGGTCCCGGGAACCGTCATCCACCACGATGATCTCCTTATCGAAACCGAGCGATTCGGTGGGGACGGCAGCGATGCGTTTCAGCAAGGCGCCGATGGATTCAGCTTCGTTGTAGGCGGGAATGACGATGGAGAGGAGCATTCGATTCTTGAAGATTTACCGGCCTTCCGCCGGCCTGCCCCCAGTTTGGGCGGCCGCCTTCGCGGGCGGAGGCGCGCTAGGGGGGACGGTGTGAACTTGCGAAAGGTCTTCCGCCGCCAGTGTCCCCCGAAACCGCCGATAGCGAAAGAGTGCGGTGAGCGCCTTGAGACCATCCATGAGGGTAATCTTCTTCCCTTCGGCGCGGGTGCGCGGAGTGTAATCGACCGGCAGTTCCAGGATGTATTCCCGGGCCCCCCCCAGCTTGGCGAGTATTTCCGTATCCAGATCCCGCCCATCAGACTCCAGGCGCAGACTGCGGAGCAGGCGCGCGTCGAATGTCTTGAGGCTGGTCAGCACATCCGTAATGTAGCGGTTGTATAGAAACAGCGCGGCAATGCTCAAAATCATGCCGCCGTACTTGCTGACTAGGTAAAGACCGCGTTTGTCCTGGTAAATGCCCTTGAGTTGGTCGGAGAGATCGCGCGTCTTGATGGCGCGTGTACCGAATACGGCCCGAAAGCCCGACTGAACAATAGCCTGGATCAACTGGTGGAGATCTTCGCTCCGATACTCGCGGTCCCCCGGGAAGAAAGTGATGATGCTTCCGCGCGCCTTCTCGATCCCGAGGCGCAAGGCGGCTCCGCGGCCGGCGGGCCTGGCCACTTGGAACACACGCACCGCGCGCAAGGAGCGGGCGATATCGTAGGAATGGTCCGTCGAACCGCCGTCCACCACAATGATTTCCTTGGTCAGACCGAGCGGCTGGAAATCCAGGAGCAGCAGCGATTTCAGGACCTCTTGCAGAGTGCGCGCCTCGTTCAGGACGGGCACGACAATGGAAACCATGTGCTGGATGCGCCGCAATTCGATATCGATGCGGGACTGGACGATCTGCTGCAACTCGTCGAGCACGAATCCGCCCGAATGGTGCCCCTCGAGCGATTCCCAATCCCGCACCCGCACCGTCTCCAGCGGGTACAGAAACTTGGCCGGATCGAACGGGATATACCTGGCCGCATCGGAAGCCGCGCCTTCGGGGACGGCTTGCACGAAGAAGTGCGTGACGCAGTCGGACCAGCGCACATCTACGGTCCCCTTGCGGGTCATGGCGTACATGAACTTGCGCGCCAGGTCGTTGATATCGTCTTCCTGAATATCGAGGTCGCGGACGATGTTGCCGATGAAGATTTTGTCGGCGGCGCGATTGGCCTGGATCGCTTCGCCCAAGCCAGCGGTCAGGTAAGACGGCAGTAGAGAGGAGTGCTGCGTCCCCGGCCCGTACACGATGACATCGGCCTCGGCGATGGCCGCGGCGGCAGCCGGATTGATCCGTGGCGTGCGCGCCGCTTCGCGGACCAACGCGCCCCACCCGCCGGAAGGTTCGGGGGCGCCTTCGATGCGGGAGCGGTAGATCTGCTCATCCATCAGAAAGAGCTCGGAAATCTTGGCCGAACTTTGGGCAGCCACAATGTCCGCTTCGCCGAGCAGCATGCTGCCATCTTCCTTTTCCGCCGACAGAAAGAAATTCTCACCCAAGGTGACGTTCAGCAATGCGTCCGGCGGCACTTCATAGAATCGGCTGAAGGCCTCGGTGGTCCGGTTGAAATCCTGGTCCTGCTGGAGGTAGCAGCCGGCGAACAACAGATTGCCCAAAGCGCAGTCCGTGAAGTCGAAGCGGTTCCCGGCGCTCTCTTGCTCGTGGAAATAGGAAAGAAACGTCGCCAGGAGCGAACGAAAAAGCTCCGCCTGTGCGACCGCCAACAGCCGATAGGGCTTCGCCAGTTGGGGCGGCATGGCGGCCAGGTCGCCAGAGATAAGAGCGTCGAGCAAGGCCAGCGCGTCGGACCGGGAGATGCCCACCGGGAGCCGGTAATCGGAGAGAAACTTGAGGCTCTGCTGGCAGCGTTCCGTCTTGGGCATCAGGCGGTTGACATTCTTGCGGACGTCCGACGGGCCCAACATCGAAGGAATAAACTTGCGGAGGCGGCCGGTGGAGAGCCCATCGTCGTACGCATTGATGAGGATGCGGAGCCGGATCTGCGGATGCCGGAGCAGCGCCTGCGTGATGCTATCGGTCCCGCTGCCGCCGGAAAAGAGCACCACGTTGATGCGTGTGCGGGCACCGGCCGCTTCTGGGGCTTGACTCGAGGACTCAGACATTCGACCTTCGGAGAAATGGCTCGACGCGGCTGGCATCGGCAACAGAGTTGATGCCCACGGTCTCCTCCAATGTCATCAGGTGAGGCGTGAGCACGCGGCAGGACGCTTCAGCCGCAAAGGGAATAATAGGGAGGAAATTGAATTCCGCGGTGCATCCTCCTCGCGCAGCGGGGTTTTGGCGGATTTGGCCGAGCAGGCTGCGCAGCCATCCGGTCTGGAAGCAAAAGAAACCGGCATCGCTCTCGCCGTGACGCGGCATCGGGTCGCCTTCTCGCGCCTGCAGGAGCCTGACGATCCGGCCGGCTTCGTCGCGCTCGAAATGGATATACGGTTCGTAACGAAAGACGGTGGGCACGGTCAGTTGTGGGGCCAGCGGTCCCTGGTGGAGGCGCAGGACGGCCTCCACGGATTCGCTGCGCAGCGCAACCTGGTCACCCCAAATGATACAGCTATGCGTCGTGGCCACCTCAGCCGCTCCAATCTGAACCGCATCGCCCATTCCGCTGGGCTCCGGCTGAATCGCGATACGGCAGCGGCCGGGCGCGATCCGTTCGATTTCCGGTTCGACCTCGGACCGGCCGTCGGGAGAGAGCACGAGAACCACGGTGGCACAGTATGGCAGCAGCAGGTCAAGCAGCCATTCCAGGATGGGACGCCCGGCAACGGGGAAGAGTACCTTGGGCCGGCTATAGGCCAGCCGGGAACCTTTGCCGGCGGCCGGAACGATAGCGGTCCACCGGGCGCGGTCCACTTGGGGCGCGGCGTATGGGAGCCAGTTGTCCCAGCCGATGGCGAGCGGCGGCAGCGGCTCGGCTGAATCGCGGAGCAGCCGCCCCAACTCGGCGAGCGAGCCCACGACTTGTTCCGCCCCGGCGGCGCGAAGATCGGCTTCGCGAGTACTGCCGAAACCGATGGCGCGCGCCCCGGCGCTGCGAGCGGCCTGGATCCCGGCTACAGCGTCCTCAATCACCACACACGTATGTGGATCGAGTTCCAGGGCGTCGATCGAGCGGCGCACGATCTCCGGGTCGGGCTTGGCGCACCGCACGTCGTCTCCGCACAAGACCGAGCGAAAGGACGGGCCAAGGCCTGTTCGGCCAAGAAATGTCTCCACGGAGGCCCGCGATCCTGAACTCGCCAACGCGAGCCGATACTCTCGCGAAAGCTCGGTGATCACGGGGACACAATCCGGTGCGATCGGGTTCTGGGCGGCCAACAACTCCGCGGCCCGCGCGCTTTTCCGCCGCGCACACGCGGTAATTTCGTCCTCCACGATGCGCAGGTTCTTCTCCGCGAACACCGAGCGAAAAACATCGGCCGTCCGCCAGCCGGCGAAGACACTGTACTGGAAATCGTGAATGCCGTAAGCGGCGAAGACTTCCGCGAAGGCCTGCTCGTGCGCCGCGCTGGAGGAAACCAGCACCCCATCCAGGTCGAAGACCAACCCACGGATCGCAGTATCTGTCTCTGGCGGTGGGGACACCATTACGCCTTATTCTATCCCCAGGCATCGTCGAATCCGGGACCGCTCGCTTTCGCCTCGCGGCTCAGAAACGCCGTTACTGAGCCGTCGCCTCGCGGGGATTTCGCTTGCGATTCCCTGCATCGGCGATAGCCTGGTAAATCCCGACGACGGATCTTGTATAAGCCTCGACCGTATATTCTTGTGCGGCGGTCCTGGCGGCGATCCCCAAGCGTGCGGCCAAGTCTGGATCGTCGAGCAGCGTGCCGATAGCGCGGCTGAGGGCTTGCGGCGCATTCCGCTCCACAACCAGGGCCGTATTCCCGTTCGATACTAACTCGGCCGCTCCGCCGGCATCGGTGGAGACAATTGGCAGACCCGCGGCCATGGCTTCCAGCAGCGCGTTGGGGGATCCTTCGCTATGGGAGGGCAAAACGAACGCTTCGGCGAGCCCGTAGTATGTCCGGATGCTGTCCTGATGACCGGTGAACAGGACGCAGCCGGCGATTCCAAGTTCCTGGCTGCGCTTTTCCAACGCAGCGCGCTCCGGTCCGTCGCCTACCAGAACAAAACGGATACCCCGGCAGTCGCGGGCCGCCTGGAGAAGGGCGATCGCCTCTAACAAGTCGGCATGGCCCTTCTCCTGCGAGAGCCGCCCGACAACCAGCACGACGCGGACATCCGGCGGGATCGCCAGGGAGTCTCGTAAGGCTGCCACCTCGCCCGGCGGCGGAGGGACAAAGGGCGCCACGATATTGTGGCGAACGAAAATTCTTTCGGCGGGGATGCCGGAGCGGCGGAAATTCTCCGCGAAGGCCTGGCACACGGTGACAATCTGGGGTGCTCCGCTCAGCGCCCACCGCGCGATGCGATTGTAGAACCGGTCTCTGGCGTCTCTGGAAGTGAAGCCGTGGAAGAACGCGATCCAGGGGATCCGCCGATGGAGTCTGGTGAGCCGCACCAGGAAGTGGGATTTGGAGTTGTGCGTCTGGAGAATATCGGGCTTCTCGGACCGCACAATGGCAAGCAGTTGGGGAATGACGCTGGGATCGCCGGCGTGCCTCTCGCGTATCACATGAGTGCGGATACCCGCGGCATTCAGGGCGGAGATAAATCGGTTCGCGGGTGAGGAAGGCCGGTCGAACGCAACGACAGAGAGCTCAATCGCAGGCAAATCCGCTGGCGCGGAGGTTCGAAGCTGCACGCCGAACGCGATCAGGTTTTTCGCCGGCCCCGTCACCCATTGAGATTCCATCATCACGAGCACGCGGATTTTACGAATGGGAGAGAGCGGGCGCGCATCACCGGCAGCGCTCATGAATGTTCCGGCCTTTCCAAGCCCTTATAGTAGCTTCCGGAGCGCGGCCTCGTTCTGGAGCGAATGGTGGATTCGCCTGAACCCCTCGCTATCCGGAGTCTCCTTGTCGTACTCCAGCGGTCGCAGAAATTCAGGCAAGTCACGCCAGCGCACCCTCGGATCATCGCCCTCCACCCAATACGTGGAAGCCGGCGGGCGATCGGCCAGCGCCGCTTTTGTAATCCACACCTCGGCTCCACGCCGCCATGTTTCCAGGACATGCTCCGCGAAGGTCCGGCGCCAGTCCCCCGTGTTCGCCTTGGCGGCTGTGATGATCGGCTCCATCGAAATCGGCTCGGGGAGATTCACCGGATCAAATAGGGCAACATTGGAGAACACCCACAGCGGGTCGGTAAGAACGGGCGTCATCAACAAATCACTCTGGCCGGCGCAGCGTCGAAACTCCTCCAGCCGTGTCTTTGATTGGATCCGCTCCGCCGAGGCTCCGGCCACCATGGTGGGACCGTTCATGATGGGCAACAACGCGGCAAAGGCGATCGCTGCCATTCGGATGGCGAGCGCTTTTCGATCCGTGTCCCATACCACGGCAAGCGCCAGGAGCGGAAAGGGCAGAATCGGCAGGAAGCGTTCTGGGCTGCTGGGCTCAAGTAACGCCAAGGCAAAAAACAGCACCGGCAGCACCGCGATCAGGGCCAGCTTCATCATTCGCCTGCCCGGAGCGGAACGGAGTGCCCCAAAGGCGATCGCGAAAATGAAAATCCAAAACAGCGCGATCCGCCACAGAACCCGGAAAAACAGGGCTGCGGCGGATACGGAATTGTAGGGGTCTTTGATCAGGAACCGTTTCAGTGCGATGCCACCCGAGCCAAGCTCGATGAACAGCCGCGAGCATCCGGAGACGGCTCGCAAGACTGTTCGGTTTTGCTGCCAGCCGTGACTGGACGACTGCATCCAGATTGGGAACTCTCGCAGCGAACCGTGCCCAGCCAGTGCTGCCCCCCAGGCGAAGGTCGCCAGGAGAACCGCCCCGCTGGTAACCATCGTCAGCAGCGCCCAGCGATACCGTTTGTCGACATTCTCCTCTTCGAGGAACAGGCAGGCGCAAGCCGACGCCGGAATGATCAGTACAAAGGGGAACCAGATTGCGACCGCCCCCGCGAGCACGAGGCCCGCCACCACGGCCCTTGTCGCCCTGCTCCCCGGGCCAGCCACATTCCACCAGAGTGCCAGAATCGATAGGGCTAAGGCCGGAATATATGGTCCGCCGGCCTGCGCATAACCCAAGAAGGCCGCGCCCCATACCATCGTCAAGAGGGGGACGACGATGGCCGCAGGGCGCCGTGCGATGCGGCGGAGCAGGTCGGCCATGAGGAGGACCGCGGCCAAGCCGCTCAAGCGGCCGATCCAAACGAGCCCGTACAACACCTTCAGATTCGGACTCCACGCGCCGGCTGGCACCCATTTCACCAGAACCGGGCTCAACGCCCAGATCAAGGGCCGCCACAAAAGATGCCCGAACTCCCACAGACTCCCCGCGTGCACCGTACCCGCCCGCACGGACAAGGCATCCGATACGTACAACCAGGCATCGCCCCTGAACGGGGGCTCGGTTGCGGCAATACTGATCGAGTAGATTCCCGCCGCTAAGAGGAGCCACCAGCGGGCGCCCGCGCTGCTCTTTGTATTCGTAGGCATCTCATGTCCCGGGTCCTACGGCCCGAGCTGCGGGCTCAGCGGATTGGACCAGTGACAACAATCGCGCTGCAAGGGTGTCTCCCAAAGCGGTCCAGTCATATCGCTTGAGTACCAGTTCCCGCCCCGCTTGTACCAGGCGCGCAGCCTTTTGAGCATCCTGCGAAAGCTCCACCACGGCCTGGGCCATCTCCTCACCGGTTTCCGCCAGGATGTAATGTACGTCCGGGACCCCCGCCAGCCCTTCCGCACCCCGGGCAGTGGCGACAACCGGAACACCGGCGGCCATCGCCTCAACGATCTTGATCCTGGTGCCGCCGGCTACACGCAACGGCGCCAGGGCAACGAATGCTTCCTTGTAGTAGCACCGGACATCGGGAACCGTCCCCGTGACTTCGATACCGGGCAGTGTGCCGAGCGCCCGAACTGCCTCGGATGGATCGCGTCCCACAATGGTGAACACGCTTTCGGGAATGCCGGCGTGGATTCGAGGCCATGCGGTCCGGCCGAAATGCGTGACCGCGTCGATGTTGGCGTGGTAATCCATGGCACCCACGAAAAGAACCCGGAATCGTCCGCCGGGTGTGAACGCGCAGGGCGCCGGATCGGGCGGAAAGTCCGCGGCCGGCACGCCGTTCTCGATGACCGCGATCGGCGCGCGGGTCCCGTAGCGGACCAAGGTATCGCGGTCGCGTTCGCTCACGACGACATGCAAATCGCACTGCTGGACGAATCGCCGTTCATACCGCTCCAGCTTGGCCGCCGCCTGCCGGGCGTAGAGTCTACGCGCCATCCCCTTCGCTGTTTCAGCGTAACGGCTGAGTATCTCGGACTCGATATTGTGCCAGTCGCACACCACCAGGGGAGGACTTCCGGAGACAGCACGCAACGCGGGCAGATACGCCCCCAAGTGAATACCCTCCAACTGCACGATATCGAACCGCTCTTCCCGGAGGAGCTGCGCCAGCGTTCTCGCCATTTCCTTGCGGGCAAAATTGAGCACGGAAAATGGAGTGGATCCCAGCAGGCCGCTCAGCAGGTCAAACATGCGATATCCGTTTGACCGGGGAACCGCCACCATCCGGAGCCAGGAGTCCTTCGCAGCCGGCTCGACGTTCTCATTCGGGCGCGAAAATCCCAGGTGAGTCACGGCCATATGACGGGATAGTTGCGCGGCGAGATGGTAGCCGCGCAATTCCGCGCCATTGACAGGGTGGGAATAGACTCTCGGGGCGAAGTGCAGGAGCCGGAGCCGTCCCTGTGATGTCATACCGGTTTGTCTAATTTAACATGCGGTAAGATGGCGAGCTGACTCGGCTTGCGCCCTGGCTTACTGCCGGCTCCGTGTTACCATCAGGGCGAATTCCCAACCATGGCCTGGCGTTTCTTCGATATCGTGTACCTCGCCGCATGTTCCGCCCTATTCTTTGGGCTTTTCCATCAAGCCGCCTCTCCCGCCCCTTTTGGCTACGACGAGTCGGATTACATGATGTGCGTGAGACTCGGAATAGCCGGGAATTATCTGGACACGAATGCTTCGTCGCTTCCGGAGTTCGTCAAAGCGGGGCTGAAACTCGCTCGCAAGGAATGGACTCGCACGCAGGTTTCCGAGTATGTCCGCGGCAAGCGGGACCCCATGTTTCTTCGCCATTACCATGGGCCGCTCAATTCGTATTGGCTGCTTGCGGCAAGCGCCCTCGGCGGTAGTGGCGAGGAGCACATGCGTTTGTCGAGTCTGGTCTTCCACTGCCTGACATTCCTGACTGTCTACGCGGGCATTTTGTGGGTCTTCGGCCCGCGGTTCCGCATACCGGCCGTGGCGGCTTCCGCCTGCTATCTGCTGTGCGTCAATAACATCACTTACATCCCGCTGCTCTCCTCCCACGCCCCGTTTCTTTGGCTGTCTCTGGTCACCCTGTTCACTATTTCCAAGCTGGCGGCCGAACCGTCGCCGAAGCGCTATTACTGGGGCGTGGCCCTCTGCACCGTTTCCGTGTGCGCGCTCGAATTCGCGGTGCTGCTTTTCCTGGTCCTGGCGATCAACGTGGTCCTGTTGCGGGAGAAGCTGTTTGCGCAATGGACCCGGCGCAACTATTTTCGTTTTGCCCGCAATACCGTGCTACTGATCACCGGCGTGTGCTTTGTCCTTTGGCCGTCCAGCATTCTGAAATTCACCATCGTACAGGGATTCACGTTTATCGCGTTCATGTCCGCGACCCGCCGCGAGTCGTTCGGTGGGGGTGCGGCGCCGCTCCAGGGATGGCGCACTTTGCTTCATCAGATTCCCGCGGATATGCTGACGGCTTCGGTTGGTCTGGCGCTTTGCGCGTTTTTGATATGGCGCTCACCGCGCCGCGCGCAACTGCTGCCATTCCTGTTGTATGGCTTGTTATTGACGATGGCGATCTTCAGGAACACGGCGGAAGGCGCACGCTACATTTCGTCCCTGTTTGCGCCTCTGTACGTCAGCGCGGCGGTTTTGCTGGCGGAGCGGGCTAAACGCGTACCAGCGTGGCTCCAGGCCGGTGCTGTCGCGGCGGTGGTTGGGATCCTCTTGTTTGTATCGCACGGTGAGGTCCAGGCGCGGGTGGCGCACTCCCGTTCAGCGCATAACGAAGTCTCCGACCTGATTACGTTCATGCGCGGCCGGCCCTCCGCTAAAGTGCTCGTCCCGTACGAATATCTGCCACCGCTGCAGTACTACTTCCCGGATGCGTCCATCGGTTCTTACCCGCCGGCTGCCACCGAGGCGCAGATCATGGCTGCCGCGGACCGTTATGAGGCCGTTTGTCTATCCACCGCTCCGGACGCGGCGCACGGTGCGTGGCGCGCCGCGATGGTCACTCCCAAGGGAGAGCTAACCTGCTATCTCCGGCCTTGAGTTCGGGTTCGGTTGACTTTGCACGTCCATCAGATAAACGGTTGTATCGCTCTCAGGGCACCTCTGCACGACGCGGCACCCGTTGCGCAGCAGTAAGTCGTGGCAGTGGGGAGTCTTGTAGATCAAGTAAGCCGGCCGGCGCTCCGCTTCCACTCCTTCGCGGATGCGGCCTAGGACTGATCCCATCACAGCTTCATGAAAGGGATTGTACATGTAGTAGAAATTGAACTGCCGGAGGTCCTCGAATGTGGCCGCGTCCGCGCAATGGAGTTCGATATCCAGACCGAGCCGCCGAAAATTCCGGCGCGCAATTTTCGCGAGCTCCGCGTTCAACTCGATACCCGCCACTCTGGCGAAGGGAAACTGCGCCAGCGTAATCAGAGCCGCTCCCTTGCCGGCTCCGATGTCCAGGATCGCGGCGCCCGGCGGAATCGAGAGGCGCCGCAAAAGTCTTTCCAGTGCGGGGCCGCCGCTCTCGACGTGGCCTGGTCCAGGAGGAAGGCCGAGTTCGGATGGAGGCACCAGTCCGAAATCCAGATTTCGAAAGATGACATGCAGCTTGTACGCTATCTCGGGCCACTCGCCGTGGACGGCGAGCCGCACGAAAGACAACGGCCAAATAAGCACTCGCTTCAGGTGCATTCCTCGACGTCTCCACTTTTCACTTGGCACTGCTTCGCGTATCGGCCGAGGGGACAGCGCCCTTATGGCAGAGTCTCGCGGATCGTTTCTGGAACCGACCGATTGGCTCAAGTCTCACCCGTTTGGATCGCCCGGCATTTCTCCAGGCACCCAAACCATCTCGTTCGCACCAGGCGCGCCGCCTCTGTGAAGCCAGCCTTGAGGATTGCCGTTCGACTCGCGGAGTCTTCGCGCAAACAATAGGTCCACATTTCCCGCCCGGAATGAAGCTCCTCCTGGACCAGCCATTGAAGGACGGCGAGGTGGGCCCCTGAATCGCCACACTCAGGCGGGGTCCAACAATCATAGATCGCATCGGCTTCCCGCGACAATGGCAGCGCGCAACGCGGGCCCGTTTCCGTGGCCACGATCGCGCTCCTCTTACCGACCCAAGCGACCTGTGCTACGCCGCCCCGATATAGAGCGACCACGCCGCGGTCCCCGGCAGCGATGCGCTCCTTAAACGTTCGCAGGTGGTTGGGCCCGAAGCGATCCGGATACCTCAATGCGGCCTCCGCCAACAGCGAGAAGCGTAACGGCAGAACCTCGACATCAGGCGTCGCTCGATCGTGACGGACTTTCCCTTGTTGAGTAAGGCGGAAAACGCTGACCTCATCGCGGCGAAACATACAAGCACGCACCAACCGCCGAACGCGCTCGCCGGCAAAACCGGTCAGACCATCGCGTTTGAGGACATTGCGCAGACGCTGAAACCAGCCTCGGCCGCGAACCCAGTGGGGATTCGCCCACCGATAGAAACGGGGGCTCCTTCTGAGCTGCTCGCGCGCGTGCAGAATATACTGGCTCGCTGACCGATGGCTGAAGAGATGGATTTGAAAATAGCCGTACGTCACGTTCGAGAAGCGGCTCTTGTAGGGATCGTCGCCGATCGTGAAGTCCAGTTCCGTGATGCCGGCGCTGGCGCAATACTGAAGAACGCTCTGCAGCAGCACCTCTCCAGGCCCGGAGTCCCACAGATCCACATCGAACGTCGGTTTGTACCAGACGTACCGGCCGGCACTTTCGAATCCGAGATGATAAGCCGCGGGCCGTCCGCCCACTTCGAGCACGGCGAATCGAAGCGGCCCAAGAGGTGAAAGATGGTCCACGAGTCCCGCATAGTAGCGCTTGCTCGAAGCCTCGAAAAACCGGCTTCTGATTCCCAGGAGCGCCCAGCGCTCGATGTGCTGGCGCTGGAAAGTATCTAAATGGCCCTTGATCTCTTCGCGGTCTTCGATGTGCCTGAATGTGACTGGCCCGAGCCGCTCGAGTTTCTTCCGATGCCTTCGGAGGCTCTCCTTTCGAGCCAGGTGCTGGAAATGAGCCGCCCCCACTTCCGCAACCGTCGCCCAGCCTCTGCGCCCGCCTGCAATCTCCAGGCTTGCGCGGGCTGCCCCCGTGACAATTCCGGCTGCCTTCAGCAGGAGCCCCCGTTCGGAAACGTGTCTGATGATCCCGGCATTCCAGGCCGTGCAATTTTCCAGCAGCAGATCGAGCGCTGCTTGCAGCGCGCTTGATGCGTTTTCAGGGCTGACCAGCAGGTCGTTGTGATCGGAGGCGCCCTCGCCGAGGGCCCGGATTTCCCCGTCGCGATGCACTAATGGCCAGATAGCAACCACCTGGCCGCTGGCGTCGCGGACCACCGGAGAAAAAACCTCGTATTCCCGGCTGTACCCTTCCCACCATGCCCGCGCCCATGCGAACGTGTGGAACACCTCCGGCGCGGGGCGAGCCATTGCCAGGCGATCCCAGGAGTCCTTCAGCAGTTCGAGTTCGGAGAACGACGTGGCCATTTCAGCGAACACCGCGCTCTCCTTCCACGCCCCAACCGCACATGGCAAGCTGCAGGACACAGGCCGGAAAGTGTTCCCGGCCTGATTCACAGAATCGCCTGGCTACCGGCATAGGCCCCACTCCGCCGTCTCCAGCACAAATGCCTGCCGCCGGAAACTGAGCTCGCTGCCGAACTTCGGCCGCTTGTGACGCGTGGCCCGCACCACGAACGAGAAGGGACGCGGTTCACCCGGCGGCGCTTGAAACCGGAGCTCGAAGGACCCCGGGCCAACCGGCCAGCGGCCCAATTCCCTGCCCTCGGCGAAAACTCGTAGTTGCTGTCCGCGCAAGCGTGGATGATCCGGCGCCACGCCGCGAATCGTCACTTCGCCGGCGCCGGCCGGCAGCATCCATCTCAGTTTGTCGGAAGCCCAGCGGTCGAGATACAGACCCTGGGCGTGACGCAGAATCATCATGATCGCGCCGGCCGTTGCCACATACTGCAGGAAGCTCAGCAAAACTGCCGGCGGCCGAATCCAGCGCGGGCTGCGGCACTCCAGCGTGTCCTTCAGCGCGCGCTGCAACTCACCCAAGCCATAGTTCCAGAATCCCGAGCCCCACCGGCTTCCGGTATGCCGCTGCAACATGTCGCGGATCTCCCCGACCCGCCGCCAGCCGCCCGAAAAGGTCTTGGCCTCCGCATACTCGCGCAGACAACCCCAATACTCCGGAACGTAGGCCAAGCCGAACTGTTTGCCCAAACGGATCAGCAGATCCCAATCCATGGTGTAGTGCAGACTCTCGTCCAGCCAGCCGACCTGCTCGATCGGCGAGCGCCGGAAGAACACCGACTGTTGCAGGATGTAATCGGAGAGGTGCACCAGTTTCCAGAGGTTAAACGGCTCGGTGGCGGGGAAGCGCCCCAGGACGCAGCCCTCGCGATCGATGCGGTAGCCCTCGCCATAGACGGCGGCCACCTGGGGCGACCGCCCGAGTGCCGCGACCGCGCCCGCCACCGCGCCCGGCAACAGCAAATCGTCGGAGTTGATCCAGGCGACGTACTGACCCCGGGCCCTCTGAAAACCTTTGTTGATGGCGTGCGTCTGGCCGCGATCTTTCTCGCTGATCCAGGTCAGCCGGCCGGCATACTCCGCAACGATGCGCGCCGTCGCGTCGGTCGAGCCGCCGTCCATGACGATATATTCGATCGCCGGATAATCTTGAGCGAGAACGCTCTCGATGGTTGCGCGGATGAAGGCCCCCTGGTTGTACGAGGGAGTGACGATGCTTACGAGAGGTTGCTCCAACCGAGTCCTTCCCGGGCGGTGGCCACGCCCGCTTCCGAAGAAAGGCCGCACCCGGCATCGGGCCTGGTCATGGGCGAGTCCGCCGCGTTGAAAACGGGTTTTCGACACGCACGCCCGCGATGACCTGGCCTGGATTCAGATCTTCGGACAGAATGCGCGTGGCGCCAGCCTTGCGCGCCGCCGCTACGATCAGCGCATCCCAGAAGCTGATGCCGGCTTCGTCCTCGATCTGGAAAGCGGCGGTGATCTCGGCGGGAGTGGTCGCGACGCACCAGACGGTATAGCCGTCCACAACCGCCCGTGCGGAGGGCTTCGAAAGGGGAGTGGCGATCTTTCTGGTTACGTTTACGTAAAACTCTTGCAGGACCTGGGAGCTCAGGACGCCAGCGCGCTGGCCCCACAGGTCGCGTAAAACGCCCCGGGCTATTTCATGCTTGGAGGCCGCATCCGCGTCGTGCGCGTAAATCAGGACATTTGTGTCCACGAAAGTCTTACCGCTCATGCCACTCGTCCCGGCTGGCCGTAATGCGCCCGCCCAGATGAAATCCCTGTTCCAACAGGGCTAAGGCTGAGCGCTCCGAGCGTTCCCACGCCTCTTCGCCGCCTACCAGTCTTTCGATCTGTTCGGCCAGAAGCCCGCTGATGGAGGTCGCTCGCCGGACGGCCAGAATCCGGGCCTTCCGCACCGTGTCGCGGCTGATACTAATGGTGACATTTTGCTTTTCGGTATTCTTGCGAGCCATACGCACCCATGGCACGTATTTTACGTGCTACACGTATTTTACGTGGAAGCCGCCGAACGCCGCAACAAGCGGCGGTGGTTACGAGAGGTTGCTCCAACCGAGTCCTTCCCGGGCGGTGGCGAAAAGATCCCGCCCGTAGCGAATCGGGTGACGCCAATTGTGCGCGAGCCCCAGGGCGAAGGATGCGGATGCGCTGCCCATCGCCAACCGCGGACGCTCGCGAGCCACGGACTGCCCCGTCAAACGGTGATGCATATAGCCGTATAGCCAGTTGTACGGCACATAGCCATAATGCGATTTGAGCACGCCGATGGTCTCTTGCATGGCCGCGGCGGTCTGCTTCACGGTTTTGGCGTCGCCGTGCAAACGCGAATTGGCCAGAAAGGCGTCGATTTTGACCAGCGGATAGCGCCTGGCGATGCGGATCCAAAGATCGTAATCCATGGCGAACCGCAGATCGGGGTTGAGCATGCCGCATTCCTCGAAGACGTCGCGGCGGAAGAACGCAGCCGGCTGGCAGATGAAGCAACGGCGCGCGAGTTTTCCGGGGTCGAACGGCTCGACCGGGTAGGGGGCGATTCGGGTCCCATCCTCGCCGATGTACCAGGCGTTGCCGTAGATGACGCCGGCGGTAGGGTTCTCTGCAAAGGCCTGGACGGCGGCGGCAATGGCGCCTGGCAAATAGGTATCGTCGGCGTTCAAAAAACCGCAAATTGAGCCGCTCGTCATGGCGATTCCCCGGTTAATCGCATCGGCCTGGCCGGCATCCGGTTGAGAAAGATATCGCAGCCGGTGTTTGAATTTCTGCAAAATTAGGGTTGTATTATCGGTGGAACCGCCATCCATTACCAGAAATTCAATGTTGGCGTAGTTCTGGCTTAATACGCTGGAGAGGGTTGCCTCCAGGAAGTTTCCCCCGTTTAATGAAGGGGTTACGATGGAGACCAGCGGCGTTTGTTCGAGCATTTGTTCTACGCGTCTAGCGGGGAAGGGCACCCGGTCAAACAATCTGCCCGATCCATAATCCTAAAAACAACACCTATCTCGTGCAGTTTCACTGAACGTACTATAACCCCAAAGTGCCGCCCTTCGGGGGCTATTCGGCGGATCGGTAGTCGCAAAACCTGTGTCGAGCAAAAGCTCACCCGGGGGCCCGATGGCCGCATTTCAGGCTGTCAGCCAAGGCTGCAGCTTGGGAACGTGAACCCCACCGATAGGCGAGGCGTCAGTTTTGGGAGCCCAAACCGGACTCAGCACTCTTTTGGCGAGCGCCTTCTGAAATATG
>Ga0335071_10001145_pt1 | contig 28587 bp, 20 predicted proteins | sample Lox_Sample_15_FD_206724 | JGI IMG/M metagenome (GOLD analysis project Ga0335071, IMG submission 206724) | Soil microbial communities from Loxahatchee National Wildlife Refuge, Florida, United States - Lox_Sample_1.5 | ecosystem: Environmental > Terrestrial > Soil > Wetlands | place: USA...
CAGTGCCGACGGTAAGCCGCAAGCTGGAATGGGCGTCTCCGCCGGCGACTACGATTGCGACGGCAACCTCGACATTCTCAAAACCAACTTCGCCGGCGACACTCCTTCGCTCTACCGCAACCAGGGCGACTGGAGCTTCGAAGACGCCACCTTCCAGGCCGGCCTTGGCCTGCATACGCAATATCTCGGATGGGGCTGTGGCTTTTTCGACTTTGACAACGATGGCTGGACAGATATCCTCATCTGCAACGGCCACGTCTATCCGGAAGTCGAGCAACTCACCACCGAGGCCGGATACCCCCAGAAAAAGCTTCTCTATCTCAACCAGCACAATGGGCACTTCAAGGAGGTCACCAAGGACGCCGGCCCCGGCATCACTGTCCCCAATGCCTCACGTGGCTGCGCCTTCGGCGACTACGATAACGACGGCGACATCGACTTTGTCGTGAACTCCGTCAATGGCCTCCCGCAGCTCATTCGGTGCGACTCCACTCTGGGCAACAACTGGATCAAAGTGAAATGCTGCGGCGTAAAGTCGAACCGTAGCGCCATCGGTGCACGCGTCAAGTGCATCACCACCCTCGACACTAAGCCGCATGCGCAGATCGATGAAGTCCGCAGCGGCGGCGGCTACATCTCGCAGAGCGATCTGCGAATTCACTTCGGCCTCGGAAACGTTGAAAAGGTGGATATCCTTGAAGTCCGCTGGCCCAGCGGTCAAATCGACACGATGCAGGATGTGAAGGTGAATCAGTTGGTCTACGTGAAGGAAGGCCAAGGCATCACCAAGTCCGAACCGCTTGTCAATGCCAAGAAGCGCTAGAACCCGTCCCTTTCATCGAACCTATTTCTTACTTGGCGACGCGTTCGAAATCGCCACTCCTGTCCCTTCCTTCACCATGTTGATCTGGTCGATCGCCACATTGTCGTAGCGTTCGGTCAATCCACTCGGCCATCGAATCTCCACCAGATCCAGCTTCCTCGCTGCTCCAAGTCCGAAATGTACGCGTATGTCGTTCTGTGAATAATAGCTGGATCCGCTTCGCACCTCATCCACGAACAGTCGTTTGCCCGCCCTAACCGTTATACGCGCCCCAATTCCGTCGCGGTTCGACTTGGTACCGATCGTTCTGAACGCAATCCAGTGATTGTCGTACTTCTGCTCGTTCTTCAGCAGGCTGGGCGTGGCATTCATGTTGCTGATCACCGCCGACATCTCGCCCGTATTCCACAAGTCTCCCACTGCTAATCCGCGCGACGATGCGATCATCGTAATCCCCGGCCCCGCCTGCTCCGATACATCTGTGAACGTCCCGTCTCCGTTGTTGTGGTACAGAATCCGCGGTTCTTGGTAGTTGCTCCCCAAGTGGTACTTGTCCACTTCGGGATACACATGCCCGTTCACCAGCAGCAGGTCGGGCCATGAGTCGTTGTCGTAATCCACGAACATCGTTCCCCAGCCCAGGTACTTAGTGTGCAATCCCAGCCCCGCTGCCGTCGTCATGTCGCTGAACGTGTTGTCCGGATTGTTGTGGTACAAGGTTGACGTATCGTCCGAAAAATTCGTCTTGAAAATGTCCAGCCGCCCGTCGCCGTCGTAGTCGCCGACGGTCGTCCCCATTCCACCCTGTTCGCGCCCGTCTTCATTGAAAGCCGCGCCCGCAATGACCGCCACATCGGTGAACGTGCCATCGCGGTTGTTGTGGAACAGCATGCTCGGCGTGCTGTCGCAAGCAACGTAAATGTCCGGCCAACCGTCGTTGTCGTAGTCCAGCGTCGAGACCCCTAACGAGTAATGCCCATTCGTCTTGTCGATCCCGGCTTTCAATGTCACATCTTCAAACGTTCCGTCACCTTTGTTGTGGTACAGCATGTTCTTGTGATGCGGCAGCCCCCGCGGACCGCACATCACTGGAGCACCCTTCCACATGCACGACGGACGATCCCCCGGCGCCGGTGCAGTCGTCACATCAAAGTCAACGTAGTTCGCAACAAACAAATCGAGGTAGCCGTCCCGGTCATAATCCACGAATGCACACCCCGCGCCCCATTCGATTTGTTTTCCCGCCACCCCGGCCTTTTCGCTGACCAACTTAAAGACGCCATGCTCGTTGTGATACAGCCTGTTCTTGCCGTAATACGTAACAAACAGGTCTTGCCATCCATCGTTGTCGTAATCACCTACACAAACGCCCTGCCCCCATCCTGTCGCGTCCGCGAGTCCCGCCTTTTCTGTGACGTCCGTGAACGTGCCGTCGTGGTTGTTGTGGTAAAGGTGATTGGTTGGGCCGTTCTGCCCTGCCTTCAGATCTTCCAGCGTCGTTCCATTCACGAAGAAGATATCCGGCCACCCATCGTTGTCGTAGTCAAAGATCGCGACGCCGGTTCCTGTGGTCTCGATGATGTACTTTTTCGTGTCCACGCCGCCGAACACGTTCTTCATCGTCAGTCCGGCCTTTTCCGCGATGTCCACGAAATTCGCGACCGGCCCCGCTCCGCCCTTTGCCCCGGTCTGGCCAAAGGCGCTCGTCGTCAACATCGCAAGAATGTACGGAATAAGCAGCCGCTGCAGGTGGGCTGAAAGAAATGTAGAGCGACCGAAGAGACGAAACATCCTGGTCTTGGATACTAGGAAACGCTCCTCGCCACCGTCAAGCGACACCGTCGCTCGTTAAGCAGCGGCCGTTTGCCCGATGCCCGCAAACCCGTGCGTCGCTTCCATATCGCTCAGTCGCAACACCAGGCACTTCGCCGCGCCCCCGGCCTTCAGGAACTCTGTCAGCGGCAACTGGATCACAAAGAATCCGTGCGTCTCTAGCCGCGCCACCAGCGCATCGCTAACCTCGTTCAACACGATCGTCTTCCCCACGTTGACCGCATTGCATGCAAACCGTAGCGCATCCGTCGCCTCCACGGGAATCCGCTTCTCCTGCGGATACCGGGCCGCGATCTTTGCCTGTGACGCCCCATCAAACGCCTCGGGATAGTAAAGGACGTACCCGCCAAACAACGGGCAAAAACACGTATCCAGGTGGTAGAAGCGTGGATCGACCAGCCGCAGCGAGATCACTTCCACACCCCATGTCTCACGCAAATAACCGTGGCTCGACTCCTTGCTGCGCATACCGTGTCCGGCCCATAGCCGTGAATTGTCGGCCTCAAAAAGCGCGTCGCCTTCGCCCTCAAACGGCGTGTCGCGCGGCAACTCGAGCACGGCAAGTCCGGACTCGTCAAACCACTTACGAAAGTGCGGCTCCTCTCCCTGCCGCTCCGGATGCAGAAACCTCGCCAGTGCGACTACCCCTTTGCGCACCAGGCCTGCATTCGCTGTAAAGACCATGTCCGGCGATCCGGCCTGTTGCTCCACCAGTTCCACTCGCGCCACATCTTTGAGCGCCCCATACAATCCGTCCCACTGCCGAACCGCGTTCTCTCGCGACGAACGGTTCACGTTCCCGTCCATCCACGGATTGATGACGTACGTCACATCATAAAAGGTTGGCGGACACATTAAGAAGGTCGGCCCATGGAGCATCGGCCCACCGGGAACATTCGCGGTTGAAACGTCGCCGGGTCTCATTCGCGCCTCTTACCGCGAGAGTCTGGCCCACGTTCAACAACCAGTCCAATCCAAAATTTCTATGAGCCTTATGAATTACTGCCCGCTCCGCTCTCCTGGTGAGGTTTCTCAACCCTTCTAGAGAAGGTCGTAACCGCAACCGGTTACTGCTTCGGCGGATAGTCCTTAAACAGCTTTGCGATTGTGCTGTTCGCCTCGCTCATCAGCTTGTCCGGGTTGCTCGAACTGATCGCTTCCGCTGCAAATCCGCGCCACACCAGCTTCTTCGCCTTGCTGTCGATGAGGTCCACCACGAGTTGTCCAGGATGCACAATCCACACCGAATTCCCGTAATATCCGTCCCAATACAGTGAATTCCCCGGCGATGTCATGCTCGGATCGAACGGTGGAATCCCGCCCGTCGCGTTGTACAGCGGATTGTTCGACGTCATGCTGTACTCCGCGTCCACCGCGCCATAGATCTGAATAATCAAGTCGGGGTTCGACTCCACCTTGTGCAGCCCGCGCGCGTTGAGTTGATCTTCGATCGCGCCCACCATATCGAGCGCCAGCATCGGATGCGCTACCGAACCGATTGGCGCCCAGCCATATGTCTTGAATTTTGAGAAGTCGACTGAATGATCGTAGTGAATACGGATCTTCTCCGCCATCGCATTCATACTTGCCAACAGCACTGCAACGGACAACACCAACACCGAACAGCGACCTAGAGGACGTATCATCACGGACCTTTCCACTAAAAGCCTTACACTGCAGGAAACAGCACAAACCCGGTGGGCTCTTATCGCGCCACCGGGCCTCAATTCTCGTGCCGCAATGCGTTTAGTTCTTGGGCCACTGTTTGAACATCTTATTGACGGCGTTCTGCACTTCCTTCTGGTTCTTATTGCCGTTGTTGTTCAGCGTGTCCTGCGCAATGCCGCGCCACACTAGCTCTTTCTGCTTCACGTCGTAGAGGCTCACGATCATGGTAGCCTCCAAGTTGTTCTGCGGTGTGATCCCGCCCATGCCGCCGCCAATGCCGCGCATACCCCATGCGTTCCACGATGTCTGCTCGCGCTCGCCGCCGCTGGCCGTCAGAATCAGGTCCGGGTTCTGGCTTTCCGAAACCTTCTGCAGGCCCTTGCTCGCCATCGCCGTCTCGATGTCCTGCTGCGCCACCTGCGCCAGGATTGAGTTCTGAATCTGATTCTTGTTGTTCGAGCCCCATGCATACGTGTGGTACTGGGAAAAACTCGCGTCGTGGTTGTAATTAACCGACACTTGTTGCGCCATCGCATATGTACTCACCATGCACATGGCCAACGTCAGAATTGCAATCTTCGTTTTCATTGCCTTTCGTCTCCTGTGAAGACCTTTAGATTTCGCTGTTGCACACGTCTGCTGCAACCGCACCTCCACCGCGCTGTACTCATCAAGCTATCGCCGGAATCCGCCTCCGCCGAAGCTCCTGCCTCCGCCGCCCCAGCGATCACCTCCGCCACCCCAGCCGCCGCCCTCGCGCGCAGAGCTGAATCCGCCTTCCTGCCGCGCCTGCGACCAATTCTGGCTCTGGTATTCGCCGCGCGACCGGTTCTGCGCCTCCTGGTCGAGGTCGTTATACGAACCGCTCGATGGATGCTGGTAATTTTCGGTGTTGGGATGCTCCTGCTGATAGCTTTGCGCCGACGCCTGCGCCGTGGACTTGTTCACATCGTTCCACGAGCCGTTATCGTATTTCTGCCAGCCGCTTCCCGTGTTCTTGTACACGTTTCCGTCATGCCCGGCATACATGTCACCACTCGAGGTCTTGCCTACCGCAGTATTTCCCGCCGCAGTGCTCTGTCCATACGCCTCTCCGCCCTTCGAGGTTTGAACGCTTCCCTCCGAGCCGTAGGCATCGCTCGCGTGCTGCGTGTAGGCGGAGTTCCCGTTCTTGCTATAGACCGATTGCCCCCACGACCCATACGCATTCGATCCCTGCCGTGTAGCTGCCGAAGCGCCGGTGTAAGGGTTGTACGCCTCGCCCTGCGCTCGCGAACCATATGCCGTGTTCTCTTCCGCCCCACGCGCGTAGGTCCCCGTGTTCGGGTTGTACGACGTTCCCCAGTGCGCGCTGCCATACGGCCCGTACGCCGAGCCTCCATACCCATACGCACCGGTGTAGGGGTTGTAAGTGTGGTAGCCATACGTCGCCGCGTACGGGTAGTAGTAGCCGCCGTAAACGTACGGCGGATAGTAATAGCCCGTCCCGCACGCCACGATCGCGCCCACTGCCGCGCCCGTGATGAAAGCTCCCATGTATCCTGCGGTGTAACTTGCCTGCACATCGCCGCTCGGCAGCGTCGTCTGCGTCACATAAGTCACGTTGTACACCGGCGAACTCGGCGGAATGGTGTAGATCACTTGCGGCACGGTCTGTGCCGTTGTCCACGGTCCCGTCGGTGATGGCCCAACGAACCACAGCCCCTGGTAGCACACGTAATACTGTGATCCCACCTGGATCACCTTGTTCGGCGTGTTCGTCGCGTAGTATATCGTCGTGCCGGTAATCGGCAGGAACTGCGGCGACCCTACGTAGGTCACTTTCACTTCCGCCGCCGCATTCGCCGGGTTCACCGTCACCGTCGTCGGAATCTGCGCGATCAGCACGGCATCTTCAGCTTCTGGCGTCCCTGGCACCGACGACAGCACGCTCGATACCGGGCTGCTTGGTGGAATGTTTTTGAAGTCTGGCGGCAGGCTGTACGTCGCGAATGTCCACGGCCCCATCACTGGGGTCGTCGAGGTAAACCAGCGCCCCGAGGTCAGGAAGTAAAACGCTCCCGTCGGCGCGTATTTGAACACCGGGCTGCCGGTGTTCGAAGCATACGACAACTGCGTCCCCGGTATCGGCGTCCACTGCGGCACTCCGCCGAACACGATGATCTCCGCTGGCTTCGCGCTATAGTACACCACCGGCGACGTCGCCGCGCTTCCCGCCGGCGGTGGTATGAAGTCCTTCAGGCTCGTGAAGTTCGCATTCGCTGGAACCGCCGACATCCCCGGCGGCAGTTGCGCTGTCGCTGTAAACGTCCCGTCCAGGCTGTTCGTTGTCATCCAACCTTTGCCGTTGAACAGGTAGTACGCTCCTCCCCCCTGCACCTGGAACAGCGGCCAGTTCGCGTTCACTACGAACTGCAGGTTCGAGTTCGCAATCTTGCCCATCGCCGGAGTGCCATTGATCATGAGCAGAATCGCCGGCTTAATGCTGACAAAAATCTCCGGTGGCGTGTTGTCCACGGCCGCCATGTTCGGAGGAGTCGTCGGCTTCTTCACGCTCGCGGTCAGCCGCTCCAGCGAGATGTTCATGGTCGCAGCCGGATTCACGAACTTCCGCACCATCGACTCCAGCGGCGCCGCCTCCGTCGGACTCAGCGATGGAAACACCACGCTCGTGATCTGGGGATTCGTCAGCAGCACCATATGCGTGTCGAAGTTCACACTGGTTTGCATCGTCGCGGTGACAACACCAACCTGCTGCTTCTGTCCCGTCGGCGTGAGGCTGAATGCCATCCTGAGGTCCAGCGTCTGATAGTTCTGCCACGCGTCCACCTGCGGCTGGTAGCAAACCAGCACGCCCGATGAATTGGTCATCGTCTTCGGCCAGGACGGCTCCTGTGCACCCGCCGTCAAACCTGGACCGCACAATGCTATGAAGAAGAGGACGAGAAGAGAGGCTCGCACCAACCGCTGGTTCGGTCTCTGACAACGATTCACGCGCATTACGGACTACCTTTCTGATGGGTCGTCGCGACTCCGGAGGAGGACAGGGTGGCATTCTTTCGGGTCTTCCTTCTGGTCTTCTTTCTGGTCTTCTTACACGGCAGGTCTTGCCCCGCCTCGCAATAGGCCGCATACAGCACAACCACCAGTGCCGTCAGTGTAAACACCACCACCAGCGCCACCGTTCCCACCATCGCTGCACCCCTGCCCGTGAGACTTCTGGCAGCAATTATTACACCACAACCCTAAGGCAATTCTGCAGCTTTCTGCACTCGTAAATCTGATAGACGATGCCAAAAAAATGCCAGTGGATAAGGGTCCCCACATCGCGTCGCACCGCCCGTTTCGCTTGCCCGTATTTGACCGGCTAACGCTGAGAACTCTCGGTAGGACCGCTCACTTGCATCGCCACCAGCCGTGCAATCAAGATCGCCAGGAAGAGCTGTCCGCTGATGGCCTCACCGATCGCAAGCATTCGGCTCGTGTGCCCCGTCGGGATAATGTCTCCATAGCCCAGCGTGCTCAGAGTCGAGAAGCTGTAGTAGATCCAATCCACAAACGACGACATGCGTCCTTCCGTGCTGGTAATGGCATCCGGATTGAAGTACTCGGCGATCCGATACGCGTGGGCGTAGCCGACCCCCATAAGAAGGTATGCTGCCACCGCGCCCTGTACACGAACCTCGTCAATCGGCCCTTCGCGGAACACCTGGGCCAGCAGCACGTACCCAATGACCAGGATCGTCAGCAACGTAAGAATCTCAGCCCAAACCTCGATCGGGTGGCCCGGATGCAGGTAGTACGCCCATCTGACGGCGAGCGTCGGAGTGCCCACGACAAGCGCGGCAAAAAATAGCTTCGGCCTGCCCCATCCAATCCCGAAACCTGCAATCAGCAACAGCGTCGACACCACCGTTGCGTAAAGGTTGACATTCCTCTGCTGGCCCGCGAGAACAGGGAGGACGAACACCGATATCGCCAGCAATATCAGAAATACCGATAGGTTCGCCTGCCTCTGCCAAGTTTCTTTCATAAATTGTCGCGTTTTGGGCCGCGCATCGTGTTTCATGTCGAAACCCTGGTAGAAAACCTAGTATTCGGTTACCCGTACAATCGATACAATAAGACTGTTTTGAAGTCAAAACGCAGATTCCCAGGTCCCAGCAGCTCAAAGGAGAGGATAGACAATGACGGAACGTAAGTTGCTCAACATTTCAACCGCAGTAATCCTTGGAATTGGGACGCTCCTGTCGATCGCGACCATAGCGTCCGCTCAATCCCTCAAGGTCGAGGGCAACATCATCAGTCGTGCCGGCAACACCATGACCCTGAAGACCTCCACCGGCAATGTCGTGGTCGTGCTGAACGACGACACTGACGTCCAGCAACTGGAGGGCGCGTTCAAGGCGCGCAAGAAGGATATGTCCATGGCCGCCCTCATCCCCGGCCTCGCTTGCCAGGTGCAGGGCACCTACAACGCGCAGAACCAGATCGTCGCGAAATGGGTCCGCTTCACCGGAGAAGACCTCGAGCAGGCGCAGTCGGCCCAGGCCGCGGTTCACGAGACCCAGGTTCAGGCCGCCCACAATCAAGCCGAGTTGAAGCAGCAGGCCGATGCCCTGGCCGCCCAGAACGCCGCCCTGAAAGAACAGCAAGCCGCGCTCGCCAAGCAGCAGCAGGAGATCGCTTCCAACAAGGCTGCCATTTCCGCCAACAGCGCGCGCTTCGGCCAGCTCGACGACTATTACATCCTCGATGAAGTCACGGTTCTGTTCGGCAACGCCAAGACGAACGTCGATCCCCAGTACATTGCACCGCTGATGGCCCTCGTCCAGAAAGCCAAGGAATACAACGGTTACAACATCCAGGTGAAAGGTTATGCCTCGTCTGTCGGTAATGCTGCGTTCAACCAGCAGCTCAGTGAAGACCGGGCACAGAACGTCACCAACATTATCGTGCAGCAGGGCCATGTTCCCTTGACCAACATGCTGGCTCCCGGCGCCATGGGCGAGAGCCGCCAGGTCGGCAGTGACAAGACCGAGCAAGGCCAGGCGGAAAACCGCCGCGTCGTGGTTCGGGCGCTCCTCAATAAGGGTATCGCGGGAACCATTCAGGGCCTGCCCACCACAAAACAGTAAAATCCGCCGGAATCCTTTAGCGGCTGGGACGGACTCGGTTCCGTCCCAGTCTGCCCTTCGCCGGGTGCCGCGCAATGCCATGCGCGTTTCAGCTGCGGACCGCTGCTCTCAATTTTTGGGCTTGAAATCAATACTTTTACCAGTTACCGTTTCAGTGCAGACTCTTTAACCTTATTGCCGTAAATCACCGGTGGCTTCGCTACTAACCCGGTACTGCTGCCTAGAAACGGAGATTGAGACATGAAGATCGGATTCAGGGCTACATCCATTGCAATTGCGGCGCTTATGGTGGTTGCACTCGCAGTTGCCCCCGGCTTTGCTCGCGAAAAGTATGAAACCCTTGACGCCACGGCCTACGGCACCAGCACCCAGCTCGGACGCAACGTCGGCGTGACCGTTATCATCTACGAATTCTCCACCCCGGAAACCCGCCAGGCTCTGGTCGAGGCTTTCCAGAAGGGCCAGAACCAGGGCCTCGTGAATGCGCTCACCAAGATGCCCGCCGTCGGCCGCATCCAGATCCCAGGCACCCTCGGCTACGACCTCTCGTTCATCCGCATGATTCCCACCTCCACGGGCCGCACCATCCGCTTCATCACCAACCGCAAGATCTCGTTCGGTGAAGCGTATACCGACTCGCAGTCGCAGGCGTTCGATCTCACCGCAGGCGAGTTCCAGCTCAACGACCAGGACAAGAGCAAGAGCACCGGCGTTCTTTACCCTGCCTGCCAGTTCACCATCAACAAGGACGGCGAACTGCAGATCGAACTCAACCAGAACGCCTGGCGGTTGAGCAACATCATCGACTGGAAAGGCACGTCGGAGAATTAGCTCCTTCTGTCGGTGGAGCGCGCTTCTCGTTGGCGCTGTGGTTGCGGCGCCAACCATGCTTTTTTCGACACATTTGACGCATTGCAAGCGAGGTGAATTATGACGTTCGCAATCCCACGTAAGGCGGTTCTGGTCCCACTCAGCCTGTTGCTGATAACCAGCGCCTTTGCCCAGAAGAAGAGCAAATACGTCTGTGACGAACCCGATCCAGCCAGCCTCTGCACCGCCGCCAACACCTGCGGCTCGGCTTCCGCTCCCTGCACCATCAACATCAACAAGTCCGGCAACTCCGCCACGGTGAAGCCCGGTATTCCCAACGCGAAGAACAATCAGTTCTTCTGCATCAAGAAGGGCACTACCACCGTTTGGATGACCTCCAACAAGAATACCGGCTTCATGATCTCGTTCGGCGTCGATAACCCGTTCGATCCTGATGACCCGATCATCGGCGGCGCTAACAAGCAGATCACCAACAAGGCCGACACTCCCGGCTGCTACAAATACGACGCCGGTGCGTTCTATCCCGGCGCCACTTACGGAATGAGCGGCGGCAGCAAGCCCGAGCTCGTCATCCTGCCGTAATCGCCCCAATTCGTCACGTGGCGGCCCACAAGTCCTCGCGATTTGTGGGCCGATTCTTTTTTTCCACGTTTCTGAGCGCAGCGGTTTGCACCATGACTGGCGAGGCGCCCCCCTCCCCCTTTTTTCGCAAATTCCTCATTCTATTGGAGATAGAGATTTTGTCCTCGCAAATTCCTCTGCGCGTGGAACTTAGAGGCAAAATCCTCTTAATAAAGGAGTTAGGCGGGAGGTTTCGAGGTCGGGGAGGCGGCTGGGGAGGATGCACGCTGAGCATGAGTGGCCGGTGCGTAGGTGTCTGCATACGGTCTCGATCACGAGGGACAATACGCCCCCGTCCTCTGCATGCGTGAGTTTAGGGAATTCGCAGGGGCGGCGATAGGACGTGGATCACGGATGCGTGTGATAAGGGAGTCTCCGGTAGCCGGTCGCCGGTAGCCAAAAAAGAACGGTAAGGGGCGCGCGGAGGAGGTGAAATGACCCGCCCGGTCGGCGATAGAGCGGATGAGGAACCAGGCCTCCAAGTTCTGGACGGTCGGATTGCGCTGGTCCCCATTCGGGAATTGGGAGGCGGCGTGCTACGGTCGCTGCGCGCCCTTTGCACGGGCCTTCGGCAGAGAGGAAAAAGGCATTTATCAATTTTTGGGGTCTGTGTCTTCGCCGTCGGGCGGCGGCGCGGGTGCCTGGGTCGATTTTGGCCAGGGGTAGGTGGCGGCTTTGACTCGGCGGTAGTTTTCGTCAAGGGCGGGCCGCATGAGGCAGAGCTGGGTGAGGCGGCGGGCCATGCGGGTGACTTCGGAGGCTTCGGCGATGGTGAGGGGGCGTTCCAGAAACGTGTGCTCGCGGTAGCTGAGCCACTTCTTGATGACCTGATAGCCGCCGATGTAGAACTCCCAGACTTTCTCGGGGATGTTCTTCCAAGCGCACAGATCGTTCAGGTAGATGTCGAAGGTGGTCGGGCCGAGGAGTGCAAGCGCGTCGGATTGCGATAGGCCGGATGGGCCTCCGACCAGGCTGGCGAGTTCTTCCTTGGTGCGCTCGCGCTGGACGAATTTGCCCTTGCCGGGCATGGTGACGCCGTCTTTACCCGGATGCCCCCAGCCAACTGTGACCTTTAGATCGTCTGCGGACACAGGTAGGCACCTGCTTTCTCGAACCTGGCAACAGGTTTGAGAGCCGACTGAATCAGCCCGGAGGTTACGCCGACAACATCCGCTTCCCCATCTAGAAGGGCGGCAACCAATTCGCCGAGTTTCGCGGATTCAAGAAGAAGCGGTGCCGTACCGGGCATCGGTATGCGAGGCCAGTCGCCCCGAATACCGTCGGCATGTTCACTCAGGTAATCGGGCGAGTACGCGATAGCCAGGGCGTGAAACCAGAGTTGTGCGGCATTCTCTGTTGTTGCGGCGACACCGAGGCTTTCTATGTACGCGTGCGCGGCTGGGGAAATATTGGGCACGACAGTTGGTGTATTTGCAGGCTTGAAGGCTGGCGCGCTGGGATCGAGGACATTTCCTTTTAACCCCAGCACTGCTTGCGCGGGGTGTGCCGTGGACGACTGACCCTGAGTGTCGCCCTTGAGAATCAGGAATGGAAAGTAGTATGCGTGGCCGCGGAGCGCGTCGTTGTCACCCAGCAGCCGCGTAAACATGACAGGAAAACCCTCTGGCGATGCGACGCCACTTGGGCGGGTAGACAGAAATGCGTTGCCCGGGAAGAGTTGCTTCCAGAGTTGCGGTCGCGGCTCGTTCCAGACGGGACGAATGGCTGTGTAATAACACCACCGGGTATCGAAGGGCCGGAGAGCGTACCGTACGACACGGGTTTCCTGGAACGGCTCCCCTTTGAGTGCTTTCTCTCTAGCCTTTTGGGCGTCAAAGCGCGCGCAATCCTCCGCCAATGCGGAATGTGAAAGGCGGTATCCGTCCCAATCCAGTGCTTTGTCAAAATACGCGCGCATGCGCGTTTCGAGAGCGTCACAGTCGATATCGACAAGCGCTCCGCCGCGCTTTTCCATAAGACCGTTGCTGCCACCCTCGGCGGCAAGTTCGGAAAGCAGCGGCCATGATTTGTACTCAGCACTAACATCTTGTGGTTTGAAGGAGTAACGATTCTCTTGGTCCGGATGCGTTTCCAAGTAAGTTGAGCCAAAAGGCTCAGCATCCAGACTCTCCAACAAGTCAGTTCTCTTTTTGGTGCCCCAAAAATCGCGGTAGAGCACTTCATTGCAGTCCGATTCGGCGGTTCGTACCATCAGACCTATCGCTGTACCGACTCGGATGCCCGCTGGGTTGCTGTCGGTAGAGAAAACGCTGGGGTCGGGCTTGCCGTCAGGCGTGAGTTTCCCAGTCTCGCGGCTGTCACCGTTCATGCAGTCGATCCAGATGTGCTGGAATTCGCTGAGGAAACGTTGGCGCATGACGACGAATGAGGGGTCGCCGAGGTAGGAGAAGTTCGAGATGTAGCAAACGATGCCCTTTCCGGTTTGCTCGGCGATACGCCTTTCGGCAAGACGGAAGAAGCGGACATAGAGGTCGTCGAGGTTGTACTTCTTAATGCCCCAGGTTTCGCTGAGTCCATCTTTGTAAGGCTCAACCAGACCCTGTTCTTCGGCGGGGCTTACTCCGGCAAAGCCGTTGTAGGGCGGGTTGCCGAGGACAACGAGTATGGGTTTCTCGCGCTTGACCTGGTCGGCCTCGTCTTTTTCCTCCTGGAACTCCGGGAAAGGCAGTTTGGCCTTGGTGGGATCGGGCGGCTCCCATCCGGTGAGCGAATTGGTGAGATACACCCCGACACGCTCGCGTTTGCCGGTGGCGGCGGACAGAGGCGCGCCGTAAGTTTGCAGCAGCAAGCCGAGCTGAAGGTGCGAGATAACAAACGGTGCGGGGAGAATCTCGAAGCCGAAAACGCGCTCGCGGGCGGCCTGCTTGATCTTCTGCGGGGTGAGCGCGTCCGTACCCTGCTGCTCGCGGATGGTGCGGTGGATGCGCTCGAGGACTTCTACGAGATAAGCTCCGGTGCCGCAACCGGGATCAAGCACATACACATTGGGGTCGGCGAGGCCGGACGTGATACCGAGCTCGGTGCGGAGGACGGTGTCCACGCGCTCGACCATGTAGCGGACGATTTCGCGCGGGGTGTACCAGACGCCGAGCTCCTTGCGCAGAACGGGGTCGTAAGCCTCAAGGAACGGCTCGTAGAAGTACTGGACGGCGGTGCCTTCCTCGAAGCTCTGGAAGAAGGCATCGCGCTCGACGCGGTTGAGAATTTCTCCGGCAAGATTGAGCAGGGCGACCAGCCCGAGAGGCTCAAGCTGTCCGGGAACGGCCACGCGCTCGTAGAGAGCGCGGATCATGGGCACCTGCATGGACCAGACGGCGGTCTTCCACTCAAAGCGATCGGAGGGTTTGCGGCCGGGTTCGCGGCACCACAGCACCCAAGCGGAAAACAAACCGTAGAAGAGAGTTTGCACGAGGGTGCTGCGGAAAAAGTGCTCGCCCTTGTCGCCGGAGAACTTGAGGCCGAGGGCTTCCTCGAGAGCGGAGCGTACTTGGTCGAGTTCGCGCAGCTTGGAGCGGGCTTCGACCTTGGCGAGAGCTTCGCGGGCGTAGGAGGCGAGGAACCCGGCGAGGTGTTGGGGCGTAGAGATGGTGGTTGCCGAGAGTAACGCGCGGTTGAGGAATTCGCGGAGATGGGGGCCGTGCTCGGCGGCGGTTTTAACGTGGTGGGCGGCGGCCTTCCAGAAATCGGCCTCGCTGGACGCGATGGAGTATTTCTCCAGTTCGAGCGGGGCGCCGTCTTTGGCTTTCACGACCAGGCGGAAGTCGCGGTAGTTGGTGAGGAGAACCTGTCCGTAGGCCTTGAGGTACTTGGCGACCTGTTCGCCTTTGATGATGTCTGAGAGTTTTTCGGCTGGGCCTTTGACTTCAATCACGCCGCGATTGGGTGACTGGGCGGTGAAATCGAGGGCGTGCAGGTGGTTGAGGTTGTCTTTGCTGAGTTGGTCTTTGGTGAAGAGACCGCCGTCGGGTTGTCCGGCGCCGCGATTCTTGAGTTGCAGTGTGGGGATGACTCTCGGCTTGAGCGACTTGCCGACTTCGGTGAGAAGCGCTTCAATCGCGGGGTAGTACGAGGTCTCGTTAGTGGGGTGTCCGGAGGAGCGAATCTCGACAAGCTTAGAGAAATAGTCGGCGACGAGGCTCACGCTTCGGTTGTACCGTAGGGCGGCAGGCAACTCAAGGCGAATGGGCGAGGCAACGGTTACCTTAACGGTGCCCGTGCCAAAGCTTCCCTGGACAATGCGATCATCCCGCGCACAAGACCGCGGCCCCGTGTTTCCACGAGGCCGTTCGGTTGGCTACGTTGTCGCCGGGCTTACTCTCCCGGCGTGGTCGGAGAAGATGAAGAGCTCCCGTGCTTATGGGGCGCCTTCGCCTTCTTATGCGACGCCGGCGCAGGGGCTTTCCGCGACTGGCCCTGCACGGCGCTCTCGTCCACCGTGACAGCGCCTTCTTCCGCAAACGTCGCACCTTGCGGCACGAAGTAGAAGTGAGCTTCCTTGTCCCTGGTGCCGCCTTGATACGGCTGCAGCCGTGACGGATCGACCTTCGGTCCCAGCTCGTCAGTACACAGGTAGTACTTCACGTTCACAGCACGCTGCGCGCCGATCTGCTCGGCGTTGATGACCTCATCCTGGGCCTTGTAGCCTACGATGGCCACCTTGCCGTTCGGCATCTGCTGCAGACGCAGCGCCAGCTTGTCGAGCACGTCCTTGCAGTCGTTGTCCACGCGCCACGGACGCTTGGGGTCTTTCTCGAAAGTACACGCGCCCCAGTCTTCCACTTCCGCGACTTTCTCCACCGGGGGCACGGTGACGGTCGCGGTGCATCTTGAGCTCAGCCCATGGTCGTCGGTCGCGGTGCCGGTGACCGTGATGGCATTCCCCGCGTCGGCGTTGGTAGCCACCAGCGTCGCCGACGTCCCACTGCCCGAAATCTGGCCGCCCGTGCTCGTCCAGCTATACGTCATCGGACGGTTCTCCGGACTGCTGGCCATCATCGTCACCGTCGCACTTTGGTTGATGGCGATGGTGCCCGGTGTCGCGGAGCAGCTTACCGTGGGCGGATAGTTCGGCCGCGCCTTTACCGTAAACCCGGCGCTGCACGAAGCCATGTTGTTCTTCTTCTCCTTGGGGTCGATGGCCTTGCCCGTCACCGAGTAGCTGCCCGCTTGCAGCCCTGTGGTATCCACCGTTCCAGTCGTGCCGCTTCCCGATACCTTGCCGCTCGTGCTGCCCCAGCTATAGGTCAGCGGATGCTTGGGATTGAAGTTCTGCGTGCTGATGGTGGCCGAGACCGGATCGCCCGCGTACACCTCAACCGGCGAAGCCGAGCACGATGCCGTCGGCGGAACCGGAGGCTTGCCGCCAAAGTTGAAGTACAGCCCCGCCAGCGCACCGGTCTGGGCTACGTCGTACACGAAGTTGTGATCGCCGGCGCGATAATCCACATCGAGGTAGCGCCAGCCCAGCCCCAGTCCGAGCTTGGGCGTGAAGTTGTACGTTAGAAGCCCCTGCACCTGGTAGTCGAGGTTGGCGCCCCCGCCGCCGGCATCGCCTGCTATGTTAATCGCTGCCCGCTCGCCGAGCGGCACGATGAAGCGCGCCCCGCCCAATCCATCCACCCAGTTTTTCGATCGGGTATTGCCCACGCCGGATGGCTCCAAAGTATTGTTCTGGCTCACGTACCAGTAGCGAATCCCCGCCAAGGCATCGACTTTGAGATGCTCGCCGTCATACAGCCGGTAGCCGAACTTGGGCGTCAGGATCGACTCAGTAATGTGAAGGTTAATGGACGTCTGTCCGAAGTCATTTAAAGGAATCCCGCGATCATCACCGAGTTTGACCCAGAAGAAATCGATGGGCAACACCCAGCGCCCCTTGTCCGCTTCCACAGCGATGGGAATTACGCCCTTCAGGTAATGAAAGACATCGCTGAACGGCGCATGGATGCTCGCGTCATGGTTGAGTACGCCTACGGTGCCATGAATTCCTGGGAACCATCCGTAGATGGAAATCGCACCGCGCCAGCTGTCACCCGAGCCGGTGGCCCAGGGATTTTGCGGCATCGGCGCGGCCGGAAGCGGCTCGGGCGTAGCGGACGCCTTGGCCGGGGTTGCAGCGCTCGCTTCGGCAGGGCCTTGCGCACTGGCTGGCATATAGAGCAGGGCGCACAACAGCGCCGCAATCATTCCACACGTACTCTTGCGAACAAACGACATTACACTTCTCTCCCGTCAGTGCCGAAATCGCCGATTGGACCCATGCATCAGCACCTTGAAGTAGTTTGCCATTGCAACAACTATCATGCGCATGCCCGTTGAAACATCTGGCAAAAATTCTAGCCCGCGGGGAAAAAATTCAAAGTCAACCCGCCCGGAGCTTTGAGCCTGGGGCTATTCAAAAAGGCATTTTTGTGGGGGGAAGCTCCGGGATTCTTCATGAACGTTCTGTGAATCAAGCGAGCGGCGTAAGACAACGATATCACGACCTCAGCCGTGATGGCGCTGGTTGTGCTTCACGTTATGCGGGTCCGTCGCAAGGTCTTCTGCCGCGCGCTCGTCATAGTCCTGCAGCTCCGCCAGCAACCCCTCATCGGTAAGGTCCAGCGGATGCGAGTTCTTCCAGTCAGCATGCGTCACTTCGTGCAGGCGGCCCACGACGTCCTCGTCGCGCACTTCGATGGCGCATTCGCGACGGCTGTCAAAGCTGCCGGGGGCGAGATTGATGGAGCCGACGATAGCACGCACGTTGTCGGCCAGCAGCAGCTTGGCGTGCAGCTTCAGCCCCTTGAGCTTGTGTACCTTGACTCCGACATCGTCGAGAATGCGCAAGCCGCCGACGCCCTCCACCAGCTTCTCTTTCTTGAGCTTGTGGGGCGCGCGCGCCATGACATGCACGTTCACGCCGCGCTCGCGTGCGCGCACCAGTCTTTCGATGATGACCTGGTCCTGGTAGCGCTCGTTCTGTAACCACAGGGTGTGCTTGGCTTCATCGATGAAGCGTCCAATGCGCTGTCGCCCGTTGCCGACGCACCAGATCAGGTGCGAATTTTCGTCGGGTACGAACGGCTTTCTCGCCCAGTCAGCGTCGAAACACTCCATGACTTCGCAGACTTCGTGCTTCGCGGTAGTCGTGACGGCATAGTCGCGCGTCTCCGTAAGGTCCTTGGGCTCCCAGTTGAAGGACATGATGAACGCAGTCTCATCGTCAACCACCATCGACTTTTCATGGGTGAGGTCAAACTCGGGATTGCTGTCGAGCACATCCACTCCGCCGGACTTCAGGAGCTTGCGGCTGTCTTCATTTTCCGACTCGCCGCTGCGCCGCGCGGGATTGAGCATGACCCGCACGGAGACGCCCCGCTTCGAGGCGGCAAGCACGGCTTGCAGAATCGCCGGATCGGAGAAAACGAACATCTTGATGCGCAGCGATTTCTGCGCCTGGTTGACTGCGTCGAGTATGGGACGCGCGGAGTCGTCAGGCAGAACAATCAGCGATCGTTTCATGGCAACCTCATTCTACGTGTCGCCGGTCTTGCACTGCCCATCAGGGCTGTGCTCCGTGGGCGGTTGCTTCGAACTGGGTGTGATGCAACTGCGCATAAATGCCATTTTTCGCGAGCAGCTCGTCGTGCGTTCCGCTCTCGGCTACTACTCCTCCGCTGATGACGATGATTTGGTCGGCGTCGCGAATGGTGGTCAGGCGATGTGCGATGGTAATGACGGTCCTGCCCTTCATGAGGCGTTCCAGCGCTTCGATCACCAGCTTCTCGGATTCCGTGTCGAGCGCCGCCGTGGGCTCGTCCAAAAGCAAAATCGGGTTATTGCGTATCATGACGCGCGCAATGCCGATGCGCTGCCGCTGCCCGCCCGACAACGTCGAACCACGCTCCCCTACCATCGTGTCGTAACCCTGCGCCATCCTCGAAATGAATTCGTGCGCGTTCGCCAACTCCGCCGCGCGTATGATCTCCTCGCGCGACGCCCCAGGCCGCCCGAATGCAATATTGTCGGCGATCGTGCCACGGAATAGCACCGTGTCCTGCAGCACATAACCAATCTGCTCGCGCAGCGATTTCAGCTTGAAGTCGCGAACGTCGTAGCCGTCAATTTTCACCGTGCCCTTGCTGACGTCGTAGAACCGCGGAATCATGCTCACCACCGTGGACTTCCCGCTCCCGGTCGGCCCCACGATTCCCACCAGTTGCCCGGGCTGGATGGTGAACGACACGTCGCTCAGCACGGGATCCTCCACGTTATACGCGAAGGCCACGTGCTCGAACTTGATCTCGCCGCGAAATGGAGGCGCGTCGGTCGCTGTGGACTTGTCCGGAATCACGGTGTCGGTGTCCAGGATCGCCCGCACGCGGTCCACACCGACGGCAGCCTGCGCGATGGCGTTGGTAGTCGTCGCCAGGTCCTTGACCGGTTTGAAGAACTTGCCGAGGTACGACAGATACACCGTCAGCGCGCCCACGGTCATGACGCCCGCCAGGATGAGATAGGCTCCCCGCCACAGGACGATGGCTGTGCAAACCGCCACCGTCACCGTCACCACCGGCGACAGCAAGGCCTTGATGCTGCGGGCCTTCAGCGCCGCGTCCACCGTGGCCTGGCTGACTTCGCGCAGCTCCTGCTGTTCCAGCTCCTGGCGGTTGAATGCCTTGACCGCCTGCATCGATTCCAGTGCCTGCTGTACGGTGGCCACGATCTCCGCCTGCTCCTTGCGCACCTGGTGAGTCGCCTTCTTCACTGCCTTCTTGAAGCGCGACACAAACAGCAGGAGGAACGGAGTAATACCTAGCGCGATCAGCGTGAAGTCCCAGTTCAACCAGAACATCAACGCCAGCATCGCCACGATCGTCAGCAGGTCAATCAAAATGTTGAGGGTGGACGATGACGCGAAGCCCTGAATCGTCTGGATGTCAGTGGTGATTGTGCTGAGCAGTGTGCCGGTCTGGTGCGTGCCGTAGTAGCCGAGGGAAAGCCGCTGCAAATGATGGAAGGTGCGCAAGCGAAGATCGTTTGCCACATACTGGCCGACGCTCTCCGTAAAGTAGTTGTCGATGTAGGTTGCCAGCGCGCTCAGGACGGCGATGACGACGTACGCCGCCGCCGCAAGCCCGGCCAGATGCATCTGGTGACGGCCGTCCAGCCACGGATGCAGCAGCCCCTCCAGCCACGGCGACATTTTGTGATGGCTGACAACGTTGTCGATGATGATTTTCAGCGGCCACGGCGTGGCGAGGCTGGTGGCGGTCTCCACCAGCATCGCCAGCAGGATGACGAGCAGGGACCCTCGATACGGACGAATTAGCTCGCGAATCAGGCGAATCATCGGAGTCGCGTCACCGGCAAGGAGGCTAAGGCAGGACAGGTCTGAGCGGGTCGCATTGGTCTTGGAATCGACAATAAGCTATCACGGTTTTAATCAACAACCCGAGACCTCCCGCGACAAAAGGGCAAGGCTCTCGCCTTGCCCTGCTATCACACGACTCATTTCTCTTCTAGGCATCTGCCGGGGGCCGGGACTCGGGACGGTCCGCTTGCCTGAAAACACACCTAGTTCTTCTTGGTCGGCTTGGTCGACGTGGCCGGCATCGAGTGCGGAGCAGCCGCTGCAGCTTTGGCCGCTGCTGCTTCCGTCGAGCTCTGCTCCAGCGTGATAATCCAGCTCTTCTGGGTGACGCTGCCGCCGCCGCCGCCCGGCCACTTGATGGCGTGCAGAAACTCCTTATCACCATACTTGTTGAAGGTGACTTCAAGTTTGGCCAAAGGCTGGTCAGAAGTCGCCGCCGAGTACTGCACGTAGGTCTCGTTCTTGCCCTTGCCGGAAATGAACAAGGTCTGCCCCTGTCCAATTGCTCCCTGCTTTACTTCATAGGTTCCGGCCGGCATGAGTTTGTCTCCGGCGTAAAAAGCCATGGGTACGGTGAACTTGCATTCAAAGTCCTGGCCGTTCCAGGTGTCCTGTGCCAAAACCGGTACCACCGCCGCCATCAGCACCACCAGAGCTGAGAGGGCGACCACTGTCCTCGAGTTCTTCATTACTTCCTCCATGTTGGCCCCACCGGGCCGAATGTTGAATTCACTGCCTCTTCGCATTCCAACAGAAGGTAATTCCGCAAGCCCTACAGCGAAGGCAGCGCAATGCGGAGTCGTGCCTGAAAAATCGATTCTTTGGCGACTGCGAAAAACTTGCGCCTGTCTGCACACGTCCAAACGGACGCAAGCTCTGCGATTGCAACCCGACGCACAACAGCTTACTAGCAATCTCGCCCAAACTCATACAGAAATTTACATTACCTTTGGCGAAGATGCTTCTGTTGTCAGGCTGTGGCAACTTCAATAAGCTTTGATTCCGGATCGAGCCGGATGATCTTGAACTGCCGAATCTGTCCGGTGTGCAGGAGCTCGGGTTTTGCCGGACCGGCGGCGGCCCCGCCTTTCCAGCGGGCCATGAGTTGGGCGCCGAAGTCGGAGACGTTTCCGGCGGAACTGCTTTCCTGCCCGTAGGTTGCGGCGAGCTGGCCGGAGCCGGAGGCAAGGCAAGAGGCGTACACACCCTCGCCAAGTTCGATCTGGGCGCTTCCGTCCTGGTTCGATACGGAAACGACGCGGCCGGTGACGGTGTCGCCGATCGTATGTTCGGCCAGATATTGGTCGAGGTCGGTGGGGACTAACTGCTTCATGCTCAAGCGGATGAAGCGCTTTTCGCGGTCGATGGAGACGACGACAGCCTTGACCTTCTGGCCAACTTTGAGGATTTCCTGGGGATGGTTCGGGCGCTTCTCAGCGGTGAGTTCGCTGATGTGGACGAGGCCCTCCACGCCCTCGGCTAACTGTATGAAAGCGCCAAACTTAGGCAGGCTGGTGACGGAGCCTGCGACGGTCGATCCGATGGGAAATTTCTGGGCGATGTCGGCCCAGGGATCACCCAAGGCTTGCTTGAGGCCGAGCGAGATGCGGCGCTCGGTGGGATTGATCGCAAGTATCATGGCCTCAACAACTTCGCCCACCCTGACGAGGTCGGAGGGCTTGCGGACTTTCTTGGCCCAAGACATCTCCGAGACATGCACCATGCCTTCGACGCCGGGCTCCAGTTCAACAAAGGCTCCAAAGTCCGTGAGGCGGGTCACGGGGCCGCGGATGCGGTCGCCGACCTGGTATTTCTCCGGCACGGCGTCCCAAGGATGAGCTTGCAACTGCTTCATTCCAAGAGAGATGCGCTGTTTCTCCGGATCGATCTTGAGGACCCTGGCCTCGACCTCCTGGCCGATGGCGAGGACGTCTTCGGGTTTACTGACGCGGCTCCACGATATATCGCCGATGTGGAGCAGACCATCGATGCCGCCCAAGTCAACGAAGGCGCCGTACTCGACCAGCGAACGTACGATGCCGTGGACGATATCTCCTTCGTTTAGTTCGGCATAGCGGCGATCCTTGGCGGAGCGGGCTGCTTCCTCGAGGACGATGCGGCGATCGACCACGACGTCCTCGGTGGCCGAGTCGAGCTTGGTGATGCGGCACTGGATCTCCTGGCCGATAAGTCCTTCTAATTCAGCGGTTTCGCGGACTCCAGTACGCGAGGCGGGCAGGAAGGCACGGACGCCGATGTCAACGTCCAAGCCACCTTTGTTGACGCCGGTCACGGTGCCGACAATCGTGGACTTGGCGGCGAAGGCGGCCTCAAGTGCTGTCCAATCAGTAGGTTGCGCGATGCGGGTACGGGAAAGCAAATAGTAGCCGTCGGGGTCGCGGCCTGTGATGGAAACAATGATCTTGTCGCCGAGCTTGGCCTCGGGCAGGCTCGCCAGCGGCAAAGTGCCCTCGATTTTGAAACCGATGTCCACCAGTACGGACTCGGAAGTGATTGCAACCACAGTACCTTCTAGCTGGCGGGCTCCGTCTGCGGAGACGCGGGCGTGGGCACGCTCGTACTCGGAAAGTAGCTGGTCGAAGGATTCGTTGGACTCGGGAGTTTCGGGGTTTTCGGGTCGATCGGGATCGAACATTCAGATTTCCTAGGGGGTGAAATAACAGAATACCAGCCGTCGTGAAGGCGCGCAGACCAGAAAAAGCACTGTTTCCAAAAGCGAAGAGCTATTCGCTTTTTGGGGGGTGTTTTTCCCGTTTTGGGAGGAAATTTTCGACGCGCTTCGGCGCAAGCGGCAGCGCGCCTGCGGCACAACGGAGTGTAGTCGACACGGCCTATGCCAAGGGGTTCGTAGAGCAGGGCAGGCGGTTCGGGTGTACGGAAGTTTATGCTGGATAACCGACGAGTAGTCTGGTTGGCGAAATTCGTTAAAGGCCGGCGATCTGGAGGCGATGTTGCGACCACCGTTTCGATCGAAGCAAGAGGTCGTCATCGATGCACCATTGGAAACGGTGTGGGCGTACAGCATGGACCTGACGAAAATACCGGAGTTCCATCCTCGCGTTTCCAAGGTCGAGCTGATCGACGGCAAGGCGCGGCGCGAGGTGGGCGTGGCGTACCGATGCCATTTTGGCGGTGGGAAACATTCCTGCGTTGAGAAGGACATTGAAATTGTGCCGCTGCAGAAGATTGTGACTAGCTTGCCGGAGGACACGTTCGGCATCAGCAAGATTCTCAGTGACTACACAGTAGAGACAACCTTCCAGAAACTTGGCGACACTTCGACGAAGGTAGAGATCAGCCACTATTACTCGACGAAGAGCCTGCTGGCGAAGTTGCTGAACTTCGTGGTGAAGGGCAGGATCGCGAGGGATACGCAGGCAACATTGAATGGGGCGAAAGCTGCGATAGAAGGCGCGCGGCCGGCATGAAGCGGTTCGCGCCGGGTTAGCCTGGAGGAGGGGCGAACGCGGGACGCGTGGACCTGCAATTTGCCCAGCGAAGGCGCTTGCGGGCCACTACTTCCTCGCGCCTCGGGTCATGGGTTATGCTCCTGCCATGCTGGGACTCCCTGTACGTGTACGAACATGTTCCAGGTTTTTGGGACTAATCACACTTGTGCTCGTGGTGACCACGCGGTTGCCAGGCACGCAACTCAGCGCGCCCTCTCACCTAACGTGCGAGGCCCTGATTACACCGCTGGGAATGGACGAGCCGAGCCCGGCGCTGTCGTGGCGCTTGAACGACGCGCAGAGGGGAACACGGCAAACCGCGTATGAGGTGCAAGTTGCCACGACTCTCTCAAGCCTCGTGGGGGACAGGCCTGATGTTTGGGACAGCGGTCGCGTGGCCTCGTCTCAATCCGTTGGAGTGCTGTACCAAGGCCCGGCGCTCGTGACCTCGAAACGTTACTACTGGCGGGTAAAGGTGTGGGACCAGGAAGGGAGAGCCTATCCGCCGAGCGATGCAAGCTGGTGGGAAACCGGATTGTCAGGCTCGAAGGATTGGACCAGGGCCAAGTGGATCGCGTACGAGGACAAGGAACATCGCAGCATTCGCGACGCGCATCCAGAATGGATAACGACCCCCGAATCGAATGACGCAGTTCCCCAAAATAGCGACGTGCATTCTTACTTCCGCTACAAGTTCGATCTGCCTTCCGGCATTCGACTGGCAAGGTTGCATATCACCGGCGAAGATACCGTCGCGGTGTGGGTCAATGGAAAACAAGCAGCCCAGCAGCAGCCTCTACCGGCATGGAACGGACTTCCCTGGAAGACTTATTCCGTGATTGACATTACACAGGAGGTGCACGGGGGGACGAACGCGCTCGCCGTGGACGTCCTGCGCTACCGGGCCAGCGGTAAAGAGCGCGCCCCATTTAGCGCAGCGCTCTATGTTGGAACCACCGACGGTAAGATCCACATCTTCAAGACGACACGGGATGGATGGAAAGCTTCGAGGACTCTTGCGGCCAACTGGACTTCCGATGAATTTGACGACAGCGCATGGAATTCAGCAGTAGCGTATCCGGTCGAAGTCGGGTGGTGGGGACCCGAACCCGGCAATCCACTGGACACAGGGCCAGTGCCGGCCTTGCGCCGCACGTTTAACATCGCAAAACCAATCGCCTCGGCCCGGCTCTACGCCACGGCGCTGGGCACGTACACGCTGCAGTTAAACGGCAGCACGGTCGGCGACCAGGTGCTTGCGCCGGGCTGGACTGACTACCGGCAGCGCGTGATCTACCAGGCTTACGACGTCACACCCATGCTGAAGTTGGGACCGAACGCCATTGGAGCGTTGCTGGCTCCTGGCTGGTACTCCACCCCGCTGACGTGGGACCAACAACCCAACAACTACGGAAACACGCCTCCCGTGGTCAAGGTTCTGTTGCGCATCGTGCACCCGGATGGTTCGGTGGACTGGATTGGCTCGGATGAAACCTGGAAGGCGGACCAGTCGCCGATAATCTCGGCGGAGATCTATAACGGTGAGACGTTTGATGCCAGGCTGGTTCAGTCCGGCTGGGACACTTACAGTTTCAGTGACAGTTCCTGGCAGAGTGTTCAACTGCCGCAGGTTCCAGATGTCAGCATTGTATGGCAGTACTTTCAGCCGATTCGCGTCGAGACGGTGTTGACGGCTAAGGACATTACCAATCCAAAGCCGGGGATTTATGTCTTCGATTTCGGGCAGAACCTCGCCGGTGTTGCGCGCCTGCAGGCGCAGGGTGCGGCGGGCACGGACGTACGGTTACGATTTGCCGAAATCACCAACCCTGACGGCACGATTTACACGGACAACCTGCGAACGGCAAAAGCGACGGACCATTTCATTCTGTCGGGCCGCGGACTCGAGGAGTTTCAGCCCAGTTTCACATTTCATGGATTCCGGTACGTCGAAGTAAGCGGCCTTACCGCGGCGCCGGGGCGGGAAAGTGTCAAGGCAGTGGTAATCCACACGGATGCACCGTTCACGGCTGAGCTGAAGACGGGCAGCAAGATGCTCAATCAGCTGTGGAGCAACATCGTTTGGGGACAACGCTCGAATTTCGTAGGCGTCCCGACGGACTGTCCGCAACGCGATGAACGCCTTGGCTGGAGTGGCGACGCACAGGTGTTCTGGAGGGCTGCCGTTTACAACATGGGATTGCAGGCCTTCTCACGAAAGTATGCGGCTGACCTGCGCGGCACCCAATCGCGCCAGGGTAAGTATGGAATCTTCGCTCCCGGAGTGCTCGCGGAAACCTCGTATTTTGGGCCGGGCTGGAGTGATGCCGGTGTCATCATTCCCTGGACAGGATGGATCCAGTACGGCGATACGAGGATCGTTGAGCAAAACTGGAGCGCAATGGAGAAATATGCCGGAGGGATCGCTGCCGCGAACCCCGATTTCCTGTGGAGGAATGAGATGGGTATCCCCTTCGCCGATTGGCTGTCTCCGGAGGGCATGACCGCGTCGGATTTGGTCGCCACAGCCTATTGGGCTTACGACGCTACTCTGCTGGCGCAGATGGCACACGCGCTGGGACGTACGGACGACGAACAGAAATACCGCCGAATGTTCGAGAATATCAAGGCAGCATTTGTTAAAGAATACGTCCACGATGACGGGTCGGTCCTGGCCAGCCCGAGATCCACGGACGCGGTTCCCGCTCCGGGGGATGCAGGAAAGAAACTGTTGAAGGAATCGCAGACAGGTTATGTGCTGGCGCTGCACATGGATCTTGTCCCGCCAGAACTGCGCGCGAAAGCAGGCGATCGCCTGGTGAAATTATTGGAAGCCAACCAGTGGCAGCTGGCAACCGGATTTCTCGGCACGCCTTACCTTCTGTCGGTGCTGAGCGATACCGGGCACAGCGATGCGGCCTATCGTCTGCTGCTCGGCACGCAATATCCGTCCTGGGGTTATCTGGTGGAGCATGGAGCGACGACCATGTGGGAGCGCTGGAACGGGGACCAGAAGAAAGACGACCCCAGCATGAACTCCTACAACCACTATGCGTACGGCGCCGTTGCCGATTGGATCTATCGCTACTCCGCGGGCATCGATACCGTTGCGCTGAAGCCCGGCTTTCAAACCATACGCCTGCACCCACGCTTCGACAGCCAACTGGGACAGATCGACCTTTCCTATGAATCGCCCTACGGAACAATCCGATCGGCATGGAAAGCCGACAGTGCGAGTGCGACCTGGGAGCTGACGATTCCTCCGAACGCTTCCGGATTGTTGTGGTTGTCGCGCGAAGAATCGCTGGACTACAGCCTGGACGGCCGCTCATTGGGACGAACGAAAGATGTGCGGGCTCTCGGTGACGCGGGTAACGAGGTTCAGTATGAGATATCGCCAGGAACGTATCGGTTTACGGTAAAACTTCACGCCCAGTAGCCCGGAACCGTTCTCGAAGATGTGCGCCGTCCGACGCGTTAGACCAGCAGCGGAAAGTGTCGCCATCTGCGTGCCACGACGAGGGCAGCACTTCACATTAGCGCGTTAGTCGTCGCCGTAGAGGCGGCGTTTTTCGGCTTGCATGTCGGCGTAGGGGTCGCGGCCGGTCATCTCTTTGTAGCAGGCCGGGTGATGGGTCGAGGCCCACTCGCGGCTGACGGTGTCGCGGGTCATGGCCCGGATGGTGCCGGGGTTATCGCAGAAGGTCGGCGAACTCGGGGCACGGGGCAGTGACCGATTGTCGGCGCAATCGGCCGGTTGGTGTGGAAGGAGGGCCTAGTGGTCACACGGGCAAGCCTTCCCAAAACGGGATGGTGATGCAACGATCTTACATTTCAGTGTTGACCTGTGGTCGTGACGGGGCAGACTTATGGCGTGTATCGTTCGGTGACAGGATCGCAGTGGTCGCCAGAATCCTGCTCCGGAAAAGTCCCGGGTCCGCTGAATAGTCCTTTCTTGCGGGTTCCTTGCAGGCACTGACCGAGGAAGACGGGCAGGCATTGCCCAGGTCGAACCTAGACGCCCGGTCGCAGCGGCAATCGTCGTAGAGCGACACATTCAACTGTTCAGCGCGCGTGTCAGAAGACACACGCGGAAGAACATCTTGCGGAAAAAATCGAGGCGCAGGATATGAAAATCTCCATTCGCACAATCTGTTTCGTCATGCTTGGCGTTGTTCTAGCTGTCGTCAGCGCCAGCGCACAGGCCAGACGATGGCAGCTCGCCCCGCCGCTGAATGGCGGTATGGCAGCTTCGCATCCGATTGCAGCCGATTCGAAGCTTGCAACCTCAACACCAAAGAAGTTGAACCCAGATCAGTCGCGGTACACGTGGCTGGAGCTCGATCCGTTGGGCACGGGCGCGGGATATTGCTATGCCGATGCCCACGCTATCAACGATTTTGATCAGGTGGTGGTGGATTGGTCGGATCCGAGCGATTGCAACATTCTCCACGCGTCGTTGTGGGACAAAGGAAACTGGAAGCTACTGGACTATGCGGTTGACCCGACCTGTGCCGAGCCAGCCAGTTACCTGACGAGCATCAACATCTGGGGCTTTGCCTTCGGCACGTATTGGAGCGCCTGTCCATATGAGCCGGCGGGCGGTGTCAATGTAAAGAACAAAAAGTGGACCTTCCTGCCCGACATTCCGGGGTATCCGTACAACCAGGGATTCAGCATGAACGACTTTGGCGTAGCGGTTGGTGTGGACGCGAATCTGGATATGACGGTTTTCCAACACTGGATTTGGGATGGACACAAGTACATCTTGCTGAGCTTTCCATCGGACTGGGACGTGAATACCTGGTGGGCTGGACCGCTGTTCAT
>Ga0335071_10001146_pt1 | contig 28575 bp, 22 predicted proteins | sample Lox_Sample_15_FD_206724 | JGI IMG/M metagenome (GOLD analysis project Ga0335071, IMG submission 206724) | Soil microbial communities from Loxahatchee National Wildlife Refuge, Florida, United States - Lox_Sample_1.5 | ecosystem: Environmental > Terrestrial > Soil > Wetlands | place: USA...
TCCGTCTCCCCGGCCTTACCGACGTCAGTTCAGCCTTCACCGGCGAGGCGCTGGCCACGCTGCAGATCGATCCGGCGCTGCCCATCGTAGCGTTGCGCATTCCCGGTGTGGGCGAGCTCAGCCGCAAGGAGCGCGAAGAAAACCATCCGCTCTTCGACCTGAAGAAGGGCGCCAAGTTCATCGACGATTTCAAGCGACTGGCAAAAAGCTTTCCCGAGTCCGCAGCGAAGGTGCGCGAGATGGCCGGCGCGGCCGATGCCGACTTCGTGATCATCGTTGCCGGCGATCCGGCGCACCACATCAAGGCCAGCGACACCAAGTTCCCTGGCCGCCTCTCCGAGCGCGAAATCAACGTCTACGCTGCTGCGGGCAACTTCCGTGCCGAGCTGGCCAAGAAGTACGCCGAGCGCCACGGGGCATTTCGAGTTACTGACGACGTTGTCCAAAAGGCTGCTGCATGCAGTGCCGGCGCCGCACCTATCGACGGCGGCGCCGCCTTTCATCCCATCTGGCTCACCGATTTTCCGATGTTCGAGTACGAGGTGGCTTCCGGCAAGTGGGTTCCCGCACATCATCCCTTCACCGCTCCCATTGAGTCCGACATGCCCAACCTGGTCAGCGACCCGGCCAGCGTGCGCGCCAACTGCTACGACCTCGCCATGAACGGCCTCGAACTGGGGTCGGGATCCATTCGTATCCATCGCAAAGACGTGCAGCAGGCGATCTTTGCCTCGCTGGGCATCTCAGAGGAAGAGGCGCGACAGCGTTTCGGCTTCTTTCTCGACGCGCTCGAGTACGGCACTCCGCCGCATGGCGGCATCGCCCTCGGCCTCGACCGCATCGTCATGCTGCTGGCCGGCTCACCCAGCCTGCGCGAAGTCATCGCCTTCCCCAAGACGGCCAAGGCCCTCGACCTGATGGCCGAAGCGCCCACCCACGTCACCGAGCAGCAGCTAAAAGAGCTGCACATTCGCGTGGTCACGCGGAGCTAAGATGCACCGTCGGGCTTGGGAAAGAAGCGATCAAGGAATAGGCTGCGCACCCAACTGCCAGCGCAGATGATCGTGCCGATCGGACAGATCAATACCGTCAATACAATTCCTGCCGGCCCTCCAGCGTGGCCTGCGGCTTGGATGAAGCTTGAGTAATGCCCGTGCGTCGACCCAATAAATACGTCGATCGCGAAAAACACCGCCCCGATGGGCAGCGTGGACAGAGTCAATCCGATCCAGGCTTCGGCGTCGTTCTCCCGTCCAGCCTTGGTCCCGTGCCACGTGTAGAGCGCGGCGCCTATTAAGATGGGCGTCGCTACGAAGCCAACGACCCTGGCACTTCCCAACACACGGAATGGCGCCAACGCCCAAACGGTAAGGACTGTCCCAATCGCAACGACACACAAGCCCGCGAGGTCACATACCACTCCACGGTTCATGAAAAGAGGCCCTTCGAGCCTTCAGGCCCGGTCCAGCTCCGCAAACAACTCGCTCAGCACCACGCGGATCGGCAATCCCGGCACAGTCAGTTCGCCGCTCTGCACCAGATGTAGCCCTTCGCCATCAGCCGTCCACGCTTTCCGCGTTTCCGGATCGAAGATCCAGACGTTCTCGACGCCGAAAGCAAGGTAATCGTCGATACGCGCCTGAAAAAGGCTCAGCCGATCTTCCGGCGAGAGGATCTCGATCGCGATCAGCGGCGGATGGGTGATGATCCGCTCTTTCGGAGAGTCGGCGCGGAGCACGGAAACATCAGGCACTCGAAAGCGTGTGGGGCTCACCTGCGTTCTCACGTCAGTCACCGCGCGCACACCCCAGGCCTCGCGGTTGTTCATGAACAAAACTACCAAAAGCGTCTGCAAATATCCGTGATCGTGCTCGCCCACGTTCCGTTCCTCGACCCGTCCGTCCACGTAGTCGCAGTCGGGCCGGTAACTAGTGTGAAGATATTCCTCCACCGTCACAAGAGGCTCATCGATGGGCAGCGTGGCCATGCGAATAGTATGCTCCCCGAGCCATGACGAAGCCAAACGACCGAGTTCACCGGCCTGCCTGATGGGTTGCTTCACCCTCAACTATCTGCGCCTTCTCCGTCGGCCGGCTTGGCGCAGACAGCAGCACCGTCCAGATCGGTCCTTGCTCATAGAAGGGCCCGTCCATCCTCACAAACACCGGAACCGCCCCGCCGGCGCCGTCGACCACATCACCCAAGCCTTTTCAGTTGCGCGAGCTCACAGCGCGCCTGCGCGCCGCGGTGCGCCGCAACAAGTCGCTCGACGATCATGACGCGGCCATTTGAAGGCAGCGGCCTCACACGTGCCTGCAAGAATGCGGCTTTCGCGGGGACACGTCGAAAGCTCAATCGTTGCGCTCTCCGAAACCCTATCGACGCCTTCCTGGGCTGCCTTTGATACAGTGGTCAATCGGAGACCAGAAGAATGTTCAAACGCTGCCTGTCCGTCCTCGTCATCGCCTTGGCTTTTGCGTCCGTCGCCTTATCCCCTGCCCAGTCTTCGCACCCGCAATGGGTTGGCACCTGGGCCACCGCCCCCATGCAGGTCGAAGGAGGCGGATCCGACTTCCGCATGCTTTCCGGCGTCACCCTCCGCGAGATCGCCCACATCTCCACCGGCGGTGCGCAGGTTCGCATCCGTTTCACCAATGAATTTGGCGCCGATCCACTCTCCATTGGCGAGGCACACATCGCGCTCAGCGCCGGCGGCAGCGCCATCCAGCCCGGCTCAGATCACGCCATAACCTTCGGCGGCGCAACCACCGTCAACATTCCGCCCGGCGCAGCCATCTTCTCTGACCCCATCGCGCTCCAGGCCGCCCCGCTCTCTGACGTCACCGTCAGCTTCTATCTTCCGCCCCAGGTCATGCGCGCCGAAACCTACCACGGCTTCGCCGATCAGGATAATTTTGTCGCAATGGGAGATCAGGCCAGTGCAGCTGATCTGTCGCAGTCCACGACCATCAAATCCTGGTACTTCTTCGATGGCGTCGACGTCGCCGCCGTTCCCGGCGCGCGCTCCATCGTCACTCTTGGCGACTCCATCACCGATGGCGCCCTTTCCACGCACAATGCCAACCACCGCTGGCCCGACGTGCTCGCCGCGCGCCTCCAGGCCGACTCCAATCTCAAGAACATCGGTGTTCTCAACGTCGGCATCGGCGGAAACCGCGTACTGAATGAAGGCTGGGGTCCCAGCGCGATCTCGCGCATCGATCGCGATCTCCTCTCGCAGAGCGGCGTTCGCTACGTCATCGTCCTCGAAAGTATCAACGATATCGGCCGTCTTCACAATATCGAGCTGCCGACAGACAACATCACCGCCGAGCAGCTTGAGTGGGGTTTCAAGCAGATTGCCGATGCTGCCCATGAGCATGGCATCAAGGCCATCGGCGCCACGCTGACGCCATACGGCGGTGCTGGCTATTCCACTGACAAGGGCGAACAGATCCGCGAGGCCGTCAATAACTGGATCCGCACCAGCGGGACCTTCGATGGCGTCATCGACTTCGATAAAGCCACACAGGACCCAGCGAATCCCACGCACTTCAGCGCGGCCGCTGATTCCGGCGATCATCTGCATCCCGGCGATGCCGGCTACAAAACCATGGGCGACGCAATCGACCTATCGCTCTTCTCTAAGTAGCCTTCTAAAGGCTAGAAACTGGGGAGCTATAGGCTGGACGAATGAAACGCACCCTTCTTTCCTGGAGCAGCGGCAAAGACAGTGCATGGACCCTTCACGTTTTGCGGCGCGACCCGGCAATCGAAATCTGCGGCCTGCTCACCACGCTCAACGCGGAATTCGATCGCGTGGCTATGCACGGCGTGCGCCGGACGGTGCTTCAAGCACAGGCCGAGGCTGCGGGGCTTCCGCTCTGGACGGTCCCGCTACCCTGGCCCTGCTCGAACGAGATCTACGAGCAGTGCATGGCCGAAGTCTGCGCCCGCGCTGTCGCTGAAAAGATCGACGCTGTTGCTTTCGGCGATTTGTTTTTAGAAGATGTTCGCGCCTATCGCATCAAGCAGCTCGCGCCCACGGGCCTGGAGCCGCTCTTTCCGTTGTGGCAAATTCCCACCGCCGAGCTCGCCCGCCAGATGATCGCCGGCGGTCTGCGCGCGCGCATCTCCTGCGTCGACACGGAAAAACTTCCTGCCAGCTTCGCCGGCCGCGAGTTCGACGAAGATCTGCTGCGCGATTTTCCGCCTGAAATCGATCCTTGTGCCGAGCGCGGCGAGTTCCACACCTGCGTCTACGCCGGCCCCATGTTCTCCGCGCCGCTCCCCATCGTCACCGGCGAGATCGTCACTCGCGACCGCTTCGTCTTCGCCGACTTCCGGCTCCCGGGTGAGAGCTAGAGGCTGACGCTACAAGCTACCTTACAACCTGACCCGTTGCCCTGGAACTGGTTGCAGAAATCCCGTCTTGAAAGGGCACGACTTTAGTCGTGCCATAAAGGACCGCATAAACACTGGGGCTTTAGCCCCTGAGGGATGTTTTCCGGCCACCCAGGGCATTTATGCAGCCACTTCTAGCCTTCCAGCGTCTTCAGCGCCGGATACACCTTCCTCCACTTCGCATACCCCGCCTTGTACGCTGCGACGTCCCCCGCATCCGGCGCGATCCGTTGCGCCACCTGGATCGCCTGCCCGCACGCCTCGTCCAGGTTCTTCCAGTGGCCTGCAGCCACGCCCGCCATCATCGCGCATCCGAATGCGCCTCCCTCTTCGGCTGTCAGCACCTCGACGGTCTGCCCATACACTCCCGCCTGAATCTTCCGCCACAACTCGCCGCGCGCCCCGCCGCCGCCCAGCCGAATCGCCTTCACCGGGATGCCCAGCTCATGAAACAGCGTGAAAGTATCCTGCAGCGAATACGCAACACCCTCCTGCACCGCGCGCACGAAGTGCCCTCCCGAGTGCTGCACGCCGATACCCACAAACGCCGCCCGCACTTCAGGATCGAGATGCGGCGTCCGTTCGCCCAGCAGATAGGGCGCCCACTCCAGCCCTTCGCTTCCCGCCGGAACCTTTGCCGCAGCCTCGCTCAGTGCGTCATAGCTCTTCCCGCCAAAAAACGTGCCGCGCAGCCAGTGCAGGCTCAGCCCCGCGCTTTGCGTTACACCCATCACGTGCCACAGCCCGGGCACCGCGTGACAGAACGTGTGCAGCCGTCCCTTGGGATCCTTCGTTGGCTCGGCCGTCGCCGCAAACACCACCCCCGATGTCCCAATCGTCGCCGACACGCTTCCCGGCTGCAGAATGCCCATTCCCACAGCGCCCGCGCCCTGGTCGCCCGCGCCCGCCGCCACCGGCGTGCCTGCCTTCAAACCGGTTCGCCCTCCGGCCTGCTCGCTGATGCGCGCGCAAACCTCCGGCGACTCGTACACCTTCGGCAGCCAGCTCATGGGGATCCCCGCCGCCTCGGCCACTTCGCTCGACCAGCGCCGGTGCGCCACATCCAGCAGCAGCGTGCCGCTCGCCTCCTGCACGTCGATCGCAAACTCGCCCGTCAGGCGGTAGCGCACATAATCCTTCGGACACATCACGTGGCGAATCTTCGCGAAGATCTCCGGCTGATGCGTCTTTACCCATAGCAATTTGGTCAGCGTGAAATTCGGCAGCGCGGGATTGCACGTCAGCTCGATCAGTCGCTCATAGCCGATCTTCTCTGTCAGCCAGTCGCATTCGGGCTGCGTCCGCGTATCGCACCAGATCATCGCCGGCCGCAAAACCGCGCCGTTCTCGTCCAGCATCACCGCGCCGTGCATCTGGCCCGTCAGCGCGATCGCCGCAATTGGCTCGCGCGGATGAGGGGTCGTAGCCAATGCTCCCGCAATCGCGTTCTGCGCCGCGCGCCACCAATCCTCTGGATCCTGTTCCGCCCAACCTGGGTGCTCGGCGCGAAATGGCTCATGCTCGCACGATGCCGAACCCTGCAGTTTGCCCGCGCTGTCCACGACCACGGCCCGTGTCCCGCCCGTACCTACGTCCATCCCCAAAAACCACATCGATCGATCCCCTGTATCTAAAACGATTTTTCACGCGCTCGCAGCATACCAGCTTGCGCGCGGTATCGAAAGTGATCCTGGAAGCTGTTTCATAACCTGCCTTGAAAGGGCACGGCTTCAGCCGTGCCGAGGCAAACCCCCGATAGATCGCGGGCTTTAGCCCCCAACGGAAGATCCCTCAAGGACCATCGAAGGTTTTGAAAGTGAGTTGTTCAGCCGGCGCTCAGATTTTGACGGAGAGACCCTGTCCTCCGATGCGGGATGGCCACTCTGAAAGCGCCGGCTTAGTTCCCGCTCGGCGTCATCGCCGCCGCCGCTGTCACCCGCGCCGTATCCAGCGTCACCGGACCATCCAGCACCAACTGGAACTGCCAGCCCACATCGAACACCGCAAAGTCGTAGCCATTGGCGTGGTGCCGAGCCAGCGCCACCATGACGATGGTGAACGCGGCAAATCCGCCCAGCACGCCACCGATCACTGCGCCCTTCGGCGGTCCAACCTGTGGCAGTGAAGGGAATCCCTGCTGCCCCGCTCCCATCGCAAAATTCTGCCCCGGAAACTGAATCGGCAGCAGCTCCGCTACCTCATTTGCCGGCCCGCTCGTCTCCGCCGGCAGCAGCACCGCCTGCGAGTTCTCACCGCTCAGAGTCACGGAGTAGCCATTCGTGAACACCAGCCTGGTGAAATGAACCCGGAAGGTTGGCTGCTGGTTGGTCAGTGGCTTCGCCGTCACCTGCTGCACCACGCCTTCCGCATATGTGCCGGCGGGAATCGCCAATTGCGTTCCCTGCGTGACCGGAAACGCCACCACTGCGCGCACGCTGTCTCCAGGCTTGGTCGACTTGCTCTTGATCGTGGTCATCAGCGTCACCGGAATCGCCGTTCCCGCCGGCAGTGTGATCGACCCTGCAGCCGGTGACGGTGTTCCTCCCACCGCCGTCTGGGCGTTCTGTCCCGCCGGTGCGGTCTGAACCGTAGCCGGCGCCGCACTCGGATCGGGAACCGGAGTCTGGGCTGTCAACAGCGAAGCAATTGCGAGAGCGGCAACTGAATGGGCAAACATGGGCGAGCCTGCCTTTCTATGTACTGCTCCAAGATATGTGGTCCTTCAGTTTGCATGGACGGTTTGAGCTGCCATCGGGTTTCGATTCGGCGCAATTGGCGTGCTCGAAATCACCAGCGGTGCCGGGGGACACGTGACTCCCGGTGTTCCCGGCGTCCCCGGTGTTCCTGTAATCACTGTCGGAGGCGTTCCTGGCGTCCCCGGAATCGTGATGTCCGGCATTCCCGGCCCTCCCGGAATCGTCGTCGACGGTGTTCCCGGCGTTCCCGGTATCACCGTGTCCGATGTTCCTGGCGTTCCCGGGTCGCCCGGAACATATCGGCACAACGTTGCCGATTTGAACTGCTGCGGCTGCAGCGGGTGTTCCAGCGGAATGTCCTGCGCAATCTCGCTCTCATTCAACTCCAGCGGCGCTTCCAGCGTCATCTCCACCTGCGTGCCGTTGTCGAGCAGGAGATCGTTCGCCATGCTCACCTGGATCTTGATTGCGGTCAGTGATTCGCCGGGCGTATCGGCTGCCGCCGTCGCAGACGCTTCGTTCAGTGTGCCGGCCCCACCCGGCAACTGAAGCGTGTACCCATTGGCAAAGATGATCTTGGTGAACAGCGCATCGATCTCCGCGCGATTTGTCTTGCGCGTCGGTCGCGTCACGCTCTCGATCGTTCCCAGAACATACGCCCCTGCCGGGATCGCTATGCGGTCGCCGGTCACCGATGGGAACGACACCTGCGCATACAGCGGGTCGCCCGCCTTCGCCGACATAGACCAGACGGGCCGTATGACCGACATCTCGATCTTTGTTCCAGGTGGGAGAGTAACGGAAGGGGATGGGCCCGGAGCGGTCGAACTTGAGGGGGAGGGCTGGCTCTGGGCCGCTGAACTATCCACTCCAAGGCAGGATACAAACAGAAAAACCAAACTTGCTGCGGAACGCTTCACGATACCACCTCCACGTACTGCGGTATCTGACGCTTTAGATGTCCGCCTGCTGGGAAGAGTTGTCTTGTCCTTTGGTCGTACGGCGCGCCGTCTGTGGTGTGACCGGCGATCTCGCATCAGTGCAACAGGCCACGCCTTCTCTGGTTTCGCCGTAGAATCTCTCTGAGCGCCGCCAGGTGTCGCGTGAGAAACGAGATGAATGAGCCTCAAGCCACGAGTTCCAGAACGATGCACACGTCTGCATCGTGGCCATCGCTCGCCTTCGATCCGGCCAACCCAAAGTTGGCCCTCGCGCAACTCCCTCCGGCAGCGGCTGTCTTCGCATTGCATGGCGCCGATTCTCGCGCCGAGCCCTACATCGGCCGCACGCCGAATCTGCGCACCCGCCTCGCTCGCCTGCTCCAGCCCTCACCCGGCCATCCCCGGCGTCTTCATCTCGCTGGCCTGGTCCGCGAGATCCGCTGGCGGCTTACCGGCTCCGAGTTCGAATCGCTTCTCCTTCAATTCGATCTCCTCCAATCCCAGTACGGCCCGAAGAGCCCAAAGCAGGCGACCGACCGGATGCATCTCCGTCATCCTGCCTTCGTCCGTTTCCTGGGCGGCAACCCATACCCGCGGGTCGCCGTCACCCATCATCCCAGCCTTCGCGAAGCCGGCTGGGCATATGGGCCGTTCCCTTCGCGCGCTGCGGCCGAGCGCTACGCCGAAGAAATGCTCAAGCTCTTTCTGCTGCGCCGCTGCACCTTCGACCTCGATCCCGATCCGAGCTATCCCGGCTGCGTCTACTCCGAAATGAAAATGTGTCTTGCGCCCTGCTTCAAAGGCTGCAGCGACGAACGCTACGCTGAAGAGTCCGCAGCCGTCGAAGGTTTTCTCTCTACGCGCGGCGAAAGCCGCCTCGTCATTCTCCGCACCGAGCGCGATCGGGCCTCTACGAACCTCGATTTTGAGTCCGCAGCCGCGCTTCATGAGCAGGTGCAGCGCGTCGAATCCGTGCGCGCGCTCGCCTCCGAACTCGTTCGCCCCCTGAGCAGCCTGCGAGCAGTGATTCTCCAGGCTTCCGCAAACTCCGCCGAAGTCGCGGTCTTTCTCTTCGAAAACGGCGTCCTTCGCGGCCCCGCCGCATTCTCCACGCTCGGCATGCGCATCCACAACGAGCACTCTGGCTCCACTTCACTCTTTGTTCAGCCCATGTCACTGGAACCGGTGCCCGAAGAGCAGGGAACGATAGACCAGGGCAACGAGGGAATAAAGGAGCCGGCACAGGTGAAGGCTCCGCGGACGACGCTGGACGCAAGGCTCGAGGGAGTGCTGGCGGATCTTGCACCGGCAGGCAAGGCGCCATCGCCCGCAACTCGCCAGGGCCATCTCGCTCTGCTCAAGCGCTGGTACTACCGGCCTGAGGCCAAGCGCACCGGAGAAATCTTCTTTCCCGGCGCTGACGGTCGCTGGCCGGTTAGATCCATTCTTCGCGGCATCGGCCGGGTAGCAGCCAGAACGGTGACGCAGGCCGACCATCCCTGATGCCGTTTGTCGCGATTCCGCACAACCGGCCCGTCCAGCCCTCGGAAGTGGCAGTGAAATCCAGCGCGAGCTCCTCAAGGGCAGGCCAAAGCTACCGATGAACTGAAGTGAGATCGATCTCAAGGCTTCGGATAGCTGCGTCTTCGCGCCAACCGCGCCTCGCCGCGAATGTCTGCCCAGTCTCACCGAAGCCGAAGAACCCCGATCGCAAGGAGACCAGCCGTGAACGACCGAATTCTCTTCGTAGACGATGAGAAGAATGTTCTCGAAGGGTACAAACGGCTCTTGCGCGGTGACTTCAATGTTGAAACCGCGCTGGGCGGTGCGCAGGCTCTCGCCGAGCTCCACATCTTTGGCCCCTGCGCCATCGTCATCTCCGATATGCGCATGCCCGGCATGAACGGTGCCGAGTTTCTCGCCCAGGTGCGCCAAATCGCTCCCAACACCGTGCGTATGCTCCTCACAGGCTACAAAGACGCCAATGAAGCCGCGCAGGCCGTCAACCAGGGGCGCATCTTCCGCTATCTCAACAAGCCATGCAGGAAGAGCGATCTGGTGCTGGCCATTAACCTCGGCCTCGAGCAGTACCGCGTGAATGTCGACGACCGCCAGGCCATCAACCAGGCCAGAAACATCAGGCTCCACGCCGCGACCCTCAACAACATGCTCCTCGCGCGCAAACCGGGCTAGTACAACGCTGATACACTGTCCCCGCAAGGAGTTACTTGCTTTCGTCCATGGTCGAGCTGCTTCCATCCATCCTCTCCGCCGACTTTGCCCACCTCGCCGACCAGATCGCCGCGGCCGAGCGCGGCGGCGGAACTACCATCCACGTCGACATCATGGACGGCCATTTTGTGCCCAACATAACCATCGGCCCTCCGGTCGTCGCCAGCCTGCGCAAAGCCACCAGCCTCCCGCTCGATTGCCACTTGATGATCGATAACCCCAACGATTTCATCGCTGCATTTGCCGAGGCCGGTGCCGACTGGGTCAGCGTCCATTACGAGGCCTGCCCCCACCTGCATCGCACTCTCGAGCTGATCATCCAACACGGCATGAAGCCCGGAGTCGTCCTCAATCCCGCCACGCGCGTCGATCTCATCTCAGAAATCCTGCCCATGGTGCACCACGTGCTCATCATGAGCGTCAACCCCGGCTTTGGCGGCCAGCGGTTCATCCTTTTCTCTCTCGACAAAGTCCGCCAACTTGTCGAAATGCGCCGCAAAATGCGCCTCAAATTCAAAATCGAGATCGACGGCGGCGTCGCTCACGATACAGTCAGCGCCGTCGTCAAAGCGGGTGCGGAGCTACTGGTTGCTGGCAACGCCGTCTTCGGGGCCGGCCAACCCGAGCGTGACGCGCGCGCCCTGCTGGCTGCCGCGCGCAAAGCCGCCAAATCCAGGTAGTGCCAGTCCGAAACGGTTTTTGAAGGGGCACGAGGGGAAGGTCGGGGCTTCAGTCAGAAGCCCAAATTGATTGTCGGCTTTAGCCCCCGAGGGCATGTCTTTCCAACTGACCGCTACCCAAATCCGTCGCACCCGGCAGGAAAGAGCCCGGAAAGGGTAAAATTCGATAAGGTACGCAAGCATTCGCCGGAGCTGCCAACTGGCCCTCCACACTGTTGAGGTTGTATGAACCGCTTGTCCCCGAGAATCTTCGTCGTAGTCCTCGTCGCTTCGCTGCTCGGCGCAGCCGCCGCCAATGCCGCCACCAGGCAAAAGAAACCGAAGAAGGCCTACGATCTGAACGCCAACCCGCTCGCCGGGGTGCAGTCCAAGCAGCCTGACAAGGAACTCTACGACAAGGCCATGATCGCCATGAAGAAGGGCCGCTTCGACGTGGCCCGTCTCGACCTGCAGACCTTGCTCAATACCTATCCCGAGTCGGAATACCGTATGCGCGCCAAGCTCTCGGTCGGCGACACCTGGTTCAAAGAAGGAGGCTCGGCCGCTCTCACCCAGGCCGAAGCCGAGTATGAGGACTTCATCACCTTCTTCCCCAACGCCCCCGAAGCCGCCGAAGCCAAGATGAAGGTAGCCGACATCTACTACCAGCAGATGGAAAAGCCCGACCGCGATCCCCTCAACGCTGAGCAGGCCGAAAAGGAATACCGGGACATGATCAACATGTTCCCTGATTCCTCCCTCGTTCCGCGTGCCAAGCAGAAGCTGCGCGATGTGCAGGAGGTCCTCGCCGAGCGCGAGTTCGAGATCGGCAGCTACTACGAGAGTCGCGAGGACTACGTTGCCGCCCTGGCCCGGCTTGAAACCGTCAGTGGCACCTATCCTCTCTTTTCCAAGAGCGACCAGACGCTGATCGGTATAGGCGATTCCTATGCCGGCTTGGCGCACGCCATATCCCTCGCCTCCAACATGAACGGCGCGATTCGCGAGCGCCTGCACACCATGTATGAGGACAAAGCTGCCGAAGCTTATGCCAAAGTCATCACGCGCTACCCCATGGCCCCGCACGTCGAAGACGCCCGTGATCGATTGGTGGCCATGAACCGGTCGGTTCCCGAACCGACCCCTGCAGCAGTTGCGGAGAATGATGCCGAGGTGCGCAGCGAGCAGCCCTTGACCTTCACCGACAGGTTCATGGACGTTGTCAAGCGTGGGCCCACCGTGGTTGAAGCCACCCACGTGGGCGAACCTTCCCTCGACGATCCCAAGCGCGTGCTCGCTCCCGAAGTCTCGAAGGAGAACTTCACCATGCTCAGGGAGGCCGCCAATGTCGGCAAGCCGGTCGTTCCGGAGCAGCCCGCGACGCCAACCGGTGTCAACGAGCCCCCGCGCAGCGACCAGCCCTCCAACGCTCCCCTGCAGATGCAGACCCCGGGTGAGGGAACAGGTGTCGGCGTCGAGGTTGTGGCCGCGCCGAATGGCGCGCCGCCCGCCGATCCCAATGCCTTGGTTAAGACCGTTGGCCCTGCAGACACGGTCGTGCCGGCCGTTGAAAAAGCCGAAGCGGCGCCCCTCCAGCAGAACGACATCAAGCCCGGCGAGAATCCTTCGCAGGGCAGCGACGTTACCAACGGCAAGGCCAAGAAGCCCAAAGTCAATCTGGGTGAGGAGTCCTCAAGCAAGAAGAAAAAGAAGAAGGGCCTCGCCAAGATCAATCCGTTTTGAGCCGCCATCCCCTTCCGAGTTCTCAGGCCGCGCCTTGTAAGGTGCGGCCTTCCCATTTGCTGTCTGACCGGCGACCGGGTTGCTTCTCAATCTGTGCTATACCATGGTTGGTTCCAGGAATCTGAGTGGAACGCACGTCAAAGGAAGACCACCATCCATGCGCAATCTTGTACCGGCGATCCTGTTTGCTTCTTCATTCCTGAGCTACGCCCAAACCGCTGACAATAAGCCGATCGAACCCACGGCGATCGGCGAGGTCTATCTCCTCGACTCGGCCACCCAGACTCTCAAGCACCTTCCCTCCGAGCAATGGAAAGAACGGGGCAAAGCCAAGAACCCAACCGGTTGGACAGGCTCTAACTTCGTTTTAATGGTGGCAGGGGATCATTCCACATTCCGAGTCAAAGCGGGCGACAAGCTCGCGTTCATATTCAAGATTGGGGATCCGGGGTACGTTAAGCTTTATCCATTCGTTTTGAAAAAGAATGAACGTCAAGCCTATTACGGAGAGCTCGGCTATGTCGGACGTGAATGGAAACCGATTCCTGGCTTGGATGTCGAAATATCGCAGTTCGGCGCATCCTCTTACAAACTGGTTCCCACCTCTCCCCTTGCTCCCGGCGAGTATGTGATCACTGCACGCGAAAAGGTGTTCACGTTCGGCGTCGATGAATAATTCTGACTAATAGCCCGGAGCAGAAGTACGGCCCACCCAGGCGCGGCCCTTTTTCCCGTCTCTGCGGGCTAGTTCTTTCGGTGTTACGCAACCTGCTTCCCCAATCGTTCCTCATCGCTCGATAAATCGCTTGGCCCTTCATCTGCTACCCTGAAAGGGAGTCCCCTCGCTCTGAAAACCCTGTATTCATGGGTGTTTTCCCGAAATCTTCCGGGGCTCGCTAACGACAAAAATGCCTCACGACCTGCCCAAAGCCTACGACCCCACCGCCATCGAAGATCACTGGGCCGGCTACTGGGTCCGCGAGAATCTTTTCGCCGTGCCGTCTCCCGATCCGGCTGTCCAAAACCAACGCCTCAACGGCCAGTCCCCGGACGGCCAGGCCTCGGCCTTTACGATCCTGCTGCCCCCGCCCAACGTTACCGGCCGCCTCCACATGGGGCACATGCTCAACCAGACGGAGATGGACATTCTCACCCGCTGGCGCCGCATGTCAGGCCGCCTCGCGCTCTGGATTCCGGGCACCGACCACGCCGGCATCGCCACCCAGATGATGGTCGAGCGCCAGCTTACTGAGGAAGGCACATCGCGCCAGAAACTCGGCCGCGAAGCCTTCGTTGCCCGCGTCTGGGAATGGAAACAGCACTACGGCGGCGCCATCCTCGAGCAGATGAAGCGCCTCGGCGCCTCCGTCGACTGGAGCCGCGAATACTTCACCATGGACGACCGCCTCTCGGTCGCCGTCCGCGAAGCCTTCGTCCGCCTTTACCACCAGGGGCTCATCTATCGGGGCGCTTACATCGTCAACTGGTGCCCGCGTTGCCAGACCGCTATCAGCGACCTCGAAGTCGTTCACCAGGAGCAGAAGGGCCACCTCTGGGAGATTCGCTATCCCGTCCTCGGCGACGGCGGCAAAGAAACCGGCGAATACGTCACTGTCGCCACCACGCGCCCTGAAACCATGCTCGGCGATACCGCGGTCGCCGTCCACCCTGAAGACGAGCGCTACCTCCACCTCCACGGTAAGAAGCTGCTGCTGCCTCTGATGAATCGCGAAATCCCCATCGTGGTCGATCCCTGGGTCAGCCGCGACTTCGGCACCGGAGCCGTCAAGGTCACGCCCGCCCACGATCCCAACGACTTCGCCCTCGGCGAGCGTCATCATCTGTCCTCCATCAACGTCATGGATGATCGCGCCCACATCAACGAAAACGGTGGCCCATATCGAGGCCTCGATCGCTTCGTGGCTCGCAAGAAAATCGTTGCCGATCTCGAGGCGCAGGGCCTTCTCGCCGGGGTCAAGGACCACATCAACAACGTCGGCCACTGCGACCGCTGCAAAACCGTCGTCGAGCCGCGCCTCTCCACGCAATGGTTCATCCCCGTCAACAAAAAGGCCAATGACGGCCGCGACTCCATGGCCGAAATGGCCCGCAACGCAGTTCGCGCCGATTCCGGCGGCAACAAGCCCATCCGCTTCACGCCCGAGAACTACGAGAAGATCTATCTCAACTGGATGGAAGACATCCACGACTGGTGCATCTCGCGCCAGCTCTGGTGGGGCCATCGCATCCCCGCCTGGCACTGCGGCGCCTGCCACAAAATCACTGTTCCCGAGCCCGGCTCAACCGGCGATCCAACCGCCTGCGCCCACTGCGGCTCGAAAGAAATCATCCAGGAGACTGACGTCCTCGACACCTGGTTCTCCTCGGGCTTGCTTCCCGTCTCCGTCTTCGGTTGGCCGCAAATACTAGAGGTTGCCCCATCCTCACCGGCTGGGAGCAGAGCGAACCAGACGGCAAGGGTGGGAGCCCATGATGGTTCTACGACGCCGGGTGCCCCAGGTCTCGATTCTGAGACCTCGGAGAGAAACCGCGCCGACTTCGACGCCTTCTACCCCACGTCGCTCCTCGTCACCGGCTTCGACATTCTCTTCTTCTGGGTCGCGCGCATGATCATGCTCGGCTGTTGGTTCTCGAGCGAAATCCCCATGCCCGACGGCAGCCCCCGTCCGCTCGCCGAATCGGTTCCGTTCAAAGAGGTCTACATCCACGCCCTCGTCCGCGACGCCAACCGCGAAAAGATGTCCAAGACCAAGGGCAACGTCATCGACCCCATCGAAATCGTCAAGCAATACGGGACCGACGCGGTGCGTTTCACCCTCGCCTCCATGGCCTCGCCCGGCACCGACATCGCCTTCAACGTCGCCCGCACCGAGGGCTACCGCGCCTTCGCCAACAAGATCTGGAACGCCGCCCGCTTCATCTTCATGAACGTGGACAAAGGTGCGGAGGTCGGCATCACCGTCGATCGCTCCGCACTTGGCTCCATGCCAACCGTCGCAGCCAACGCGCCGCTCGAAGCACGCTGGATCGTCGCGGAACTGCATGCGACAGCGGCCAAAGTGAGCGAACTGCTCGACAGCTACCGCTTCGACGAAGCCGCCAGTGCCATTTATCAATTTTTCTGGGGAAGCTTCTGCGATTGGTACCTCGAAATCGTCAAGCTCCGCCTCGATTTCGGAGGGGATCTTCTCAACGCTCCCACCAAAGAGGTGGTTGGCGAGTTCGACGGCACACGCGCCGCGCTCACAACACTGGTCCAGGTCTTTGAGGCCGCGCTCCGCCTGCTCTCGCCCTTCATGCCCTTCTTGACTGAAGAGCTCTGGCACGCCGTCTACGACGGCAAGCCACCCGCCAGGTCGATCGCGTTGACGCGATATCCGCAAGCAGCTTACACGCGTGAAACGTGGGATATGAACGCTTTCCCTCCCATGCATCGGTTTCAGAACCTCATCACCGAAGTCCGCGCTCTGCGCAAGGAAATCGGCGTCGAAGAGAAGACCATCGTACCCATCGAAATCCGCACTGACGCGGCCTTGCGCAAAATTGCCGAAGAAAATCGCGAGATCATTGAGAAGCTGGCCCGCGTCAGCGAGATCCGATTCGCCGAGCAGATTTCCGATGGCCTCGCCCGACATTCAACCCCCGCTTTCGACGTCGCCGTTGTTTACGAGAAGAGAATCGACGTCGCCGCCGAACGCGAGCGCCTGACCAAAGACATCGCCAAATACGAAAAAGGCTTGGCAGCTGCCGAACGCCAACTCGGCAACGAGGCCTTCCTCTCCAAAGCCCCCGCGCACATTGTCGAGGGCCTCAAAAAGCAGGAAGCCGAAACCCGCCTCCTGCTCGAAAAAGCCCGCTCCGCGCTCGACGGCCTTTCCGGGTAGCTCCGCGCGATGCCCTGCGTGTGTGCAACCTGCGTGCAATGCGCCCAATTCCTGGGCATGGATCAGTCGCCCCGCACAAAATCCGTTCTGCGCAAAGCTTACCGCTCTGCGGCCAGGCTCTGGCATCCCGACCGCTATGAGCGCGATCCCGCCAAACGCACCGCGGCCGAAGAGCATTTCAAGCTGATTCAGGTCGCCTACCGCGAGTTGACCGAGCACTTTGAAAATCCCGTCCAATGGCTGATCGAACCCGCATTCGCCGCTCCCCGCAGCGCCCCCCGCAGCGCCCCTCGCAGTAACGAGCCGTTCAGTGCCGCCTCCTACCGCGCCGATCCCGGAAACGTCGCGTCCGGCCGCGCCGCCCCGGGGATCGTGCCTCCCCCGCCCATCTACTTCGGCGATGCACCAGGCTGCTTCGTTACTCCCGATTTTTCTCCAATCGCCGACAGCATCATCGCCGCGAATGTGCACGAGCCCGATCGCGCGCTCGCCCTCGTCGATCTCTCTGGCCCCGGGTCGCCGCCGGGAGAGCTTGCGCAATTCATTCTTCTTACCTGCGAAGCAATTTTCATCCGCGACGCCCGCAATCTCATCTCTCTCCTCTGGTACGCCCACCTGGGCGACGTCCGGCTCATCGATAAACGCAGGCATGGCAGGCTTGGCATGTGGCGAAGTATCCTTGAGCGTCTTTCGGGCATAGAGCAGAAATATGTGCTTGAGATCTGGCGTGAAAACGGAACCCTCTTTCAATCCATCGCCGGTCAGGTGGATGACAACGTCAAAAAAATCATCTACAACTTTCTTCAGCAACAGCGGTCGAAGGCGCGCCGCTAAGATAGGTAAAGGCCCGGTGGCATGGGTCGAAGGACCCCTCTGGCGCATGGCCCAAAACGCTGAAGGCTCGCACTCGCACGAAAGAGCTAGTAGCCAATGGCTGGTAGCTGGCAGCTGCTTTTATGGACTGGAAATCTCACCGCATCGACGCGCTTCTCGAACAGGCCCTTGTCGAAGACAAGGCCGCCGGCGATGCCACCACCAATCTCGCCATCGATCCCGGCCTTCGCGCCGCCGGCTCCATCATCGCCCGCGAAGAGCTGGTCGTGGCTGGCCTCGGCGCCATCCCGCGTTTGTTCGAAATCTACGCGCGCCTCGATTCCCGCCCTCAGGCGCAGACACGGTTCGAAGTGGTCAGCCACCCCGAAATGTTCGACGGCGTGCGCGCGCATCCCGGCCAGGTCCTCGCCGTCATCCGCCACAACGCCCGCGTACTGCTCAGCTGCGAGCGCGTCATTCTCAATCTGCTCCAGCACCTCAGCGGTATCGCCACCCTCACGCGCAAGTACGCCGATGTCATTCAGGGAACCCATGCCCGCGTCCTCGACACCCGCAAGACCGTCCCCGGCATGCGCGTTCTCGAGAAATATGCGGTCCTCTGCGGCGGAGGCACCAATCACCGCATCGACCTCGCCTCCGGCATTCTCATCAAGAACAACCACATTGCTCTCGGCGGCGGTATCGCCGCTGTCCTCACGCGCGCGCTCGGTCAGCGCAAGCCCGGTCAACGCATCCAGATTGAGGTGCGCAATGCGCGCGAGCTTGAGGACGCGCTGGCCTACGGCGCTGAAGCCATCCTGCTCGACCATATGTCGCCCGCCCAGGTGCACGCTTCGGTCGCTCGGGTCAAAAAGGAGATCGCCAAGCCGCCCGGCCGCTGGATTCCGATCGAAGCCTCCGGCGGCATCGTGCTCGATAATATTCGCGCCTATGCCGAAACCGGAGTCGACTTCATCAGTGTCGGCGCGCTCACCCACTCCGCCAAAGCCGCCGATATCTCCATGAGCATCACCGCCGAACCCGGCCAGTCGAATCTGCACGATACCCAGAGCTTCATTGGCTACGGGCTCTAGAACGGGTCGCGCAAATCTCGTCTTGAAGGGGCATCATTTTGCAGCTTGTTGAAAAAGCTTGCCGGCTGGGCACGAAGTATCAGGGCACGAGTTTACTCATGCCGCGACCGACGCAAAATGAATGCGGCTTTAGCCGCTGAGGAGAGCTTCTTCCAGCCCCCGAGAAACGTCGGCTTCTTCGCTCCGAACCATGCGTTTCAGGAATCTTACACCATGTACGATCTCGCCACCCTCGAAGCTTCGCTCGCCGGCACCATCTTCTCTGCCAGGCTGCACTACGCGCCTACAACCGCATCCACCAACTCCGACGCGCTCGCCGCCGCGCGCAACGCCGCCCCCCATGGCAGCGTATATTTTGCCGATGAGCAAACTGCAGGCCGCGGCCGCGGCGATCACGGCTGGCTATCAGCCGCGGGTGAAGGCCTCTACGTCAGTGTTCTCCTGCGCCCCCGACTCCCGCCTGCTCGCCTCGCGCTCCTGCCGCTCGCCGCGGGTCTCGCCGCCGCTCAAGCCATCTATTCCGTCTCCGGCCTCGCTGTCGACCTGCGCTGGCCCAACGATCTCCTCATCGGCCCGTGCAAGGTCGGCGGAATCCTGGTCGAGGCACAACCTAACTCCCAAAGTCTGTCGCACGCAGAGCCCCTCCGCACAGTGGCAGTCGTCGGCATCGGCATCAACGTGCACCAGCGCGCGTTCCCACCCGGCCTCGCCACGCCTGCCACCTCGCTCGACCTGGCATCCGTGGGGTCGGCGTCTGGCCGCCGCATCTCGCGACAGGCTCTGCTCATCGCCCTCCTGAAGTCTCTGGAGCGTGAAACAGGTCTGTTGTCCGACCCTGCCGCTGCCACGTCGGTTTTCCAGCGCGTGGAGCAGGCTTCCACATGGATTCGCGGCCGCAAAGTTCAGGTGCATGGGCCGCAGGCCTGCGAGGGCGTGACGGCCGGCCTCGACGAGAACGGTTTTCTTCGCGTTGAAACCGACGCAGGTCTGATCACCGTCCAAACCGGCGGTCTGCGCGCCGAAAACTAGCGATCGGCTGGCAGCTCTCAGCCATCAGCTTCCAGTCCGCGCTGAGCGGGAACCAACGCGTAGCCAAACCCCTTGGGATTCCCCTCACTTTCGCGGGATATAGCCTCAGATCGAAGACGACGAATCTGCCACTGTAAGCTAATAGCTATTAGCTGATAGCTGGCTTTCCCATGCTGCTTGCCCTCGACGTCGGCAACACCAACACGACCCTCGGCCTCTACACGCTCGACGGGGCTTCGCCGCCGCTCGCCGCCAACTGGCGCGTCACCACCCATCGCGCGCAAACCGTCGATGAGTACGGTGTCTTCTTCGTGAATCTCTTCGAGATGCACGGCATGAAGGCCAGCCATGTCACCGACATCATCATCGCTTCCGTGGTTCCCACCGTCGACTCAACTCTGCGCCAGGTCTGCCAGACCTACTTCAAGGTCGAGCCCATCTTTGTCGAGCCCGGCATCAAGACCGGTATGAAGATGCTCATCGACAATCCCACGGAGCTCGGCGCCGACCGCATCGCCGATTGCATCGCCGCTTACGAGAAATACGGCGGTCCATGCATTGTGGTCGACTTCGGCACCGCGACCAAGTTCGAAGTCATCTCCGAACGCGGCGAGTATCTCGGCGGAGCTATTGCACCGGGCCTCGGCCTCAGCGCCGAAGCGCTCTTCTCCCGCGCCGCCCGTCTCTACCGCGTCGATATCAAGCGCCCGCCCAAGGTCATCGGAACCAATACCGTCGGCCACCTGCAGAGCGGACTTTACTTCGGATACATCGGCCTCGTCGACGGCATCATCGAGCGCATCCTCAAAGAAATGGAAGCTGATCCCGCCAAACCGCCGCGCATCGTTGCCAGCGGTGGCCTTGCGCGCATGGTCGCCGCCGATTCGCGTTACATCCAGCAGATCGATGACATGCTCACCCTCGACGGCCTGCGCATTCTCTTCGAGCGCAATCGCTCCGCAAAGCCACGCGGCCGCACCCCTTGATCTCGACGAAGTCGAAGGACCTGCATCTCGCGCCCTCGATCCGGCACAAAATCGGGTGCCCCGCCCAGCTTTGCACTGGGTGTGAAAGCCCCCGTTTGTCACTTGGTGACCGCCCCAGGTTTATCCAAGAAATCACAAAGTCGCCTGACATGCCGGGTTAGACTACGCGCAGATGCCGCTTACCACCCAGAGTGCCGATACCACCGGCCCCACTGGCACTCCCAACTCCGCTGACTTCGCCGCACCCGCCGCGCCGCCTCCGCGCGTGGCTTACTTCCCCGACTCATTCCACGAAGTCAACGGTGTGGCCCACACCAGCCGTAACTTCGAAGTCTTCGCCCGCCGCCGCAACCTGCCCTTCCTTTGCGTGCGCGCCGGCGCTCGCGCCCGGGCATTTGTCGAAGATGGCAATGTATGGACTCTCGAGCTCCCCCGCGGCTTTCTCTCCTTCGCGCTCGAAAAGGATCTCCGCTTCGACCCCGTCTATCTCCGCCATATGCCCCTCATCGGCGAGGTCCTCGATCGATTCCGGCCCGATCTCATTCACATCACCGGCCCCAGCGAAATCGGCATCCTAGGCGCGTGGCTTTCCCAGCACCGGCATCTGCCCCTCGCCGCTAGCTGGCATACCAACGTTCACGAGTACGCCGCTCGCCGGGCCGAGTGGTTCCTGCGCCTGCTGCCTAAACAACAATCCGCGGCCACGGGGCAAAAGATCGAAGACTTCGCCATGGCCACAGTCGCAAGGTTCTACTCCATCGCGCAGGTTCTCTACGCGCCCAACCCCGAGCTCTGCTCGCTGCTTGAGCGTTCCACGGGCCGTCCCTGCCGCCTCATGCCGCGGGGCGTCGATGCCGAGCTGTTCAACCCGGCGAAGAGACAATCCGGCGCACAAAACGGCGAAGCCGTCCTCGGCTTTGTCGGCCGCTTCTCCATCGAGAAGAATGTTGCGCTCCTCGCCGAAATCCAGCGCGACCTTGACCAAAACCAGCAAAAGTTCCATTTCCTTGTCGTCGGCCACGGCGCTGAAGGACCCTGGCTTCGCGAACGTCTCCATCGCGCGGAGTTTCCCGGCGTCCTGCGCGGCGAAGAACTGGCCCGTGCCTATGCCGGCATGGATATCTTCGTCTTCCCCTCCCACACCGACACCTTCGGCAACGTCGTCCTTGAGGCCCTTGCCAGCGGAGTCCCCGCCATCGTCACTCCCGATGGCGGCCCGCCCACCATCGTTCGCGACGGCGAAACCGGCCGCATCGTTCCCGACGATCAGTTTGCCTCGGCTGTTTCATCCATCCTCGCCGATCCTGCCCGCCACAATCGCATGCGCCAGGCCGCGCGCGCCTACGCCCTCACCGCCGGCTGGGACTCCGTCTTCGACGGCGTCTATGCCGGCTATCGCGAGATCCTGCCGGCCCCCGAACCCAACCCACACCTGATTTGAGACTGAGTATCCTTCGCGAACGGTTTCACGCGTGCCGGTGAAACGTCAGGCGGAGCTGCAATCGCGCCATCAATGTTTATCTGCGAGGGCCCGCCACCTACAAGGAGTGACTCGCCTGTCTCCGTCTCACGCGGTCTCCGCGGCTCGACGCATGCGTCAACCCCGGCAAATTGTGATGCATTTCGCAGAGAGCGGCGGTGCAATTTACAGTTCCTCCTGCGAGAATTGCTTTGCCGCAGAAACTGTTCAAGAAGGTGAAGGTCTCCCTTATGGATCGCCGAGAATTCATGATTGCCGGAGTCGCACTTGCTGCAAATGGACGCCTGGGCTTGACGGAAGCCTCCGGCGCAACCAATGCGTTGCCTGCTGGCGCATCTCCGATAGGCGCATCCAGGGCAATCGGACGCATGGCGTGGCCGGCCGCAACCTGGTATCGGCCCTACGCTTCACAGCTCGCGCGCCAAATGGAGACAACGACCTGGGTGCAAATCGATTTGGCGCAGGTCAAGAGGATCGATTGCGTGAGGGTATACCCGGCGTTTACCCCAGGAGACGAGCATCCGAACGGGTACGGATTCCCGATGCGTTTCAAGATTGAGGTTTCAGATGACAGCTCCTGCGCTAATTCAGCACCAATCGCCGACTGGACCGGGAAGGATTTTCCGGAACCGTACGACGACATCACAGAGTTTGGCGGAGGCGGGACGCAAGCGCGTTATGTGCGCTTGACTGCAACGCGGCTGCGAAAGTCGCAGGATGGCGTGGGTTACCAGTTAGCGATCGGAAAGATCGATGTCATCTCCGATGGCGTAGATGTTGCGGAGCGGTGCGCGGTGGCGTCCGATGATGCTTATGGCAACACAAAGGACCTCGCGCAGATAACACGCCCTGCAAGGCCAATGGGTGAAGGCGTGATCACGGATCACCCGGAAAATATCTCAACCGGATGGAAGAGAGTTCCGGACCTTGCGCATGCGCCAACCGGCGGAGTGCAGCTTAGTGATGGAGTCTTCAGGAAAGCAATGGCGGATAACGTCGATTATCTGCTGACGTCCTTCTCCGTCGACGAACTGCTGCGGCCTTTCCGCGAACGAGCCGGCAAGCCGATTCGTCCCGGGATGCGCAAGCCGATCAAGTTCTGGGACACGTCGCTGCCTGGTTCCAATGCCGGGCGATTCATGATGGGCGCGGGAAACACCTTGCGCTGGATCGAACATGCCGAGTTACGAGCCAATCTAAACGCGGTGGTGGATGGAATCGCGGAATGCAGGGAGCCGAACGGCTACATCATGGCGTATCCCGAGGACCTGATACTGCATTCCGAGCGCGGCAACTACACGCGGTCGTGGGTAACGCACGGACTGATAGAAGCCGGCTACGCAGGAAATGAGAAAGCCTTTCCGCTGCTGCGCGGCTTCTACGACTGGTTCAATCAATGCCGATGGCTGCCCCAAATCTTGCGAGGCGCAACCCAGGGTGGGCAGGGCATGGTTGCAAGCACTCGCATGTTCTTTACACCCCTGGGCAAACCGGAAGACATCCACACGATTCAGCGGTTTTACCAGGAAAATTACTGGCTTGAGAAGCTCGCGGCGCGCGATACAGACTTTGTTTGGCAATATCCCTACGATCGTCCGCACAATTACCTGATCACCGACTTTGAAGCATATCTCGACATGTATCGGGCAACCGGCGACGAACGGTATCTGGCCGCAATGAAGGGCGCCTGGGACCTCTATCACGACCATTGGGAGCACGTTGGGGGGTCAATCGCAATCACCGAATTCGGCGAATTCCCTCCTGGGTCCTATCGCCTGAATGCGCAGTTTCCTTTCTGCGAGACAGGTGAAACTTGCGGCAGCGTGTTCTGGACGCGATTCAATCAACGCTTCCAAATGATCGCGCCCGATGAAGAGAAGTATGCGAATGAAATTGAAAAGTCTATTTACAACGTCGGTTTAGCGAACCAGGTAATGTCCTCCGGCGTGATCTACCACGCGCGCCTGGTTGGCATGAAGGGCGATTTGCCGGTGCCGCTCTGCACCAATTCCTGTTGCGAGGGCCAGGGTACGCGCCTGCTCGGCTCGCTTCCCGAGTACATCTACTCCGTCGCAGAAGATGGCATCTATGTGAACCTGTTCGAACCCTCAACCTTTGCGTGGACCCACCAAACCACCGCGGTAAAGATTGAGCTCAAAGGAAACTTTCCCATGAGCCCCGAAGTCGGCCTCGAAATCACCGCTTCTTCACCGGCTAAGCTTCGCATCAGAATCCGCGTGCCTCGCTGGGCCGCGGGTAAGATGGAGATCGCCGTAAACGGAACCGCCGCGTCCAGCGGCGATCCCGGGAGTTATGTCGCAATCGATCGAACATGGTCAACCGGTGACAGGATTCAATTCAGGTTGCCGATGGAACTGAAGCTCACTCGCTACACGGGTATCGACAAGATCGAAGGTCACGAACGCTACGCCCTCGAGTACGGCCCGATATTGATGGCTCTAGTGGGTGAGGATGACGCGATGTTGAAATTGACCGCTGCTCAAAAAGCTGAGGACATCCTCGCCAGGATCAAGGAAGATCCTCTTCGGCCGCTGCACTTCAGCATCGAGGGTCATCCAAATCTCTCCTATATTCCATACTGGCAAGTGCTCACCGAACGCTTCACCTGCTTCCCCGTTATCGAACTTGCATAACGTCCTCAAGAACGGGCATCGCGGTCGCGACGGCGAATGCGTGCTGGCGCGCAGTAGTTTTTCTTGCCTGCCACAACGGTTTGGGTCTACGATCTAGTCCTCCCTGTTCCCCGCGTTAGCCACTACAACCCTGGCTTCCAGCTCGGTGCCTTTCTATATAACGCTGAATGGAGATCCGAACGTGAAACATTCGATTTGGGTGCTCAGTCTTCTATCCGCTTGTTCGGTATCCTCCGCTGTGCAGGCACAGGATGCGGCCATCGTGCCCGGCCTCACCTACGTGTGCAATGGCGAGCGCCTCCACATCGACAGCTGCAACATTCGTGACCTCTCCGACACTTCCACCTGCATGGTGGCGCATCCCGATCACATGCGGCCCAATGGCATGCCGCAGTATACCTATGAAACCCGCGGCAACCTGAAAAAGCTCCTGCCCACCTGCCAGCAGCCCTCATCGGCGCAGAAAACCGCTGTAATCAGCGCCCAGCAGCGCCAGCAGGCCGCTCAGGATGCCGCCTTCAAGAAGGCTGAGGCCAGTCCGCCCATGCCCACCCGTGCGGATGTGGTGCAGTCCCTGCAGCCCAAGGACCCGGCAGAGCGGCAGCTGAATCGCTGCATCGCCGCTGGCCGCCTGCCGGCAAGCTGCACCGGCAACGCGCTCCTCGGCGGCTTCAGCCAGATGATCACGTCCATCCTGCCTTCGGTGCAAGACTCGAGCAAGCCGCCCGCCGGACCGGTGATGTCCGGGGTATATCAGGGTGCCGGCGGCTGGCGCCTCGATTTTGTCGATGGCGGCGTGCTCGTGAACTGCTCGTTTCTCTCCCCCAATGAGGAAACCTACAGCCTGAAGTTCGAAGGCGGCCGCACCGCGCTCATCATCAACACCAGGCCCGCGCCGCTCAATCTCACCTTTCATCCCGACGGCGCCATCGTAGGGCCGCCGGGGCAGGTGACCATCGAAGGAGTCGTTGCTGGCGGATCCACCGGCGGAGGTGGTACGCCCGGCCATACCGAAACCACTGAAACCACCAGGTACTACCAGAACACCAACGATGGCACCATCGACTCAAAGACCACCACCGAGACCAATTACGTAGCCGGCACCTACACACCTCCGCAAACCACCTTCGTGCCCAGGCGCGCCACCTGCCCTGCGATCAATCTCAGCTCCAAGGGAGCGGGCGTAGGCATTCAGACCATGCAGACCGATCTGCTCAAGACGGCATTCGGCGGCGACAAAGGCCCGCCCACACCGCCGGGCATCCGCATGCAGGGCATCTACGCTGCCCCCTCCGGTTTTAGCGTCCAGTTCTTTCCCGAGTCGGCCGTCCTCGGCTGCGGGCCCGATGCCGCGCGCGCCTATCCCTACACCGTTGTGGCCGGTCCCTCCGGCGCCGTCGTCAAAATAGACGCGCAGGATCATCCGCTCACCCTCGCCATCCGGCCGAATAACACCCTCGATCCCGGCAGCGCCACACCCTATCAGGTGCATGGGCGCCTCCTCATCGGCGACGCCGTCAGCGGCAACTACAACTTCATTCCCGACGAGCAGACCTGTCCTCTCGCCATGCTCGCGCCCGCCGCATCGATCCCCGCCAACGGCGGATCGGCCGACAACGTGGGAGTGCCCGCCGGGCGCGCATCGGCTCCTCGATGAATCCAGGCGCCCTCTCTACGATGTAGGCGCCGCCGGGCATTCTCTCCGCAAGTGCTATAGTTTCTTCCATCGCTCCACGATGGGGTCATGCACACGGTGAATCGCAGAATGTTTCTCAAGAGTGGGGCTGCTGCTTCGGCTCTCCTCTCCGGCACGCGACATCTATTCGCTGATCCGCTCGGTCTGCCGATCGGCTGCCAGACCTACCCTGTGCGCAAGTCGATCGCTGCCGACTTCGCGGGCGCCATGAAGGCATTACGCGCCGCCGGGTTCACTCAGATTGAGCTCTGCTCGCCCTACGGCTACGATGATTTCTCCAGCCTCCGGAAATACAAGCCGCAGGAATTGCGGCGGATGCTGGAAGACTGGGGACTGGGCTGCATCTCCGCGCACTGGTCGGCGGATGAGCTCTTCCAAAGGGCCGATCAGAGCATCGCCTATGCCGCAGAGTTCGGCATGACACAGATGGCGATCGCTGCCCTTGGACCGTGGCGCCCGAGGACGACCGAGACCGTCGACGACGTGAAACGTTACGTGGAACCCTTCAACGCCTTCGCTGAAAAAGCTCACGCCGCGGGCATCGTCGCCTTGTTGCACAATGAAGGCTTCGTCTCCGAATACATCGATGGCAAGCCGGTCTACGACATGATGATCGCCGACCTCGATCCCGTCACCACCAGGTTGCAGTTTCAGGTCTCCACCTTGCAGCAGGGCTACGATCCGGTGACCTACTTCGCGAAGTACCCCGGCCGCTTTCTCTCCATGCATTGCCAGGACTGGGTGAAGGACTCCTCCACCAAGTCCGGCTTCCGCCAGGTCCCGTTAGGCAAGGGCCTCGTGGATTGGAAGGCAGTATTTGCGGCCGCAAAAACCGGCGGGGTAAAGAACTACTTCGTCGAACTTGAAGAGGATCCTTCGCTCATGCCGCTCAGCGTGCCTTACCTGAAATCCCTGAACGTCTGAGGCAGGCTGGACTCTTTCGCAAACCGAAGTCGCGCTGGCTGTCCGTAGCGCCGGCATCCTTGCCGGCTGTCGTGCGGGCGTCCTCGCCCGCACCTGCCCCGCCGCGCGCCCGCCCCGTCCCAGCGTGCCCGGCTGAAGGTCAAGGCGTGCGGATTCGTCTCCACAGATCGGTTTCGGCGACTACACTCAATTGCAATGCTGATCCAAAGCGCAGTCAAATTGGTAGACACGATACCTGACAGCTGGTTGAGGGTGGAGCACGTCCGCAGGATCTCCGGCGGCCTTGAGGTCTGCTTCAGCGTTCATAAAGGGCAACGAGGGAAAAGGGTTGGCAGATTGAGTGTCGCCTGCCACCGAGTTCACGAAGCAAAGATTACGGATATGGACGGAGGCGGCTTGAGCGTGTACGCGGGCACTCACCCAGCCGCACGTCAGTATGTCGCACGACGGGCCGAGCTACGCTGGCCCCGATCCTCTAACGAGGCGCAAGTCTACCTTGCACTTCGACGGGCGCACCTGAGAGCAGTGGACGACTGGATTCCATTTGATCGTTACTTGCCCATCGAGACATATTGGAATGCGACATCCCCACAGCCTCTTTTCACGCCTGTTTCGGGCAACAGTTTCGTGTGCCGAGGCCCGGATTTCTTGGTCCGTACCTACGCAAATGCGCTCGAAGAGATCGGCGAACGAGTGCAGCTAACCTTGCGCCGCGTTCCGAAGCTTAGACCAACGAAGCCGAAAGTCCTTCACTTTGGCGAATCATTCGTTGTGGCAGACTCCTTTACAGCAGAATGGGCGGCGATTGCGGTCGAGTGACCGCCTACTCGGATGCAACGTGAGCCAGATCACGTTAGGGAAGGGTTGGCGACCATACAACCGAAAACCCAAATGCTGCCCAACTTGATACGCTGAGGAATCGCCCGAGATGGGATTTGATTTGATGACCTCGTTTGCCGCTTCATTGCTTGAGCATTACCGTAGAGTATGGTCCGCAGGTCTTGAAAAAGTGCCCTTCGAGGAGGGACCAATTGGCGATTTGCCCGCTGATTTTGCGGTTATGGCCTGCGCGCCACGCGAATCAAGAGCGATGTGGACTTATGCAACTCTTTGCATGTCTCAACCGACCGACGCAGAGCCTATTGAACTCCACTTGTTCTCTCGTTCCAGAGCCGATCAGTTGGCGGAGTTGCTTGTTGCAATGGCTCACTACCACAGAACAGGTTCACCTCTCGGGCTCAATCACTCGGTGAACTTTGGTAGACCTTGGTTACCGAATTCCAATTGCGACCATGGCTTGATCTCATTGCCCTACCTCG
>Ga0335071_10001149_pt1 | contig 28490 bp, 34 predicted proteins | sample Lox_Sample_15_FD_206724 | JGI IMG/M metagenome (GOLD analysis project Ga0335071, IMG submission 206724) | Soil microbial communities from Loxahatchee National Wildlife Refuge, Florida, United States - Lox_Sample_1.5 | ecosystem: Environmental > Terrestrial > Soil > Wetlands | place: USA...
GGAAGCATCTCTGCATCCCCTGTTCGTTGAAAAACGACAGGTGAAACCAGAGCATGCCACGGGTATCCCAGACCTCATTTTCCCGATGGATCATGGGGAGTCTTTTTTCCCGGACCTCCTGATAGCTTCCCCGGGTTGATATCGCGGGGGGTGAGAGATATCCTCCTCGTGTTCCCGAACTTTCCCGGCAGCCAGGTCAGGCTTGATCAAACCATTTCACAGAGACCGGACCCCCGGTTTATGCGAATTACAGAGGCCTTGACATTCGGAGTCCTGTGACAGCCCCGTGCGGATATACAACCTCGGACGCCCGGGGTGTCCCATATCGATAGTACCCGCCCCCTGGGTACGATTCCCTGACTATCACTCAGGACGGAGTTATCAGGAATTCAGGTCCGCACCAGGTAGCAACACCGGCACCTACATCTCAAGGACGTCCATGGCGACGCAGGGTTCAGGCCGGGGTTCGGGCCTCGATTTCAGGAGCCTGAGGACGTTTCGGAGCCTCGCCTTCAGCCGGTTGTTCTCAGCTTCCAGCCTCCGTATCTTCTGGTACATCGGTTCCCTGCCACCGGCTCCGCACAGGCTTGCCACATACTGCTTCAGGAGGCGGTCGGCCGTGTTATGCCTCCTCGGGACCCACTGGATCTCGATCGTGAGTTCGCGTTCGACGATCAGGTCCTGGATCTGGACTGCTTTTTTTACGAATGCAGGCGGCTTCGACCTGGTCCCGCTGGTCAGGTGCCACACGACGGTCTGGCTGTCGGTCCTGATCCTGGCATGAGACCCGCAGGGGAGGTTATCGAGCGCAAGGATAATTGCATTGAATTCCGCCTCGTTGTTGGAAGCCCCTTTTTCGTACATGAAGAAGACCTCGTCGCCGGGGAATAATGCCACGCTATGGCCGTCTCCGCTTCCGTCGACCATGACTTCGATCTTTTGGGGAGATTTTGAAGTTTCGTCGGCATCTGGAGGAAAAACAAACCCTGTCTCGGGTTGCTTCGTCGGAAAAAGGGGCTGGACAGCGGAAGATCCGTCTGAAAAAAGAGAGAGTATGGGGGGAGCGGTGATCCCATCAGGGAATTGTACGGCGGGGATATTTTCCCGAGGCAGCAGGTTATTACCTCCCTCTGTCTAAAAGAAGAATCTACCTGCCTCCTATTAATTGTTTTCGTTCGAAACCTCGGTATTAGGAGGTTTTACCTGACAATCTTCGTGATCGGTATTTCGAGTATGTCTTCTGCCCCGGCACTTTTCAGTTTCGGTATCAGGGTGTTCACCTGCTGCTTGTTCACGACCGTTTCGATACTGAAATAATCGATACCGTGAAGGCGGCTGACGGTCGGCTTTTTAAGGGCCGGCAGGGTCGAAACGATCGTTTCGAGGGCCGCCGAGGGGACGTTCATCGAGAGGAGGACCTGGTTTCTCGCCTCGATCACGCCCATGAGCAGGGTGACGATCTCCTCCATCTCCCTTCTCTTCACCGGGTCTTCGAAGCTCCCTTTATTCGCGATGATCACCGTGTACGACTCCATAATCTGGCCGATGATCTTCAACCCATTCTTACGGAGCGTCGTCCCTGTCTCAGTCAGGTCGACTACGACATCCATCAGGTCCGGGACTTTCGCTTCGCTTGCGCCATAGGAGTGAAAGAGCTTGACCGGGATCCCGAGCCTTCCGAAAAATTCCCTGGTCATTTCAGGGTATTCCGTGGTAACGCGGCTGTCCGGGGGGATCTCGCCAACGCTCGTGATCGGCATATCCCGGTGAACTGCGATGACGATTTTGACGTTTCCCTGGCCGGTTTTGCTGTAGTTCAGCCTCGCGATCTCCCTGACCTGGGCACCCGATTCATGGACCCAGTCGTGTCCTGATATGCCCATGTCGAAGTACCCCATCTCCACATACGTCGGTATCTCCTGGGGCCTGAGAATTTTGACTTTCGCGATTCGTTCATCGTCGATACTGGGACTGTAATCCCGGTCGGTTCTCCTGACCCCGAGGTCAGCCTCCTTAAACAACTGAAGCGTCTGCTCCTCGAGACTGCCCTTGGGAAGTGCTATGGTAATCATTGCAAGGATGAATTGCAGGAATAGGATTAAACCCTGACGGTTCAGTCGAGCATGTGGATGACGAGCCCTGAGAGGAGTTTCGGTTCGAACCACGTCGACTTCGGTGGCATGATGCACCCTTTATCGGCAATTTCGAGGACCGAGTCGACAGCGACCGGTTGCATGGAGAAGGCGACGAGGTAATCGCCGCTGTCTACCATGTCCTCGAGATCGCGGAGCGGCCTGGCCCCCCCGAGGTACTGGAGACGGGGGTCGCCCCTCGGATCGGTGATCGCAAAAATTTTTCCGAGCACGTCCTTCTGGAGGACAGAGACGTCGAGTGCTTCGATGGGATCCGCATTCTCGTCAACAGGGGTCGAACATTCGTACCATATTCCCCCTACATACATGTGGAAAACGTGGTGGGGAGTCAGGTACAGGTCTCTGATAATGACCTGGTAGGCACAGGGGTCGATCCCCGAAATTGCCGTGACACTGAATTTTTTGTTCAGGCCGGCGAACAACTGTTCGACGGTCATCTTTTTCGATTTGAGTACGAGCCTGCTATAGCCGTGGACCGTGACATGGTGATGGGAGAACAGGACCCCCATGAAACGGGCCGCTTCGTTCTCCGGATCGTCAAGGACACCTCGCTTTTCGGCCACGTTCACCGCAGATTTTGCCCGGTGATGGCCGTCGGCGATGTAGAGGTCGAGGCCAAGGAACATATCGGCAAGTTTTGTGTATACCGGGAGGTCTGTGATAGTGAAGATCTCGTGGAGGGCACCATGATCGGTGAAGACCCGCTCTGCAGGAATGGTACCGGGACCTGACAATGATTCGAGGTACTGGTGTATCGATCCGGGATCACGGTAGAGAAGGACGACCGGGCCTGTATGGGCATTCACGGCATCGATATGCCTGGTCCTGTCCTCTTCCTTATCGTACCGTGTCGCCTCATGCCTCTTTATGTGATTTTCCCGGTAATCGGCTACATCGAGGCAGCAGCAGAGACCGAGATATCGTGTCTCTCCCTGGGTGACCCGGTAGAGATATAATGATGGAACACAGTCCCGTTTCAGCTGACCGTTCCCGATCATCTGCCTGAATACCTCGTTGGCCTTCTGGTAGACCCTCTCGTCATGGGGTGGAATATCGGGAAGGAGCGCATCGGAACGGCTCACTCTCAGGAAACTTTCCGGGTTCACCCGGATTCTTTCCCGTGCCTCCTCGGCACTGACGACGTCGTACGGGACCGCGGCAACAGCCTGCTCATGCCCGGGAACAGGCCGCACGGCGGTAAAACGATACATTCTGACCATGGAAAAACGGCACTCTCTTCTCATATAAATGCGCCCTGACTCATATATTATAGCAGTGACAAATGGTACAGGAATATGGTGGGAGGGCAGTGCAGGATCAGGCGGGCAGGGATCATCGATGTCCCTGCGATCGCCGCCATTGAAGGAGAATCATTTCCCGATCCATGGGGCCGGGATATCTTCGCGGACGCCATCGACTGTTTCCCGACCACGTTTTTTGTCGCTATCATCGAAGGGCGCCTCGCGGGCTTTATAGTCGGCGGTCTGGAGGATACCGGGGAATTGCTGTACGGGCACATCTGCAACCTCGCCGTAGAACCGTCCTTCCGGAACAGGGGGATCGGACGCCTGCTCGTAAAACGGATCGAACATCAGTTCGTCCTTGAGTGTGCATCCGGGATACAACTCGAGGTACGGGTCTCGAACAAGAGGGCTCAGTCTTTCTACCGTAAATTGGGGTATCGTGAGGCCTTCACGGTAGCACAATACTATGCAAACGGCGAAGACGCGCTGCTCATGATGAAGTGGTTCGGGTACTGAAACCTCTTAAAAAGTGTTATTTTCCCCGGCCAAGCGCCTGGTGCGCCCGTGCCAGGTGCTGGGCTGCCAGTGCACCCAGCAAGGAGAGTTCTCCGGCGAGAACACCTCCCGCAATGATCTCGGCAAATTTTTTCGCGTGGGAACCGGGCGGGTCACCCCCACCCCGGACGCCGAGAAGTGTCAGGCATGCGGCCTGGGTATCGATCCCGGTCCCGCCCCCGACAGTTCCTACCGGGAGGGACGGCATGGTAACCGCCACATAGGCACCGCCCGTTACCGTGTCGACGGTCGTTATGCAGGTGCTGCCCTCGACGACATGCGCCGGGTCCTGCCCGCATGCGATAAACACCGCCGCAACGACATTCGCAGCCTGGGCATTGAACCCGAGTGATCCTGCCCGTGCCGAACCTACGAGGTTTTTTCTGAGGTTCACCTCGGCAAGTGACGCGGCATCGGTCTTGAATACCTCGGCAATAAGGCTGTCGGGAAGGTAGACCCCGGCGACCACGGTTTTACCGCGTCCCCTGATGATGTTCACGGCGGCAGGCTTTTTGTCGGTGCACATATTTCCCGAAAGCGAGACCAGGCGCGCACCGGTTTCCTCCCCGATCAGGTCGGCAATCTTTGCACTGGCGATCGTCACCATGTTCATTCCCATGGCATCTTTCGTATCGAACTCGAGCCTGACAAAGACGCTCGTGCCGGCGACCGAGGTACTGGCGTCCAGGAATCTCCCGTGGGAGGTCGTCCCCGCAGCAGCCTTTGCCAAGGCATCGCCATTCCTTTCGACCCAGTCGGCGATTTCCTTTGCATGAACGACATCCCTGGCAGCGAACACCGGAGCGCGCGTCATGCCGTCCCTGAGGATCCGTACGTCAGCACCCCCGGCTTTCGTAATGGCGCTGCACCCCCTGTTCACCGATGCCACGAGCGCTCCTTCAGTCGTTGCAAGGGGGAGGAAATATTCGCCGCCGGCATATTCGCCCCGGACAGCCAGCGGACCCGCGACGCCTACGGGCACCTGGACCGCCCCGATCATGTTCTCGCAGTTCTTTTTCACGACCTGTTCGATGCCAATCGTAAATGAACCGAGGGAGTCGAGGTGCACCCCTGTCTGCTCCTCGATAAATGCCCTCCTCACCCGGACCGCGTCGGGGGCAGGCATTTCCTTCTCGAGTGAATATAATTTAAGAGACCCGTTCCTAAGTCTCTCAAGATATTCCTGCATGGTACAGTATTGGGTGTTCTCTATACATGATGGATGGTGGTATGCACAATGAGCAATGGGCCGTGAAGGTCCCGCGGATTCTTGGCGAGGAGACCAGGCAGAGGTTGATCGCCGAGGGAAGACTTGACTTCTCCTTAAAACCCAGGCATGATGGAGAATTCGTGGTATTTCCCGTCACGTCCGGTGAAGAGGATCACTACAGGGAGATCTTTGAAGCGCATCGGGACCGTCTGGCAGCGCTACCGAGACATGATCTGGTCGGCAGCATTGCAATCCTTCAGGAACCAGACCCCGAAGCGGCCGGCCTGCTTCTATCTTCGAGAAATGGGATTACCACGGTCCTCGCCCCCGTCTCCCCGGTGAGCGGGGAATATCGTGTCAGAAAACTGCAGATCCTGGCCGGTATCCCGACCACGGAGACCATAGTCCATGAATACGGCCACCGGTTCAGGATCGATCTCGCGAAGGCTTACTTCTCCCAGCGGCTTGCGACCGAACGGCAGAGGGTGGCGAACCTCGCCGGAAACGATGAGACCGTCCTCGACATGTTTGCAGGGGTCGGACCGTTTGCCATAACCCTTGCAGGAAAGGCCAGGTTCGTGGCAGCCATCGATGTAAACCCCTGGGCTGTCCTCCTCCTCAGGGAAAACTGCCTCCTCAACCGCGCCGGAAACGTCCTGCCGATCCTCGCAGATTCGAGAAAGGTCGCAAACCTGTTTCACTGGGTTTACGACCGGGTGGTCATGAACCTCCCCTTGAGCGCGATCGACTTTATCGGGGAGGCGTTCAGGGTATGCCGGCCGGGAGGGACCATTCACCTGTACTGCCTTGCTTCGGATAAGCAGGAATATTATGACAGGATTATGGAATATCCCGCAGAAACTCTGATAGAACACGTTGTACGGTCTTATTCTCCTGGGAAATGGCATATTGTCTACGACATCGGGGTCGGTGAAAAAGGAGGATAGAATTATTCTGCCGGGACATACTTTGTCCCGTAATAAATGACGCCGCTGGTCCCGTCGGCTGCGATGCGCCTGAAGACCGGCTTTACCCGCATACCGGTCTTTACCTCTTCAGGAGAACAGACGATTTGCGCCGTCATCCTCGGCCCTTCGTCGAGCTCAATAATTGCAAGCGGGTACGGGGTAAGGTCTTCGAACTGGTCGCTTGCAGTCCTGATGATCGTGTGGGTGACCACCGTGCCGGTCCCCTTGAATTTATGTTCGACGATATTCCCGCTGCGCCTGCACTCGGGGCAGAAGGAACGGGGCGGGAAAAAGTACTTCCCGCATGTCGTGCACCTGGTCCCGATAAGATTGTAGCGCTGCGGGATCTTTCTCCAGAATCGTGCAACCGACATCTCTAGACCCCCAGGATGTGGACGGCTACCGTTGCACCGGTCCCACCGACATTATGCGTCATTCCAATCTTCGCACCATCTATCTGACGTTTTTCTGCTTCTCCGCGGAGTTGCATGACAACCTCGTAAATCTGTTTGATCCCTGTCGCGCCGACAGGGTGACCGCATGCCTTGAGCCCCCCGCTCGTATTCACCGGGATATCGCCATTAAGAGCGGTTGCTCCTTCAATCGTCAATGTACCTGCCTCGCCTTTTTTGCAGAACCCGAGGTCTTCAATGGCGCATATCTCTGCGATCGTGAAACAGTCATGGACCTCGACGAGGTCGATATCGTCACGGGTGAGTCCTGCCATCCTGAATGCCCGGTCCCCGGCGGCTATCGTTGCATCGAGCGTCGATATGTCCCGCCGGTCGTGGAGGGAGATCGTATCGCTCGCCTGAGCGCTCGCAAGCACCCTGATTGGGGTATCGGTGAATTCCCGTGCCCGATCGAGCGGTGCTACCACCACCGCCGCAGCACCGTCGGTGATCGGGGAGCAGTCGAAGAGCCTGAGAGGATCGGCCACCAGGGCGGATGAAAGCACCGTATCGACCGTGATCTCCTGGCGGAACTGCGCGATTGGGTTTCTTGCCCCGTTATAATGGTTCTTGACTGCCACTTCTGCAAGCTGCTCTCTGGTCAGGGAATACCTGCTGGTATAGTCGTTTGCAATCATGGCGTACAAACCCGGGAATGTAGCCCCGACAAAACCCTCCCATTCCCTGTCGGCGGCCCCGGCAAGCGCGTCGACACTTGCCCCGGAGCCTACATCGGTCATCTTCTCGACACCTGCTGCCACGACGATGTCTTCCATCCCGCTTGAGACGGCGATTACTGCCTGGCGGAACGAAAGGCCGCCTGATGCGCACGCGGCCTCGACCCGGGTCGATGGGATGTGCTTTTTCGTCATGCCGGCATAGTCGGCGATGAGTGCGCCGATGTGCTCCTGTTCGACGAACCTCCCGGCACTCATGTTCCCGACGTACATCGCGTCAATCTGTTCACCGGCGAGGTTTGCATCGTCGAGTGCAAGTGTCCCCGCCTCGACGAAGAGGTCGCGGAACGAACTCCCCCATTTCTCTCCGAACCTTGTACAGCCGATGCCGATTACTGCTACGTCTCTCATTTCTGCATCACGATCTTTCCCTTGTGTTTGGCATACTGTGCGTACTGGACATAAATCGGGTTTTCGAGGAGTTTCCGAACAGTTGGTGCGGCTTTTCTGTCGAATTCTTCAGACTCGATTACGTCGGTCACATCGATATCGAATGCATCGCTCCCGGCTCCGGAACCGAACGAGCAGACGAATATCCGATCGCCGGCTTTTGCTTCGTCCAGGGTCGCGGCAAGCCCGATCATGCTCGAACCACTGTACGTGTTGCCGAGTTTCGGCACGACCAGGCCCGGCGCGATCTGTTCGCGGGTGAAACCAAGCGTCTTTGCCACTTTCTGGGGAAATTTTGCATTCGGCTGGTGGAAAACGGCATAATCGTAGTCCTTAGCAGTCTTCTCAAGTTCCGAAAGAAGCATCCTGCTCGCACCCTCGACATGTTTGAAGTATCCGGGATCGCCGGTAAAACGGCCCCCGTGGCGTGGATAGTCCTCGCCTTCTCTCCGCCAGAAGTCCGGGGTATCGGTCGTGAACGAGCAGGTGTGGTTGATCGCCGCAATGGGGTCCTTGTTGCCGATAACGAATGCGGCACCGCCTGCTGCGGCCGTGTACTCGAGTGCATCGCTGGGCGCTCCCTGGGCGACATCAGATCCGATCGCCATACCGTACGTGATCATCTGGCTCTTGGTCAGGCCCATACAAGTCTGGATCCCGGCGGTCCCGGCTTTGCATGCGAATTCAAAGTCAGCCGCCATCATCCTCGGGGTGGCCCCGATCGCCTCACCAACCGTGCAGGCGGTTGGCTTCACCGCGTAAGGATGGGATTCGCTCCCGACATACACCGCCCCGATCTGTCCGGGGTCCAGGTCACGCCTGGCTAGGGCATGCCGTGCTGCTTCGACGGCAATTGTGGCCGTGTCTTCATCGAGATCGGGGAGCGATTTTTCATACACACCGAGACCTCCGGTCACGTCGGAGGCGTTTGCTCCCCAGACGCGGGTGATTTCTTCTATTTTAATCCGAAACCTCGGTATATACACACCGTAGGTGATAATTCCTACCATTGTTCTTTCCTCAGTACGCTGACAATTGAATCGATACTCATTTCTGTACAGAGAACGGTGATCCTGTCTTTTTCCGCCATTTTCGGGACGATCGGGTGCACTTCGGCGGGGTCGATCCCCTGCAGCACGACGCATCGCGGTTTGAAGGGCGTAACCCTGATTGCGACCAGAGGCGATTTTCCGGTTGACACGTGCGTAAAGATAAGTGCACGCTCCGTGCTCCAGCCGTAAATGCGGTTGAACTCGTTCGATGAAAGAGTCAGTATCGCATTCAGGCTGTTGACAACGGTGTATCCGAAAATAGACTGGTCGAGTGAGCCGCACAACGTCGTGCATGCGATGGCCTTGGACAATTGCCCGAGTGAGACCGGGTTCGCATAATCGTGGATGTCGTAGATGACATCTTCATCGAAATCGCTGTACAGCATCTTTGCAAATTTCTGGATGTACCGGCCGCCGTTCGCCTCATCAATCGAGAGGATAGTATCGACGATCTTGCCGACAACGGCGGTCCCGGGGCTCTTTCTCCGGCCGCTTTCATAATCGCTGATTACGGAAGGGGATACTTCCAGGTGTTCTGAAAGTACGCCCTGGGGAATGTTGAAACTCATCCTCCATTTCTTCAGGGCTTTTCCAGGCGAGTCCGACAGCGTAATCTCACCCGCCATTTTCTCGGCGAGCTGATTTCGCAATCCGGATTTCATGATCAGCTGAGTGACACCCCTGAGGTATTATAATTAACGAATGAGACTTCGACATTTCACGAAGAACCGGATCGTCTTTATCAACGATATCCGCCTGACCTGGTAGTCCTGCGCAGTGTCCGAATTCGTGGAATGAATGATCTTTTTTTAGTACCCGGATTGAAAGGGTGTTGAAAGATACAAAGCCGGTGTCCCTGGGCAATGAGGTAATGTTAAGAGACCCGTACCCTTTAGGAACTCATATATAATAAGCATCTCAAAAATGGTACGTATGCTCACTGCCGAGGACCTCCAGTGCCTTAAGACGATCGCCGTGATGGGCGGTTGCCGGGGACCTGTCTTTGCCTCTTCCCAGACACTCGGCACGACCATCGGGAGCAGTCCACAAACGGCATCCCGTCGCCTGCAGGCTCTGGAACGCACCGGGCTGATCGACCGCTCCGTTAACCCTGACGGGCAACACATCACCGTCACTGCCCAGGGCGAGGAAGTCCTCAGGAGAGAGTACTCCGAGTACTGCAGGATCTTCGGAAGGGAAGAGACGAGCGTTACCCTCGTGGGAACCCTGATATCAGGTCTTGGCGAAGGCCGCTATTACATGAGCCTTGAACCATATAAGCAGCAGTTCCTCGAGCACCTGGGGTTCGAACCGTTCCCCGGCACCCTGAACATCAGGCTCGGCCAGGCAAGCATCAGACAGAGGAAGAAGCTGGAGCAGCTCGAATGGATAGAAATCAAGGGGTTCACTGCAGACGACAGGACGTTCGGGAGCGCGAGGTGCCTGCCATGCAGGATCGGGAAATGGCCGTGCGGGATTGTGGTGCCGGTCAGGAGTCATTATCCCGAGGATATTATCGAACTCGTCTCGCCGGTCGCTCTCAGGGACGCCCTCGGGATAAAAGATATGGATACGGTAACCGTGGAGATATTACAATGATTGAGGAAGCTATTGCTGCGTTAAGAGAAGGGAAATTCATCCTTCTCTATGATTTCGACGACCGCGAAGGAGAGACTGATTTTGCGATCAGGGCTGATGCGGTAACCCCCCGCCATATTATGCAGATGAGGAAAGACGGCGGCGGGCTGATCTGCACGGCCGTCGATCCCGAGGCGGCGCAGCGTCTCGGACTGCCTTTCGCAAGCGACCTTCTCCGGACGAGCGGTGTCGCCGAGAAAGAAGGGGACATCCCCTATGATCGGAAAAACCACTCCTCGTTCTCGCTCTGGGTCAACCACCGTAATACCTTCACCGGAGTAACCGACAACGATCGTGCACTCACGATCAATGCCGTTGCCGAACAGGTCAGGCGATCGCTCAACGGCGGGGGAGCCGACTTCCACGATCAGTTCCGCACCCCGGGGCACGTCGCACTGCTCAGGGCCGCCGACGGACTTCTCGGGCAGCGCAGGGGCCAGACCGAGTTGTCGGTTGCCCTGGCAAGAATGGCCGGCATCGTGCCCGCCATCACGATCTGTGAAATGCTCGACGACTCGACGGGAAATGCGCTCTCCAAGGCCGATGCGAAGCGTTATGCGCACGAGCATAACCTCGTTTTCGTGGAAGGGAGTGAGGTTGCCGCGGTTTGGAACCGGAAGGGCACCGGGAAATAACTTTTTTCTTCATACCCGGCTGCCTGATTTTTTTAATTGATCTGTCGAATTACTACGCCTGCTGCCTTTTTCATCAGCCGACATCCTTTATTTTTCGATGCTCCTTAGCCGAATTGAGATCGCATGACGCTTCCGGGGCTCCGCGCCGCCGCTGTGACGACCCCGGCTGGGCCAGGGACTGTATGGGAACCCGATTAACAATCTCAATCCCGATTGACCCTGTCCACTGGCTACTCCACTTGCGGGAGGGGCAGGGTGGGGGAACCCCGTCCTGTCAACGGATGCCTGAAAGAATGGTCGAAAAAATAAATGAGTGCATTTTTTGAAAAAGAGCAGATAACTTTCGATCTTCTTACTTTTTAGGATAGCAACTCCGGGCGGGATCCCTGTGATCCACGTCGGAAAAACCGGAGTAGCCAATGATTTGGGTGGAGGATCTTTTCGCTGGTTCCATAGTACAGGATAATTGACACGGAAAAAAAAGAATTAGAATTTCAGCTGGGCCAGGGCTCCGTACACCATCTTCCGGTATGCAGCCGCATCGGTTTTGTAACGCCCTGCCGCATTGACCGAATCGGGCGAGGATCCCATTGCATCGAGCCGGTCAAGGGTCGCTTTCGCCGCATCGAGGACCCAGCAGTCCCGTATCTCCCGGTCGACAACCGTTACCGATTCGGCCCTGACAGAAACGAGGAAGTTGCCATCAGGGGTTTCGTATAGTGTCGGTTTCCCGACAACTGCAACGAACGCCGGTGGTTCGATCCGGGCCATCTGCTGCATCGCCTCGGGCTGGTAACTCCCTGCCATGACGAAAAACGTCCCCGTGGGGTCCACGACCCGTGCCCGGTAGAACATGTTCTGCTCTCCCTGACGCTTTTTCTCGGTGAGGGTACCAACGAGGAACACCCTGTTGCACCGCTCTCCCGTGGGAAGAAGGACGTACGACGGGCTCTTTTCGTCGGTGCCGTCCCTGAACTGTTCGCGTATTTCTCGCAGTTCCGCGGCAAACACCCTCCTTGCCGGTTCGCGTTCGAACTGGGTCTCCCGCCTCGGTGCTATCTTCTGGTACTGGGTGCTCATGCCGTCTCACCCCCGGTCCTGTTGAGGAGATCGGCGAGGAGGACCGGGTCAAAGCCTGTCCGTTCGCAAGTATTGACGAGGACTCTCCTGTCGATCTCCTTTCCTTCGCAACGGAGGTACCGGCCGAGTATCCTCTCCCTCATCCGCAGGAACACCTCGTCCATGCCGAGGGGATTATTTTCAGCCAGTTCCTGGGATTCGGCAAGGGTCATACCGGTGAGTTTCTCGACGGCATCTTTCTGGAGGAGGATCTCATGGGTCACCTGCCCGTTGTCGAGCCATCCCTTGATCCTGAGGTCGTACTTGAACCCCGTCTGCATCTCGTGCACCGGGCAGTAATTCTGGCGGGACAATACCCTGTTGCAGCCTTCTTGCGGACATCGCTTGATGATCCCGGAACCGGGTGCCACATGCACGAGGACTCCCTGGATGGTGGCCGACCCCGAGGTCACCTCGATATCTCCTTCCTCAGGGACTATTGTTGCAGTATTCAGGTTGAGGGAGTAGCGACCATTGAACTCGTCGACCAGGGCGTAGTAGACATTATATACTCCGCCGGGAACGAGCTTTTCCTTTCCCTCCTCCTTCCATGTGACGAATTTAACGGTCCCGGACTCGTCGCCGAGCAGGCCCGACTGCAGCATGCGGTCGTGGGTGGCATCCCATTCCTGGACAACTTTCGCACGGACTGAAGCGACGCCCGGTGCCAGCTCGGCAAGCGGTGTAATAACCGGTATCAGCACTTCGTCCTCCTCAAGTTCCGTTACCGTGGTACCGGAATGGATCTTAAGGTTCAGTGCTCCCTTGAATTCATCAACTACTGCCGATTCGAAACGGTACCAGGTGCCTGCCTTGAGAGACGGGGCCGATGCCTTGGCCCAGACAACAAACCTGATCGCACCGGAATTATCGGCAATGATCCCTGTATAGGCGATTGAAGGAGAAGGAGAACCGGTAAGGGCGACAATTTTTCCTTCTATCGTCACCCAGTCCTCCGGACCTATCTCATTGATCGCCTTCTTCTCACCAGGTCCGGAACTCCCTGCAAGCTGGACACCGTAATCGCGGGCGGTATCGAAGAGTACCGTCCGCTCGGCATCTGCCGGCTGGAGGCCGAATTCATCAATCAGGCGGCGGACTTTCTGCTCGATCTTCTGTTTATCGGCCGGGTGTCCTTTGCTCTCGATCTTTTGGGAGATTCTTTCAACAATCTGGGAAATATCCATTTTTACATCTCCAGCATAGTGTTCACATGATCGCCCATATTAATGGTGATCTGACGCGGGGGGTGAAACTGACAGGACCCGGGAATTCTCATGCAGGTATGGCAACTTTAAGTATCAATGTGGAGAATAATACGTCATGGAATTAACAGCAGACAGCACGATTTACGATCTTCTCAAGGCAAAGCCCGAGTCAGCCGAGGTCTTATTCAAATTCGGGATGGGCTGTGTCGGGTGTGCAATTGCCAGGGGCGAAACCGTCAGGGAAGCAGCGGAAGCACATGGCGTGCCCCTCCCTGAACTCCTGGCTGCCCTTGGAATTGCAGCGTAAAACAATCTTATCACGATTTTTTCAAACTTTTCAGTTCCTTTACCGATGCCTCGGGATTGCGTTTGAGGTAATCGGCAATTCTCGGTTCATGGAGCAGCCCGCAACGGCTGCAGTTCCAGACTTCCCGGCCGTTCGAACCGGTGACGTACTGGCCGAGTTCCTCGTCGCCGCATGGGTAAAACGGACAGTAGCAGTAATCGCAGCGCTGGCCTTCGAAGTGACAGGGATAATAGGGGCACTGTTCGGGTGTCCACTCTGCGAAATGCCCCTCGCCGAACCTGCTGAATACAAAAAGGGCCGGCCGGTTTTCCGGTCTTGCCTCCCGGGACGCCTGTGACATCCCGAACCTGATGCATTCCCTGATCCGTTTTCCAGCTTCGGTTCCGGAATCGCAGGAGGTATGGATTATGGCACCTTCAGATGCGACAATTATCCGGTCTCCCGGAGCACCGGTGCAGCCGCACCCGGCACAGTTGATCCCTTCGGACTTTGCTTCCGTGCCGGTTACGAGGGCCCCGAGGAGAGCCGCATCCGAAAACCCCTCCCCAGAATAAATGACGATATCAAACGCACCGTTCTTTCCTGCGGGGTCTTTCGCAGGACTTCGAAGGATAAAAACAGAGATGAAATCGTATTGCAGGACAGAGAGGTGCTTAATCCCGCTCCCGGTAACCAGGCCGAAATATTCACGGGACAGTCCCTCTGCGGACACGTGGTTCCCGATCACCTGTTCTTCAGGAGTCCCTGACGGTTCCTCAACCTGGCATACGAGCAGGGTGGAAACATTGCCGATTCCCCCGAGAGGGCCTGTACTTGCCGCCCTGAACGCTCCACGAATGAAAAGGGTAGAATTTCTCAGATAGTATTTCATGCGCTGCGATGCTATGCAACCGTGTAGCGGACCCTGTCCTTCAGCTCCTGCTGTTTTCCTGCATTCCAGCCTGATACATCCTGCAGGTACCCGGTGACGCGGCTTATCTGGACGACGTCGTGTGATCCGCATTCTGGACAGACGGCCGATTTACAGAGTGGACAGTAATCGATTCCTGATAAGATCTCGTGGGAACAGTGGCAGTGGTCAAGCGGACACATGATCTCAAGCTGGGTTTCACCACATTTCGGACAGGGAGACTCCTCTACGATGAGGTGACAGGTATGGCATTTGTACCGCCGCTCGGCTACGGGTATATCCTCAAGAGACGGGTATTTTTCCGCAATTTTCCTTTGTTCCTCGTTCCATTCCATACTACTAGATAGAATGCCACCCTTTTAAACTTTTAGGCTGTTCCCTGACTGATCGCGCCTCAGGAGACTCATAGGGTTCATCATTTTTTTATCAGGTCCCAGATTTTCATCATCGGCGGATCCATGCATACTGCCGCGCTGCAGCACCGGGGTCGGCAGATTCATAAATTGAACGCCCGATAATAATCCCGTCGGCGATCCCGGCAATTTTTTCGATCTCCCCTCCCTGGGCCCCGACTCCGGGGGAGAATACCTTTCTGTCTCCGGCAAGTCCTTTCAGGTGTGCGAGCCGTTCCGGCCGTGTGGCAGGTGCAATGATCCCGTCGGCATCGCAACTGATGGCGAGCCTCGTGATCTCTTCCGGGACCCCGTCACAGAAAAATTCCGTCGCGCCAGGATGACTCATTTCCGCAACGATATAGCAGTCCCCGCCATATTCGTGGGCTGAATCGACGCATGCGGCTGCAGAATCACGGCCAGGGAACCCGTGACAGATAATGGCGTCGTACCCGGAAGAGAAAACCAGTTCTGCAATCAGCCGGTTGGTATTCGGGATGTCGGCCACCTTGAAATCGGCGATCAGGGGCAGGTCGAGTTCTCCGAGGTCATCGGCAACCCCGAGGCCGGACGACAGCACGAGGGGATAGCCGACCTTGATCGCATCGATAGAGGGAGCGCACGATGTGGCAATGGCAACGGCTTTTTCTTTCTCCCGCACGTCGAGGGCGAGGACGAGCTCGGTCATCGGGACAACCTCTCGAGTGCGGCGGCGACCAGGAGGGGAAGGAGGATGGTCGCATCGCCATAGACAGTCACCGCTGAAGCCTCCTCTGTCAGTTTACCCCATGAACGTGCTTCGTCAAGGGTTGCCCCGGACAGGCCGCCCAGGTCCGGCCGGTCGCCGGTCAGCTGGACTGCATAGGAAAAACCGTTCTCGGTCATCAGCATGCTCTGGAGGATGTAATTTTTCGGGACGCCTCCGCCGACGAGAAGGGCCCCGGCCTTCCTCGCCGAGAAGCAGCGATCGAGGAGAGCCGGCATGTCCCGGAACGCATCGACGCAAACCTTGTGCGACTGCGAGAATAACCAGTACTGGAGCCCGATCATGGAGTCCTGTATGGCAGGGCAGTACACCGGGACACCCTTCCTGCACGCGGCGGAAAGGATCCCCGTGTCCAGGTGCGAGCCGATGTGGCGTACCAATTCATTGATGGAGATCGTGCTCCCTTCAGGGATCTCCGAATACGTCTCCTGCATGAACTCCTCGAACTTTATGAATGCCTCGTTCGGGAGATAAACATCGTAAATCCGGTTGATCTCATCGTGACGTAATTCGACATCCGAACAGTCGGCCCGGCCATGATAGTGGCGGCACCCGATCGCCTCGATGATATCGTGGGTCATGTTGGCTCCTGTGGAGACCAGCACGTCAATACATCCCCGGTCCACGAGATCTTCGACAATACCCCCCATACCGGCGGGGACCATCGCGCCTGCGAGACCGAAAAATTTTGTTGCATCGGGATCGCGGAGCATCTTCTCATAGAGGCAGACGGCCCGGTATAGTGCCCCTCCGTTATAGGCCCCTGCACGTCCCATCTGCTCGGCAAGTTCTCCGACGCTCATACCGGGTCTGAGGTGCATCTGTTCGACTGGTTCACTGCATTCATGGGTCATAATTGACAGCTCGCACACTAGTATTGGAGCGGCTTGAGAATAACATCTCTCCGGAGCCGGCCGCCACCTTCAGGGCCCCCTGCAGAGAGGTTTCGCAAGGTGGCGCCTGGCGATGGGCGGGACTTCGTACCAGCCTGTTTTCAGCTCTCGTTTTATCGGGATTACTTCAGGTTCCCGGGCCCGGGCCCCGCACTGCCTGCACTTGTAACCCTTCTCTCTCCCGGCGCTGGTCATCCTCTTTCCGCAGGCGCCGCATACGGGTGGTTTCGTAGTACCGGCCCCGGAAAGGCTGCAGATATGAATTTTTTCGATATTGAGGCTCCCGTTCTTGAAACTGCCCGTCACTTCCACAACATCCCCGGGTAACAAGGCCCTGACAATATTCCGGAACCCCTTGGTCGGTTCGAACGCCATGCAATCGACCTCAGCACCGGTATCTGTTCCTATCCCGATGCAGACATGACCCCCCTTTCCGGTCCGGGCCACGGAACTGACCGTCCCCTGCAGCCGGTATGAAAAGCCATCGGCGAGCGCGACTTCACTGGCGTCAAGAAGATGGGAATCGGTACCCTGGTTGGTCACGAAGACCTGTTCGAACCCTGTGGGCTCCGATACCACCAGGCCCCTCGCCTTAGAGACCCAGGAAGGGCTCTCACCCCTGATCCCGAACAGGACCGGGTCGGGGGTATGGGGAACGCAGACAACGACGTCATTCGTAGTATCCACCGAGTCCCAGGTATGGGGGCAGGTCTCCCGCTCGGCCAGAAACAGGCTTTCCCTGCTGACGTTTCTCGGCGTCCCGAATGCTTCGGGCTTCCGGTAGGTAAGGAATTCGTAGGTCCTGTCCGGGATCTCGCTGCAGACTGCTGCCGTAGCGCCGATCAGGCCCCTCTCGTTTTTATACCCGCGATAGAGCGCGCCTGCCTCTTCGAGGACGTCCTTCGCCTCATCTATCGTGCAGAAACCCTGTACCGCCTGCCGGTAAAATCGCGGGGACGGCGGCGAGTCAGCCACGACGACGCCGGGATTTGTATTATCGTGGTCGAAACATGCGTATTTTTCGACCACTTCGCAGGCGGTGCGAAAGATTTTCTCCCGGTCCCCGGTTACATCGAGGCACACCGCTGCGTTCCCCCTTGTCTTGTAAATTACGTTCGGGTTCAACCGGAGCAGCCTCGCCTCATGTACGGGAATATGGTACTCCTTGAGTCTCCCGGCCAGAACGACGCCGATATACGTCGTACACATACCGCCCGGGGAATCCGTATCGTCCAGACCGACAAGCATGCAATACCCTATTATTTAATATGGGCCCTACTAAATCCATTCATCAGGGTAAATGTCCCAGGATCGACTCCTCCAGATGGTCATCAGCGTGCTGATCACCGGAAGGTACAGGGTTTCGGAACGGTTCAGCATGAGGCCGAGGAGTTTCGACCTCATTGCAAGCAATGGAAGGACCACCCTTGCGATCAAGGTCGTCTCCCATATCGACAGCGTCAGTGAAGAGACAGCATCCGACCTTGAACTCGTGGCCCGGTATCTCAGGGGCTCGGCACTGATCATCGGCGAGAGGGCCAGGGACACCGAGCTCGAGCGGGGTGCGGTTTACCTCCGCTACGGAATCTATGCAATCAGCATTGCGACGCTGTATGACTTCATCGTCGAGTCCAGCCCCCCGTTGATCTACGCATCGCCAGGGGGCCTTTACGTAACGATCAATGGCGAGGCGCTCCGCGACCTGCGGGAGAAGAGGAACATGTCGCTTGGCGACCTCGGGCATCTGCTGGGCGTGTCGCGCAGGACGATCAGCAAGTACGAGAGCGGCATGGGCACAACGCTTGAAGTCGCCCAGAAGATCGAAGAGATATTCGACAGCGGTCTCGTCCAGTCGATCGATCTCATGAGAATGCACGATCAGGCACCTGAAAAAGAAGAAATGCCTGACAAGGATGCACCCATGAGTTTTCTCGAGTTGCTCGGCATGAAACTGCATACCCTTCACCGGGCACCCTTCCAGGCCCTGATCACCTTCCACGACCACACGATCCTGACCGGTTACGGGACGGCCGAGCGCATGGTCAAACGCGCTCATTTAATCGGGAACATCTCGCAGGTAACAGGGACGTACGCAATGTGCGTTCTCACCGATTACTATAAACAGAAAAAAATCGGCCAGACCCTCGTGATCGGTGAAGAACGGCTCCAGCAACTGGAAGACGGGTCGGAACTGATCGATATGATGGACCGGTGAACGAGACGGACCAGGCGTTGAGAAGGACGATAAAAACCTACAAACGATTACGCATCTGACCGAAAACGATTTGATTCCAACGACCCAACAGGAATAACAGAACAGGTGCGGTCATGATACGGGACTGGGTCTTAATTATTTTCTGCTACCTCTGCCTTATTGCGATCCCCATGGGGATCATCTGGGCAGAATGGTATATCCCCTGCAAAGAAATGAAAAACAAAGAGATCTCCACATAATCATCACCTTTCGGTTTTTAGTTTCATCCGTTTATGGATTTTCTGCCGATACTTGCCGTCAGCGTCGCCTTGTCACTGGACTGCTTTACGGTAGGCCTGGCGATAGGCACGGCCTCATCGGGCAATCCTGTGCTGAAATCGCTTGTCGTCGGGATATTCTTCGGGGGATTCCAGGCCGGGATGACCCTCGCCGGTTTTGCGACCGGTGTCTTCCTCACCACGGCGTTCCTGGCGCTGCCTTCGTGGATCGCGGCCCTCCTCCTCCTGGCAATCGGGATTAAGATTATCTTCGAGGGGCTCTATAAGGAAACGTCCCATCGCGACAAGTACGACCTCTCCGTGATAACAGTCCTTGCCCTCGCCACGAGCATCGACGCATTTGCCGTCGGGGTAGCATATTCGTTCCTCGATCTGGAAATCGTTGTTCCCGCCATCGTCATCGGGATCGTTGCATTTGCAATTTCCGTAACCGGCGTGCTTTCCGGCAGAAAACTCAAAGATCTGATAGGGGAGTCCATCATCATCGTCGGGGGCCTGATCCTCATCGGCATGGCTGCATCGATCCTGCTCTTTCACGCCTGATTTTGCTGTTTACCAACCGATATTCGATCCCGCGGTGGTACGATGCTGCCGGACTAGAGGAAGGCCGATAGTTTTGGAAGATTTCCGAACCCGTTTTGCTCAAACGATCCTGGATTGCGATGGAGACGTAAGACCGGATACTTATGAATAATGCCGGGAATGAAGGAATTAACGTTTGGGGATACACCACCCCACGGCTAACCGACCAATTCAAGCCTCTCGATCGCACCCCAGGGGACCTGCTGGACTGGGAAGATGTTCCCGACAAACAACGGGTTCCCGTTTTCTTCCATAATACCCCGGAATGTCATGATCCGTTCTCCCCACTCTGTTACGACGCGGTACTTCCTGCCTTTGACCAGTTCCTGTGCCCTGTTTTCCATGCCCTAGTGTACAGGGAGAGCGTAATTTCAGGAGCTGCCGGGAGCGGGGTGAAAGAAACAGGGAGGCTTCGGAACAGGCCCTGCCACGGGAGAACCCCTTTCATGCCCTGTACTAACCTGATCGTACTATCCATGCGACAGCTCTTTGCAGAGTACCACGAATAGTCAAATGATGAAACCCGGGACTATTCAGGTTCTTATGGTTGTGCTCCTGCTTGCATGTGTGTCGTGCGGGTGTTCCGGGCCCTCCGATCAGAAAGAGGTGAGCACTCCTCAGCCTGTCAGCCAGGCAGGCCCGGTCATACCTCACGGACCGAGCCACTTTATCTTCAACGACCTCCGTGGTAATGTCGACCGCCCGATCACGGTGTACCTGTACCGCCCGGCCGCCTGGAATGAATCGGGACCAATAGTGATGGTCATGGCCGGTGCCGACCGTAACGGGGAGACGATACGCGACATCTGGATCCCGCTTGCCGAACACTATTCGTGCCTTATCGTCTCGCCCGAATTTTCGAACCAGTACTACCCCGGCGACAACATGTATATCGGGGGAAACATGTACGACCTTCATGGCAACCTCAATCCTGAATCAAACTGGACCTATAGTGCGATAGAACATCTCTTCGATGCCATAAAAGGGATGACCGGGGGAAGACAGACGACCTACCTGCTCTGGGGTCATAGTGCAGGCGGGCAGTTCGTCCACCGCATGGTTACGTTCTTACCGGACGCCAGATACAGCCGGGCAGTGGCGGCAAACGCCGGCGTGTACGACCTTCCCGTGTTCTCGATCCCCTATTACGAGATGGGCCTTGGAAATTCCCCCCTCCCCGAGCAGGACCTGCCCGTTGTTTTCAGCCGTAAATTAATCATCATGTCCGGAGAGGCCGACACCAACCCGAATGACAGCGCCCTGGCAAACTTTCCGGCTGCCGAGGCACAGGGAAAGACGCGGTTCGAACGGGCGTTGTTTTATTATAAGACCGCACAAGCCGAAGCGCTGCGTCTGAAGGTGCCGCTGAACTGGGAATACCATACCGTTCCCGGGGTCGGGCACGACGGACCCGGCATGGCCGAGGCTTCGGTAACGTTCATGTTCGGATGAATCGGTTTCCGGGGCAGGAGTAAGGGCCTGACCTGGGGAGTCCCCCCGGCACCCTCATTCGGTACCATACCGGCAGGAAACGTCGTGGGCGTCCTTAGTCATTCCACCTGTTATTTTTCCTGCAACCCGGCACGTGAGCGAAGCAATTAAAATAGTTACGCCATGATAACCAATGGGTTGATAAACAATGGATAACGAACCGTGCGAACAGGGAACAAAAGACTGGCTTGGATGCAACTGGAAAAAACACATGCATTGTCACGGATGCGGAGGCGCGATATACGGATTGGGCTTCCTCGGTGCACTGGTGTACTATCTTTCCACGGCAACCAGCATTCTGGGCGGCATTACCGGCGTGATCAAAGCGATCCTCTGGCCTGCTTTCCTGGTTTACGGGATCATGAAATTCTTGGGAATGTGACAGGACCCGGTACCCGCAACCCATAAGCCCGGCTGTTCTGGTATTATTTTCTGCGGCGTACGACCCTGGCGATCTGTAGGGACCCCAATAGCGTCCCGGCCCTTCCCGGCAGGAAATCGATGCAATTGTTCCAACGGCTACGATGCATCGCATTCGTTATTCGCGGGATGATCAGGGATTTTATGAAAATTTAACAATGCATAAATATCGGATTAATTAGTATAATTTTACCCCAATTAAGGGCAAGAGCTGGATGAAATGAGAAAAGAAATGTTACTTATCCTTGCCTGTTTCTGCATGGCAGGCGTATTAATTGCAGGATGTACGACACCGACCACGACACCGGTCACGACCACAGCAGCGACGGCAGTTGCCACACCCGCAGTCACTGCTGTTCCGACAACGGCAGCGCCGGTAACGAATGTAACCCCCATGGCAAACGTAACGACGAATGCAAGTATTGTAAAGACGAACCTCACGAATGCGAGTGCGGTTAAGGCTGACATCACCAATGCCACTGCAGCGATTGGTAATGTCACGAATGCCAGCGCCGTAAAAGATAAGATCGCGAATGCAACAGCCGTTCCGACAGCCACAACGGCAAAATCCGGTTATTAACCGGACAGGGAACATACCGGAATTATTTGATTTCCCACAACTTTTTCTTCATCAGATCCTATCGTGGCTGGCCGGGATATATCAGGGAATTGCGGCTGGTAATGGTTGTTTGCGCACTATTTTGACTTGATATACCATACTATCATCCCAACAGGTACCTGGTCATGCACATCGGAACCCCCGGATACTGGAAAATGATGGGCGACAAGTCGTTCAAAATGCACGACTACGCCGGGGCAGTTTCATGCTATGCGAAGGCAATCGAACTGAACGCGGAAAATCCCGATGCCTGGCATTGTATGGGTGTTTCTTATGAGAACCTCGAAAAGCATGATGAATCCGCCAGGTGTTTCCGGGAGGAACGCAGGATCCGCGGTGAGATCATCAGGCAGAAAAATAACCCGGGCAGTGGAAAACGAATGAAAATGCACCCGGCATTTTCTCCGGTAAGGATCCTTTCGATCGGATTAATGGTTGCATTCCTGTCCGGTTGTGTGATCATGATCCTGACCTACGAGCTGCTTGGGAATATCGACTGGGTCGATACGATTCTCGTGGGATTGATTTCGGCGCTGATTTTTCTTGGGAGAATTGTCTGGAAACAACGGTGAGAAGATCCTCACAACCGTTCTCGAAGTCGCTCAAATTTCCAGCCAATCGTTAACTATCATATGTACCACCATACGTTTTTTGATACTCCTTGATGGGTCTGCCAAACATCTGACAACCTGGCAGAACCAAGTAACGAAATAATTTATACCCGGATTGCTGCATCCTATTTTGGTGACATGTTAATGGAAATAAGGAAAAAATTGGCAGCTTTTTATCTGGGAGTGGGTTTCTGGATAGGAGTTGGAGTAATGGCTCTGCTTAATTTGTACAAGATTTACTTCCGCCAGAACCAGTATAATTATGACTGGATCATGTTTGGTGTTTCTGTAGTTATCGTAATCGTAGCACTTGTTTTCAGGAAACGCCTCATAAAGCAATAATTGATTTTTTATAATCTGATACAATGTTCTGATCCTCAGAATAAAAAATCAGGTTCTGTTGAATCTCCGGTTGTTCAACCATATCAGCGATTGGTCCTGCGGTCGCCAAGTTGGGTGATATAAACGTCACCCGATCCATACGTCCCGGTTGGTTGACGCATTGAACTCCCGTTGAACACTTCAATTTTTTCAACCCTGAAAAAAAGCGAATGTTTTAACATGGTTATATCAGAACAATAGCATTCATCTATTGTAGAAGGGATATCAGTGAGGAGAAAGATTCAAATCGGGCTCATTTTCGTTATCACAGCCGCATTGATGATCGCATGTTTCGGAATCGCCTTCGCAGACAGCGGGGTTTATGCCGCACCGGAAGTTCAGGGTCTTGCAACAGGGACTTCAGTCAATGCCCAGGGCACCGTAACCGAAACCGATTCTGGAGCATGGACGTTGACGAACGACCCTGACACCGTATACATTGCAACAGCCGGGTCACATAATTTTCTGTTAAAGGCGGCTGATGTGCAACAGATTGAAGCTGCAGGAGGGAGTGCAATTCCGACAAATCCTCCCTCAGGGGAAGGACTTTATCTCTTTTGGTATACTACTCTCATAGTACCCCAATCGCTGATGGACCAACCATTAATCGGTGGCGGTGGTGAAACATGGGGGGATCTTTTAACGGGGGGTGCAGAAGATGGATCCTGGAATTTACAAGTATCTTCAAATCCGGGCATTCACACCGGGGTCCTTGACCCCGGCCAGGTCCAGTATACTGCCGGCTATAATGACCAGTATTCCGGTATTTCAGGTCAGCAGACCTTTGGAAAAACAGCGGCACTATCCACGGCAAATACGATAGCAGACCAGAGCAACATCAAGGCAAACACCAATATCCAGTTTATTGCCATCGATACAGGTCGTGCAACCAGGACCGAAGATCTGCTCCTCGATGGTGCATCCCAGGCACAGGATTCATCCAGTTTGATTCTCTGTCCGTTTGCCAATGACAATTCAGGAATAATTCCCGCATTCTGTAACATCGAACAGTCGGGAAGTGCCTTTGATACAACCTTGACTTCAACAGTGACTTCGGCTGATACCCGCTTTATCGGTTCCGATGCAACGATACCTACAGTTCTTAATTATAACATTAATTCCGAAGGTCTTACCACGGGAAATCAGTCTTCGCCAATGATCGGATCAGTATCGGCATACATAAAAGTCCACGAGCAGGAAGCACGCAATGAAAGCACTGCCTCGGGTGTAATAACAATCGGGGGTTTTGGCCCGCCTCGTGAAATTCCCTACTCGGTCCCGGATAGTTTGAATCCTGTGAAATCCGAAGATCTCGTTTATTCAGAGTCATCGTCTGCGAGTGGTCTGATCAGCGGGTTCAGCAAATCAATGAGTTATGTATCCCAGGCTTCATCGGTCGCCGCTCCCCAGGTCATTCCTCTTGAGTTCTGATACAGGTCTTAATTTTTTTAAATAGGGGCCATTCGGGGTTCCTGGAAGTGGGAATTAAGATCCCGGTGATACCTGAATAGCAGTTAAATGGAATAAAACATCTGTTCCTTGAAACACTATTTACAGGAGCCGGCATTATCGTTTCTTTTTTAACATTTGACCAGTTACCGGATCTTCACTCATTAGTCAGCTGGCACGATCTATGACTAAATCTACCGACTGTTAATCTGGCGGGCGTGTCCCGGCCAATCGCGGGTTCAGATCCTCGCAAGCATGTCCCGCGATCTATAATGGAACATTTTCTTTACTATGTCCCGTCAATTTATCAGAACCCTAATAGACAACTTTTATATAGAACCCCAAACCAATTTTATCGCTAAAAGTGGTGAAAAATATGTCACAACAGCTTGGAGGACAACCAATTCTGATTCTTAAAGAGGGAAGCACCCGCACACGGGGCCGCGATGCCCAGGGCATGAATATCACTGCCGCTAAGGCCGTGGCAAGTGCCGTACGGACAACCCTCGGACCGAAAGGCATGGACAAGATGCTCGTCGACACCATCGGGGATGTCGTCATCACCAACGACGGTGTGACCATTCTCAAGGAGATGGATATCGAGCACCCGGCCGCCAAGATGATGGTCGAGGTCGCGAAGACACAGGACGACGAGGTCGGCGACGGAACAACCACTGCAGTCGTCATTGCAGGAGAACTCCTGAAGCGTGCGGAAGACCTCCTCGAGCAGGACGTGCACCCGACGGTCATCGCCCACGGGTACCGCATGGCCGCAGAGAAGGCCCAGGAGATCCTCAAGGAGATCGCGATCGATATCAAGGCGACAGACGCTGCGATGCTGAAGAAGATCGCCGAGACCGCAATGACGGGAAAGGGTGCAGAGGCCTCGAAAGACAAGCTCTGTAACCTCGTCGTGAAAGCAGTCACGATGGTCGCCGATGCCGACGGCTCGGTCGACACCGACAATATCAAGGTCGAGAAGAAGGTCGGCGGCTCTATCGACGACTCCGAGATTGTTGAGGGAGTCTTAATCGACAAGGAGAGAGTCCACCCGGCAATGCCGAAGAAGGTCACGAAGGCAAAGATCCTGCTCCTGAACGCAGCGGTCGAGTTCAAAAAGACCGAAGTCGATGCCGAGATCAATATCACGAGCCCTGACCAGCTCCAGGCATTCCTCGACGAAGAAGAGCGGATGATCAGGAACATCGTCGACAAGATCGCAGACAGCGGCGCAAACGTCCTCTTCTGCCAGAAAGGTATCGACGACATCGCCCAGCACTACCTCTCGAAGGCAGGCATTTTCGCCGTGCGCCGTGTCAAGAAGAGCGACATGGAGAAACTCGCCAGGGCGACCGGTGCGAACCTCGTATCGAGCATCGATGCTATCAGCAAGGAAGAGCTTGGCCACGCCGGCCTTGTCGAAGAGCGCAAGGTATCGGGCGAAGAGATGATCTTTGTCGAGCAGTGCAAGAACCCGAAGGCAGTTTCAATCATCATCAAGGGCGGGACCGAGCACGTCGTCGACGAACTCGACCGTGCAATGGAGGATGCCCTCCGCGTCGTCAGCGTTGTCATCGAGGATAAGAAGGCAGTCGCCGGCGGCGGAGCACCCGAGACAGAACTTTCGCTCCGTCTCCGCGAATACGCATCGACCGTGGGAGGCCGCGAGCAGCTGGCCATCGAGGCGTTCGCCAACGCACTCGAGATCATCCCGAGGACCCTTGCAGAGAATGCAGGACTCGACCCGATCGACATGCTCGTCGAGATCCGTGCAGCCCATGAGAAGGGCAAGAAGACCGTAGGCCTCGATGTATTCGAAGGCAAGGCGGTCGACATGCAGAAAGCAGGCGTTGTTGAGCCCTTACGGGTCAAGACCCAGGCAATCGCCAGTGCGGCTGAAGCCGCGATCATGATCCTCAGGATCGACGACGTGATCGCTTCATCCAAGTCCGCGGCACCCGAAGGCATGCCCCCCGGTGGCGGCGGCATGGGTGGCATGGGCGGTATGGGCGACATGGGCGGCATGGGCGATTATTAAACCCCATGATCCAATCCACTTTTTTTTGAACCGTACCTCGTGATACCTTCATTAATCTGCTTCAACGTGATCCTGCCAAGTAGTCGTGAAATATTCAGTAGACGACTGACCTGTTGATCGTCGTAAGATGAATCCTGTGTGGAAATCAAGGCACCATGTTCGGATTTCCCCCGCAAAACCCGGGTCCGGGTCTCGATCCGGGCCGATAATTTATTGATCGATAATATCAAAATACCCTCATTGGGCCCTTTGTACCGCTTCCTTTACGTAGACGATGGACCAAATCTCCTTGCCATAACAACGTTGTTTTTAGAAGAATCCAGGGCCTGGGATGGTCCTCGCACGGGAGATCCTGTCTCTCACCGATATCGGCATAAAAGAAACCGGTACACCCGGAAAGGGTGCCAGATTTGAGATATTTGTTTAAAATGACGGTTACCTGATCTCCTGAACTGACATGCACCACGTTCCAACACGATTCCCGGGCGGCGAGGCCGGGCTCGGGGAACATCCGAAAAATGCAAACAGCAGGTCATTATTTTGCTATAGCTCAGGGATATCGGAAGGCAGCGTCAAATTGAAGGATGCAGGATTTTTCAATCGAGAAAAAAAGATAATTTTTTTTATTTCTCTTCCCTGACCATTGTTATCGCTTTTTTCGGGCATTCGTTGGCACAGATACCGCAACCTTTGCAGAACCGGAGATCGATTTCCAGTTCGTCGTTTATCGCAAGGTCCGGGCAGTACATTGCACACAGGCCGCAGGCATTACATTTCTCCTTATCGACCACAGGGCGGAAGACCCTCCAGGAGCCTGTCTTTCCTGCCGCCCCTTCCCCCGGACGGCTCATCGCAAGACGGCACCTCACAGGACCACCTCCCTGAACGCCTCTTCAGCCGCCTGTATATTTCTGGCGTCGCTGAACATCTCGGCGATGGCGCTCCGGGCCGATTCCATGGTGATGATGTCCATCTTTGCCAGGGCCCCGAGCACCGGTGTATTAAGGATCGGGCTTCCTGCAACGACAAGGCCTGTACGGAGTGCGATACCTGTCAAATCAACAGAATATGTTTTGAAACCTTTCATTTCAGTCACGCCAGAACCGTTGAGCAGGACGCTGCCCCCTTTCTTGAGGCCTAACAGCACATCGACCACATCCATTACGCTGCTGTCGAGGACGACCACCATGTCAGGCTGCCTGATCTGCGAGTAGACCCTGATCGGGCTGTCATCGATCCGAACGAACGAGACAACGGGTGCACCTCGCCGTTCGGCGCCATAAAACGGGCAGGCGGTCGCATACTTATGGTCCCTGAATGCCGCAAGGGCGATCAGCCTTGCCGCTGTCACCCCTCCCTGACCGCCTCTCGAGTGGATCCTGATCTCAAACATCGTGGTTCACCCCAAACCATGTCTCGACACCAGGTTTCCTGTTCCTTACAAAACCTGCGATATCGTCATAGGTAACTTCCTGCCCGCCAAGCCCTGCAATAACGCTGTACGGGTCTGAACGGCAGGCAGACCTCACGGCATCGGCGAGGATGCCGCCATATCCGAACGAGTAATCCCGATCTATCACAACGACGTCCCTCCCTTTCAGATCGAGCTTAGGGAACGGGCGGAACCAGCGGAGACGCATCGAACCTGCTCTCACGCCCTCATCCCGTAGTTTGTCGACGGCGACTTCGGCCTCCTTACCAAGCGTGCCCATGGATATCACGATCACGTCGGCATCTTCGCAGCGGTAATCCTCGGTGAACCCGTAGGACCTCCCGA
>Ga0335071_10001150_pt1 | contig 28485 bp, 21 predicted proteins | sample Lox_Sample_15_FD_206724 | JGI IMG/M metagenome (GOLD analysis project Ga0335071, IMG submission 206724) | Soil microbial communities from Loxahatchee National Wildlife Refuge, Florida, United States - Lox_Sample_1.5 | ecosystem: Environmental > Terrestrial > Soil > Wetlands | place: USA...
CCTTTGCCTGGCTGGAGCGGTGATCACGGCGTCGAGCACAGCGTTGTATTTCATGGCTGCGGGCAGATTGGTATTCGGACTCGGCGCCGAATCATTGATTGTGGCGGTAACTACCGCGATCGCAAAATGGTTTAAGGGAAAAGAACTCAGCTTCGCTTTCGGAATCAACCTGACGATTGCCAGGCTTGGATCGTTTGCGGCTCTCAATTCGCCGTCGTGGGCTGCCAGGTACTACAAACACTGGCAAGAACCGCTCTTGATCACGGTTGTGTTTGGCGTCGTGTGCGTCGCAGGAGCAATTCTATACTGGGTCCTCGAAAGCTCCGGAGAGAAGAAGTACCAAATCGGCGCTGCCGGCCAGACCGACAGAGTAGTTCTCGGAGACCTCTTAAAGTTCGGGAAATCATACTGGTATATCGTCGCGCTGTGCATCACGTTCTATTCGGGAATTTTCCCCTTCCAGACATTTGCGGTGAAATATTTTATCGAGGCTCACCACACATCGCGCGAAATGGGCGGATTCCTTTCCAGCATGCTGACGCTGTTCGCGATGATCGCCACGCCGCTGTTTGGTTTGATGGTGGATAAAATCGGCAAACGCTCGCTCTTCATGATGTTCGGATCGTTGCTGTTGGCTCCGGTGTATTTGATGATGGCTTACACACACATGTCCCTGTATGTCCCGATGGCAATGATGGGAATTGCCTTTTCCCTCATTCCGGGAATCATGTGGCCGTCGGTCAGCTATCTGGTGGATCAATCGAAGCTGGGAACCGCATACGGGCTCATGACGCTGATCCAGAACATCGGGCTGGCAGGTTTCAATTTCCTGATCGGCTGGGCCAACGACCATGCCGGCGCGAGTGCATCCCATCCCGGAGGATATGCGCTTGGCATGTGGATCTTCTCGTCATTGGGCATCATCGGTTTCCTCTTCGCCTACTTGTTGCGCAGATATGAGACCGGTCCGAACGCGCACGGATTGGAGACAATCAAAGCTTGATACGGCTGCCGTTCTGAAGAGGAAGGAATATGCATACCATGCGAAAGGAGCAAAGCCGAACATGATCGCACGAATATGGCATGGATGGACGACACCCGCCAACGCAGATACATATGAGGCTCTCCTCAAAGAGGAAATCTTCGTCGGCATTCGGAATCGACTTATGAAAGGCTTCAAAAGCATTCAGCTGCTGCGACGGGAAATCGGCGATGAGATTGAGTTCGTCACGATAATGATCTTTGATTCGTTAGATGCCGTCCGTGACTTTGCCGGAGAAGATTATGAGGCAGCCGTAGTCCCCGCGAAGGCGCGGGCCGTTTTATCGCGCTTCGATGAAAGATCCCAGCATTATGAAATCAGGGGTATGTAAATCGTACCTGGTTATGCTGTCCCCCCGAATCGAAGATGCGAAGGGACAGTATAACCAGGTGCGGTTTTATTCTGGGCGCCCCAGGACGGCTTTGGTCTTGTCCGAATCCGTGATCTTCAGCGAGCTGGCAGCGAGTAACGAGTCTGCTTCCCCTTTCTGTATGAGAATATGCTCCGGCCGCATGGATAAAATTCCGCTCTCGTTGATTAAAACCATGGTCGTCTCATCGAGCATGGTCCCCATGTTACCCGAAGGGTTCTTGAACGCAAGCGCAGCTCCTATTTCGCCGACATTCAGGTCAAACCTCTGTACGCCATCCCTGGTATAGGTCAATCCTGTCGGTTTGACTTCCGCGGCATACCTTCCCCCCATCGATATCCCCGATGCCGTTACAGCGGTCTTTTCAGCCTCATACCCTGACTTGGCGCTGAAGACAAGCGAACCGGGCGTAAGTTTCGCGCTCGTCGCTCCATCGCTCAATACGATCTCCTTCGCCTCTATCCGTTCCACCTTGCTGTCGGTCTTCCGGGGAAGCGTCTGCCCCATTGTCAATAGCGCCGCCAGGCACAGACAGAGGGCTGCCATTACCACTCGCATCCTCTTGTTCTGTCTCTCCAGCTTCTCGACTCTTTCCAGCAAAGGATCTGTCATGATGCTCTCCTGCACATATTGGTTTGAATCAATCAAAACGAGCTAAGGAAGCCGATCTTTTCGGGGATAGACATGATTTCGGATTGCGGAATTACTCCACAATCCGAAATCATCCGTGATTTTATGCAAGAAGGTATTGCGCCCTGATCAGTCTGTTTTGGACTTCCACTCCGTTGGGACACCGGATCGCGCATGCGGAACAATCTCGGCAGCGAACGGATCGGATTTCGGTCGGCAGATTCATGAAATTGTCGCGTGCCTGGTGAAAATCTCCGCCGAAGTCGTGATAGGCCAGGTAACGCAACTCGTCGGTCACGGGCACGCCTTTCGGGCATTTCCCTTTGCACTCATAGCACATGCGGCAATAGCGCGAACGGATCTCCTCATTTCGCGTATACAGCATCTTTTCGTCCTGAAGAGTGTAGGGCTCCGTCATCGCCCGAAAGTTCATCTCGATCTCGGTTACGTTTTTCGCATAGGGGACGGTGGTGGAGATGTGTGGATTCATCAAAGCCCACTTGACGGCTGCCAGCGGCCCTTCGTTCTTCAATCGCATTTCTTTTGGGGGAATAAACCCTGCCACCGCTACAATTACCTTCATCGCCACAACGCCGATTCCCGCATCGTACAGCTTCTTGATGGATGCGTTGCGCAGGTGCGAGCCGATGGGGTAACTGTACGTGGTCTGCACGACATCGAATTTTCCGATCTGGATGATCTTATCCACAACCGCGTTGACGTCGTGGGCGCTGACGCCTATGAAGCGTGTCTTGCCCTGTTTTTTCAGGATCTCACAGGCTTCAACCGCTTCGTCCGTGATCACCTCCGGTGTGTCCCTGGAGTGCAGATGCCAGACATCGAGATGATCGGTCTGCAGCGCCTTGAGGCTGTCGTCCATGTCTTTGAGCACTTCGGCTTTGGTTTGCGAGTCGGTTTTGCTGGCGAGAACGATCTTGTGTCTCCGGCCCTTGAGGGCAGCCCCGGCGATCTCTTCGCTTTTGCCCTTTTCGTACATGCGGGCGGTGTCAAAGTAATTAACGCCCAGATCTACGGCACGAATGAGGACCGCAGGATCGGGAATAAGGCCGATGCCGCAGCCGACGCCGGATACTTTCAGGCCGGTTTTGCCCAGTGTTCGATACACCACTCCGGCCTGCGCCGGTCCGGAGACATCCGGATAGTTAGAAGCAACGAATCCGGCTGCCGGGAGAGCCAGTCCGGCCTGCAGGAATTGCCTGCGTGATGAATCAAATTCCACAATATCTCCTTTCAAGATAAGCAAGGGGTCATTGAATCTTCGGATGGAAGACTCCATGACCCCGTTAGAACGCGTTCGCTTTCGGCTAAAACATGTATTTCAGACCGAATTGAATAATTCGGGGGTTAACAGTAGTGGCAGCGATTTGACCGAAGGTCGGCGAACTCCTCGTCGTATCCGGATTCCCAAACTGCGTATGGTTGAAGACGTTGTAGAACTCGGTCCGGAACTGGATCGTATGCCCTTCGCGGATCTTCGTATCTTTGATGAAGGTTGCGTCCCAGTTAAACTGGCCGGGGCCGAGTGCAATCCCAACCCCGGAGTTGCCGAAATCGCTACCGTTACCAATGGTCGGAGCAGCGCAGAACGCGCTTTGGTTAATATATCCGGCACCACCGCTGTTTCCACCCAAACGATGATGAATATCGCCTGACGTGAAAATATCACCATGGGTCATTCCGGAACACATTTGGGCGCGGGATACAACGTAAACGCCTTGGGCAGCTCCATATATGGAACCGTTTGCATTATCCCAGAACGTGAGCGGGGTACCGCCCTGCGCAGTTGTGATGCCCACAACGCTCCACCCTTCCAGCAATTTGCCTGCCGCTCCCTTGTGAGTTCCGAATGGGAGTGCATATTGATAATTCAGGATGAACCGTTGCGGACGGTTGTATTCTGTCGGTCCGTATTGTTGTTTTGAGTTGTAGGGATCGTTGGAGTTCCGGGTGAAGTAAGGACCGCCCGTTCCAACAGTACTCAGGTTTTTGCTCCACGTATACGATCCCTGCAGCGTCAATCCATAGGAAAATTCCTTGCGAATCGCAAGCTGCATGCTGTTGTAATTGGACCGCCCGTCCGTTTCCGTTCCGGAAAGACCGGACGGTTGAAAACCGATATACGGCACGCGCAACCCGACATTCCCCGTCGTGTTTGCTATTTGGCCATTGATCGGGTGGCTGGAACTGGCCAGCGTTGCAAGATTGTTGTTGTGATACACGTCCAGAAGATTAATTCCGCTCGTTCCGACATATCCCACTTCCAAAACCCACCGGGGTGCGAATTCGTATTGAATGCCCACATTGTACTGGCGGGTAAGTGGAGTGTGCAAATACATGGGAAGGAAATTGGCGCTCAGGTCGGACCCTCCACCGGTGCACCCTGTACCATCAGGCAGGCACGCAAGATTGCTCCAGCGGGATGGATAGGTGCCCAGGGGCAGGTCACGAAATGGATCTTGTAATGTGTGGTTATTCGGTCCGCTATAGTCCAGCGAAACGGCATACGGCGGACTCTGCTGCAGCGCATGAACGAAGCTGTCCGCCCAAATCCGGTCGTAGAACAAGCCAAATCCGGCTCTTACAACCAGGTTCCCCTTCTTTGTGGGCTGCCACGCAATCCCAATTCTTGGAGCAAAGTTAGAATAGGGTGCATGCCCGGCAAGCGAATTATCATTGTCTGCCTGATACACGCCACGCGGCAGCGGTCCGTATTTCCCGAAATCATAGTTTTGAGGCACAACATAGCCCAGTAATCCCAGGCCTGATGTCGTCGGCTCTGTGGGCGGCACAGGTACGCTCGCGATAAGGCTGGGCCATAGGTTTGTGAGGTTGCCAAGCTCGTCTTTGAGCGCGCCGTCAAATTCCCAACGCATACCAAGGTTTACGGTTACTCTTGAGCTCAATTTCCAGTCATCCTGGACGAAAGAGCTCAAATTGTTCATACGATATTGGTGGTCAATCCCACCCTTCGGCCCAGTCCCTTTTTCCATCATGCTATAGCCGATGTTTCCGGGGCCTCCGACGAAGAAATCATTCATGCTGAAAAAGATGAAGAATCCTCGCGAAAATCCCGGATTGGAGAAATAGTGGATCCGCTCATATTCAAATCCGGCCCGGACCGTGTGCTGGTTGTGCACCCAGGCAATTTGATCGGCATACTGATAGTGGCCGGCTAGACTTTGCGCTGGGCGAAAGTCATTGAATAAGGAGGGTCCGCCGCTGATTAAAAACCAGGGGGCTTCGTCCTGATCCGGAACGACGTGATTGATTCCAAGCTCTGCCGGTGAGCTTCCCGCCAAAGGCTTATCCGAGATATCTCCCCAGTTCCTCTGGTAGGAAAAGCGTACCTCATTTGTAAATCTGTTCGTAATAATTGAGTTGAGCTTCACCACAAGATTGTGATTGGAGTAGAAATCTGTCTCCGGATTTCCCGGCAGATGACCATCCAGCTGGGAATATTGAGGATCCCGAGTATAGAAGAACCGGGTCTGCAGGGTCTCGTTTCGAGTGATCATCAAATCGGAGTTGATGATGAACTGATCACCTGAATAGCGGGCTGGATCCGTGAAGGCCACCGTTCTGTAGCCGCTTGTACCGGAACCTGGGAAGTAATAACTACCGTTAGGCAGCTTTAATTGAAGGATCTTAAGAGCCACCGGATTCAGGTTTGAGCCGTTGCAAGCCAGGTTCGCTCCGCCAAACCAGGGGAAATTTGGGAATCCGCAGTTCGCAGCACCAAAAGCCGCTGCAAACCCCGGCGCCGTACGGTCGCCATCCGGGATTGGAGGAAGCGTGGCGCTATAAATTCCCTTCCCGGATATTCCGTTTTTCTGCCGAGTCCCCTGATAGGTGCCGAACAGGAAGAACCTGTCTTTCACGACCGGCCCCCCGACCGTGAATCCAAACTGATTCTGATTCAAAACCGGTTTGTCCGGATCCGTCTCCGTCTTGTCCCGGTTATAAAAAAACGGGTTGGCATTCAGCACTGTATTCCGCAGAAACTCGAAAGCAGAACCGTGGAGTTCATTGGAGCCCGATTTTGTTACGACGTTTACGTTGCCTCCAGGATTGCGCCCGTAGCTCGCGTCAAACGTCGAAGTCTGGACCTTAAATTCCTGAATCGCATCCGGGTTCGGAATCCCGATTCCCGCACCGACGTTTTGATCGCCTGCAGTCCCCAGACCCGCAAGACTGTTAATGGCAACTCCATCCATCTGATAGTTGTTCTGGCTGGGATTCGACCCGTTCACGCTTGTATATTGCGTGCCTTTCCCAAGCTGAGTGGCATCATGCACGCTTGCGCTGACTCCGGTTGACAGATCCAGGATCTGCGTGTAATTGCGACTTGTTAAAGGCAAGGCCACAACGTCTTCGCTTGAGACAAGGGTTCCCATCGTGGACGTCGTTGTCTGAATGGCTTCGGCATTGGCTTCCACGGTCATCGTCTGATTCTGTGTGCCGATTGTCAGCGCGCAATTCAATACGGCAGTTTCAGTAACATTGACGGTCACCGACGGGAATTCTGCCGTCTGGAAGCCCGATGCGCTGACTTTCACTTTATACTTGCCAGGCGGCAGCAGCGTAAATCGATAGGAACCATCGAGGCCCGACAGCGCCGTGCGGGATTGTCCCGTAGCGATATTTGTTGCTGTGACCTCTGCTTTTTCTATGATGGCCCCGGAAGGGTCTTTGATAATCCCGGTAAGTGAACCGGTTCCTGCAGATTGAGCGTTCGCAGGCAACACCCATAGCCCGTGAATTGCAATCACACTAAGCAGGAAAACAAAAAGCGCCCCATAACACACCTTTCCTTCCTTCATACTCCTCCCTTCCATTCGAATCTGTGGAATTAACTGTAGACGGGCCTTCGATGGGTTCAGGCACATGAAAGACATTCCGTGCCAAATCACCATCGGCAACTCCAAAACACGGCTTGCACAGACTGCCAAACTCGTAGTGATATAAACCCCCTCAAGGCCGGAACTGAAACCGGCACTCGTTGGTTCCTTAATCTCTACTCTCTGCTCGTGTTCGGAACTGATCGAAACCTTGCATCCTTCTCAAATATGAGATCATCATAATTTCGGTGGATTTGTTGTCAAGAAAAAAGTCCGTCTGAAAATTGCTTGCATTCCATCAAATATTGATCTCCAAAATTTCCGGCAATAAAGAGGACTTCCCGAAGAACGGAAAAGACAGCGACCGATTGCAGGAACATTTTTTCCAAATTGCTCGTACACTATTGGGAATGGAAAACAGATGTGTGCTGTACCGGAAATCGAGCAAAACGTTAAGTGCTTTCCGGGAAACTGTTTAGGATACGGAGGAATAGGCACGGGAGGTGCCAAAATGGTTAATCTATCGACAGACGCTTCGATCTCTTTGGGCTGGTTGATTTATTTCATTCTGGCGGTTGTGGTCGTAGTGGTGATTTTGAAATCCATCTATTCGATCGGGCCAACACAGGTGGGATTGGTCCGCAAGCGCATCGGCGGCAAGTTGCCCGACGACAACCCCGTGGCATTCAACGGGGAAGCGGGCTACCAGGCGGATCTGCTCATGCCCGGCCTGCGTTTCAAGTTCATTCTGTTCTATGCCGTGACCAAGCATCCATGGGTTCAGATACCCGCCGGCCAGATAGGAGTCGTGATTGCGCAGATCGGGGAAGCGCTGCCCATCGGGGCGAAATCCGCCATTTATACGCCGCAATTCGGCACCTTTACCGATTTGCGGGCGTTTGCTCAGGGAGTCGAGCGCGAGAAGGGGAAACCCAGTCTTAAGGGGCAAAAGGGCGTTCAGCGGCCTGTGCTCCCGCCTGGAAGTCTGGCACCGATTCATCCGGTGGCTTTTCTCGTGATTACCAGGCAGCAGGTCTACGGCATTCCGGTTTCTCAGGAGCTGCGCCGAAGCATGAAGGGGGGCCAGCTTACCTATCAGGCGTGGAACCAGCTTTCGGAAGAGTCTCTCGACGTTACGCGAATCGAGCCGAAGGCCACCGAAGGCGGTCACGTCATCGACATGGTGGGAGTGGTTACGACTTTGGAAGGCGAAGCCTTGCCTGCGGGCGATATTGCCAGCCGTTTAGGAGGATTCGAGGATATCAAGGCCATTGAGGCGGGACAGGGAAGTGCGGGCGACGAGGCGTTTGCCAGTAATTCCAAGCTGATCGAGACGATTCTCGGCAGCAAAAATGATCAGCACAACAGCTACCAGGATTTCCAGACTTTCATGGACAAGGGCGGCAAGATCGGGCTACAGCACGATCCTCTTCTGTACGGCGCCTACACCCTCAATCCGTTCCTGGTCAAAGTGGAAAAGGTCCCCATGCTGGTCGTCGAACAGGGTCAGGTGGCTGTCGTCAAATCCTATGTTGGTTTGCCGACCGAAGATACGTCCGGAGCCGAGTTCAAGTTCGGCAGTCTCGTCAAACCGGGACATCGCGGTATTTGGGAAGAACCCTTGCGCACCGGCAAATATCCCATCAATCCCAGGATTTATCAGGCTGAAATCGTGCCGACGGCCATCCTGAAACTGGACTGGTCCAAGGGCATCACGGGCGCTCACAAGCTGGACGAGCGTCTGGAACCGATCGTCGCTAAGAGCCGAGAAGGCTTCGTGTTCACCATCGACCTTCAGGTTTTGATCCATGTGTCGGATACCAAGGCGCCGCGCGTGATCTCCATGGTGGGCAGCATGCTGAATCTCGTGAACGAGGTGCTGCAGGCTGCAGTAGGAAATTTGTTCCGTGACAAGCTGGGCGGCATGGCGGCGGTCACTTTCATCGAAACGCGGCAGACGGTACAGCAGGAGGCTTTTGCTCATATTTCCAAACAGCTGATGCTTTACGAAGTGGAGACGAAGGGCGTGTACATCCAGGATGTCCTGTTGCCCGACGCCCTCGTCCAGGTCCTGACCCAGCGGGAAATTGCAAACCAGGAAGTGGAGACATTCAAGAAGCAAAGAGCCGCGCAGGACCAGAGAATCGAGACGGAAGCCGCCACGGGAAAAGCCGACATGCAGAAAAACCTCGCGGCCGCCGAGGTCAACGTATTGATCAAGAAAAACAACGCCGACGCCCGCGCACAGGAAGCTCGTGGAGAGGCGGAATTCACCAAGCAGACGGGGTTGGCACAGGCCGACGTCATCCGCGCCCAGGGGGTCGCCAGGGCCGACGGGTTTAAAGCGCAAAACGAAGCGATCGGCGCCTCCGGCACCCTGATGGTCAACGTCGCGACCGTTCTGGCCGACAAAAATGTCAAGATCATGCCCGACATTCTTGTTGCCGGCGGCGGCAGTGCGCTGGATGCTTTGGCGGCAACGCTGACCAAAAAATTTACCGGCACTGAAACGCGGAATCCGGATTCAGTTCCGAATTCCTAACCATGTGCATCAAATTTCAGAAGTACCGTCGCTTGATAACCAGGCGGGTGTGGGCTAAATAGGCTGTCCAACGGTTGTCCACTGGGAGCGCCGGCAGGACGCCTAATGACGCATAGTTTTTGCAGGCGTAGCTTTTGGAATGCGCTAGCTTGCTTGTGCTTTTCGCAAATAATCTGTGAGGACGGCTCTCCAGAGGCTGTCTCAAAACTCAGGACCTGCTGTGTTATGCGCCAGGGCAGGTCCGAAGGACCGGCAGAGAATAGGCCCGACCGTAAGGTTCATGACGATATGATTGATCTCCGCCGCAAATTCATTTGGATTGCTCTGACCGTAATAGTTGCCGCAGCAGTCATCCTCTGGCAACCTTGGGAACAGCGGCTTAAGGTGATTCAAAAGGGAGGGAAAGGACCTCCAACATTCGTCCTGTTGCACGGCTATGGATCCACCGCGGATCACTGGATTCCTTTCACCCAATCCATTCCGTTTTCACCACAAGGACGCTATTTGCTTCCGGAGGCCCCGCTCGCCACTCCGCGTATCGATGGTGGAATGGATGGGCGAGCATGGTGGGAAATGGACTTTGGGACCCACCTTCGCGCGAATAACAAGGGCATCGACTTCGTACATGAGCATCCCGAAGGATTGGACCTGGCAGCAGCCCAGGTTCGTGCGCTGCTTTCCTCCAAAGGGAATTCCCGCTCGCAGCCCTTTATCCTTGGAGGCTTTTCGCAGGGAGCCATGGTTGCTTGTGACATAGCCTTTGCTTCCGATGAGCCGCTCGCAGCCCTGGTAATCCTCTCCGGCAACCCCATCAATGAAGACATCTGGCGCTCTGGCTTTGATCGGCGTAGAGGGATGCCGGTTTTCATGTCACACGGCCGTAACGATGACATCCTGCCGTTTGACCTTGCGGAACGCCTTCATACAGAGTTGCAGGCCGCCGGCCTGAAAGTGACCTTCGTGCCATTCAACGGCGGCCACGAAATCCCGGAAGAAGTTGTGGTTGCCCTGGGCCAATTCCTGGCGCAGATCAAGCCATAATGCCTCGACCGGCCCCGCAGATTTGAGTAAAAACTGGACACCCACTGTCTAAGGTAGCCTCTCCCGGGAAATGGGTGTCCATGCTTTTCCATACTTTAGCTGGATGTCGACTGATCAGTACCCTACATACGCCGGGACGATATCTTTGTACTTTGCGACCAGCCTGTCCCAATTGCGGGGCAGGTCTATTTTCTTGGAAACAAAGCTGTTATCCCATCCTCCTGCGCTCCGGAGCAGTCCAATCCAGGCGCCCGGCCCGCCCGCGACCACAATCATCAGCTCATCGCGGCTCGGTGCTGCCGGCTGCAGCGGCGTTCCCTGGCCGCCCTGAACCGACGGGAAGGGCGGCGCCGAATTCGCCGATATATAGTCCCTGATTTTCTGTTTCGTCCACCCTTCATTGGACAGCACTTTCGCATGCGACGGAACAATCAGCAGGCACGCCATGCCCGGATTCAGGCTCGCATATGTCTCGACCAGCCCCTTCGCGTTCGTATCGCGCGGAATCGTCTGGATGTAGGTGTTGGGCAGAAACATGGTCAAGGTGCTGTCCTCTTTTTTATAACCCCGCTCCACGTGCAGAGATTCCCATGGGCTTTCTTCTTCATACTCGCCGAGCACCAGCGTGTACTTGCCCGGGTTGCCGAAGACGCCCATGTCTTCGACACCCTTCCTCGCGCCGCCGATATTCTTGGCGATCAGGCTGATCGCGCGTCCGATTGCGGCATTGGCGATATCGCCGGGACTCAGCGCACCGGAGCTGCAATTGACATGGATGTCTTTGCGTATCGGCCCGTTGATAACAAAGAATGGCGCCCACGAGCCCGTGCTCACCCCGAAGGTGTCGAATCTCGATCGCGTGTCCATGAGGGATTGCACCGCCGCAATCAGTACCGGCATGTGCGTAGGAAGCGCGCCTGCCATGACAGCGTTGATCGCGATCTTTTCAACGGTCGCTTTCCCCAGCCGCGGGATAATCTTTGCCACTACGTGATCGGCCGGCAGGTCTGTCCCCGTCATCATCTCCGCTACCGCTTGTTCCGTCGGCGGCGAGATGGGCAAGCCGTCGGTCCACCCGTTTTTGTAAAAAAAGCGGTTCACTTCTTCGTAACTGCCGGTGAACGCAACCCGCGGCAGCCTCTCGATTCGCTGCTTCGGCGATTTTTCCTCCGCAGTCAGCGGCTTCGTCAATCCGGCGACAATTCCTTCCATCGCGGCTGCGACTCCGGCTTCGATCTCCGGCTTTTCGTTTGTTTCAGAAGGCACCGACGTCCCGAGGATCCTGATTCCAGGAACGCCCCTGCTGGACGCTGCCGAGCGGGCGTCCGTGACAAACCCTTTATTGGCCAGTAGCACGACCGGCCTGCCAAAGTCCTCGACGGCGATACCGTTGTATACGAGGAACTTTGTGCAGGACCCTCAATCGCCCACGGCAAGGATGGCCGCATCGATCCTTTTCATCCAGCCCGCGAATTTCTCCCGATTCGTCGTCTCACTCTCGACCACATTGGCCCCGCGGGAGTCGTAGAGGACGGTTTCGATATCGGGATACATCATCTTCAGTCGCTTCTCCACCGATGCCAATATGGGTCTGGAGGCGCGTTTGAAATTCGCAAACAATCCAATTTTCTTTCCCGCCAGAGTACTCATTCTCGGGGAGATTCCACGAGGCGGGATAGGGTCCACCTCGGCCCACGGATTCAGCACCTTGAATTGTGGATTCAGTGCTGTCCCGGCTGTCTGCGTCCTGGAAGGAGCTTGTCCCGCCATGGCCGCAGTAACCCCCAGGATCAAGACAATTAAAATCCTGCGCATGCTGCTTCCCCCTTCATGCCCGATGGTTGCTAATGAGTTCACAGGTAAGTCTTCATATCATAGGTTCGATCCCGGGGTATGGAAATTGTTTAACGCGGATTTTTAATGCTATTTTCGGTTCGAATGCGTCAGCCGCCAAAGATTACGTTGATTGCGCGGCCGATTATTGTAGTATCCTCGCATAACATTTTCTAACGCAGATAAAGCTATGATCAATGTCGAACATTTGCGCAAGACGTACAACGAAGTCAGCGCCGTTGAAGATGCCACTTTTACGGCGCGCGCCGGCGAAATTTTCGGATTGCTCGGACCCAATGGCGCCGGCAAGACGACTACCATCGGGTGCATTTCCGGCCTCCTGACGCCCACTGCCGGCCGAATTCTGGTCGATGGGCACGATGTGGTCCGCGAAGGAACGGCGGCCCGCCGTTCCATCGGCGTCGTCCCGCAGGAGCTGGCGATGTACGACGATCTCACCGCAATCGAAAATCTCGAGTACTGGGGCGGGGCGCAGGGGCTGCGCGGTTCAGAACTGAAGCAGCGCATCGCGAATGTCCTGGAGCTCACCGGCCTTCAGGATCGGGCGAAGGAAGTCATCAAGCGCTTTTCCGGAGGCATGAAACGCCGTTTGAATTTCGCCTGCGGGCTGGTCCACAAACCCAAAATCCTACTGCTCGACGAGCCGACGGTCGGGGTGGATCCGCAAAGCCGCGTCCGGCTGCTGGATCTGGTTCGGGAAGAAGCAAAAGCCGGCACGTGCGTGCTCTACACAACGCACTACATGGAAGAGGCCGAATCGCTTTGCGATCGCCTCGCCATCATGGATCACGGGAAGATCATCGCGCAGGGAACACTGGCCGAACTGCGGGCGATGATGGGAGAACGCGATCTGCTTCGGCTTAGCGGCGCCTGGGACGTTGAAACGGTCCGTAAGGCTCTTTCGCGGCTCGAGGACGTGGAGATCGTGCATGTAGGCGACAGCTCGGCGACCCTCTCTGCCGCCAACGCATCCAGCCGCCTCCCCTCGGTATTTGCGGCGCTCTCCTCGGCGGGCGTGGACGTTCGCGGCGCAGCCCTCACGCAATCCAGCCTCGAGAGCCTGTTTATCAAACTCACCGGCAAAGAGTTGAGGGAGTAGCGATGCGATTCATCTTTCTGTCGGCGCTCAAAGATCTCCGCCGGGTGCGCCACGATCCGGTGACGCTCGTGACATGGATCGGTACTCCGCTGATGATCTCCCTCCTGCTGGCTGCATTTTTCGGGCATGCGCAGCCGAAACCCCATGGGCTCGTCATGATTGCCGACCAGGACAAAACCCTCCTCAGCGCTCTCGTGCTTCATCTCTATACGCAGGACAAGCTGGGCGACATATTTACCGTGCAACAGGTGCCGCTGGACGAGGGCCAGCGCCGCATCAACTCCGGCGACGGTTCGGCGCTGGTGATCATTCCCAAAGGATTCAGCCAGGCGGTACTCGGCAAAAAAGAAGCGACCATCCAGCTCCTTGAAAACCCCGCTCAATCGATTCTGCCCGGTATCGTCGAATCCGTGACATCCGTGATGGTGGAAGGCGTCTGGCGCCTTCATCAGTTGATAGGAGATGACTTGAATCGGCTGTCCAGCGGCGGTCAGCCGTCGGATGAGGAGATTGCAGCGTCGAGCGTCCGTTTCAGCCACACGGGCGACGGAATTCGCAAGTACCTGGACCCGCCGGTCATCAAAGTGGCAGTTGAAAACACCGCGACGAACCCCGGCCGCCGACAAGTCAATATCGGCGAGGCCATGTTCCCTTCGATGGCCTTTCTGGCCGTGTTGTTCCTGGCCTTGGGCCTTGCCGGCGATATGTGGAAGGAAAAGATGTACGGAACCCTGCGTCATGTGGCCCTGACCCCGAGCTCCATCGCAGGATTTTTGGGCGGAAAAATTCTCGCGCAATGGCTGATCTTTGCGATGGTCGGCGCTGTGTCCCTCGTTTCCGGAAAATTTCTGATCAACGCGGAAATTCACGAAGCGGTCGTTGCCGTGCTCTGGATCGCGGCTTGCGGCGGCGCGATGTATGTGCTGCTCGTGCTGTTGCATACGTTTGTCCCCAGCCCACGCGGCGCGATGATGCTCGCGAATGTTGTGGTGATGTTCCTGGCCATGCTGGGAGGATGCTTCTTCCCGTTCGACCTCATGCCCTCCTCGCTGGCAAAAATCGGCCGCCTGCTGCCGAACGGCTGGGCGCTGCTCCGGTTCAGAGATATCCTGGCCGGCCAGATGGGCCCGGTCGCACTCATGGCGGGTTTCGGCGCGGTCCTCGGCGTTACCGCCGTGCTCTTCGTTATTCTGGTCAAAAGGTTACGCTGGAGATTTATTGCATAACATGCTGAAGGAAATTGCATGATCAGAAGCGCACTCTTCCTCGCCCGCAAAGATCTTATCTGCCTTTTCCGGGAATGGGGCACCTGGCTCTGGGCGGTCCTGATGCCGATCGTGTTCTTCTACTTCATCGGCTCCGTTACCGGCAACATGTCGGGACAAGCGTCTGCTGAGACGGTGGGCTTGACGGTGGGCGAGAATGCCGGGTTTCTCGCCGATGAGTTTGTGCGGGGCCTGGAATCGGCCGGCTACAAAGTGGCTCGCGTCGCTGCCGGGGATCTGGCTCGATATAATCGGCGGATTGTGATTCCCGCCAATTTCAGCGAAAGCGTTTTGGGGGGAAAGGAAAGCACAATTTCCTTCAGCCGGACCGGGAATGGTCTCGATGCCGATTACGACGAGATCCGCGTGAAGCGCGTAGCCTACAGCGTCCTGGCGGACTTGATTGCGGCAAACAAGCGGGCGGGCAAAGCGACGCCGGAAACATTCCGTGAAGTGCAGGCAATCCCGCGGATCCTCAAACTGGAGGCCAGGCCCGCCGGCGCGCGACAAACGATTCCGGTGGGATTTCAGCAATCGGTTCCCGGCACAATGGTTCAATTCATCCTGCTGGTCATGTTTACGACAGGCGGCATTACTCTGCACCAGGAGCGCACTCATGGCATTCTGCGCCGGTTGGCCTCTTCGCCGATGCCGCGCAGCGCAGTTGTGCTGGGGAAAGGGCTGTCCAGGCTGGCCATCGGTCTCATGCAGATTTCTTTCGCAATGATCGCCGGGGCTTTTTTGTTCAAAGTGGATTGGGGGCCGCATCTGGTCATGGTGCTGCTGGTGCTGATCGTGTACGCGGCGCTCGCCGCACTTGCGGGAATGCTCCTGGCCAACTTTGCAAAAAGTGAAGGCCAGCTCATTGCGATCGGCGTAATACTCTCGAACATCCTGGCGGCCATTGGCGGGTGCTGGTGGCCCATTGAAATCACGCCCGAATGGGCCCAGAAAGCAAGCCTCATGATCCCGACCGGTTGGGCAATGGGAGCGATGCACAAGCTGGTGAGTTTTGGCGATTCACCTCTCTCCGTCCTGCCTCATCTGATGGCGCTCGCGGCAGCGGCTTTTTGCGCAGCCTGGCTCATTTCCCGTTCCTTCCGCTTTCAATAACAACAATCGGTACCTGGTTATACTGTCCCCTTTCTTCAAACAGGGACAGTATAACCAGGTACCGAATTGATAGATCGGTCGTGACGGCGCGGCATAAGGAAGACGGCCGCGAGCGATCCGACTAGAGCCATCGCCATATCCCACTGCGTGTCCCACGGATCGCCCTGGGTTCCGAGAAACGCATCGGCTTTCGTGCCCGTCCATACAGCGGCCTGCCATTCCAGCAGCTCGTACGTAGCGCTGACGGCGAGGCAGATGCAGACGACGATAAAATTGAGCCACGGACCTCGCTTGAGCACGCCTCGACGGAGCAGGACTTCGCGGCTTATCAGCGCCGGCACGAACCCCTGCATGAAATGTCCCAGGCGGTCGTAGTGATTTCTCGCAAGATGAAATGAATCGCGGATCCAATTGAAGATCGGCACCTCGGCATACGTGTAATGCCCCCCGATCGCCAGGACTGCCGCATGCGCCAGCATCAGGCAGCATACGAGGCGGCAGAAATAGAAATGTCGATACATCGACAGCAGGATGGCCGAAATGATAAAAATCGGGGCCACCTCGAGAAACCACGTGAACCGGTCCAATGGGCGCCACCCGGACCACGCCAGAATGATGATCAGAAGAATCCACAGGCCTATGTGAAAATTCAGATCTTCTTTTTTTGTTTTCATCTCTGCTGCTTATGTTTTTCGGCGGGGAAGGCGAGGGCCTCGGTCAGGACGTAGGCGGCCTGAAGTGCCGACGTGGGGCACAGCGGGAAGCATTCTTTGCAGTTCCAGCATTCCTGGGCGGCGATTTCCGGGATGAAGGCGATCTCCCGTTTCGCTCCCCGGTCCACAAATCCGAGCGCGTCCTTCTTTTTGACTTCGGCGCAGTACCGGACGCACAGGCCGCACAGAATGCAGAACGAGGCTTCCTTCTCAAAGCGGTCTTTATCGGCGCCATACTCCCCGGCCAGTTTTTGCAGCTCGACGGAATCCGGCGCGTGCGCGAGCATCTCCTCCAGGAGCATCTTGCGTGTCCGGTCCACCCGCTCCGAGCGGGTTTTCACCACCATGTCTTTCTGAACCGGAAAGACGCAGGCCGCAACGAGACGCGGTGTGCCGAAAGATTCCATTTCCACGACGCAAATCCGGCAGGCCCCGTACGTTTCCAGTTTCTCGCTGTTGCACAGCGTCGGAATCGAAATCCCGGCACTGCGGGCCGCTTCCAGGATCGTCATCGCTTCCGTTGCCTTCACTACCTTGCCGTCGATCTGCAATTGTATTTCGCTCATCGTTTAATTCTCTCGGACCAGAGGTCTTGCTTCTTCGGCAAGAGGAGGAGGAACCGGCTCGCCGGAGAGCCTTCGCACTGCCCCAAAGCGCGACGGACACACTTCGAAGCATGTGCCGCAGTTGGTGCATTTCTCCTGGTCAATCACGTGGATCAGGTTCTTGCCGCCCTCGATCGCATCCGCCGGGCATTTCCGGAAACAGATCATGCAGGCTTTGCACTTTTCCGGATCGATATAGTAATGGATCAACTCTTTGCAGACAAATGCCGGGCACCGCTTCTCCTGGATGTGCGCTTCGTACTCATCCCGGAAGTAGCGTATCGTGCTCAGAACCGGATTCGGAGCGCTCCCGCCGAGGGCACACAGCGAAGCGTCCCGCGTCGTCTCGGCCAGCGCTTCCAGCAGCTCGATGTCGCCCTCTTTTCCCCTGCCTTCGCTGATGTTGGTGAGAATCTTCAGCATTTGCCGGATGCCTTCACGGCACGGCGTGCACTTGCCGCACGACTCATCGGTCAGGAAATTGAGGAAGTATTTCGCGACGTCGATCATGCACGTGTCTTCGTCCATGACGATCATGCCGCCGGATCCCATGATGGCGCCCACTTTGGCCAACTCGTCAAAATCGACGCCCATGTCCAGGTATTGCTCCGGGATGCAGCCGCCCGACGGGCCGCCCGTTTGCACGGCTTTGAACTTCTTGTCTCCCGGGATGCCGCCGCCCACCTGGTAAATGATATTTCTCAGCGTGATGCCCATGGGCACTTCGACCAGGCCGGTGTTCTTTACCTTGCCCACCAGCGAAAAGATCTTGGTTCCCTTGCTCTTGTCCGTGCCGATGGATGTCAGGAATTCGGCTCCGTTATTGACGATCAGCGGAACGTTGGCCCACGTCTCGACATTGTTGATGTTCGTCGGCTTGTCCCACAATCCTTTGACCGCCGGGTACGGCGGCCTCGCTTTCGGCTCGCCCGGCTTGCCCTCCAGGGAACGCAGCAGTGCCGTTTCCTCGCCGCACACGAAAGCGCCCGCGCCGCGGTGCACATGGACGCTGAAATCGAATCCCGAACCCAGGATGTTTTTCCCGAGAAGCCCGTATTCCTCTGCCTGCCGGATGGCGATGGTCACGTTCTCCACGGCCAGAGGATACTCCTGGCGCACATAGATGTATCCTTCGCGGGCGCCGATGGCGTACGCACCGATTGCGAATCCCTCGAGAACCGCATGCGGATTCCCTTCGAGAATTGCCCGGTCCATGAATGCACCCGGATCTCCCTCGTCGGCATTGACCACAACATATTTCGTATCGCCCGGACTGTTACGCGCAAATTCCCACTTGGTGCCGGCAGGAAATCCTGCGCCTCCTCTCCCTCTCAACTTCGAGTCTTTCACCAGCGCCACAACCTGCTCGGGATTCATCTGAAACAGCGCCTTCGGCAGAGCGGTGTAGCCGCCCAGCGACAGGTAGTCCTCGATGCTCTTCGGGTCAAGCCTGATATTGTTGCCGATCAGGAGCCGCATCTGATGCTTGTAGAACGGAATGTCGGATTCGCGCACGCTCTTCTCGCCGGACACGGGATCCACGTACAGCAGGCGCTCGATGACCTTTTTGCCGATGATAGTCTGCGAAATGATCTCCGCCGCATCGCCCGGCTGCACCTGGAGGTAGCAGATTTCTTCCGGATAAATCACGATAACCGGGCCACGCTCGCAGAAACCGGGACAGCCCGTTTCCCTGAGATCCACCTTGATGTCTACGTTGCTTTCGAGGCCCTGCTTTTTGATCTCCTCTCTCAACGCGACGACGACTTTCGACGCGCCGAGAGCAAGGCAGCCGGTCCCGGTGCACACCGCGATGCACGGCTTGCTCGGATCGCGCTTGGACAGGATGTCCTTCCGGAACGCTTCCAGCTCTATAGGCGTATGTATCCTCGGCATAACCATTTCCTACACGTAGTTTTTCAACACGGCTTCCGACCTGGCCGGCGCCATCTTGCCATGATATTCGCCGTCGATCACCATCACAGGACCCAGGGCGCAGCAACCGACGCAACCGACGGTCTCCAGGCTGAATTTCAGTTCCATGTCCGTTTCGCCGGGCCTGATCCCGGTCAGATCCTGAATCGAGTCCAACAGGCGCGGCGCCCCGCGAACGTGGCAGGCCGTGCCGGTGCACACGTGAATTTCATGACGGCCCTTGGGGATCAGGCTGAAGGCCTTGTAAAAAGTGACGATGTGCTGGATGCGGTTCAAGGGCACGCGGAGACGCTTGCTGACCTTGTCCAGCGCCTCGTTGGAAAGCCATCGATGCTCGCGCTGAATCTCGAGCAGCACCTGGATAAGCGAACTTGCATCGTTGGGATATTTATCAATGATCGTATCGATATTGACGTGTTCCATGTTAACTTTCCCTGATTGTGCCGCATCTTCAGCGCACAATTTCATTTATCTCACTATCCCGCCCGGAGCCAAAGCTGGGAGCGCCGGCGTCCTCGCCGGCTTGTTATCGCAATATAGAAAATTCTCAACAAAATTAGCACTTTGTGCCTCACCTTTTGCCATTAAGCTCTGTGTGCCGCCGAGGACGGCGGCGCTCCCAGGATTTTCTCCTACGCCGGCACGAAGCGCTTTTGGCCCTCGTCAAAACGCGCCAACCCCTGCCTGGCTGAACTGCCCATGTACCTGGATACTTCCGCCGGGGCAAAGCCCAAAAGCTCCGAAAGCTCTCCCGCGGAACGGGGCTGCTCGCGCAGCAGCGTCATGATCTGGCTGATGGCCAGTTTGTCCGCAATCAACTCCCGAACGAGCTTGTTTACTTCATCGCTCTGGAAATACTTTTCATACCCTTCCGCCGTGTCGAAATGAGCGCGCAGCCTTTCCCTTTCCACCAGGCGGATGTAAGGAACCAGCCCGGCGACGGCCTGAAGCCTGAACCGCAGCTTTTCGTCGCTCGTCCCTTCGGCTTTGCCCAGCGGCCCTATTTCCCTGAGCTTGCGGGAAAAATCGTTCATGATTTCGGCGAAGCGGATGCCTTCTCCGGCAGACATCTGCTCAATCCTCAACCTATCGGGATTGATGCCGACGCATTCCATCAGTTTTTTGCACAGCTGCACCATGCTGTAGGCGTGGTGATTTCCGTCGGTGATGTAGTGGCATTCGTTGAGGTGGCACCCTCCGATGAACACTCCGTCATTCCCGTTCGAGAACGCGCGGAGCACAAAAGACAGGTCGACTCTTCCGCTGCACATCACCCGGATCAGCTTGATATCGGTGGCATATTGTTGTCTGGAAACTCCAGCCAAATCGGCAGCGCCGTATGCTCACCAGTTGCACACGAAGCCCAGAATTCTTGGTTTGAACTGAAGGCCTGCACTCATCTTTGCCACCTCCTTTCGCAAAATTGATGCGGGCTAAATCCCGCACTCCTTTGAGGCCGATGCATCATCAGGCGACGAATTCCCGGGGACCGGCCGCGTCGATCTGGTCGATGATCGCCTCGTCGATATAGTGCTTCAGCGCAATCGCTCCCGTCGGGCACTTCGTGTTGCAGAGGCCGTCGCCTTTGCAGAGGACAGGAGTGACCCGAGCCTTCCTTCCCTGGGGCGTCTCATAAAACTCGATCGCGCCATAGGTGCACGCCGTGATGCAGGCGCCGCAGGAAACGCAGGCGCTCTCGTTGACGATGCAAATGGATCCGGAGGCCGTGACCGTATCGTGCGAGAGGAGAGTCAGCGCGCGGCCGGCGGCGCCATACGCCTGGCTGATGGCTTCCGATATGTGCTTGGGATAGTGCGCCGTCCCGCACAGGTACACGCCTTCCGCCCCGAAATCCACAGGTCTCAGTTTGACGTGAGCTTCCTGGAAAAATCCGTCGGGATTCAATGTCACCTTGAACAGCCCCGCTATTTCCTTGCTTGTTGCCGAGGGAATGACCGCCGCGGCCAGGGCGATTGCATCCGCGTCTATGACCAGTTCCGTTCCCAGGACGGGATCGGGTACAGTGACCCGCAGGATGTGCCGCCCGCTTTCGTCGACCGCCTCCACCTGCGGCTTTTCCTGCGGTTCGTAGCGGATGAACCGCACATGCCTGTTCGCCGCCTCCCGGTAGTAGTCCTCCCTGAATCCGTACGGTCTCATATCGCGGAAGAGAACGACGACTTCCATCCCGGGATTGATCTCTTTCAGCTTTAAAGCGTTCTTAATGGCGTGGCTGCAGCAAATGCGCGCGCAGTAATTCCGGTCTTCCTGCCGGCACCCGACGCACTGGATCATCACGAGGCTCCCGGCATTTAAAACCTTCTCATTTCCTTTGGCAATCTGCTCTTCCAGCTCGAGCTGCGTCAGGACTGCGTCGTCTTGTCCGTAGAGATATTCCGAAGGCTTGTATTCGTCCGCGCCCGTCGCGATGATCGTCGCCCCATGCTTGATCTCCTGGACCATTCCCTGGTGTTTCACTCTGGTGACGAAGTTCCCGACATATCCGGTGGCTTCCGTGATGGTCGCGTCGGTATACACATGAATCAAAGGGTGCTGATAGACTCTGCGCCGCAGGTCGCTCACATACGCCTGGACGTCGAGGCCTTCCAGTGTGTATTGAATCCTTCGCGCCATGCCCCCGAGATCGGAATCCTTTTCAACCAGGTACACTTCGTGCCCCTGGCTGACGATGCTCAGCGCGCTGGTCATTCCCGACAAGCCGCCTCCGACTACCAGCGCCGCTTTGTTGACGGGCAGGTTAAATTCCTGCAGCGGCTCCAGGTGAGCCGAGCGGGCCACTGCCATTCGGATGATGTCTTTTGCCTTCTGTGTGGCGTCCTCCTTCTCCTTGGAGTGCACCCAGGAGCAGTGCTCCCGGATGTTTGCCATATCGTAGAAATATTGATTGATTCCCGCCTCGCGGAGCGTATCGCGGAACAGCGGCTCGTGCGTTCGTGGAGTGCACGCGGCGACGACCACGCGGTTGAGGCCTTTTTCCCGGATGGATGTGGCCAGCCGCTGCGCGGCATCCGTCGAGCATATGAAGAGGCTTTCTTCCGCATGCGCAACGTTTGGCAGGCTTAGCGCGTATTGCACGGCCGAAGGGACGTCCACTACTCTCCCGATGTTTGCTCCGCAGTGACACACGTAGACGCCCACCCTTGGCTCCTCTTGCGTCACATCTCTCTCCGGCGGATACACTCTTTCTTTCGCCAGTTTGCCTCGCCGGTAGCCCAGGAGCTCCCCGCATTGCGACCCGGCGCCACTGGCCGTCATCACCGATTCGGGAATATCGATCGGGCCCTGGAAGGCGCCGCTGATGTAAACGCCGGGGCGCGTGGTTGCCATCGGATTTACCGGGTCGGTTTTGCAGAATCCGTGGTCGTTCAACGCGATGCCGAATTTGCCCGCCAGGCTTTTGAAATCGGCGGGAGGATTCAATCCGACCGAAAGGACCACCATGTCGAATTCTTCTTCTTTGACCCCTTCATCCGGCGTGGAATACCGAATGGTGACATTTTTGCTGCCGGGGATCTCTTTTCCTATCGACACATAACTCCGGATGAAACGGATCCCGGGCAGTTTTTCCGCTCTTTGGTAAAACCGCTCGAAATCTTTGCCGTAGGAGCGGATGTCGTTATGGAAGATCGTGCATTCCGCATCGGCATCGTGGTCTTTGGTCAGAATCACCTGCTTCTGCGTATACGTGCAGCACACCGCAGAGCAATAGCTCTTGCCGCCGGGGATGACCTGGCGGGAGCCCACGCAGTGAATCCAGGCTATTTTGTGCGGATGCTTTTCATCGGTGGAGCGTCGTATCTCGCCTTCGTACGGACCGGTAGCGCACAGCAGGCGTTCGTAATCCAGGCTGGTCACGACGTTCTCGTACTTGCCGTAGCCGTAGTCTTCCCGCAGCTTCGGATCGAACGGCTCGAAACCCGGCGACAACACGATCGCGCCGACTTTGATGTCCATCTTCTCCGGCTTCTGATTGAAATCGATCGCACCGGTCTTGCAGACTCCCTGGCAGATGGTGCACTTCTTCTCTTTCAGATACAGGCAGCTTTCATCGATATACGTGACCAGCGGAATGGCCTGGGAAAAATAGATGTGAATGGCTTTGTTGGAGGAAATTTCCTGGTTGAACTTGTCGGGGTATTTGACCGGGCAGTATTCCACGCAGACCGTGCAGCCCGTGCATTTGCTCTCCAGGACATATCTCGGCTTCTTGACCAGCGTGACCGTGAAGTCTCCCGCCTCGCCTTCCACACGGTCCACTTCCGTGTAGGTCATGATCTCGATGTTGGGATGCCGGTTGCATTCCACAAACTTCGGAGACTCGATGCACATGGAGCAGTCGTTGGTCGGAAAAGTCTTGTCCAGCTGGGCCATGTGGCCGCCGATGGTCGGCGATTTCTCCACCAGGTAGACCTTGAAACCCGCGGTGGCCAGATCCAGCGCAGCCTGGATACCGCTGATTCCCCCGCCGACGACCATGACGTCGCCGAAATTGCTGTTTGCAGGAAATCCTGAGGCCTGTTTTTCAGATTCTTTTTCCACTTCTCTGTGTCCTGTGCGGGCCAACGCCCGCACCCGCTAGTTCTGGGGTTAAATGACTTCCTGGAAAATCTCCGTGATGTCCCGGACTACGAGCGCTTCGCTGTCCTTGCTGTTGATTCTGCTGTCTTCAAAATTGGTGATGCAATACGGGCATGCCGTGACCAGCGCTTCGGCTCCAAGGTCGATCGCCTGCTCCAGCCTTAAGTCGGAGAATCGTTCGCCTTTCGGCGTTTCCATCCAGATCCTTCCTCCGCCACCGCCGCAGCAGAGGCTGTCCACGCGCGCATCCGGCAACTCATTGAGCGTCATCCCGGGGATCTTCCTCAACGCGTCGCGCGGCGCGTCGTATATGGAATTATGCCGGCCGAGGTAGCAGGGATCGTGATAGACCACTTTCTTGTCAAACTCCTTGCTCAGCGCAAGCCTACCTTCATTCACGAGTTCGGACAGATACTGGGAAATGTGTACGACTTCGAAATTCACCCTGAACTCGGCATACTCGTTTTTAAAGGCGTGGTAGCAGTGCGGGGAGGAAACGAGAATTTTTTTCACTCCGTTGTCGATGAACGCCTTGATATTTTCCCGGGCCAGGCGCTTGAACAGGTCTTCATCTCCTGTTTTGCGGATGCTCTCCCCGCAGCAGCTTTCCAGGGAACCCAGAATCCCGAAATCCACGCCGGCCTTGTCGAGAACGGCGGCCGTAGCTCTGGCCACTTTCTTCAATCTTGGGTCATAGCTGAGGTAGCAGCACGGGAAATACAGGATCTCCATTCCTTCGGTGAAGGTCTTTACCGAAAGACCCTCGGTCCATTTCGCCCTGTCTTTTCTCTCTCCATTGAGCGGATTCCCTTCGCTGGTGAGGCTTGCACTGATTCCCCGGACCGGTTTGACGGCGTGCGGAAAAACTCCAAATTCGGTTGCCATCCTTCGAGCCGCCAATCCGACTTCCAGAATGCCCACACCCCTGGGGCATCGTTGCGGGCATCGGCCGCAGGTCGTACAGCGCCACATTTCTTCACTCTCGATCTCGGTCAATCCGAAAGTGGCCTGCCGGATCAGTTTGCGCATGCTGAAGGTCCGCACGCGATTCCACGGGCAGACCGTGTCGCACAATCCGCATTGATAGCAGTATTTGAAGGCTTCTCCGCCTTTCTCCTTAATGCTATCTACTATTTCCTTATAGTCGGCTATGTTCTCCACGGCAGTCCCAAGCCTCTCTCTAACCAAAACCCGCAGGTTGCGAGTCACTAGTTGCAGGTTACAGGTTAAAAACAGCCAACCTGTAACTTGTAACCCGCAACCTGTAACCTAAAACCATTCACATTCATTTCCGTCTTTGCTCATCCACAAAAATCTGCATAAAGCTGTGTCGTTGCCGTTCAACTTTTTTTGGACATCCGGGTCACGGCATCCAATACCTTTTGCAGTCCGTATTTGCCGGCCAATGTCTCCAATCCTATTTCCATATCCTCCAGCTTTACTTCCTCTTCCACTTCCTCTTCTTTTTCTTCGTACGTCAGCGCGTCATTCAGGCACCACTGCACGCACATCGGCTCCGGCAGCGGCGGATCGGATTCGCACATGTCGCACTTGAGAGGAAGGCCGGAATCGGGTTCTTTGAAAGCCGTTCTGGAAGGGCACGAGGCTCTGCAGAAGCTGCACTCGTCGTATTCTTTCCCGTCGATCACATATTTGCCTCTGCCCATGCACTCGGCGGGCGCGTTCTCGCCGGCGTATACGGGAAGATACACGTCCTTGATGGCATCGTGAATCAGCCGGATACGTGCCCGCGCCGGATTGTTGCTGCTGAATTTCGGCGTCGCGTGAAACGCGGAGCAGATCACCTCGCATGCCCGGCAACCGTTGCATTTGTCCACATCGATTTTGATGACCTTCACCTTCCTCTTAACTTTTCCCATTTTGGATGATCCCTCTTTTTTCGAAGTCCTCGGCAACGTAGGCCAGATTCAGATCCTTCAAGGATTCTTTCGTGGGAATGCCCTGGCTATCCCAACCTTTGAACTGGTAGTACGCATCCAGCAGTTGCGCTTCAAGCTCGGGGAATCGTTTCTTCCAGTGGTCTTCCGGAGGTTTCTCGTCGGCCCGTTTCAGGCCTCGTCTGATATTGATGGCTCTGACCAAGGTCCGGTTTCTCTTCGTGATTTTGGTCAATCCCGCTTTGTCGACGCTGAAGCCGGTCGCGGAGGAAATGAACTCAGGATAGTTGTGTATGTGATAGGGGGGTTTCAGCGGGAAGGAAGACAGGCCGGCGCACATTCCGAGAGCGTCATCGATGTAGTGCATCATCTCCTGCCAGTCGACGATGTCGCAGCTTGCCTGAATATCGGGATAATTCGGATTGGAAAATTCCCCGCGCATTTCCCATTTCCGCAGATAATCCTTAAATTTTTCGTCCGGCACCTGGACCCAGTCTTTGATGAAGTCTTCCGTCTCTTCCTTGGTGAGAAACGGCGCCTGGGGGAACTGTCCTTCAATTTGAGTGATGTTGATCTTCTCGCCGGTGGAATACATGAGAAAGTAGACCGGATTGAGCATCCCGAGCTTGAGGGGGAGCTGTTCCTGCTTCTTGATATTGTTGTGGGCGTACGCTTCCGCTCCATTTCCGATCCGTTTGGCCGCCCAGTAGGTGCCATCGGCCAAAACGTCACCGATTCCTTCCCGCCGCACAATCCGGTCGAGCAGCCAGAAAAAGCGTCCTTCGCTGTCCGAAGGCATCCCTTCCATATCCTGATCCTTGAGAATGCCGGCTTCGCGCAGCTCCAGCGCGAAGGCCATCACCTGCGGGGCCGTGAACCCGTCCACGCCATACTCGGTGGCCCGTTGAGCGATCCGGAACCCAAAATCCAGGTCGGCATAGGCTGCCATCGTGTAGGTGAGTTTCGAGAAGCACTTCATCATGTACGTGGAGATTCCCGGGACGGAAATCGTTGCGGCGCACTTCATCGGGCAGTTGTAGCAGCTGATCAGCCGCGTCCGCGCGCTTTCCTGCGTTTCGCGCCACTTCTCCTCGATTTCCTTGTTCCAAAAATCCTTTCTCCGGGTTCGGGAGTTGCCCCACATGAAATTGGTCGTGTGCCACTCTTCATCGATGAGCCGCATCTCCTGCGGCGATCCGAGCCCGGCCAGGATCGGCATGACGCCGGGAATGGGTTTCTTCTCGCGGTCATGGATGTATCGCAGCACATCGCTGCACAAGGCCATATATTCCACGGGGCGGGCGACGTTGATGTCTTTGGTGCCGCGCACGACGATCGCCTTGACGCCTTTGTCTCCCATCACGGCGCCTATTCCGCCCCTGCTGGCGCTGGACCTGCCCTGTTCAATCGAGGCAAAGAAAACGCGGTTCTCGCCTGCCATGCCGATGGCGGCCACCTGGGCATTCGGTTCCTTCAATTCCTGCCGGAGGAGTTCGGCCGTTTCATTGGAACCCTTGCCTCGCAAATGGGAGGCATCGCGAATTTCCACTTTATCGTTGTTGATCCACAAATAGACCAGGTTGGGGGATTTGCCGCGAAGGATGACTTTGTCGTAGCCGGCATACTTCAGCTCAGGGGCCCAGAATCCGCCCATCATGGAGTACGCCATCAATTGAGTTTGCGGGGAGAGCGTGGTAACGATCGTGCGGTTGCAGCCGGGAGCAGGCGTTCCGCACAGGAGACCGGAACTGAATATCAGCAGATTGTCGGGAGAAAAAGGTTCGGTTTCGGGGGGCACTCTGTCCCACAGAATTTTAGCATTTGTTCCCAGCCCGCCCAGATGCTGCTCTGTTAATCTAGGGTCGGTTTCAACTCTTTCAACATTTCCTCGGGACAGATCAATCTCTAAGTTAAATCCAGTTTCCGCATACCTCATCTCTTTTAACCCCCTTCAGGAACCTGTCCGAGAACCGGGGGGATCCATTTCTATCGCCCGGACAGACTCCTAGCCATTTGCCATTGCAGGGAATGTGCGCATTCATCGCCTACACTTCCTTCTCTAAAGGCAGCATCCCAAGCATGTTGAAGCCTAATGACTTGAAATAAGAAATCAGTTCACCCTCGTGCCACTCCACCATCGTCCTGATTTTTGTTATGTTCTTCCTCCGGAAATGCTCGACCAGCGTGGAACCCAGCTTGTAACCGACGCCCATGCCCTGGTAGTCGTTATCGACTCCGAGGATCAGGATCCAGCCGGTCATCCCGCCTCTGCCGAATTCCCAACGCCGGACTTCGCTGATAATGAAACCGACGAGTTTTCCGTCGATATCCGCTCCCAGGTTCAACAGCGGATCGCCATGCTGAAGATGATAGATCGTCGTGTCTTTGAGGGATTCCAGCCTTTCGGAACTGCCCGAATTCTGCTCTCCCAGGATCTTCTCCTGGATGCGCAGAATGTCGTCAAGATCATCCATGCCAAGGAAGCGGACGGTGATTGCGGCCGACACCAGAGTCCACAGCTTTGTTCGGCCAATCTTGTTGTAGTGAATTTTTCCCTCAGCTCGAAGCACTTCCAGGTATTTTGCAACCGTGTGGCGCGTCAGGCCCAGCTTTTCCCCTACTTCTTCCATCTGGAGACCGGTTTTGGAGTTCTGCAATATGTTCAGTATTTGAGTTTGAATAGTCTCTGTCATAAATTGGTTACCGATTGGTATCCGATATTGGTTACCAATACTAATCAAAGGTTGAGTTTGATGTCAACACCATTTTTCCCGATTTGCGGCCTACAGGTTACAACGGCTTCGCGTCCCAGGGCTTGAGGAATGCCAGGGACGCGTGAAAATGGTATTGTTGAAGGGGGAGGAGCCGTGATGGTGAATTTGGTCGGGGCGAATCTGGAGGAGATCGAGGCGGCGGTTGC
>Ga0335071_10001151_pt1 | contig 28482 bp, 24 predicted proteins | sample Lox_Sample_15_FD_206724 | JGI IMG/M metagenome (GOLD analysis project Ga0335071, IMG submission 206724) | Soil microbial communities from Loxahatchee National Wildlife Refuge, Florida, United States - Lox_Sample_1.5 | ecosystem: Environmental > Terrestrial > Soil > Wetlands | place: USA...
GCGCATCTTCGTCCGCCTCGACAACATCCTCGACGCGCGCTACGAAACGGTCTATGGCTACGGGACCGCCCGCTTCTCGGCCTGCGCCGGGCTCAGCTTGGCGCTTCTCAGGTGAGGTGATCGACCAGGATCTTGGCCGCGATCGCGAGGAGCACGAGCCCGCCGGCGAGCTCCGCCCAGCGCCCGGCCAGCCGGCCGAGCGCGGGCCCGATCTTCGTCCCGGCGAAGGTGATGACGAACGTCACCGCGCCGATCACCGCCGCCGGGACGAGGATCGGCAGGCCGAGCGTCCCGAGGCTCAAGCCCACGGCCAGGGCATCCATGCTGGTCGCGAGAGACAGGACGAGGAGCGTCAGCCCCCGCGTCGGATCGCTCGCCCGCGGCTCGCCGCCCGTCCGGCCGCGGATGCCCTCGACGATCATCTTCCCCCCGACGACGACCAGCAGCCCGGCCGCGATCCAATGGTCGAAGGCCTGGATATGCCTGAGCGACACCTCGCCCGCCGCCCAGCCGAGGAGAGGCATCAGGATCTGGAACAGGCTGAAGGCCGCCGATATGCGGATCCCCTGCCGCCGGCCGAGCCCGCGGTCCGAGCAGCTGAGGCCCACGGCCACGGCGAACGTGTCCATGGCCATGCCGACCGCGACCCCCAGGAGGAGGAGCAGGCTCACGCCAGGTACTCGAGGGCGAGCGCGGCCAGCAGGTAGGCGGCCGGGGCCAGGGCCCGCTCGTCGATGTCGAAGCCGGGGTGGTGGTGGGGATATTTCGTGCCGTCGCCCGCGCCCAGGAAGAGGAACGCGCCCGGCCTATCCTGGAGATAGCAGGCGAAGTCCTCGCCGCCCATGACGGGCTCGATCAGGCCGACGCTCTCATCGCCGAACGCCTTGCGCGCGACGCCGAGGGCGAAGTCGATCGAAGCCGGATCGTTGACGAGCGGCGGATAGCCGTCCTCATATTCGAAGTCGGCCGCGGCTCCCAGGGCCCGGCATGTGCCGTCGACGATCTCCCGCATCCGCCTTTTGATCAGGCCCTGCACCTTGGGATCGAACGTCCGGACCGTGCCCAGGAGCGACACCTCGCCGGGGATGACGTTGTGGACGGCGCCGCCGTGGATCGACCCGAACGAGAGGACGGCCGGCTTGAGCGGGTCGACGTTCCGGCTGACGACGGTCTGGAGCGCGGTCACGACCTCGGCCGCGGCGACGATGGGATCGACGGCCTCCTGGGGCATCGAGGCGTGGCCGCCCTTGCCCCGGACCGCCAGGCGGAAGTTGTCGGACTGGGCCATCATCGGGCCGCGGGCCGCCCCCACGTAACCCGTGGGGAGGCCTTGCCAGAGGTGGAGGCCGAAGATCGCGTCCACGCCCTCGAGCGCGCCGGCCGCGATCATCAGGCGCGCCCCGCCCGGCGGCAGCTCCTCGGCCGGCTGGCAGAGGAAGACCACGGTGCCGCGGAATTCGCGGCGGCGCGCGGCCAGGATCTCGGCCGCGGTCATGAGCGCGGCCATGTGCCCGTCATGGGCGCAGGCGTGCGTCGCGCCGGGATTGAGCGATTCGTACGGCTTGGCGCCTTCCTCGCGAAGCGGAAGGGCGTCCATATCGGTCCGGAGAGCCACCGTCCGGCCGCCGGGGCGGCCCTTAAGCACCGCCCGCAGGCCCGTGCCGGCCATCCTCTTGAACGGGATGCCCAGCGCCTTGAAATGGGCAGCCAGGTAATGGGACGTCCATTCCTCGTTGTGGGCCGTCTCCGGGTGGCGATGAAGCTCGCGGCGGCGGGCGACGAGCTTGGGGCCGAGGGCTTGGACCGCGGTCATGAGATCGTGGGGCATGGATGACTCCTCAAGGGGCGGAGATAGGACGCGGCGCCGTGGGGACAGAGGCCGCGATCGCGTTCGGAAGCGGCCCGGACCGCCGACGCCCGAGCAAGCTGACGCCGACCGCCAGCGAGGCGTTCAAGGCCAGGGCGAGGAAGCCGGCGTTCAGGCCGCAGACGGGATCGAGCTTGCCGAAGACGAGGACCGCCGCGGCCGCGAGCCCCGCCGCCAGGCCGACGGCGACGCCCCGTTTCGTGACGCGAGGCCAGAACAGGCCGAGGACGACGCCGGGGAAGAGCTGCGAGACGCCGTCGTAGCCGATGAGCAGCAAGTTGACCAGGGCGTTGGGGACGTAAAGGGCCAGGGCCAGCGCCGCGGCGGCGATCACGACGACCATCCGGCGGGAGAGGCGCATGATCCGCGCCTCGTCGGCGCCCGGACGGAAGCCCGCCTGGTAGACGTTCTTCACCAGGAGGGTCGAGGCGAAGAGGAGCAGGATCGAGGCCGGGACCATGGCCGTCACCGCGCCGGCCGCGCCGATGAAGCCCAGGAACCAGGACGGGTAGGTTTCGCGGACGAGGACCAGGAACGACGTGTCCGGGTTCCCAAGGCCCGGCAGGGCCAGGAATGCGGCGAAGCCGACGAAGATCACCAGGACGATGGGCAGCTGGTAGAGCGGCATGACGACGGCGTTGCGGCGGATGATCCGTTCGCTCCGAGCGGTGAAGGCCGAGGCGAAGATGTGGGGCCACATGTAGAAGCCCAGGCCGGTGACGAGGACCGTGGTCATGACCCAGGCCACGTCCATCGAAGGGATCGCGCCCGGCAGGACGAGATGGCCCGGGGCGCGGTCGAGAATCGCCCGAAACATCTTCCCGATCCCGCCGAACCGCGCCGCCGGAATGCCGAAGCCCGCGATCCCGACGGCGGCGATCATCATCCCGTCCTTGAGGACCGAGACCCAGGCGCTCCCCCGGATCCCGCTCGTGTAGACGAAGGCGCAGGTCAGGAGGAAGGCCAGGACGATCGCCGTCCGGGCGGCGATGGCGCCCTCGCTCGCGTTCTCGACGATGAAGCCCAGGCCGGCGAGCTGGAGCTGGAGGTAGGGCAGGATGGACGCGACGCCGACCGCGGCCACGAGAATTCCCAATCCCCGGCTGCCGTAGACCGCGGCGAAGAAATCCGGCTGGGTCTGGAGCCGGAGGCGCTTGCCGAGGCGCCAGATCGGGGGGAGGATGAAGAACGACACGGTGTAGGCGAGCGTGCCGTAGATGAGGATGTAATAGACGGGCGCGCCCTTGGCGTAGGCCCAGCCGCTCGCGCCGAGGAAGGTGAAGGTGGTGTAGGCCTCGCCGGCCATGAGCAGCCAGATGAGGACGACACCGAAGCGGCGGCCGCCCACGGTCCAATTCTCGAGGTCCATCTTCACCCGGCGGCCGGCCAGGAGGCCGAGCGCGGCGGCGGCGAGCAGGGTGCCGAAGATGATCAAGAGCGCCGCGTTCATCGGCGCGGCTCCTCGCCCGGACGCGCGCCGGCCTCCGGCGGGTTGTATTTCTTCTCCGTCTTACACGCGAGGAAGAGCGACACGGGCGTGAGGGCGACCCAGAGCAGGATCCAGAACAGGATGAACGGCAGGCCGAGCACCAGGGGCTCGACCCGGTTCACGAACGGCAGGGCGAGGACGAGCGTCAGGAAGGGGATCGCGCCGAAGACGAGCGCCCGCTTCGTGCCTTTGCCCAATTCATGCTCCCGCGGAAAACGAACATATCCGAAGGGGGGCGGAATTGCAAGGCGCGGGAGGCCGAGGGGTACGGGAACGAAAACCCGTCGGAGGCCGAGCGGGCACGGTTCCGACCCGCTTTGCGGGGAGGAGAGCGAGGCCGGAGTCGGAGCGGCCGCGCTCGCTGGGCGCGGACGCGTGTTTTCGTCCCGTACCCCGTCGGCCCCCCCGGCGGGTGGCGACGACCGGGGCACCCCGGCGGCCGAAGCGAATGGGACCCTGTGATTTGGGTGATGAGCGAGGCCGCTGGGGTTGGTCGGCGACAGGACCCGCGGCGGGGGGGGCTAGAGCTCGACGACGTCAGAGACCGAGAAGCGGCCTTCGGCGTCCACGGCGACGCGGCAGGCGGGGACGTCGGGATCGTGGACGAACACCACGATCCAGCGGCCGGCCGCGGCGCGGCGGAGGAGGTCCTCCTTCTCGGCGAGAAGCGCCTCGGCGCAGATGTCGTAGCTCATGGTGTAGGCCAGGGGGATATGGCGCGACGTGGGGATCAAGTCGGAGGGAAAGACGATCGATTCGGCGCCGCCGCGGACCTCGACCCATTGGAGGCCGCGCGTGTGCCCGTCCGATCGGTGGACCCAGAGGCCGGGCAGGATTTCCTCCGTGCCTTCGGTCAGCCGAAGCCGGCCGCCCTCGAGGGGCAGAACATTTTCCTTGAGATAGCTGGCTTTTTCGCGGGCGTTGGGCGCTTTGGCTGTTTCGAGGTTCGCCCTCTGGACATAGTGGACGGCGCGCGGGTAGCAGAGCTCCGTCGCGGGCGCGCCCGCGGCCGCCCAGCGTGTGGCGCCGCCTCCGTGGTCGAAATGGAGGTGGGTGAGGACGAGGTCCGTGACCCGCGCGGGATCGAACGCGCCGGACGCGCCGCTCCGGTGCCGGATCTCGTAGATGGCCTTGAAGTGATCCGTCCCCTTGTCGCCGTTCCCCGCGTCGGCCATCAGCGTCCGGCCGCCGGCCTCGACGACGAGCGACCGCGTGGCCAGCTTGATACGGTTGTCGGCGTCGGCCGGGATCTTGCGCGACCAGAGCGTCTTGGGGACGGTGCCGAACATCGCCCCGCCGTCGAGGCGGTACGAACCGTGGTCATGGGTGAACACGCGGAATGGGCCGAATTCCATTTTCGCCTCTCTGCTGTGCCCCGAATATAGCACAAATCAAAATCGGTGACAGTAACCTGATTTCCGGATTTCCGATGGAGAGCGAATCAATTCGGAAACGTGGTTACTGTCACCGATTAATTTCCGCCATTGACATGCAAAAAACGCGGCTATACAATCATGAAAAATAGGTTGGGAGGAAGGAAGCATCATGGGCAACAGAAACCTGCGCAAAGGGAAGATATTTGTCAGCGAAGCGATCATCCTGGCATTCGTCCTTCTGATCGTCAACAATCTCACGGGGGCATTGAGTCTCGCGAACCTTGAATCCAAGCTTTCCATCCGATTCGTCGATCAATCATCAAACAGGGCCTTCAAGCTGAATGTGGCCCAGGCTGCGATCGTCGATAATGCCACGGCCCTGTTGAATATGGGTTTCACAGGCATCAAACGAGGCAGCAGGATAAAGATAACGTATTGCGACGGCGCCACCCCGACCCCCGTCCTCGGGCCGAACGGCAAGGCGCATTTCCGGATCGAATTCGGATCCATCGGCCAGAAATTCGAAGTCGATCAGAACATGAACTTCACGCTCTTGAAATAAGCCGCGGGATGGGTTCCGCGAGCCGGCCCTTTCCGACCCTCTCGTTGCGCGTCACCGGCATCGCCAGAACTCTGCTCTGCGCAGGCATCGTCCTCGACCATTCCACGACGTTCTTGAATCCCGGCCTGAGAAATTCGTGGCCGGCCGGCATCCTGACGGCTCCGCTTCTCATGACGACGACCGTGCCGGTCTTCTTCTATCTGTCCGGCTATTATTCAGGCGGACCGCCCGGCACCATGTCGAGAGCCGGCCGGCGCAATTTCCTCCGAAAGAAATTTCAACGGCTGATCGTTCCCTTTCTCGTTTGGGGCGTCCTCACGACCGTCCTCCAAGTCGGATTATCCCGGCCCCTCACCGGGGCCGATCTTTTGGGAATTCTCATCGGAAGCAACCAGCTTTACTTCATCTTCGTCCTGATCCAGCTCGCCTTGCTTTACCGCTTCCTGGTCCGGCCGAGGATTTCCGTTAGGAATTCCGGAGCCTTCCTGGCCTTGTCGGCCTCCCTGGCCTTGCTGAATGCCGCCATTGTCGACCTCCTTCAATGGACGACCGGCCCCGCGCCCGCCCAGCGCTTCGCCAATTGGGGAGCCCATTCCTTTCTCGCTTGGGGCGTATTTTACATGCTCGGCGCTTGGGCGTGCCTCCATCCCGGTTTTCTCGAAACGCTGGCCCGGAAGGCCCGTCTTGTCGGAGGCGCTTGGGTCTTTTTCTACGCCGCGTACGTCGTCGAACTGAAGATATCAGAAGACCGGTTCGGATGGAGCCCCGTCTATCTGTTCGTCCTTACGGCGTTCGCCTTCATGGCGATCCATACCCTGGCGGCATCCGTGATCATGCTCCGGGCGAGACGATGGATCGACCGAATCCCGCTCCACGCGCTTCTCTGGCGCTGGAGCGGGGAAACCTATGGGATATACTTGGCCCACGTCTTCGTGCTCCTCCTCTTGATCCGGATCTACAACAGCCTGACCGTCACCCTCCTTCCCTTCGCGGTGGAAGCCCCCGTGTTCTTCCTGGTCACCTGGTTTCTGACCCTGGGATTCATCCGCCTCGTCCGAAGGCGCGGAGGGCGCTGGGGCAGAAGCTTGCTGCTCGGGGAATGGACCGCCGCGGAGAAGAAAGGATGACGGGACGGATCCGTCGCTTGCCTCAGGGAGGGAGCTGAGCGGATGCCCGACGTCATCGAGCTTTTCCTGGATCGGGCGGCCGGCCAGCCGTCGCGCCCGGCCATCGATCATCCCCAGGGGAGGCTGAGCTACGGCGAATTCGCCGCTCTGAGCCGGAGCTACGCCGCCGCGTTTTCGCGGGAATCGGCTCATCCCCGGGTCCTGATCCACCTCCCGCAGGGCCCCGACGCGTATGCTTCCATGTTGGGCGCCTTGATGGTCGGAGGGTATTATTGTCCGGTCAATATCGAGCTCCCGTTGCACCGCCGGAGGGCGATCATCGCCCAGTTCCAGCCGGAAGTCCTCGTCTGCTCCGACTCCGCGGCGGCCGGAGAGCTTTCCCCCCTTCCGGGAGCCGGACGGGCCCTCTGGCCCGCGGCCGTCCCGTCCGGATCCCCGGCGCGCTCCGCCCCTCCCCATGAGCTCGCTTACGTGATCTTCACCTCGGGGTCGACGGGCCAGCCGAAAGGCGTGCGGATCAAGCGCGCCGCGTTGAACCACTTCATCTCCTCGTGGGCCCTTCCCGTCCTCGAACCGACGCCCCGCGATCGCTGGGCCCAGTATGCCAACATCGGGTTCGACATCTGCGTCGTGGACGTTTTCGCCTGCCTGGCGGGAGGCGGAACGCTCGTGCCGTTCGTCGAGCGCGGAGATCGGATCCGGCCGGCTCAGGCCATCAAAAAGCGCGGCATCACGATCTGGTATTCGGTCCCGAGCGTCCTCGATCTGATGAGCCAGGCCGGTCACGTGACGGCAGACCGACTGGCCGGCCTGCGCATCGCCATGTTCGGCGGCGAGCCGCTGGGCCCGCATCACGCCCGGGCCCTCTTCGAGGCGAATCCGGGACTGGTTCTCTATAACGTCTATGGTCCGACGGAGACGACGCTCGTCTGCACCTGGCTCGCCGTGACCCGGGAAGACTATTCCGCGTACTGCGATCGGACGCTATCGATCGGCCGGCCGATCCCCGGTTGGCGTATCGACCTGATCGGCGGAGATGCCGGGCGCGACGGGGAGGCCCTCATTTCAGGGGATTTCATCGGCGCGGGATACTGGGGAGATTCGCCCCCCGCGGAAACCGCCTTCCAGACCGTCATGGTCGAGGGCCGACCGGTTCCCGCCTATCGCTCCGGGGATTGGCTGGAACGCCGGGGAGATGTCTATTTCTTCAGGCATCGGATCGACCGCCAGGTCAAGGTCCGAGGGCACCGCGTCGAGCTCGACGAGATCGATTTCTACATCCGGGAATTCGGTCTCGGGAATTCCCGGACGATCGTCCATGGCCGCCGGATCCTCGCTTTCATCGAAGGGCCCGAGGATTATGATACGGCCCCTCTGCGGGCCTATTTGACCTCCCGTTTGGCCCGCCATTCGGTTCCCCATCGCCTCGTGTGCGTCCCGGCCTTCCCCAGGAACGCCAATGACAAGATCGACGCCCAAGCGCTTCTCGGCCTTCTCTCGACGAGGATCCGGCGGCCCCGTCAATATTGACTAGAAACGAGCGCCGCGCTATGATTTCTAGCGTCTTTCAGCAGCAGACGGGCCCCCAGCCCGCGGGAAACGTGATTGCGTGCGATCCGATAGAAGTCCGAGTCCCGTCCTTTCCCCCGCGTTCTGGGAAGAATTCGCGTCGGGCGGCCGCCGGGCCTGCGCCCGCCTGATCTCCGCCGTCGAGAACGAGCCCGATCTCCTGCCCGCGGTCCGCGATCGCCTCATCCCGCTCCGCCACGGGGCGATTCGCATCGGCATAACGGGCCCTCCGGGCGTGGGCAAGAGCACGGTCACGTCGGCCCTGGCCCAGCGCGCCGTCGGGGCGGGCCGCCGGGTCGGCGTCCTGGCCGTCGATCCCTCGAGCCCCTTCACCGGCGGCGCCTTCCTCGGCGACCGCGTCCGCATGCAGGATCTCGTCGGCGATCCGCGGCTCTTCATCCGCTCGCTCGCCTCGCGCGACGGCCACGGCGGCCTCTCGCCGGCGACGCCCCATGCGGCCGACGTCCTCGACGCCTTCGGCATGGACCGGATCCTCATCGAGACCGTCGGCGTCGGGCAGGCCGAGCTCGACGTCATGACCACGGCCGACCTCATCGTCCTCGTCCTCCAGCCCGCGACCGGCGACGTCATCCAGACCCTCAAGGCGGGCATCGTCGAGGCCGCCGACCTCATCTTGATCAACAAGTCCGACCTCCCCGGGGCGGAGACCCTCCTCGAATCGTTCCGCTTCCTGTTCGACATCGGGACCGGCGTCCGCTCCAAGCCCGTGCCGCCCGTCCTGACCGCCTCGGCCCTCCACAACAAGGGCCTGGACGAGGCGGCGGAGGCGATCGAGCGCCTGATCGCCGATTTCATCGCCTCGGGCCGCCACAAGGACACGCTCCAGGCTCGCCTCGAGCGCGAGATCCGCGAGGCCGTGGCCCGGGACCTGTGGGACGGCTTCGCCGCCCTGACCGACGCCCCGGACGCCATCCGGGCCGCCGCCCGGGAGCTCGTCGAGGACGGGGCCTCGCCCTATGCCTTCATCCGAAGCCTGTCCGCCCGGGTCACGATGACGCGGGCGAAGCGAAAGGAACCGCCCGAAGATGGCCGATAAGACGCGCAAGGAATCCTGGGACGACCTCTACGCCGCGTCCGAATTGCGCGACGCGGACTTCACCTCCCTTTCCGGCAACCCCCTCAAGCCGCTCTACCGCCGGGAGGACATCGCCGGCCTGGACGGCGACGCGGAGCTCCCGCCCCCAGGGGCCTACCCTTACACGCGCGGCGTCCACCCGACCATGTATCGCGCCCGGCTGTGGACCATGCGCCAATTCGCCGGCATGGGCACGCCCGAGCAGACCAACGAGCGCTTCAAGTTCCTCCTGGCCAAGGGCCAGACCGGCCTCTCCGTCGCGTTCGACAATCCGACGCTCTACGGCTGGGACTCGGACCATCCCCTCTCGGCCGGCGAGGTCGGCAAGACCGGCGTCGCCGTCGACACGCTGGCCGACATGGAGCGCCTCTTCGACGGCGTCCCGCTCGACGAGGTTTCGACCTCGATGACCATCAACGCCCCGGCGGCCTGGATCTTCACCATGTTCCTGGCCAACGCCGAGAAACGGGGCATCCCCTTCGCCGCGCTGCGCGGCACCCTCCAGAACGACATCCTCAAGGAATACATCGCCCAGAAGGAGTGGATCTTCCCGCCCGAGCCGCACCTGCGCCTCATCACCGACCTGATGGACTTCGCCGCGCGGCACGTGCCCCAATGGAACACGATCTCGATCAGCGGCTACCACATCCGCGAAGCGGGCTCGACCGCCGCCCAGGAGCTGGCCTTCACCCTGGCCGACGGCTTCGCCTATGTCGAGCACGCCCTCAAGGCCGGGCTCGGCATCGACGACTTCGCCCCCCGCCTCTCGTTCTTCTTCAACGCCCACCTGGATTTCTTCGAGGAGATCGCCAAGATGCGGGCCGCCCGCCGCATCTGGGCCCGCCACATGCGGGAGAGATACGGGGCCAAGAACCCCCGCTCCTGGCTCTGCCGCTTCCACGTGCAGACGGCCGGCTGCAGCCTGACCGCCCAGCAGCCCGAGATCAACATCGTCCGGACCGCCCTCGAAGCGCTGGCCGGGGTCCTCGGCGGCTGCCAGAGCCTGCACACCAACTCCATGGACGAGGCCCTGGCCCTCCCGTCGGAGAAGGCGGTCGAGATCGCCCTCCGGACGCAGCAGGTCATCGCCTACGAAAGCGGCGTTCCGAACGTCATCGATCCCCTCGGCGGCGCCTACTACGTCGAGGCCTTGACCAAGGACCTGGAAGAGCAGGCCGAGCGCTACTTCAAGCGGATCGAGGAGATGGGCGGCATCGTCCGGGCGATCGAAGAGGGCTTCCCCCAGAAGGAAATCACCCGCGCGGCCTACGAATACCAGATGGCTCTCTCGCGCAAGCGCAAGACCCACGTCGGGGTCAACCAGTTCGTCAACGAGGGCGAAGCGCTCGAGATTCCCATCCTGGAGATCGACGAAAGCGTCGAGCGCGACCAGGTCCGAAGCCTGGCCGCGGTCAAGGGCCGGCGGGACAACGGGGCCGTGGCCGCCAGCCTGCGGGCCTTGGAGAAGGCGGCCGCCGGGAGGGACAACCTGATCCCGGCCCTGCTCGACTCCTCGCGCGTCTACGCCACCTTGGGCGAGATCAGCCGGGCGCTCGCGCACGTCTTCGGCGAGTACCGGGAACAGCCGTTCTTCTAGGGCACCGAGGAGAGATTCCATGAGTTCGCATCCGATCAAAGTGATCATCGCCAAGCCGGGGCTCGACGGCCACGACCGCGGGGCCAAGGTCGTCGCCCGGGCCCTGGTCGAAGCGGGGATGGAAGTCGTTTACCTGGGGCTCCGGCAGACGCCGGAATCCATCGTCGCGGCCGCGCTCGAGGAGGACGCCGACGTCGTCGGGCTGTCCGTCCTCTCCGGGGCGCACATGACCCATTTCCGCCGGGTCAGGGAGCTCCTGATGGAGAAAGGGCTGGGCGATCGGCTGCTGACGGGCGGGGGCATCATCCCGGCCAAGGACCAGGAAGCCCTCGCGGCCCTGGGCGTCGGCCGCCTCTTCGGGCCGGGCGACGACCTGCGCGGCATCGTGGACTACATCCGAACGTGGGCGGCCGACCGGCCGGCGTGAAGCCGGCCCGGCCGCTTCCGGATAGGGAACGATTCATCGGCAACAAGGAGGCTCGGCAATCATGGATTTCGAATTGAGCGAAGAGCAACGGATGGCGATCGACGAGGCCAAGAAGTTTTCCGAGAAGACGCTCGCGCCGGCAGCCGAGAGGCTCGACGCGGCCCAGGAGACCAACGTCCCGGCCCTCAAGCAGCTGGGCGAGCTCGGCTACCTGGGCATGACCGTGCCCGAGGAATACGGCGGCTCGGGCCTGGGAGCCGTGGCCTATGCCGGGGCCATGATCGAGTTCAGCAAGGTCGACGCCGGAACGGCCGTGGGCATCTCCGTCCAGAACTCCCTGGTCAACGACGCGATCGTGATGTTCGGCACCGAGGAGCAGAAGAAGGCCTTCCTGCCTAAGCTCGCCTCGGGCGAGTGGCTGGGCTGCTTCTCCTTGACCGAGGCCGGGGCGGGTTCGGACCCGGGCGCCCTCCGGGCGCAGGCCGTGCGCGACGGCGACCACTTCGTCCTGACCGGCACCAAGAACTTCACGTCGAACGGCGCGTTCGCCGAGGTGATCATCGCCTTCTTCCAGACCGACAAGACGCGCGGCGCGAAAGGCATCTCGGCCTTCATCGTCCGGGCCGGGACGCCGGGCTATTCGGTCGGCAAGCACGAGGACAAGCTGGGCATCCGGTCCTCGAGCACGACCGAGCTCGTCTTCTGCGAGTGCCGCGTCCCCGCGTCGGCCCTCCTCGGCCAGGAGAACAAGGGCCTGAACGTCGCCCTGGCGACGCTCGACAGCGGCCGGATCGGCATCGCCGCCCAGGCCGTGGGCATCGCCGAGGCGGCCCTCGAGGAGGCGGTGAAATACGCCAAGGAGAGGGTCCAGTTCGGCCAGAAGCTGGCCGATTTCCAGGCGATCCAGTTCATGCTGGCCGACATGGCCGTGGACGTGGAGGTGGCCAAGACCATGCTCTACCGTGTCGCCGTCATGGAGGAAGCCCACAAGCGGCACACCAAGGAATCGGCCATGATCAAGCTCTTCGCCTCGGAGATGGCCCACCGGGTCTGCCACAAGGCCCTCCAGATCCACGGCGGCTACGGCTACATGAAGGACTACAAGATCGAGCGCCTCTACCGCGACCAGCGGATCACCGAGATCTACGAGGGCACGTCCGAAATCCAGCGGACGGTCATCGCCCGCGCATTGCTCATGGACTAGGCAAGGAGGTCCCATGGACTACCGCATCCTCAAGATCGCCGTCGCGGACGGCGTCGCCACGGCGACGATCTCCCGGCCGGAGGCGCTCAACGCCCTGAACACGCGCTTCTTCAACGAAATGGACGCCCTCGTCGACGAGATCGCCGAACGGGACGACGTCCGGGTCCTCGTCCTCACCGGCGAGGGCAAGGCCTTCGTCGCCGGGGCCGACATCGCCGAAATGGTGAACATGACCCAGCTCCAGGGCACCGAGTTCTCGGAGACGGGCCAGTCCACGTTCCGCGGGATCGAGCTCCTCGACAAGCCGGTCATCGCCGCGGTCAACGGCTTCGCCCTCGGCGGCGGCCTGGAGCTGGCCATGGCCTGCGACATCCGCATCGCGAGCACGAAGGCCAAGTTCGGCCAGCCCGAGGTCAACCTGGGGCTCATCCCCGGCTACGCGGGCACGCAGCGCCTGCCCCGGCTCGTCGGCCTGGGCGACGCCCTCTATCTTCTGATGACGGCCGAGGCCATCGGCGCCGACGAGGCCTACCGCATCGGCCTCGTCCAGAAGGTCGTCGAGCCCGACCAGCTCCTGCCGACCGCGCTGGCGACGGCCAAGCTCATCGCCTCCAAAGGGCCCCGGGCGGTCCGGCTCATCAAGCGCGTCGTCCGCCAGGGCGCGCTCCTCGATTTCGAGTCGGGCTGCGTCCTCGAGTCCGAAAAGTTCGGGACCTTGTTCGAGGGCGAGGGCACGGAGGGGATGAAGGCCTTCCTCGAAAAGCGCGCGCCCCGGTGGAACGGCTGAGCGGGAGGCAGGAGTCGATCATGGAATACGCCAAGAGGCTCGAGCGGGTCAGCGTGATCGGCGCGGCCGGGAAGATGGGGAGCGGCATCGTCCTCCTCACCGCCCTGGAGATGGCCGATCTCGCCCTCGATCCCGCGAACAAGGGCACGGATTTCGTCCTGAACGCCGTCGACGTCTCGCCGGCGGCGCTCGGCGGACTCGTGAAATACGTCCGCGCCCAGGCGCTTCGGGCCGCGGAGAAGAAGGCGGTCGCCCTGCGGGGGGCTTACGCGGCCCGCGAGGACCTGGTCGAGAACGAAGAGATCATCCGCGAATACGTGGATTCCGTGGCGGCCCTCGTCCGGCCGACGACCCGCCTCGAGTCGGCCTACGATTCCGGCCTCGTCTTCGAGGCCGTGAACGAGAATCCCGACCTCAAGGTGAAGCTCCTCGGCCAGATCCGGGCCCACGGCCGGGAGGACGCCTGGTTCCTGACGAACACCTCCTCGATCCCGATCGCGGAGCTCGACGCGAAGGCCGGCCTCGGCGGTCGGATCATGGGCGTCCACTTCTACAACCCCCCCGCCGTCCAGAAGCTCGTCGAGCTCATCCGGGCGGAGACGACGCCTCCCGAGCTCGCCGCGTTCGCCGCGGAGCTCGCCAAGCGGATGCGGAAGACCGTGGTTCCCGCGCGCGACGTCGCCGGCTTCATCGGCAACGGCCATTTCATGCGGGACATGCTCCACGGCTTCGCCGAGGCCGAGCGCCTGGGCCGAGACGCCGGTTTCGCCGCGGGCCTCTACCTGATCAACAAGATCACCCAGGACTACCTCGTCCGGCCGATGGGCATCTTCCAGCTGACCGATTACGTCGGCCTCGACGTCTGCCGCTTCATCCTGGACGTCATGAACGCCCGCCTGCCCGGCCGCGGGCTGCACAGCCCCCGCCTCGACGCCCTCGTCGCCAAGGGGGTCCTCGGCGGGCAATTCGCCGACGGCTCGCAGAAGGACGGGATCCTGAAATACGAGAAGGGCCGGCCCGCGGCCGTCTACGACCCCGGCGCGGGGGCCTACATCCCGGTCGCCGAGCTCGCCGCCCGGCACGATCCGAAGCTCGGCCCGCCGCCCGCCCGCCTCAAGCCCTGGAAAGCGGTGATCGGCGATCCGCGCCGGGCCGAGACGCTCGAGGAGTTCTTCGACGAGCTCCGCGAGGCCAAGACGCCGGGCGCCGAGCTCGCCCGGGCCTATGGCCGGAAATCCAAGGAAATCGGGCTGGATCTCGTCCGGGACGGCGTCGCCGCGAGCGAGACCGACGTCAACACCGTTCTCCTGACGGGCTTCTTCCACGCCTACGGCCCGATCAACGGCTATTTCGACTGAGCGAGGACGACGATGAGCACAGGACGGCGCAAGGTCTACATGGCGGCCGGATACCAGACCGTGTCCCTCGGGACCGGCCGCAGGGAATTCAACCCCAAGAAGCCCCGGCCGGGCCTCGAGGACTACATCCGCGAGGCGGGCCAGGGCGTGCTGAAGCAGGTCGGGGGCGGGGCGAATGTCGACGAAGGCGTCATCAGCAACTTCATGGCCGCCCGCTTCAACCGCCAGGGCAACCTGGCGGCCCTGATCCCCTTCATCGACGAGTCGCTTCGCTGGAAGCCGTGCGTCCGGGTCGAGGGCGCCTGCGGCTCGGGCGGGCTGGGCCTGATGACCGGCCTCAAGTCCGTGCTGGCCGAGACGGCCGACGTCGTCCTGGTCGTCGGGGTCGAGGTCCAGAACACGGTCAAGGCCATCTACGGCGCGGACATCCTGGCCGGCGCGGGCTGGTATCGGGGCGACCGGAAGAAAGGCCACGCCTACTTCTTCCCCGCGGCCTTCAGCGACCGGGCGGGCGCCTACTTCGCCCGCTATGGACGGGAACGGACGCGCCAGGGATTCGCCCGCTGGTACCGCGTCGCCGTCGAGAACGCGCGCCTCTGCGAGACCGCCCAGGAATACCACAACGCGACGGCCGACCTCGAGGCCGCGGCCTTGGGCGAGCCCAATCCGAAGGCGTTCGTCGAGCACCTGAACGTCTTCGACTGCTCCAAGGTCTCGGACGCGGGGATCGGCCTCGCCGTCGTCTCCGAGGACGGCCTGAAGCGGATCGGCGTCCCGAAGTCCGAGGCCGTCGAAATCGTCGCCTGGGGCCAGGTCGAGGCCGACCTGACCATGCCGCCCGACGACCCGGCCCGGCTCGACACGACGGCCCGGGCCGTGGAGAAGGCGCTGGCCTCGGCGGGTATCACGACGCGCGACCTGGCCACGATCGAATGCCACGACTGCTTCACCATGTCGGGCCTCCTCTCGGTGGAAGCCCTCGGTCTGGCGGCTCCGGGAGAGGCGCCCGACTACGTCCTGAGCGGGGCGACGGCCCGGACGGGGGCCCTGCCCATGAACACATGCGGCGGCCTGATCGGCTGGGGCCATCCGGTCGGCGCGACGGGCGTGCGCCAGGCCGTCACGATCTGGCAGCAGCTCACGGGCAAGGCGGGCGCCTGGCAGGTCCCGGTCCCCGCGGATCGGCCCTACGGGCTCTCGATCAACATGGGCGGCAACGACAAGACCGTCATCGCCGTCGTCTACCGGCGCGGCGCCTGAGAGGAACGCGGGCGATGACCGAACCCCTCCCGCCCGAGCTCGAGCGGCTCCGGGCCCGCCTGGCCGAGAAGGAGCGCCAGGCGGAGCTCGGCGGCGGCAAGGAGAGGACCGACCGGCAGCACGCCGAGGGCAAGCTCACCGCCCGGGAGCGGATCGAGAAGCTCCTCGACGCCGGCTCGTTCGTCGAACTCGACAAGCTCAAGACCCACCGCTGCGCGGACTTCGGCATGGAGGCGAAGAAGATCCCGGGCGACGGCGTCGTCACCGGTTCCGGGCGGATCGACGGACGGCCGGTCTTCGTCTTCGCCCAGGATTTCAGCGTCTTCGGCGGCTCTCTCAGCGGGGCCCACGCCGAGAAGATCTGCAAGGTCATGGATCTGGCCCTGCAGAACGGCGCGCCGGTCGTCGGCCTCAACGATTCGGGCGGGGCGCGCATCCAGGAAGGCGTGGTCAGCCTGGCCGGCTACGCCGACATCTTCCTCCGCAACACGCTCGTCTCGGGCGTCGTGCCCCAGATCTCGGTGATCCTGGGGCCGTGCGCCGGCGGAGCCGTCTATTCGCCCGCCATCACCGACTTCGTCGTCATGGTCCGCGACAAGTCGCACATGTTCATCACCGGGCCAGACGTCATCAAAGCCGTCACCCACGAGCAGGTGACGAAGGAGGAGCTCGGCGGGGCCATGACCCACGCGGTTCGCAGCGGCGTCGCCCACATCGTCGCGGCCGACGAGGACCAGGCCCTGTTCACGGTCCGCGAGATGCTCGCCTACATGCCCTCGAACAACATGGAGGACCCGCCCGCGCGCGCCTCAACCGATCCGCCCGACCGGGCCGAAGAGGCGCTCAAGACGATCGTCCCCTTGAATCCCAACAAGCCGTACGACATCAAGGAGCTCATCCGGCTCGTGGTCGACGAGGGCGAGTTCCTCGAGATCCACGAGCACTACGCCCCGAACATCGTCGTCGGCTTCGCCCGGTTCGGCGGCGCGCCCGCCGGGATCGTCGCCAACCAGCCGGCCTGGCTCGCCGGCTGCCTGGATACGAGCTCCTCCAAGAAGGGGGCGCGCTTCGTCCGGTTCTGCGATGCGTTCAACATTCCCCTCGTCACGTTCGTCGACGTGCCGGGCTTCCTCCCCGGCACGGACCAGGAATACAGCGGGATCATCAAGGACGGGGCGAAGCTCCTCTACGCCTACGCCGAATCGACCGTGCCCAAGGTCACAATCATCACCCGCAAGGCCTACGGCGGCGCCTACGACGTCATGGCCTCCAAGCACATCCGGGGCGACCTCAACCTGGCCTACCCCACGGCCGAGATCGCAGTCATGGGGCCAGAGGGCGCGGTGAACATCGTCTTCCGGGCCGAGCTCACCGCCGCCGAGGACGCGGCGAAGGAGCGCGACAGGCTCGCGGCCCAGTACCGCGAGACCTTCGCCAATCCGTACAAGGCCGCCGAGCTCGGCTACATCGACGCGGTGATCTATCCCGAGGACACCCGCCGCCACATCGTCCACGCCCTGCGCATGCTTCGCAACAAGCGCCAGAAGAATCCGCCCAAGAAGCACGGGAACATCCCCCTTTGAGACCGAGGACGCCGGCCAAGGACACCGGAGGCCGATGAGGCCGCGAAAGATCGCCAAGCTCCTCGTGGCCAACCGGGGCGAGATCGCGGTCCGGGTCGAGCGGACCTGCCGCGAGCTCGGGATCGCGACCGTGGCCGTATTCTCCGACTCCGACCGCACGGCCCTCCACGTCCGGATGGCGGACGAAGCCTATCCGCTTCTGGGCGACGCCGCCCGCGAGACGTACCTCGACCAGGGCCGGATCCTCGACATCGCCCGCCGGGCCGGCGCGGACGCGATCCACCCCGGCTACGGCTTCCTGAGCGAGAACGCCGCCTTCGCCGCCGCCTGCCGCGAGACCGGCCTCGTCTTCATCGGGCCTCCGCCCGAATCCATCGAGATGATGGGCGAGAAGACCCGGGCCCGGGAGCTCATGGCCCGGGCCGGCGTGCCCGTCGTGCCGGGCACGCCTCCGCTCGGGGCGCGCGAGGACGCGGCCGCGGCGGCCGCGCGCATCGGCTATCCGGTGCTCGTCAAGGCCGCGGCGGGCGGGGGCGGCAAGGGGATGCGCCGCGTCGAGAGGCCAGGGGACCTTCCCGGGGCCTATGACGCCTGCCGGCGGGAGGCGGGGAGCGCCTTCGGCGACGACCGCGTCTACCTGGAGAAGTACGTCAGCGAGCCGCACCATATCGAATTCCAGATCCTGGCCGACGCCCGCGGCCGGACGATCCATCTGGGCGAGCGCGAGTGCTCCGTCCAGCGCCGCCACCAAAAGATCGTCGAGGAGACGCCTTCGCCCCTGATGACGCCGGAGCTGCGGGAGCGGATGGGGGCGGCGGCGATCAGGGCCGCCGCAGCCTGCGGCTACGTGAGTGCGGGGACGATCGAGTTCCTCGTGGACGCCGACCGGAGCTTCTATTTCCTGGAGATGAACACCCGGCTCCAGGTCGAGCATCCGGTCACCGAGCTCGTGACGGGGGCGGATCTCGTCGAGCGCCAGATCCGGATCGCGGAGGGCGCGGCCCTGGGGCCGGAGGCCGACGCGCCGGGCGGCAGGGGGGCGGCGATCGAGTGCCGCGTCTACGCCGAGGATCCCTGGCGCAATTTCATCCCGTCGCCCGGACTCATCCGGAAGCTCACCGCGCCCGGAGGACCGGGCGTGCGCGACGACACCGGCGTCTACGAGGGATTCACGATTCCGGCCCATTACGATCCCATGATCTCGAAGCTCGCCGTATGGGCGGAGGACCGGCCGAGGGCCTTGGCCCGGATGCGGCGGGCCCTCCGCGAATATCGCCTGACCGGCGTGCGGACGAACCTTCGCTATCTCGAGCGGATCGTCGCCCATCCGGAATTCGTCCGGGGAGCCTACGACACGCACTTCATCCCCCGCCATCAGGACGAGCTGCTGAGGACGGAGGACGGCGGGCCGGACGCGCCGACGCTCGCGGCGGCGGCGATCATGGCCTGGCTCGAGGACGAGAAGAAAGCGGCCGTGGCCCCGCCGGCGGCCGAGATGTCGGCCTGGCGGCGCTCCGGCCGCCCCGGGAACGGGGAGGGCGGCCGATGAAGAAATATTCCGTCGTCCTCGACGGCGCCGCGGCCGAGGTCGAGGTCGGCGCCTTGCCGGGAGGCCGCTATCGGGTCGTGGTCGGCGGCGCCGCCCGCGAGGTGGACGCCCGCCTGGTCGCGCCGGACACGCTCTCGCTCCTCGTCGACAACCGGTCGGGCGATTTCGCTCTCGTGCCCAGCGGGCCGGTCTGGGAGCTGCACGGCAAGGAACGGAGCCATTACCTCATGGTGCCCGATCCGCGCAAGAAGCTCGGCCGGCCGGCGGGCGGCGCGACCGGCGGTCCCGTCACGGTCCGGGCGGCCATGCCGGGCAAGATCGTCCAGATCGAGGTCGCGGAGGGCGACCGCGTCGCGGCCGGCACGGGCCTCCTCATCATCGAGGCGATGAAGATGGAGAACGAGATCCGGAGCGAGGGGCCGGGCATCGTGACGTCGGTGCGGGTCAAGGCCGGAATGGCCGTCGAGCGCGACGCCGTCCTCGTCGAGATCGGGCCGGCGGAAGAGGCCGGCTGAAGAGCGCGGGTTTCCTTCAGCGTCCGGGGCTGGGAGCTACCGGCTCGCACAGCTCCATCAGCACCCGGAAGGTCGTCTTAGGGTCCAGGAAGGCGACCTGGGTCCCCGCGGTCCCCGGCCGGGGCTCCTGATCGAGCAGGCCGACGCCTTTCCCGGCAAGCGCCGCCAGCGTCCCGCGGATGTCGTCGTCGCCGAAAGCGATATGGTGCAGCCCCTCTCCCCTCTTCTCTATGAAGACGGCGATGTTGGACTCCGGGGAGGTGGGCTCGAGCAGCTCGATGTGGACGCCGGCCACGTTGAAGACCGCGATCCGGAGCTTGCGCTCCGGCAGCTCCTCGCGGCCCTCGAGCCGCAATCCCAAGACATCGCGATAGAACGCGATCCGCTCCTCTAAGTTGTTGACGGCGATGCCGATATGGGCGATGCGCTTGATCATGGTTGGCTCCTATCCGATTGCGCGCTCATTATAGGGAAAGTGCGGGGGGTTGGGGAAGGGGGAAGGATGTCATCCCGAAGCCTTGTGAGGGATCTCGTCCGCACATCTGGAGGATCCCGCACCGTCAGCTGATTTGACTCTCGGCGCCTGCTTGCCAATAATGATTCTCTTCGGAGGACCGGCATGAAGAAGATCGCGTTGGCGGCCTTTGGCTTCTTGCTCGTCGGAGCCTTGTTCATCCCGCAGGCCTCTGCCTCCGTATCGATAAAGCTCAAGGGTGGAGCTTTTTATGCCGCGGCCTCCGAATACAATGCCGGATGGCAGGGCGTAACCGACGCCGCCGTTCTGGCCTCGTTCACGGGCCCATATCACCCCATTCATTTCGGGCCCGAGATCGGCGCCGAGATGATCTTCTCGCTCGGGGGCGGATTCGGGCTCGGATTGGGGGCCGGCTGGCAGCGGGCGACTCAGGAAAGCACCCTCGTCTCGGTTTTGCCGATCGTCACGTACACCGATATCATCGCGCCTTCCATTACGACCATTCCCCTGGTCCTCAACCTCCACTACGAATGGTCGCTTTCCCGGTCCTTGACGCTCGACACCTACGCCGGCGTCGGGTATTGCCTCTCGACATTTCGCCAGGAATTCCACACGAATACGGACTATCTGGATTCCCGGGAAAACGACGTCTTCACGGCGCACCCGTCTGCTTTCCGTGGGCAGGCCGGCATCGCCCTGGATTTCGAGATCGCGAGAAATATCGGGCTCTTCATCCAAGCTGAAGGGTGCCTGGCGACCCTGACGGATATTTCGGGCGAAACGATGAGCTACAATTCCTATGCGTTCGGATCCTGGACGACGGGGCCTGACCCCGCGTCCCTGTGGACTTATACGTTGACCGAAACGCCGAAAATGGTATATCCCGAGATCGCCGTCTCGGCTGTCGCTCCATCAAGCAGCGGGAACGAAGAAAAAATCAGCGATGTCCGCAAGGCCCGTTTCGATTTGAGCGGGGCATCGCTTTCGGCGGGGATCCGGATCCGGCTCTGATCGCGGCGCCCTCGGGACACATCGCGCGTCATCCAGAAGCCTTGTGAGGAATCTCCTCTTAGAGAGCCCCTGCGCTTTCGGCAAAGAGGAGATCTCTCGCTGCGCTCGAGATGACAGCTTCCCCACGCGGTTGCTTCGCTGCGCTCGCAATGACAGGACCCGCGGGGGCTGTCCTCGCAATGCCCCCTGCGCGCCTCCGCTCAAAATGTGCTATAATATTCGGCTATCCGCGATGATTTTCTAGGGAACACCATGCACGACGCGATCGTCCTCCGGAACGTCAAGGTCCACAACCTGAAAGGGATCGACCTCGACATCCCCCTGGAGAAATTCGTCGTCGTGACCGGGGTCAGCGGCTCGGGCAAATCCTCGCTGGCTTTCGACACGCTCTATGCCGAGGGCCAGCGCCGCTACATCGAATCGCTCTCCTCCTACGCCCGCCAGTTCCTGGAGCGGATGGACAAGCCCGACGCCGACCTGATCGAGGGCATCACCCCCGCGATCGCCATCCAGCAGAAGGCGGCCACCAAGAACCCGCGCTCGACCGTGGCCACGGTCACCGAGGCCTACGACTTCCTCCGGGTCCTCTTCGCCCGGATCGGGACGATCCACTGCCTGACCTGCGGCCGGCCCGTCGTCCGGGACAGCATCGACGCGATCGTCGATTCGCTCTTCGCCCAGGCCGGGGGCACGGAAGTCATGATCTCCTTCCCCTGGCCCGCCGAGTCGGGGATCGCCTCCCTCAAGAAGCTCGGGTTCTTCCGGATCGTCCAGGACGGCGAGGTCCGGGAGGTTAACGGCCACGCCCTCCCGAAGGCGGGGACGCTCGACATCTTCGTCGACCGCCTCACGCTCGGCCCCGACGACCGGGAGCGGCTCGTGGATTCGCTCGAATCCGGCCTCAAGCACGGCGGCGGCCGCGTCTCGGTCCGCGCGGCTGACGGCCGGCTCCTGGAGTTCTCCGACAAGCTCGAGTGCAAGGTCTGCAAAGTCCCCTACGAGGAGCCGTTCCCGAACCTCTTCTCCTTCAACAGCCCCCAAGGCGCCTGCCCCGACTGCCACGGCTTCGGCGACCTGGCCGTCCTCGACGAGGACAAGATCGTCCCGGACAAGTCGCGCTCCCTCGAGGACGGGGCGGTCGAGCCCTGGACCAAGCCCGTCTCGCGGGGGATGATGAAGGAGATGCTGCGCGAGGCCCGCAAGCGCAAGATCCCGACGAACGTCCCGTTCAAGAACCTCCCCAAGGAGGCCCAGCGCTTCATCTTCGACGGCGACGGCGGGTGGAGCGGCATCAAGGGCTTCTTCGAGTGGCTCCAGTCCAAGAAATACAAGGTCCAGGTGCGCGTCTTCCTCAGCCGCTACCGGAAGTTCGTCTCCTGCCCGTCCTGCGGCCAGACCCGCCTGAACCCGCAGGCCTTGGCGGTCAAGGTCGACGGCGTGTCCATCGGCGACATCGTCGGGATGACGGTCAAGGAGGCCTACCAGTTCTTCGCCCGCCTCGAGCTCCCGCCCGCCCAGAAGCAGGTCGCGGAGAAGCTCGTCGCCGAGATCCAGGGCCGGCTGAAGTTCCTCCTCGAGGTCGGCCTGGACTACATCTCCCTCGATCGGATGACCTTCACCCTGAGCGGCGGCGAGGCCCAGCGGATCAACCTGGCCGCGGCCCTGAGCTCCTCGCTCGTCGGGACGCTCTTCGTCCTCGACGAGCCCAGCATCGGCCTCCACCCCCGGGACAACGCCCGCCTCATCCAGATCCTGAAGTCGCTCAAGGACATCGGCAACACCGTCCTCGTCGTCGAGCACGACCCCGAGATCATCCTCGCCGCCGACCACCTCGTCGACCTCGGCCCGCGCGCCGGCGAGCACGGCGGCCGGGTCATGTTCGCCGGCCCCATGGCCGCCTTCCGCGTGAGCCCGGACTCGCTCACGGCCCGCTATATCCGCGGCGAGAAAGAGATCCCCGTCCCCAAGCGGCGGCGCGAGGCCGGTCGCTTCCTCCTCATCCGCGACGCCCACAAGCACAACCTTCGCCACCTCGACGTCCGCCTCCCCCTGAACGTCTTCGCTTGCCTGACCGGCGTGTCCGGCTCGGGCAAGAGCACGCTCCTCCACGACGTCCTCTACCAGGGCTGGGCGGGAGAGGCGAGCGAGGGCTTCCGCGACATCCGCGGCCTGGACGCCGTGGACAAGATGATCATGGTCGACCAGTCGCCGATCAGCGCCTCGCCCCGGTCCATCCCGGCGACCTACACCAAGGCCATGGACGGCATCCGCTCCCTTTTCGCCGCGACGCGCGAGGCCACGGCCCAGGGCTTCAAGCCCGGCTACTTCTCGTTCAATACGGCCGGCGGCCGGTGCGAGGAGTGCCAGGGCGCGGGGCAGCAGATCGTGGAGATGCAGTTCCTCTCGGACGTGACGCTGACCTGCGAGGCCTGCCAAGGGCGCCGGTTCAAGCCGGAGATCCTCGAGGTCCGCTACCGGGGCAAGACGATCGACGACGTCCTCCACCTGACCATCGACGACGCCCTCGAGTTCTTCGCCGACCGGCCGGACATCATCAAGAAGATCAAGCCCCTCCAGGATGTCGGGCTGGGCTACGTCCGGCTCGGCCAGCCGACGACGACCCTCTCGGGCGGCGAGCTGCAGCGGATCAAGCTCGCCTTCCACCTGGTCCACGAGCGCGACCGCCACATCCTCTACCTCTTCGACGAGCCGACCATCGGCCTGCACATGGACGATGTTTCGACGCTCCTCCGGAGCTTCCAGCGCCTCGTCGAGGAGGGCCACTCCGTCGTCGTCATCGAGCACAACCTGGACGTCGTCAAGAGCGCGGACTACATCATCGACCTCGGCCCCGAGGGTGGGGAGCGCGGCGGGGCCATCGTCGCCGAGGGCACGCCCGAGGAGGTCGCCCGCAGCCGCGCCTCGATCACGGCCCGATACCTGCGGAAGTCGCTCTAAGCCGCGATCATTTTCTCAAGGCCTCGATCAATTTGGCCGGATTGACGATCGATTTGAGCGCCTTCGGTTTCGTGTCGCCCAGGGCCATTTCTCGGATCGGGCCGGCGGCCGCCCAGGCGCGAAAATCCGATTCGTTCATCGTGTCGAGTTTTTTCCCGGACAATCGGCTATAAGCGTCGGCCAGGATCTTTTCGAGCGGGGTGTCTTTTTGTTGCTGTCGCCATGCGGCAAACCGATCATCGAGGATCTTATTTATCTCTTTGGCCAGCTGAGCTTCGGATGGCATCGCCCGCCGGGCGGGTATTTCGAAGGCATCTCCCGTCTCCACGGCCTTGGCCCAAAATGTCTCTGGGACGATGTCGGGCCTGACCTGGCAAGCCAAAGCATAAAGGCCGGCGATATAAGGGATGGACCAGCTCCATCCGCCTTGCCGATAAAAAGCATAATCGTCCGTTCCAGTCGGGCTTGCCGTGCAGCGGGAATCCATAGGGACAAGAAGGAGCTCCGGGCTTGTCTCTGGCCGGGCATAAAACTGGTCCATCCACCAAAGGCCCGGCCGATAAGACGCAAATCGCTCCGGATCGTCATTCGGGTTCCGGCCCAAGCCGTGAAAATTAAATTTTCCCCCATACGTGGCGGAAATTACCGATGAGACGACGAAGACCCCCTCTTTCTTGGCCCGTTCCACGGCCGCTGTCACTTCGGGATATCCTTTCTGTCGTTGATCCCAGCCGACGGAAATGGAAATCACCCGGATTTTTCGTCCGTTGGGGAGCGCTTTGTTGATGGCCAGGATGCGATCGATCGATTGAGCTAAAAAGGAGAAATCATAGACAAATTGGCCGGACTCGGAGGTGCCGTGCGTCTCGGCGATGTAGTAGAGATCCGCTCCCGGCGCCACGCCGACGGTCTTTCCGACCGCGATCGAAGCGACGGCCGGGCCGTGCATGGCCGCCCGATCGTCTCCATTGTGGATTTCCTCATATGAGCGCAAGCGGTCCTTATATTCCGGGTGATCGACGAGAAGGCCTTGGTCGATGATTGCAAGTCCGACGCCCTTTCCCGTAACGCCCTGGTTGTGCAGCTTTCGGATCCCTAGACCCGGGTTTTTGCCCATTTCCATGATTTTGGCGGGATCGAATCCATCGGGGAACTTTTTCGGCCAGATCGTCTTGCTGTCGAAATCGGCAAACAAAAGATCCTTGGCCCTCCCGTTCAAATCCAAGCCCGAGACATCACGACTCCGAAGATCGACTTGCCAGCCTTTGGTGGACGCTGGATCATAGGACGGGAGCTGTTGAATATTGCCCGGGCGCATCGCTCGCAAGTCAAATGGACCGGGATGGCGGGTAATTTCCAGTTTGCCTTCAGGATTCAGCAGTGTCCGATAAGAATCCTGGGCGTCGCCACCCGACGCCGCGTTGTCTCCCGATCCGACTCCCATAATTGCCGCACATAATAAAATGGAAATGATTACTTTTTTCATAGCCCCTCCACTTGGAGACTATTTTATCGCTTGAACGGCCGTGATCTCTAGGGGGTGTTTTCCCCAACCATGAAACGCTTCACAAAACGATAGCCATCGATCGTTGCAACAGCATAAGCTTTCTTGTTTTTAAAGCGCAGTCCTTCGGCCGGAATATCTGCCTTGGTATGTACGCTCCAGTGGCCTTCTTTGTCGAAAACGTCCAAGGTCGTGATCGTGTTCCCTTGATCCTCGACGATGACGACGAGGCGGCCGTCCTCATCCACGGTGAATGTTTTATAGGCTGGCTTGAATTTCAGATAACGAATCAGCCTCAACGCGCTCTTCTTGGCCGACTCGATCTGGCTGGGCAGGAATCTCAAATACTCTGTTTTCATCGCGTCCGCGACTGCGTCCTTGTCGCGATCGGTCATCGGGATGGGATCATAGTCTTTACGAATGATCCGAACGGGTTTCCCGAGCGGGGAATAAACCCTAATTTCATAGCGGTCAGAATACCCAAAGAAGATTTCCCCGCTCGGAGCAAGGGCATAGGACGGATTCGCCCGGAATGCCATGTCGGTCATCGCCTCGGCCAAGGATTGGGCGATGGCGTCTTCATCCCTCCCCGTCGGGGGCTTGGACCCGCCCGAGGAACGGCCGAATTCGGCGAGGTTATGAAATTGCGGGTCGAACAAGCCGATCACCGTTTCCCATTTCGAGCCCGCGGCGTCATCCATCTGGAGATTGGTTAGGGCCGTGATTATGTTTTGATCGGCCGTAAAATAAACCTGGCTGGAGACCTGAACGCCGGGAAACGCGATCTGTCTGAGAAATCGACCGGAGGGGCTAAAGAAGGAAATCCTTTTCTGGGCGATATCGACCACATAAAGATTCCCGTCCCGGTCGAATTCCGGCGTCCAGATGTTCCTTAACTCGCCCGGCCCCTGCCCTTTTCGACCGATGGTCAAAAGATATTTTCCGGAGGGGTCGAATTTTTGAACTCGCTTGCGGTCCCAATCCACAATGTAAATATTTCCCACGTCGTCAACGTTGAAGTATACACGCTGACCGAACATGTAATTTTCATCGCCTTCTCGTAAGCCGATGGAAAGGTCCTCCTTGAAGACGAGTTGTCCTTGCCGGACGATTGGAACGGTTAACGATTTGGGATTGTTGATAATGGGGATTTCGATTTTCTGGGCAAGGACGGCGCTGATCGTCCCGCCAAGGAGGAGCAGGATGAACGCCATGGCTATGAAACGCTTGATTTTCATTCATTACCTCTTGATTCGCCTTCTCTAGAAAATGATTTCCTTCATGTCGGGGAAGGCATAGGCTCGCCTGATTTTCCCCGTTCTTATGATAATTCCCTCGCGTTGAAGACTAAAAGAAACATCGGGCTTGGCCGGGTCCCAATCCGAGAATACTCTCAGGCGCTCGATTCGATCGTCTCGAATCATGGAAAGCGTCAACGTCCGGCCAAGGGCATTTTCCTCGAGGAGAATGAACCGATCGGGCAAAAACGCAGTGACCCAGGCTCCGATGGGAGTCCCTAATTCTGCTACGTCCTTGATCTCCAGGGTTTTTAGATCGAGCCGGGCGATTTTGCCGCCATGCTTCCCGTAGAGGACGTCCGCCCAGGGTTGGTCGAGAATCCGATCGTCCCATGGATCGACAAAAGAAATATTGTCGTCAAAACGTTTGGCGAGCTCGAAGGCGTCACCGTGATCCCGAAAAACCTCCATCCCCTCCGCGGACTTCACGATCACCAAGTTATTGATGAAGTAGGCGTTTCTAATGTGGCGAGTAATCCCATCCATGATCTCTTGGACTCGCCCATCCTCCCATACACGAAACAACGGCTTTTTGGCCAGGCCCGGCGCGAAAAGCCAAAACCGTCGGCCATCTCGTGTCCCCGTTCCAAAAGGCGTGCTCCGCGTAATGTCCGGTAACAAATCCTGAGGTATCGCGATCGTTCGATAAGATCGGACGTCAGGGGAGTTCAAGTCGACGACATGAAGAGCCGTCCGGGTCATGTTATCGCGGGCGGCATCGCCGACGAAAAGGACTTGCTCCCCGCATATCCAAAAGGGGCCGACGTGGGGCCTTCCTTCCCGGCCTTCGTAGAGGGGGAGACTCCCGCTGCCCGCCGAATCCAAAACATATAGCCCTTTATCATCTGCATAGACGATGCGCCCTCTGCTCGCGGCCTTGGGCAAGGAATAGACGGCGCCCCCTGGAATCATCTTCGTCCCTGAGCTTGATCGGACCTGGATACGCCACGAGCTGAATTCCACGAGTTTTTGGTTTGGAGTCAGGAAGCTCGTAAAGACAGGTGATGAAAACGTAATGGCCGCGAGGATAAGTCCTGCGGCAAAAAAGGCCAAGAGAGCCGAAGATATCACGACCAAATATCTTTTTTTAAAAGCTGCCGAAGCGCGAATATCAAATTTAGGAAAAGAGATGAAGACCGCGGCCGCAAAAATGAAGATGAAGAAATAAGCCGGATTGAGGAAAAGCCCAAACGAAACACTGACAGGAAGCTCGGGGAGGAACCTTTTAACGGATAGCACACGGACATGTTTGATCAATCCCAGAAGAATAAGAAAAATACTCCCCATTTGAGACATCAGAAGCCAGACGAAAATTGAAGACAGACAGAGGGCGATGAAATTCTCGATCAGGGGGGCGAGCGAAAAAGCGATTGTAAACAAGGCTAAGCCATAGACCACAAAATACGGATTGGATCCCAATGTTTGCAGGAGAGAGTCCGATGCTGTCCATATAACGGCGGCGATAACAGATGCGGCCCAGAGCCCGATCCAGACGATCAAGCGCGCCGCGGCCAGGCGGAGCAACAACCCGCGCCGGGAGTAAGGCAGGGCGAGGGCGTATTCCATGGCCTTCTGCCGACGTTCGCGGCCGAAAACGGAAGCGCCCAGAAAGAGCGCCCAGAAGAAAAGCCCGATCTGAAGCGTAGGAACGACAACGGCCATATAGGGTTGACGAGGGACGACTCGGAGCCCCAGAAGCCCCGCGGCCAGGGCCAAGACTGCCGCTAGAAACCAGGCCGTCTGCTTGAGGACGTCAGCGAGCTCTTTTTTGAACATAGGCGCCTCCGATGAAGGCCTTGACGATCTCGTCCAGGCCGATGTCTTCGAATCCTAAAGCCGAATCCCCGCTCCGTTCCGGGGGGAATGGATA
>Ga0335071_10001152_pt1 | contig 28470 bp, 27 predicted proteins | sample Lox_Sample_15_FD_206724 | JGI IMG/M metagenome (GOLD analysis project Ga0335071, IMG submission 206724) | Soil microbial communities from Loxahatchee National Wildlife Refuge, Florida, United States - Lox_Sample_1.5 | ecosystem: Environmental > Terrestrial > Soil > Wetlands | place: USA...
TCGCAACTTCAGCGTTCCTTACGCCGTCTTCGAAAACGAGCCGGAGAAGACGCTCGATCAGTCGTCCCTCGCCGCCGAACTGGAGCGCGTCACGGGCGTGGTCTGGGCCGCGCGCGGGATGCAGCGGCCATGACGGCGCCCGTCGCTGTCACGCCCGACCCGGGAGATGCGTTCCGCACCAGGCGCGTCGTCAACTGGATGTCGCTGGGACTGCTCTACGCATTCTTCTACGCCACGCGCTACAACTACACCGCCGTCGCCCCCGTGCTTGCGGATCTCTTCGGCTGGAAGAACACGGACCTGGGGGTGTTTGAGACGGTGATGCCGCTGGTGTACGGTCTCTCCGTCGTGCTGAACGGTCCGTTCGCGGACAGGATCGGCGGCAAGAAGGCATTCCTGTTCGGCGCCGCGGGAGTCATCGCCGCCAATGCGCTGTTCGGTCTCGCGGGACTCGGCCTCCTGCACCCGGCGGTGTGGGAGGGGGCCGGGGCGGGCCGGCATGTCGTCCAGCCGGCCTCGTTCGCCCTGGGCATGAACGGGGGACTCCTGCTGACGCTCATGGCGGTCGTCTGGGGCATGAACGGATATTTCCAGTCGTTCGGCGCGCTCTCGATCGTCAAGGTCAACGCCCAGTGGTTTCACGTGCGGGAGCGGGGGACGTTCGCCGGCATCTTCGGCGTCCTGATCCGGCTGGGCCTGCTGCTGGCGTTTCAGGGTGTGCCGCTGATCCTGCTCGTGCTCCCCTGGCAGTATGCCTTCTGGATCCCGGGCGCCTGCGTGGCCGTGATGTTCGCCGTCAACTACGTCTGGATGGAGAACTCTCCCGCGGAGGCGGGATACCCGGGATTCGACACGGGGGACGAACCGGACGGCGACGGGGGCCCTCCGTCGCTCGCCTATGTCCTCAGGAAAGTCTTCGGCTCCCGCGTGACGTGGACGATTGCGCTCGGGTCCATGATGATCGGTTTCGTGCGCAGGAGCGTGGTGGACGCGTGGTGGCCGAAGTATTTCGTCGACTACCACGGGGCGAGCTCCGCCGCCTTCGCGACGTACGCGCCGTACATCGTTGCGACGTGGGGGATCGCCCTGGCGGGCATCGCCGGCGGGTTCGCATTCGGCGTCGCATCCGACAGGACGTTCGGAGGGCGGCGCGCGCCGGTCATCCTGATGGGATTCGCAGGGATGGCCGTTCTGCTGGTCCTCTTCGGTCTCTCCGACATGCTGCACATGGGACCCCTGGCGGCGGCCTGCTGCCTGGTGGGGCTCTCCTTTTGCGTGAACGGGGCGCACGGCATGATCGGCGGCGCCGCGTCGATGGACTTCGGAGGACGGAAGGCCGCCGCGACCGCGGCGGGCATGTTCGACGGCATGCAGTACCTCGCGGGGGCGTTCGTGGGAATGGGCGTCGGGTATGTGACCACGCGCTGGGGATGGGAGGCATGGCACTGGGCGCCGATCCCGTTCGCGCTTGCCGGGGTGGTCCTGATGTCCCGGCTCTGGAACGTCATGCCGAAAGGAAGCACGCGATGATCGTCATGAAATTCGGCGGGACCTCCGTGGAGGATGCCTCGGCGATGCGGAACGTCTCCGCCATCGTCCGGAGCCACCTGGTGCGGCGTCCGCTGGTGGTCGCCTCGGCCTGCGCGGGCGTCACCAACGCGCTCCTGGCCCTCGCGCGCAGCGCGCGGGAGGCGGGGAAGGAAAAGGCCCTGGACCGCGTGGAGGAGCTGCGCGTCCGCCACAGGCAGATCGCGCACGCGCTCTTTTCGGGGGAAGTCCTCTTTACCGTCCAGTCGCAGGTGGACGCGCTGGCCGACGGACTGCGCGACCTGGTCAAGAGCATCGCCATACTGGGGGAACTGACCGACCGGTCGCTCGACACGTTTGCGGGATACGGCGAGCGTCTTTCCACGCTCCTTCTGACGCACCACCTGAAGCAGGAGGGGATGCCCTGCGTGTTTGTGGATGCGCAGGAGGTGATGGTGACCACGGCGGAGTTCACGCGTGCCGCTCCCGTGGTGGCGGAGATCGAGCGGCGCGTGCGCGAGCGTATCGTCCCCCGCCTGGAGGCCGGCCAGGTGGTCGTCACGCAGGGGTTTGTGGGAGCCACGGCGCAGGGGATCCCGACGACGATCGGCAGGGGAGGCTCGGACTACTCTGCGGCGGTATTCGGTGCGGCGCTCGATGCCGCGGAGATCCAGATCTGGACGGACGTCGACGGTGTGATGACCTCCGATCCCTCGGTCATTCCCGAGGCGCGTGTCATCCCCGAGATGACGTTCCGGGAGGCCGCGGAGCTGGCCTACTTCGGGGCGAAGGTGCTCCACCCCGCGACGATTCTCCCCGCCGTGCAGAAGAACATTCCCGTCAGGGTGCTCAACTCGCGGCGGAGCGAGGTTCCCGGCACGGTGATCGTGGCGAAGGGGTCCCGCCGGGAGGAGGGCATCGTCACGTCGATCGCCTACAAGGAGGGGATCACGCTGATCACGATCACCTCGACCAGGATGCTCATGATGCACGGCTTCCTGGCGCGTGTCTTCGAGATCTTCGCAGCGCACAGCACCAGCGTCGACGTCATCGCCACGTCGGAGGTCTCCCTGTCGCTGACCGTCGACTCCCGGGCCCACCTGGAGGCGATTTTCGGCGAGCTGCGGCAGGTGGCCGAGGTGGAGGCCGAGGATGACAAGGCGATCTTCTGCGTCGTCGGCGAGGGTCTCAAGACCACGCGGGGACTCGTGACGCGCGTGTTTGCCACGCTGGACGACGCCGGCATCCCCGTGAGCATGATCTCACTTGGCGCGTCCGAGATCAACGTCACATTCGTGGTCGACGGGCGCGATATCCGTGCCGCCGCGCAGGCACTCCACAGGGCATTTTTCCCCTCCGCCTGAGTGGACTTGCACGAGGTGCAGAAATTGTCTACATTTTTGCGGGGTCTTCCCCCAGCACGCTGACAGCCATTGTTCATTGCCATCCCCGTACCGCAGAAGTTCGCGCACGGGGATGTTGTGTTTTGACGGGCTGCCGCAGACACCCACATCCAGGAGAGCAGATGGACCAGCCGCTGAATCACCGCGAACTGTACAGACTTCCGTGGAACCTGTCGGACAACGCGATCAACTGGCTCGAACCGACAAGCCAGTGCAACCTGTACTGTGACGGGTGCTACCGGAAGAACGAGACGGACGGACACAAGACCCTGGAGCAGGTGCGCCACGAGCTGGACACGTTCAACAGGCTGCGGAACACCGACGGCGTGTCCATTGCCGGGGGGGACCCGCTGACACACCCGAACATCGAGGATATCGTCGCCATGGTCGCCGGCGACGGCCACAAACCGATCATCAACACCAACGGGCAGCTCCTGACGATGGAAAAGCTCCGTGCGCTTAAGAAGGCGGGCGTGCAGGGGTTCACGTTCCACATCGACAGCGGGCAGAACCGCCCCCACATGAAGGGGAAAACGGAGGTCGAGCTCAACGAGCTGCGGCTGAAATACGCGCGGATGCTGGCGGAGGTAGGCGACATTTCCTGCGCGTTCAATGCCACGGTGTACGACCGGACGCTCCAGGATGTCCCCCGTATCCTGGCCTGGGGGCAGGAGCATATTGATATCGTCAACATCCTCGTGTTCATCGCTTACCGGGCCGCCCCGATCAAGAAGGGCTACCGGTACATCGTCGGGGGGGAGGAAATCGACATGACCCCCATCGCGTACGCGATCGACGAAGACCGGACGATCTCCATACTCTCCACGGACATCGTCAACACGATTCGCACGACCAATCCCGGGTTCATGCCGTGCGCGTACCTGAACGGGACAGAGCGCCCGGACCATTTCAAGTGGCTTCTCACGCTCAGGATCGGGACGCCGGAGAGGATCTACGGGTACGCAGGGCCGAAGCTGATGGAGCTCTCACAGTCGCTGCACCACCTGCGCACCGGATCGTACCTCGCGTACACGCACCCGAAGACGCTGGCGCGGGCGAAGTCGATGCTCGCGCTTTCGCCGCTGGATCACGGTCTTGCGCGCACCGCGAGCGCCTACCTCCACGATGTCGTCCGCAGGCCGTGGAAGGCGTTCTCCCGGCTCCACATGCAGTCGGTCATGATCATACAGCCTGCCGACATGATGGCCAACGGGGCACTGAGCATGTGCGACGGCTGCCCGGACATCACCGTCTACGACGACAAGCTCGTCTGGTCGTGCAGGATGGAGGAGCTGATCAACTTCGGCGACTGGATCCGGCCTGTGCCGGTGAAGAAGCAGGAGGCGTAGCGCTGACGGGAGGGGAGGCCTCGACTCAGGGCTGAAGGATCTGATGACGGAATGCCCCGATGTCCATCCGGTCCGCCAGCCAGGAGCCCAGGCCTTCCCCGTGCTTGTTCATGTAGTAGAGGGGCGAGAGCTCCCGTTCCTGGAGGCTTCCGGACGGGAGGAGCCCGGCGGCGGCCTTCTCGATCTGCCGGACCGCGGTGTCGTTCCGCCTCTTCTGCGCGGCAACGGATTTCTCCCGGAGGACGCCCAGGTTCACGTCGATCTTTGAGGAGACGTTTTCCAGCGCTCCCAGGAGCGTCGGGTCGATCTCGTTGAGCCCGAATTTCAGCTCGCCGAGCGCATCGTGCAGGTTCTTCGTCACCCCTGCGAAGAGCCTGTCCAGCTTGATGTCCGAAATCTGCTCCACCACCCTCGTGGTCACGCTCCCCACATCTCCCAGGAATTCCGGCAGCTCCAGAGAGTATTTCTCCATCGCGCGCAGCAGCCCGCTCTGTACCAGCGTCACGCTCCCCCTCGGGTAAATGACAGGCTGGACCAGTGAGAGTTCGTCGTACAGGGGTCCGAGCTGGGCGTGGTATGCGATCTCGGAAGGACCGCCGATATAGGCCACCGTGGGAAGCAGTATGTCCTGGCAGAGAGGCCGGAGCACGACGTTCGGGCTGATCTGCTCGGGCGTTTCCCGGATGATCGAGAGCAACTGGTCTTTCGAGAAGAAGGCCCGTGTCCCCTTCAGGCTGAAGTCGTTTTCGCGGGGTTCGATCAGGTACCGTCCCCCCTTGTGGAAGAGGAACAGATTGATCGACTTGGGTTTCACCTGGGCATGATAAGTCTGCTCCAGCTCAGCACTTCGGTCGATCACCATCTGGGAGAATCTCGGATATTCCTGGAGCTCGCGCAGGAATATGGGGGAGAGTATCCTCTTGAGCCGGGGATCGGCGCTGGAAATGAACACGAGACCGGAGCCGGGGAGGAGGAGGTTCAGCCAGGACTGGAATGCGCCGGCGAATGTTACGCCGGGAGCGTAGCATGAGCGGAGCGATGCGATGATGTGCGCCGTGAACTCCGTGCTCGTCAGAGCCGACTCGAGACGCCCGATCGTGGCGGCTATTGTCTCATCAAATGTCATTGCCCCGACCGCGCCGACGTTTCTCTCGGGGGCCGCCCCTCCCGGGAGGTACTCGATGCGGACAGGAACGTTCTCATGGTCGAGAACGGTGATATGGTTCATTTCCGCAAAGTCGTGGTCTTCCCCCTCCAGCCAGAAGACCGGGACGAAGCTCTTTCCGGGGAATTTTCCGCTCAGCTTCTGCGCCAGGAGCACGGCTGTGATCGCCTTGTAGAGCGTATACATCGGTCCCCCGAAGAGCCCCACCTGCTGACCGGTGACCACGGCGTATGTCCCGCTTCCTCCAAGCAGCCGGATGTTCTCCAGCGTCTTGGGTGACTCCCCCTTTCCCGTATTCTGCTCCGCGAGCACCGCGCGCAACGTCTCCCTGTCGATCTCCCGCCTGTCGATGCGCGTCATGACACCGGAGAATGAGCCGTTGTCACGGAAGTTACCGGGGAAATACCTGGCGACCTTTTCAAAATCGTCGATATAGTCGAAGAACAACCCGGAGAATCCGCCGGAGGAAGGGGGGAGCTGCCTGAATTCGAGCCAGTCCATAATCGTATGAGCGGTGCGGGATGTCGTGCGTGTGAAAGCCGGGCACAAATATACTCCAATAGCTCCGGAGAAGCAAACACCGTTGAGTTTGTTTACACTTCGGGCTGCGGCCGGGGAAAATGGATGATGCCAGGTGCCTTTCGTGTTGACTTTTCAGTTTGGCTTTTGTATCTTTTTCTGTTAGTTCATTGGAATACGCTCCTGCGGCGCAGCAATCACGAACAATCGACTCTGTTTCGGTCAATGTTGCATTGTACGCTGTTTCCCTGCCACCCACAGTCGTTGCTGCGCCGCATCTTCTCTCCCGCACAAACCTCCGACATTGTATTTCCACCTGCCGCACGCCGAGGGGCGATCCCCCGGACCGCTCAATCGATGAGGTACGAGCATGCCAGATGATGTGACCGCCGGCGCTCCCCTTCCGCAGGGGGCGGGCGTTCCCGCGCCGAAATCACCCGAAGTGCGCAAGCCGAAGCAGGACAGGCCCCCGGACGACGACCGTGGGATCTGGCGCATGAGCCGCAAGAGCTTCCTTAATGTGGCCGGATGGTTCGCCTTCTTCTCATTTGTCGGCACCGCGACGATCGGCGCGCTCCGCCTGATGGTCCCCCGCGTCCTGTACGAGCCCCCGTCTGCATTCAAGGCCGGCTTTCCGGACGACTTTGTCTTGGGAGAGGTGAACGAAAAGTACAAGGACGACTACCGCGTCTGGATCGTGCGTGAAGCGGAAGGGTTTTATGCCCTGTCGGCCATCTGCACGCACCTGGGATGCACGCCGCGGTGGCTCCCGGCGGAGAGCAAGTTCAAATGCCCCTGCCACGGCAGCGGGTACCACAAAGACGGGATCAATTTCGAAGGTCCCACGCCCCGGCCCCTTGAACGCCTGAAGATCACGCTCGACGACGATGGCCAGATCATCGTGGACAGGAGCGTGAAGTTCCTCTACGAAAAGGGGGAGTGGTCAAAGCCCGGGGCGTTTCTGAAGTACAACGGATAGACGAGGAGGACTTCCCCCGCCATGCTCGGCATATTCGATACGCTGCGCGAGAAGATGCAGAAGACGGAAGTGTACAAATCCGTCTTCCGCCACACGTACCAGGACACGCAGCGGAACAGGGCGCTCCAGATCGTTGACAACGTGTTCCTCCACCTCCACCCCGTGCGTATCACGCGCCACGCCACGAACATCGGGTTCACCTGGGGGATGGGGGGAATCACATTTCTCCTGTTCCTCGTCCTGACCGTCACGGGCGTCATCCTGATGTTCTACTACCGTCCCGCCGCGGAGTACGCGTACGACGACATGAAGTACCTGATGAACGACGTCGCGTTCGGTCCGCTGATGCGCAACATGCACCGCTGGGCGGCGCACGCCATGGTCATCACTGTCATGCTCCACATGTTCCGGGTCTTCCTGACGGGATCCTACAAGGCACCGCGCCAGTTCAACTGGGTGGTGGGGGTGATCCTCCTGACGCTCACGCTCTTCCTGAGCTTCACCGGGTATCTCCTGCCGTGGGACCAGCTGGCGATCTGGGCGGTGACCGTGGGGACGAACATGGCGCGGGCGACGCCGCTGCTCGGGCACGAGGGACCCTTCGGACCGGAGCTGGGCATGAAGATCAACAACGACGTCCGGTTCGTCCTGCTGGGGGGCACGCAGGTCGGACCCCCGACGCTTCTCCGGTTCTACGTGCTCCACTGCATCTTCCTGCCGCTGATCGGCGCCGTCCTCATGATAGTGCATTTCTGGCGGATCCGGAAAGACGGCGGGATTTCGGGGCCCGACCCCGCCGCGAAAAAACCCTGAACCGCACATCCACGCCGGTGGCCGATGCACAACCTGCTCACGATACTCTCCAAACCCGACAACGTGCCGATCGTCCTGATGCTGGTGCTGACGATCTTCTATACGTGGTACTCGTTCGCGCGCGCCGTGCGGAATGACCGCCGCGGGTCGCCTGAGGAAGCGGAGATGGGCGACAAGGTGCAGGTGTGGCCGTACCTGGTGAGGGTGGAGTTCCTGGCGGCGCTGCTTGTGATGGCCATCCTCACGGTCTGGGCGATAACGCTGAACGCCCCGCTCGAGGAGCCCGCCAACCCGTCTCTCACGCCGAACCCTTCCAAGGCCCCCTGGTATTTTCTCGGGCTCCAGGAGATCCTGGTCTATTTCGACCCCTGGATCGCCGGCGTCACCATTCCGACGCTGATCATCCTGGGGCTGTGCGCCATCCCGTACATCGACATCAACCCAAAAGGGAACGGCTACTACACGTTCCGCGAGCGCCGCTTCGCCATCCTGGTCTTCTGCTTCGGGTTCATCGTCCTGTGGGTGTCGCTGATCGTGCTGGGCACGTTCTTCCGCGGTCCGGGGTGGAACCTCTTCATGCCGTGGGAGCGTTGGGACACGCACCGGGTCGTGGCGCTGACGAACGTGGACTGGTCAGAGCTGTTCGGCGTGCCGACGAGGCGTGTCGATGATTCGCTGAATCCCGCCGCCATGGCGATCGGCACCGTGACCATCCTGGCCTGGTTCAGCCTGGGTGTCATCTTCTATCTCTGGAAGCGGAAGACGGAGGTCGTCCGGAAGCTGGGCCCCCTGCGCTACACGATCGTCGCGGGACTGCTCCTGATCATGGCGGCGCTCCCGGTCAAGATCATCCTCCGCCTCGCGCTGAACATCAAGTACATACTCGTCACCCCGTGGTTTAACATCTGACGTGGACACAAAGGAGACAAGCGTGTTCCGAAAACGCGCCGCGCGCCCGATCGAGGAGCGCGACTACAGCACACTGTACATCGTGTTTGCGGGCTTCCTGTTCCTGGGGACGATGTGGGCCGTCGTCGACGAGGTGATCAGCCGCCGGCCGTGGAAGGACGTCCAGCGCTCGTACCAGGAGCTGGCCGTGCGGAAGATGCAGGAGCAGCTGGACGGGGCGGCGGCCGAGATGGACTCCGCGGCGTACGCCGAACAGGCCGCGAAGCTTGCCGCCGCGGAGGACTCGCTCGAAGGGCCCGTCTACCGGGCCGCCGTTGCCCGGGAGAACGCGGTGCTCGACTCCCTGGCGCGGGAGAACCGCCGCTTCCAGTTCGCCAAGAGCCGGGGCGACGAAGCGTACTACTTTTATAAGAAGTCGCTCCACGAGGGGGAGGAGGACCTGAAGGCGAAGAGCCGCCTTGCCGCCGACGAGGCGGAAACGGCCGCCCACCAGGCGGTGATCACGCGCCTGGAAGGGGAGAGGGACGAGGTCCGGGTAGTGCTGAACCGGTACCGGCAGGAGGTGCGCAGGGCGCAGAACGCGATGTCCGATCTCCGGAAGAAGATCGACAAATGGGATGCCAAGGTGAAAAGGGCCCGCACCGCCCCCATCGAGATCCGCCAGGTGATGCTGGCCGACTACGACAAGAACCCGTTCAACGACCCGAAGGCGAGGATCGACAGGTGCCAGACGTGCCACCTCGGCTGGAACGAGGATGTGATGGACAGCGCTCCCCAGCCGTTCGCGAAGCACCCCCTGCCGGAGCTCCTGGCGCTCCACAAGCCCGACGTTCTCGGGTGCACTCCCTGTCACCGCGGGCAGGGCACCGCGCTCACGGCCGCCACCGCCCACGGGAGCGGCGACGTGTACTGGGAGAATCCCCTGCTGGAGGGGACCGATGTCTGGGCCTCCTGCACGGCCTGCCATGAGAACGAGAGTCACCTGGACGGGGCCCCCGTCTACTCGGCCTCGCGCCGTCTGATGATCGAGTCAGGCTGCTTCGGCTGCCACGAGATCAAGGGATACACAGACATGCAGCGCATCGGACCGGAGCTCGGCCGGATTGCGTACAAGACGGACCCGGGATGGATCTTCCGCTGGGTGAGGAACCCGAAAGAGTACAACCCGCACACGCGGATGCCCAACTTCCGGTTCACGGACGAGCAGGCCTCCGCCGTGACGGCGTACCTCCTCAGCGTTGCGGCGCGGGACAGTTTCGCGTACGCGGGCCGGTTCCCGGGCGGGAGCGCGGCTCACGGGAAGGAGATCGTGGAAAAGGTCGGGTGCCTGGGCTGTCACATAATCGGCGGGGCGACGAAGGTGCGTGAGGCGCGCGGCACGAGCTACGACATCGCCCCCGAGCTGACACACGTGGGAAGCAAGGCGCGCCCCGACTGGATCTATGACTGGGTGCGGAACCCCCGCCACTACAACCCGACGACGAAGATGCCGAACCTGCGGCTGACGGAGACCGAGGCACGCGACGTGACCGCCTACCTCCTGACGCTGAAGGACGACCGGACGTTTCCGCCGGTGGACGCCGACATGACGTCGCCCGGGCGCATCGCCCGCGGGGAGTCGGTGATCAAGGAATACGGCTGCGCCGGGTGCCACCTCATCCCGGGGATGGAAAAGGAAAGCCGCGTGTCGGTGTCCCTTTCCAATTTCGGGCGCAAGCGCGTGGAGGAGATGGACTTCGGGGATACGCACGTGCCCCACACGTGGCACGACTGGGTCACCAGCAAGCTGAAGAACTCGCGCGTGTTCCAGACGGACCGGATCGTCCAGAAAATGCCAGTCTTCGCATTCAGCGACAGCGAGATCGCGAAGCTCGAGCTCTTCCTTCTCTCCGAGACCAAGGACGTCCCCGACGGGCGCTACGTGAAGCGGTTTGACGCGCGGTTGCAGGACATCGAGGCGGGGCGGCGCATCGCGTACCGGTACAACTGCCAGCAGTGCCACCAGCTCGAGCACGAGGGACGATTTATCGGGGCGCTGATCGACGACCCGGCGTTCCTCCCCCCGATCATCACCGGGGAAGGGAAGAAGGTCCAGGAGCCGTGGCTGCGCGACTTCCTGAAAAATCCCTCGGTGACGGGCGCCCCCGACCGGATCCGGCCCTGGCTCAACGTCCGGATGCCGACGTTCGCGCTGACGGACGAGGAGATCTCTGCGCTCACGAAGTATTTCCTCGGCCTGAGCGGACAGACGCTGGAGGTGCGTGACTACGCGGCTTTCAGGCCCGACCCCGCGCTTCTCCCCACGGGGAAAACGATCTTTAACGAGTTCCAGTGCATCAAGTGCCACCCGGTGGGGAGCGTTCCGCCCCCCGGATCGACGTCCACGTCCGACCTCGCGCCCGACCTGACCGGGGCGCGCGACCGGCTGAAGCCGGAGTGGATCATCGAGTGGCTGGCGGATCCGAACAAGCTCCAGGAGGGGACACGGATGCCGACGTTCTTCCCCGACGGCCAGTCCGCCCTCCCGGACGTCCTGGGGGGCGACGCCCGCAAACAGGAGACCGCCATCCGCGACTACGTGATCTCGATCGGCCGCCCCGCGCGGCCCGTGGTGGCCGCACACTGAATGTCAATCACATCACTCATCTATAAAGAGGAGATCCGGAAATGAAGTACGCGAGTGCCATATGCGGGGCGCTGGTCATTGCCTGCGCCTGCAGTGCAACGGCCGGCGAGGTGGTCGGCAAGGTGTCGTTCACGGGGACCGCGCCGAAGCCGGCGCGCATCATGATGAACGCCGACCCGGTGTGCATGAAGCAGCACAAGACACCGGCCTTCGGCGAGGAGGTGGTCGTGAACGGGAACCAGACGCTCAGGAACGTCCTGGTGTACGTGAAAGAGGGACTCGGGAGCAGGAAGTTCGAGGCCCCCGCGGCGAAGGTGGAGTTCGACCAGAAAGGCTGCCAGTACAGCCCGCACGTAGTGGGCATCCAGACGGGACAGGAACTCGAGGTGGTGAACAGCGACCCCACGCTGCACAACGTGCATTCCCTCTCGAAGGAGAATCCGCAGTTCAACGTCGCGCAGCCGAAGCAGGGGATGCGGCTCACGAAGAAGTTCGACAAGCCCGAGGTCTTCAAGGTGAAGTGCGAGGTCCACACCTGGATGGGCGCATACATCGGCGTCTTCAACCATCCCTTCTACGCGGTGACAGGGGACGACGGGACGTTCCGGCTGAAGAACCTCCCGGCGGGCGAGTACACGATCGAGACATGGCAGGAGAAATACGGCACGCAGACGATGAAAGTGAAGGTGGCCGCGAGCGGAAGCGCAACGGCCGACTTCACCTACCAGGGAAAGTGACGCATCCTTCACACAGGCGAAAGGACACGATCCATTGAGCGCACCAGCGGCGCACGCGGCGGACCACGGCGGGGGCCACGGTTTCTGGCGCACCTACGTGTTTTCACAGGACCACAAGGTCATCGGCATCCAGTACGGGATCACGGCGCTCCTGTTCCTCCTGTTCGGGTTCACGCTGATGATGATCATGCGGTGGCAGCTTGCGTACCCCGGCCAGTCGATCCCCCTGATCGGCGGCCTGCTCGGGGATTCGCGCGCCCCTGACGGCATCATGCTGCCGGAGTTCTACAACCAGCTCGGCGCGATGCACGGGACGATCATGGTGTTCCTGGGCGTGGTGCCGCTGGCGGTGGGCGCCTTCGGCAACTACGTCATGCCGCTGCAGATCGGGGCCCCCGACATGGCCTTCCCCAAGCTCAACATGATGAGCTACTGGATCTACGCCGTGGGGGGGCTCACGATGCTCTCCAGCTTCCTTCTGCCGGGCGGGTCCGCGGCCTCGGGGTGGACGTCGTACGCGCCGCTGTCGGTGATCGCGACGACCGGGCAGACGGTCTGGCTCTTCGGCATGGTCTGCCTGATCACCTCGTCGCTCCTGGGGAGCGTCAACTTCATCACGACGATTTTCCAGCTCCGCGCGAAGGGGCTCTCGTTCATGCGCCTCCCGTTCTTCGTCTGGGCCCAGCTCGTGACCTCGTTTCTCCTCCTGCTGGCGTTCCCGCCTCTGGAGGCCGCAGGCGTTCTGCAGCTGATGGACCGTCTGGCGGGGACGAGCTTCTTCATGCCGAGCGGACTCGTCGTGAGCGGCCAGCCCCTGGCAAACAGCGGGGGAGGGAACCCGCTCCTCTGGCAGCACCTGTTCTGGTTCCTGGCCCACCCGGAGGTGTACGTGCTGATTCTCCCCGCCATGGGCATCGTCGCGGAGATCATCGCCAACAACACGCGCAAGCCGCTCTGGGGGTACCGGTCCATGGTCTACGCCTCGGTGTTTCTCGGCTTCATGTCGTTCATCGTCTGGGCCCACCACATGTTCCTGACCGGGATGGGGACGGCGATCAGCTCGTTCTTCCAGGCGACGACGATGATCATCTCCGTTCCGTCGATCGTCATACTGACGGCATTGTTCCTCTCGTTATGGGGCGGCTCGATCCGGTTCACGACGCCGATGCTCTTTGCGCTGGCGTTCCTGCCGATGTTCGGCATCGGCGGTCTGACCGGTCTCCCCCTGGGGCTTGCGCCCGCCGACATCCACCTGCACGATACGTACTACGTCATCGGCCACTTCCACTATGTGGTGGCTCCGGGGACGCTCCTGGCCCTGTTCGGCGGCATCTACTACTGGTTCCCGAAGGTGACGGGCCGCCGGATGAACGACGTGCTGGGGAAAATCCATTTCTGGCTGTCCTTCGTGTTCCTCAACTGCGTGTTCATGCCCATGTTCATCCAGGGGCTCGCCGGAGTCTCCCGGCGGCTGTACGACGGCGGCGCGATGTACGCACACGCCCAGGGCGTGATGCACCTGAACGTGTTCATGTCGGTCGCCGCCTGGTGCCTGGGGCTGGCGCAGATCCCGTTCATCGTCAACTTCTTCTGGAGCATGAAGAAGGGGAAGCCGGTCGTCGCCAACCACTGGGAAGCGACCACGCTTGACTGGGCGGCGACGTCGTCTCCCCCCCTCGCACACGGCAACTTCACGGTCGTGCCGGAGGTGCACCGGGGGCCCTACGAATACAGCGTGCCCGGTGACGGGCGCGACTACGTGCCGCAGAACGCACCGGCGGAGGCGCACTGACCATGGAGATTCCCTACACCGTCGACCCGCGGCCGGATACCGGCGTCTACAACGCCAAGCTGGGCATCTGGCTCTTTCTCGCATCCGAGGTGATGCTCTTCGGGGCGCTCTTTTCCTCCTACGTGCTCCTGCGCGTGGGGGCGGTCTCCTGGCCCCACGGGTACGAGCACCTGAACATTCCCCTGGCCACCGTCAACACGGTCGTCCTGATCAGCTCCAGCGTCACCATGGTGATGGCGTGGGCCTCGCTGGCCACGGGCTCGTTCCGCCGCTACCGGATCTACATGGGCTCCACCGTGGCGCTGGCGTGCGTGTTCCTGGTGATCAAGGGCTTCGAGTATGCGGCCAAGTTCGAACACGGCCTCTACCCCTCGGAGAGCACGTTCATAGCGATCTATTTCACGCTGACGGGACTCCACGCCCTGCACATCGTGGGGGGGATTGTCGTGAACAGCTACCTGCTCGGGCCGGGGAGCGCGATGTGGCAGACCGACCCGAGGAGGTTCACGAACCGCGTCGAGGTGGCAGGTCTCTACTGGCACTTCGTGGACCTTGTCTGGATCTTCCTTTTCCCAGTTCTCTATCTCCTGTAGGAGGCCGCATGGACACCGCAAACGCTGAGAATGTCAGGAAGCAGGTCCGCGTGTACGTGACCGTTTTCGCAGCGCTCATGGCGCTCACGATCATCACGGTCACGATTTCCACGTTTCACCTGGACCCGCCGGCCGCGATCGCCGTGGCGCTGCTCATCGCCTCGGTCAAGGCCTCGCTGGTTGCGGCCTACTTCATGCACCTGATCTCGGAGAAGAAGCTCATTTACGCGGCGCTGGGACTGACCGCCGTCTTTTTCCTCGTGCTGCTGTTCCTGCCGGTGTCCCATTTCGCCGACAGGGGGCTCTGACCATGGGCCTGAAGACGTTTCATCTGGTGTTCGTGTTCTGCTCGGTGCTGCTGGCGCTGGGATTCGCGGCCTGGTCCCTCGACGCGTTCACCTCCGGCGGGGGGGCGGGGATGCTCGGGGCCGCCGCCGTGTCGCTCTGTGCAGGCGCCGCGCTGGTGGTGTACGGCGTCAGGGTTCGCTCAAAACTGAAAGGAATCGGTCACTCATGAATCCGACTACGCTTCGCCGGGCCGCGCTCCTGGCGGGCCTGGCTGCCGCACTGGCTGCGCGCGCCGCCGCATGTCCTGTATGTTACGGTGCCCCCGACTCCCCCGCGACGCAGGGGATGACCGCGGCGATCATCACCCTCCTGGGTGTGACCGGGGGGGTGCTGGCCGCCTTCGGGACGATGTTCCTCAGGCTGCGCAGCAGAGTGCGGATGATCGCCGGCGGCGGAAAGGAGACCGACGTCCATGGGTGAGTTCCTGGGTCTTCCGTTCGATGCCTCCGCCCACGGACCGCTGGTCGACCGTATCATCATCATGGTCCACTGGCTGATGCTCGCCCTGTTCATCGGGTGGGGGATCTATTTCATCTATGTCCTCGTCCGGTTCCGGCGTTCGCGCAACAGGGCGGCCGACTACCGGGGCGTGCGCACGCACGCTTCCAGCTACATTGAGGCCGTCGTGGCGGCGATCGAGGCCGTCCTGCTGATCGGGTTCGCCATCCCTCTCTGGTCGATGCGCGTCAACGAAATCCCGCCGGAGTCCGACGCCACGGTTGTCCGCGTGGTGGCGGAGCAGTTTGCGTGGAACGTGCATTACCCGGGACCCGACGGGGTGTTCGGCAAGTCCGACATCGCGCTGATCTCGCCGGAGAATCCCCTGGGGCTGGACAGGAATGATCCCGCGGCAAAAGACGACATCGTGACGATCAACCAGCTCAATCTCCCCGTCGGGAAGCCGGTCATCATTCACCTGAGCTCAAAGGATGTCATACACAGCTTCAACCTCCCGCTCTTTCGCGTGAAGCAGGACGCGATCCCCGGGCAGTCCGTGCGCGTCTGGTTCACGCCGACGGCGACGACCGCCCAGATACAGCACGCACTGGCGCGTGCGGTGCCCGTGGCCGCGGGGCACGTCCCCGACGAGTGTGCGGCGTTCGTCGCGCTCGCGGACTACGCCGGGAAGGACGGGCAGACGATACTGGCCAAGGGTTCCCCGCTGACCGACGACCTGTTCCCCGCGCTGAGGGATGCCGGCGTTGCGGAGGTGATGCTGGGACCCGACACGCCCACCGAGATCGCCTGCGCGCAGCTGTGCGGGCTGGGGCACTACCGGATGCGCGGGTTCGTCACGGTACAGACGCCGGAAGAGTACAAGGCATGGGTCGCGGACCAGGAGGCGCAGCTCACCCAATGACAGGCACATACCACAGGGGTATGCACACATTCGCCGTCGTCACGGCCTGTGCGACGTTCTGTCTCGTGATCGCGGGGGGACTCGTGACGAGCACGGGATCGGCCCTGGCGGTGCCCGACTGGCCTCTCTCGTACGGGCAGGTCATGCCCCCGATGGTGGGAGGGATCTTCTACGAGCACGGCCACAGGATGGTGGCCACGCTCGTGGGGTGCCTGACCGTCGTGCTGGCCCTCTGGCTCTGGCGTCGCGAGGAGCGGCGCTGGGTGCGCATGCTCGGGCTTGCGGCGCTCGGCGCGGTCATACTCCAGGGGGTGCTGGGAGGACTCACCGTCCTGTATCTGCTCCCGACTCCCGTGTCGGTCGCGCACGCGACGCTGGCGCAGTCGTTTTTCTCCGCCACGATACTGCTGGCGCTGGTGACATCCCGCGGGTGGCTCGCCGCCGCGCAGACACCGGCGTCTCCCGGAGGGCGAACCCGCGCCTTCGTCCTGGTCGCCACAGCCGCGGTGTTTCTCCAGCTGGTCATCGGCGCCTGGATGCGGCACAGCGACGCCGGGCTGGCGATACCTGATTTTCCGCTGGTGTACGGCGCGGTCCTTCCGCCGGTGGACTCAGGGGGCCTGGCGAGGATCAACATGGAACGGACCAGCGTGTACGACCTGCCCGCAGTCACCGCCGCGCAGGTCTGGATTCACTTCGCACACAGGCTCGGGGCGCTCCTGGCCGCGGCCGCGGTGATTGCCTGCGGCGTCCACATCCTGAGGACGTTCCCCGCGGAGCGCACTCTCCGGGAGCCGGCAATCGTCGTGGTCATGCTCGTTCTCGTGCAGGTGCTCCTGGGTGCGCTCACGGTCTGGACGGGGAAAGGAGTGCAGGTTGCGACCGCGCACGTGGCGACGGGTGCGCTCCTTCTGGGGGGCTGCGTCCTCCTCAGCGCCCGGGTGCTGCGGCTCTTACCGGCACGCGAGGCCGCGCCCCGCACCGCATTCATGCCGGAGCCTTCCCGGATATGAGCACGCCCATCACTCCCCCCGGCACGCTGGCACTGGAGCGGACGCCCCTGGCGGACTACATTGCGCTCACAAAACCGGAGCTGACGTTTCTGTCCGTTCTGACCGCGCTCGCCGGATACGCGCTCGGGTCTGCAGGCGCGCCTGCCGCGTCGGGGGCGGCGGCGCTTGCCATCGGGACGGCAATGGTGGGGGGAGGGGCCGGGGCCCTGAACCAGGCGATGGAGCGGCGTTTCGACGCATTGATGAAGCGGACGGAGCAGAGGCCCCTCCCGTCGGGCCGCATCGCGCTCCATGAGGCTGTGATATTCGGGCTGGTGCTGGTGGCGGGGGGGATTTCCCTGCTCGCGGCATTTTCGGGCGCGCTGACCGCTTCACTCGCGGCGGTCACGTGCGCGACGTATCTCCTGCTCTACACGCCGCTGAAACGGCTCACTCCCGCGGCGACGCTCATCGGTGCCTTCCCGGGGGCGCTTCCCCCGGTGATGGGCTGGACTGCAGGGGCGGGGACCATCGGCGCGGGCGCCTGGGTCCTCTTCGGGATACTCTTTCTCTGGCAGATGCCCCATTTCCTGTCGCTGGCCTGGATGTACAGGAACGACTATGCGAAAGGGGGATACAGGCTGCTGGCCGTCGTCGATCCCGACGGCCGCCGGACCGGGGCGCAGTCGCTCGCATTCGCCGCGGCTCTCCTCCCGGTGTCGCTCCTCCTTGTGGCGATACACCAGGCCGGACTCCCGTACGCCGCCTCAGCGGCAGTGCTGGGGGGGACGTTCATCGTGTTTGCGGCGCAGTTGCGGACCCGGAAGAGCGGGACGGCCGCGCGCCGCCTCTTCTTCGCATCCCTCCTGTACCTTCCTCTGCTGATGGCCGCGATGGTCGTCGACCGTCTCCTCCGCTGACGGAGGCCCCGTGGCGATCAGCGATCTCCCGCTCCTGAATGCTCTCCTGAACGCCGCCAGCGGTTTCTGCCTCCTTCTCGGGTATTATTTCATCAGGAGGAAGGACGTCGCCGCGCACAGGAGGTGCATGATCGCGGCGCTGTCGTGCTCCATCCTCTTCCTCACATCGTACATCATCTACCACGCGTCTGTGGGAACCGTCAGGTTCGGCGGGGAAGGGGGAGCACGCACGGCCTACTTCGCGATACTCATCACGCACACCATCCTCGCGGCTGCGGTTCCCCCCCTTGCCGTCGTGACGCTCGCCCGGGGGCTCAGGCGCAGGTTTGAGGCCCACAGGAAAATCGCACGATGGACCCTTCCCGTTTGGCTGTATGTCTCCGTCACGGGCGTGATCGTCTACCTGATGCTCTACCGGCTGTTTCCGCGGGTCTGACGAGAGGCTGCTGTGCATGAGGGACCGCAGGCTAACGCACTGCGGCGAAGCGACTTAGACCGGAAGAGCTGAGATGCATTCCGTGATAAGCTCGGCGAAGCCTGCCTTCACCTTTGAAGCCACCTGCGTCACTTCACCGTGATCCAGTTTTCCTCCTCCGGTTCCGGCCGCCTTGTTCGTGATGCATGAGATGCCGAGAACGCGCATCCCCAGTGCCGAGGCGAGCGCGGCTTCTTTCACGGTGGACATTCCGACCGCGTCTCCCCCCAGGCGGCGGAGCATCTCGACCTCGGCGGCGGTCTCGTAGGATGGTCCTTTGACCGATGCGTACACCCCCTGTCTGAGCGGGAGCCGCCTCCTCATTGCAGCCTCCAGCGCAAGCGCGCCCAGGGCAGGGTCGAACATACGGCGGCATCCCGAACGGTCCCCCGGGAGTCCGTCCGCGTGGAGCGTCAGGTCAATCTGGTCCGTGATCAGCATGAGATCCCCGGGGACGAACTGCCTGTTGATTCCCCCGGCGGCGTTCGTCACGATCATGACGCCCGCGCCGAGTGCACAGGCGAAGGCAACCGGGAAGAGGACGGTTGCCAGGTCGTTGCATTCGTAGAGGTGGATTCTCCCCCTGAAAGCAAGGACATCTTTCCCCGCAATGCGCGTGAAGACCACCTCTCCCCTGTGACCGCTGACCGTCGACCGGGGATAGCCGGGAATCTCCCCCGCCCGGAACGTGAGTCCCCCCTCCAGGGGAGCGTAGTCACCGAGCCCTGAGCCGAGCACGAGCGCGATGGCCGGCCGGGCGGGGATGCGGGCGCGGACGTACGATACGGCCTCCTCGTACGGCCTGCGGCGGAAGAGCGCCTGCATGTCGGGGGCGCCGGCCATGAGGGGATCAGGACCTCGGGGGCTGGAAGCAGCGCCTGCAGCGCGCCTCGTAGGAATCGGTCGCACCGACAAGCACGCGCTCGCTCGCGTCCGTGGTCCGCTGCGTCCTGTCCGCGGGATTGCCGCAGACCACGCAGATGGCAAGCGTCTTGGTGATGTATTCGGCGACCGCCAGCAGCTGCGGGATCGGCTCGAAGGGCTTTCCCCGGTAGTCCTGGTCGAGGCCGGCGATGATCACGCGCCGCCCGCGGTTGGCAAGCTCCTCGGCGACGTCGACCAGGCCCATGTCGAAGAACTGCCCCTCGTCGATTCCCACGACGAACGCGTCCCCCGCCAAGCGCAGGATGTCGGCCGAACGCTCCACGCTCACCGACTGGATTCTCGCCTCGCTGTGGGAGACGATGTGGTCCGTGCTGTAGCGGTTGTCAATGCGCGGCTTGAAGATTGCCACCTGCTGTCGCGCGATCTGCGCCCTCCTGATCCTGCGGATCAGCTCTTCCGTTTTCCCGCTGAACATGCAGCCTGCGATCACCTCGATCCAGCCGGTGTTCAGGGGCGAATCATGCGCTGTCGGTGCGGTCATGGCGAGGAATTCCCCGGGTGAGACCGCAAGCTACCGAAAAAGGGGGGGACAATCAACAGCACACCGGGGCTCCCGTCAGAAGCGGTCCGCCAGCGCGCGCGCGGCTCCCACGTGCAACGTGCAGACGCACGTCCTGCACTCCGGCTGCGTGCGCGCGCGGACGCTCCTGCGCGCATGACGCGCACCCGCGGCATTGAGAAGCGACGCGAGGGACGCACGGCGCACGTTGCCGAACGGGGGGAGGAAGTAGCAGGGGAGGACGTCGCCGCGCGACGTGATGACCGTGGAGACCATCGGAGCGTTGCACCGCGTGGCGGGAAACTCTCCGGTGCCGTTGAGCCCCTCGTAGTACGCGGCGATGCCGCGCAGGCGCGCGGGCGACTGGTCGATGAACCGGCCGCGGAACTCCGCGGCACATTCCTGCTCCATGCGGTCCACGATGACGCGGAGCTCGCGCGCCTCCGCCGGGTCGAGCGTCATCGTCTCCGGAGGCGCGGCCGCGCCCCGCTCCTGCCGGCCGAAACCGGCGGAGCGGACGTCGGCGGCCAGGAACGAGATGCGCCCCGCGCCCAGCGCGCGCGCCTGCGCGACCATCGGGATCAGTGAACGGAAATTCCTTTTCTGCACCACCGCGCGTATCGCAATGTCGGCGCCGCGGCCAGCGGCGGCGACGCGCGCGATGCCCCGGACGACCTGCCCGTACGATTCGACGCCGCGGATGGCGTCGTGCGTCGCCGCGTCGGGTCCGTCGAGCGAGACGATGAACTCGTCCAGGAACGGCGCGATCTCGGCAAAGCGCTTCTCCAGGAGGAGCCCGTTCGTCAGGAGCGTCTGGCGGACCGCCGTCCTGGTGAAGAGTGAGCAGATGTCGGGGAAATCGCGCCGGGTGAGGGGCTCTCCGCCCGAGTAAACGATGCGCCGGAGGCCGGCCGCGGCGAGCGAGGCGGCGAGCGGGGCGATCTCCGCCAGCGTCAGCTCCCCCGGCGGGGGGGTCCGGTACGAGCAGGAGATGCACTGCATGTTGCACCCTTCGGTCACGTAGAGGATGGCGACCGGCAGCGTGCGGCAGCGTGTGCCGAGCGTGTTGAGGAGCGCGCGGGCGTTCATGGATCGGCGTGATCGAAGTGGTAAATGCTCAGCGTTTCGAACGGGAGCCGCGTCCTGGCGGCCAGCGCCGGCGTGAACCCGTGCGCGGCGAAGAGTCCCAGCACACGGTCCTGGTCGATCTCCGTGGAGAGCTGAACGATCAATCTCCCTCCCGGGCGCAGGTGCGCGCCCGCAGTTCCGGCGAATGTCCCGAGCACGCTGTACCCGCTCCCCGCGTACCAGGCGCGCGTCGCCATGTCCGCGGCCTCCGCCGGGTAGAACGGGGGGTTCCAGATAATCCAGTCGAAGCCGTCCCCGGGGGGGAGGGACGAGAAGAGATCGCTCACATGCACGCTCACGCCGAGGTTGTTTGCCGCGGCGTTGGCGCGCGTTGCTCCGGCGGCCGCGGGGTTGATGTCCACTGCGGTGACGCGTGCACCCCCCCGGGCGGCGAGCAGCGCCAGGACGCCCGAGCCGCATCCCATGTCGAGGACGCTCCGTCCCCGCAGGTCGAGCGAGAGGATATGCCTGCCGATGACACGGGTTGTCCGGAAGACCTTCGGATGGAAGACGCCGGGGGGCACCTCCAGGCGCACGCCGAACATCCGCACGGAGTCCGTGCGGGCAAGCGCCCGCTTCACACGCGCATGGTACACGACGGCATGCTGTATCGAGCGGATGAGGCGCCAGGGACCTCCCGCAGGGGGGTGTGCGGGAATCATCAGAAGCCCTCCCGTTCGGGCTGGCGGTAGCGCAGGAGTCTCTGCAGCGCCGCCACTTCGTACGGGGCGCCGTAGAGGCCCGTCCGGTACCGCCACGCTCCGGTGAGGCGCAGCGCCCTCCGCCCGAGCGGCGTGAGCTTCATGTCCGAGACCGTCGGGAACACGGCGTTGAGCACGCGCTCGAAGTTCCTGATCCTGCGGATATCGCCCGCGGTGAGCCAGGGCGTGACCGGGCGTTTCTTCAGGTCGTGGGCCTGCCACTCGGGGCGCAGCCAGTCTTCCAGCGTCCGGGGGTAGGCGAAACGGTGCGTGCGCGCGGCGTTGAACAGCTCGGCATCGTCGAACTGCACGGGAGAGTAGACGTAGACAATGATCTCCGTGTCCGGATTGATGGCCTTGATCTTCCGGATGAAACGGATGTCGTGTTCGATGTCCTCGCGCACCGTGGCCGTGGGACTCCCGAGGACGAACGAGTATTCGGGGACGATGCCGAACGTCCGCATGCGCTCCGCCAGCGCGAGCATCGTTTCCGGCGTCTGGGTTCCCCCCTTGGCCATGAGCGACAGGACGTGTGCAGATCCTGATTCCGCGCCCATGAAGATCATCCTGCAGCCCGACGCCCGCATGGCCCGCCATGTCCCGTCGTCGTACGCCAGGAGCGTGTCGGGCCGCGCCTCCCCCCACCACGTCATTCCCTGCCCGCGCATCCGCTCGGCGAATTCCCGCGTCCTTCGCTCCGATGTGAAGAAATTGTTGTCGTGGAACTCGACCGCGTTCACGCCGAACCTCTCCCGGAACCAGACGAGGTCGCCGGCGACGCGCTCCGCCGGGAGTCCCGCCCAGCGGGCCCTGTACGACGACGCGACGGCGCAGAAGCCGCACAGGAACGGACACCCGGCGCTCGAATGGTAGTTGACCGTCCGCGTGCCGAGAAATGTCCTCCCGATGTACCGCCGCACGTCCACGCGGTGGTACGGCAGCGGCGGGAGGAGCGCGGGGTCGATGAGCTGCTGCCGCTCGTTGTGCCGGATGCCGCCGTCCCTGTAGGAGAGGCCGGGGATCGCCGCCGGCGATCCTCCTTCCTCCAGGCAGTCGATCAGCCTGCGGAAGGAAATGTCCCCCTGGTCCCGGATGACATAGTCGACGTAGGGCGCTCCGAGGACGACATCCGCGTGGAGCGAGGGAAAGTACCCGCCCCACACGATGGTCAGGGCGGGGAACCGGCTTTTCAGCATCCGCGAGAGACGAATGGACTGCGTCAGCTGCGGTCCCGGCATCACGGTGAAGCCGGCGTACCGGGCGCCCGATGCGCCGATCAGGCGGGGGAGCGTCTCCTCCAGCGAAGTGTCGATGTTTCCGTCCGCAATCTCGTAGTCGTGCTTCCCTTCGAGCGATGCGCCGATCGCAAGGACGGACAGCGGGATCCTCGCCCTCCACTCCGTCGCGCGGGGATTGACCAGGACGATGCGTGCGCCGCCGTTCATGACAGGCTCCGGTACATGTCGGCGTACGCCGCTGCGGTCCACGCCGCATCGTGCGCCGACGCCCACGCGCAGGCGTCCGCGCCGAGCGCCTCGCGGCGGTGCGCGTCGGCAAGCACCGACCGGAGCGTTTCGGCCATCGCGTCGTCGTCCCCCGGCTCCGTGGCGGCGCAGGCGTCTCCCATGTCGGCGATGAGGCCGACGCGTGTGCCGCACACGGGGAGCCCGGAGGCGGATGCTTCGGCGACGACGACGCCTTCCCCCTCGTAGAGCGAGGACTGGACCAGGAGGTGCGCCCAGTCGTAGTGAGTGCGCATCGCCCCGTGGGGGGCATAGCCTGCAAAGACCACGCGGGCGCCGAGCCCCAGCGCGGCGGCCCTGCGCGCGAGCTCTCCTGCCAGCGTGTCTTCCCCGACGATCCTCAGCGTCCACTGTACGTCGGGGGCGAGCCGCTGCAGGGCGCGCAGCATCGTCTCCTGATCCTTGACGCGGTTGATATGCGCCACGTTGAGAAGATTGAATGGCGGGGCGGGGGGGCGGCGGGCAGGGGGACCGAAGAACTCGGGCTCCGCGCCGAAGGGGATCACGGACACTCCCTCCCCGCGCCGCATGCCGAACGCGCGCAGCCTGTCGCGCTGGAAGCGTGTCAGGAGCACCAGGCGCGTCGCGTGAGCGCACGTCCAGAGCGTCGCACGCCGGGAGCCCCGGCGGGACATGTTGCCGTAGCCGATTGCGGGGAGATCCGCGGCTTCCCCGCCGAGCATGCTGGCGATGCTGGGAATCCGCCACAGCAGGCCCGCGGCCACGGCGGCGATTCCGCCTGGGAGCGCCCAGAACCCGTGCACAAGCGTGTAGGGGCGGAGGGCGTGATCGCGGGCGAATGCCCGGAGCATGCGCGCAACAACCCTGTGCGCCGGGTCGTCGTGTGAGGCGTCGACATACCGTACCGCGGCCTCCCCGCACCTGAAGGGGAGCGTGTGGCCGTCGCCCCGCAGGGGGATGTACACGGTGATATCGAACGACGAGGAGAGGCGGCGCACGAGCGCCGCGATCGACGGGACGTGGCGGTGTGAGCCTTCGGGGGCGATTCCGCCGCGGGAAAAGACGGCGACGCGGTTCACGCCGTCCGCCCCCGGGCCGCGCCGGAGGCGGCGTCATCGGTCGCCCGCCGGAGCGTGAGCAGCGTCAGCTCCGGGGGGCAGTTGATGCGCATCGGAAGTCCCACGGTGCCGATTCCCCGTGAAACGTACATCTGTGTTTCCCCCTTGCTGTACAGTCCGGCGATGTAGGGGGATGCGAGCGCCGCGGGTGTCAGGATGACCGAACCAAATCGTCCGATGACGATCTGGCCCCCGTGCGTGTGACCGGAGAGAACGACGTCCATCCCCTCTGCGGCGGCCTGATCCAGGAAGTAGGGCCTGTGGCAGAGCAGAATGCGCACTGCTCCGGGGGGAGCCCCCCGCAGGGCGGCCGCCATGCCCAGAGCCGCCCGTTCCGCCCGTCCGGTGTCGTCGATGCCGAGAAGCGCGATTCTGGCCCCTTTCGTTTCGATCACGGCGTGGTCGTTTCTCAGAAGCCGGACGCCGCAGTCGTCCACCTCGCGCGCCACGCGCTCAGGATCGGGGGCGAAGAAATCATGATTCCCCATGACGCCGTAGACGCCGCAGGGCGCCCTGAGCGCGCTGAACGACTCTGCGAAGGGATACACTTCCTCCGTCTGGCTGTTCACGAAGTCGCCGGGCACGGCGATCAGGTCGGCCCCCAGCTTCATGATCGCCGCGCAGTAGCCGTCCATCTGCTTCTTCGTCATGAACGATCCGGAATGGACATCGCTCACCAGCGCGATTGTGAATCCCTCAAGTGCCGCGGGGAGGTTGCGGACGGGAAGAGTTGATTCCGTGAGCTGGTAGCCGAACCGGCCGTCGAGCACGCCGTACGTGGCCGCGCCGAACGACACGACGGCAAGTCCCTCCATACCCCCCGTGAGGAATGCACGGCGCGAAGCGTCGAAGCGCCGGGCGGAAGGGTGTCCGGCAAGGAGGCGGAGACGCTCGCGGATCCGGGCGTTCCGCCGGAGGGCGGCCCGCACGAGCCGGAAGGGAAATGCGATGACCAGTCCCGCGAGGACCGCCAGTCCCAGCCCGAGCGTGGCTCCCTCCCAGATGTAGAACGGCCGCGCGAGCGCTGAAGTGAGCCAGGCGGGAAGAATCGATGCCGCGCGGCCGAAGAAGAGCGCGACGATAAATCCGGCGGTAAACAGGGCAAAGAGCGCCGTCACAGTCCGGCGGGCAACGGGCCTCCCGGGAAACCGCTGCTGCGCCCACCTGAGCGCCCGCGCGTAGCAGAGCGCCTGCAGTCCTGTCACGATGATGAAAATCGTCAGGCGGAACATCACGCGTGCGCCCCGGGGTGTGGGACACGACAGCGGGCGAGAAGGTCCGCCGCGGCTGCCAGCACTTCGGCGGGAGTGCGGCGTGTGAGGCAGCGGACGTCTCCGAACCTGCAGGCGGGTGCCATGCACTGACCGCAGTCAAGGTCGCTGGAATCAAGGCATACCGCCCGGTCCCCCGCAGGGGAAGACCAGACGCTGTTTGTCGATCCGAAGAGAGCCACGACGGGGACTCCCGCGCTCCATGCCATGTGCATCAAACCCGAATCCTCGGTGATAATGACGTCAGTGTGGCGGAGAAGTGCAAACGCTTCCCCCGCTCCTGTCTGTGCCGCCAGGTTGATCACGCCGCGGCCGCCCCGGCGGGCGATTTCCTCTCCCCGGGAGCGTACCCGTTCGGTCCCGATAATCACGACCGTGAGGGGCTCCCGCGCCTGCCAGAGTCTGTAGAGTTCAACGTAGTTCTCCAGGGGCCAGTTCCTCGTAGGCCAGAGCCCGGCGGGGTTGAAGGCGACCAGTCGCCTGCTCCCGTCCCACCCGGCGTCAAGAAGCCGGTTGCGTGCGGCCAGGAGCGCCGCTGCCGATTGCGGGACGGGAATATCATGCGCGGGGTCCCGGAGACCGCACGCGGCAACCGTATCGATCACCCGCCGGGAAGCCGACAGCGGAGAGAAGCGGTCGAATTCACTCCATGCGGAAGGGCCTGAAACCCTTCGGATGATACGCGTTACATAGTTTCGCTGAAAGTCGATAATGACGTCGTACTTCAACTTCCTCAGCGCGAGCCCGTGCCGGATTGCGTGGAGTACGCGCATCGTACGGCCGCCGGCCGCCGGAAGGACGAACACGTTTCCCAGCGAGGGGAGTGTCCGGGCTATTGCATCCGACGGGGGTGCCGTCAGCATATCCACGCGCGCGCCGGCCCATGCGCGGGAGATCGCACTGGCTGCCGGGAGCACGAGCGCAACATCGCCCAGCGCATGGAGCCGGATGAGGAGCACACGCCCGGGGGGTGCGGCGTTGCGCCAGGGGCGGTGTGAACGGCGCTCACGCCTGAACCGGCTTCGCCAGCGCATTCAATTTCCGCCTGTAGTACGGAACTGTCGCCATGTGGTATGCCGAAAGGGCCACGCGGCGCAGTTTTCCGGGCGTGACATTCCACGGTTCCCTGGCCAGATCGCGCGCCTGGTCAAGACCCTGCCAGATCCTGAGACGCTTGTGCGTCAGGGCGTGGAGCGCCCGGTAGAAGTCCGGGGGAAACGTCCCCGGGAACATCAGGTCGAGGTCTTCGCTCACAGTCCAGTTTCTTTTTCCGCCGAGCGAGCGGCGCACGCTCTCGTAAAACGGAGTCCCGGGCAGCGGGTATGAAACGGAAACCCCGATGTCGTCGGGGCGGCAGTCCCTGACCATCCTGAGTGTGAGATCGATATCCTCGCGCGTCTCCCCCGGGTAGCCGAACTGGAGAAAGAACCCGGTGCGAATTCCGTGCTCCCTCAGCCGCCGGGAAGCCTCGTAGATCTGGGCGACCGTCGTCCCCTTGTCCATCGCGTCGAGTATCTTCTGCGATCCCGATTCCGCCCCGACCCAGACGGATGTGCACCCTGACTCGGCCAGATGCCTGACGGCGTCCCCCCTGAGGAGGAGATCCACCCTTGCCTGGCACTTGAAGGGGGTGCGCGCCCCGCGGTTTCGCACCTCGGCGCTGAACTCTCCGATCCATCCGGGCTTCAGACCGAAGATGTCGTCGCAAAACCAGATGTGATCGGGGCGGAGCGTGGCGCGCAGGTGCAGCATCTCGTCGACGACGCCGGCAGGCGAGCGCACGGCGTAGGCCTGCCCGTAGATCGGCTTCGCGCACCAGTTGCACTTGAAGGGGCACCCCCGCGTGGTGACCATATTGAGGGAGAAAAGGCCGTGATGCCTCATCCAGAGCGACCGGTAGCGGGGCGCATCGATCAGGTCCCAGGCCGGCAGCGGGAGCGCGTCGAGATCTTTCATCGACGGCTGCGGCGGCGTGAGGCGCACGTCCGCGCCCTCGTTGAAGGCGATGCCCCTGACGCTCCGGGGATCCCCGGTGCCGTCGAACAGCGTCCCGAGCAGGTTGCGCAGCGGTCCCTCCCCCTCGCCGCACAGAACATAGTCGGCCCCGTGCGCGAGGTATTCCTCCGCGTGGTCGGCGGCGTCGGAGCCGTGCACGATGACCGCGCATCCCTCGTTCCGGGCAAGGCGCGCGAGTGTGAAGGCGGCTTCACGCATCCGCGTGAGGCACATCTTGGTCAGGTAGTTGAAGCCGTCATCGTATATTGCGACGACGCGCGGCTTCAGGCGCCGGAGCACCGGAACGATGTCCGCCTCCCGTTCTTCGAGCATGCTGTCGAAGAGCGCGGGGCGAAGGCCCAGCGCGCGGGCGACGCCTGCGGCATAGAGCGTGCCGAGCGGGGGGTAGGGAGTCATCGCCCGCAGTTCCTTCGGATCAAACCTGAGGAAATACGAGTGTGTGAACAGGACGTCCGCCCCCGTCACGATGCCACCCCGTGCGTCCGCAGCCGGGCCTCGTACGCGCGCAGGATCTTTCCCTGGAAGTTCCCGGCGTACGCCCGCGACTCGCCCCGGGCGCAGAGAAATATCTCGTCCCGCATCCTCTCGTCCAGCTCCGGATGGCGCCTGGCCCATTCCCGTTTCATGGCCCGCATCAGCGCCGCGTCGATGCGGTCGGCGGGAAGAAACCGGAAGGGGAGCTCGGCCAGACGCTGCAAAAGGCTCCGCCGCTCCGTGGCCCGCGGGAGGCGGAGCGGCCCCGTGTCGAAATTGGGAAAGAAGCGCCGTATCCATCCGTTCGCGTCGAGGTACGCCCGGAAC